>Ga0210393_10004963_pt1 | contig 10490 bp, 8 predicted proteins | sample IncBWC27OmetaG_FD_160068 | JGI IMG/M metagenome (GOLD analysis project Ga0210393, IMG submission 160068) | Forest soil microbial communities from Barre Woods Harvard Forest LTER site, Petersham, Massachusetts, United States - Inc-BW-C-27-O ...
GTGCGGCCGAGCTTCACCATGGGCGGCCTGGGTTCGGGTATGGCGCACTCCGCCGAAGAGGTCGACCGGATGGCCGGTGCCGGGCTGGCCGCGTCGCCCAGCGCCAATGTGCTGATCGAGGAATCGGTCTATGGCTGGAAGGAATTCGAGCTCGAGCTGATGCGCGACGGCCACGACAACGTGGTGGTGGTGTGCTCCATCGAGAACGTCGACCCGATGGGCGTGCATACCGGTGACTCGGTCACCGTCGCGCCGGCCATGACCCTGACCGACCGGGAATACCAGCGGATGCGTGATCTGGGCATCGCGATCCTGCGTGAGGTCGGCGTGGACACCGGCGGCTGCAACATCCAGTTCGCGGTCAACCCGCGCGATGGCCGGCTGATCGTCGTCGAGATGAACCCGCGGGTCTCCCGGTCAAGTGCGCTGGCATCCAAGGCCACCGGCTTCCCGATCGCCAAGATCGCCGCCACGCTGGCCATCGGTTACACCCTCGACGAGATCGTCAATGACATCACCAGGGAAACGCCGGCCTGCTTCGAGCCGACTCTGGACTACGTCGTGGTCAAGGCGCCGCGGTTCGCGTTCGAGAAATTCCCCGGTGCCGATCCCACCCTGACCACCACGATGAAATCCGTCGGGGAGGCAATGTCGCTGGGCCGCAACTTCATCGAGGCGCTCGGCAAGGTGATGCGGTCGCTGGAAACCAGCCGTGCCGGCTTCTGGACGAAGCCCGATGCCGAGGGTGACGTCGCCGACGTGCTGACCCGCCTGCAGACCCCGACCGAAGGCCGCCTCTACGACATCGAACTGGCGCTGCGGTTGGGCGCGTCGGTGGAGCAGGTCGCCGAGGCCAGCGGTGTAGATCCGTGGTTCATCGCGCAGATCGGCGAGCTAGAAAAGCTGCGCGCCGAGCTGGTCGCCGCTCCAGTGCTCGATGCCGACCTGCTGCGACAGGCCAAGCACAGCGGGCTGTCCGATCGCCAGATCGCGGCGCTGCGACCGGAATTGGCTGGGGAGGACGGCGTCCGGTCGCTGCGCGAGCGACTCGACATCCACCCGGTGTACAAAACTGTGGACACCTGTGCGGCGGAGTTCGAGGCCAAGACGCCCTACCACTACAGCAGCTATGAACTCGACCCAGCCGCCGAGACCGAGGTGGCCCCGCAGACCGAGAAGCCCAAGGTGCTGATCTTGGGCTCCGGACCGAACCGGATCGGCCAGGGCATCGAATTCGACTACAGCTGTGTGCACGCGGCAACCACCTTGTCGCAGGCTGGTTTTGAAACCGTGATGATCAACTGCAACCCGGAGACGGTGTCCACCGACTACGACACCGCCGACCGGCTGTACTTCGAGCCGCTGACCTTCGAGGACGTCCTCGAGGTATTCCGTGCCGAGGCCCAGTCGGCGGCCGGAGGCCCGGGCGTGGTAGGAGTCATCGTGCAACTCGGCGGCCAGACCCCGCTGGGACTGGCTCAACGGCTCTTCGACGCCGGGGTTCCCATCGTGGGCACCCCGCCGGAAGCGATCGACCTGGCCGAGGACCGCGGCGCTTTCGGGGACGTGTTGAATGCCGCGGGACTGCCGGCTCCTCGTTACGGCACGGCAACGACTTTCGCGCAAGCCCGGCGGATCGCCGAAGAAATCGGTTACCCGGTGCTGGTGCGGCCCTCGTATGTGCTCGGTGGTCGCGGCATGGAGATCGTCTACGACGAGGAGACGCTGAGGGGCTACATCACCCGCGCCACCGAGCTGTCCCCCGAGCACCCGGTGCTCGTCGACCGCTTCCTGGAAGACGCGGTGGAGATCGATGTCGATGCGCTGTGCGACGGTGCCGAGGTCTACATCGGCGGCATCATGGAACACATCGAGGAGGCCGGGATCCACTCCGGCGACTCGGCCTGCGCATTGCCGCCGGTGACTTTGGGCCGTAGCGACATCGAGAAGGTCCGCCGCGCAACGGAAGCCATCGCACATGGCATCGGCGTGGTGGGTCTGCTCAACGTGCAATATGCCCTCAAAGACGACGTGCTCTATGTCCTGGAAGCCAACCCGCGCGCCAGCCGCACCGTCCCGTTCGTGTCCAAGGCCACCGCGATCCCACTCGCTAAGGCGTGTGCCCGGATCATGTTGGGCGCCACCATTTCCCAGCTTCGCGAGGAGGGCATGCTGGTGGCTTCCGGGGACGGTGCCCACGCCGCCCAGAACGCGCCGATCGCGGTCAAGGAAGCGGTGTTGCCGTTTCACCGGTTCCGCCGCGCCGACGGATCGGCCATCGATTCGCTGCTTGGCCCGGAGATGAAGTCGACCGGCGAGGTGATGGGGATCGACCGCGACTTCGGTAGCGCCTTCGCCAAGAGCCAAACCGCCGCCTACGGATCGCTACCGGCTGAGGGCACCGTGTTCGTGTCGGTCGCCAACCGGGACAAGCGGTCGCTGGTGTTTCCCGTCAAGCGGCTGGCCGATCTGGGCTTTCGCGTTCTCGCCACCGAAGGCACTGCGGAGATGTTGCGCCGCAACGGGATTCCCTGTGATGAGGTTCGCAAGCACTTCGAGCTGCCGCAGCCGGGCCGCCCTGCTATGTCCGCGGTCGACGCAATCAAGGCGGGTGAGGTCGACATGGTGATCAACACGCCCTACGGCAACTCCGGCCCGCGCATCGACGGTTACGAAATCCGGTCGGCTGCGGTGGAGGTCAACATTCCCTGCGTCACGACGGTGCAGGGCGCGTCCGCTGCCGTGCAGGGCATCGAAGCGGGGATCCGCGGCGACATCGGTGTGCGGTCGCTGCAGGAACTGCACAGTGTCATCGGTCCGGCGGGCCCGGCCGATAAGGGGGCCCAGTGACCGGGTTCGGCGCCCGGCTGGCCGCGGCGAAGTTGAGTCGCGGGCCACTGTGTCTGGGCATCGACCCACATCCCGAGCTGGTGCGGGCCTGGGACCTGCCGACCACTGCCGGCGGGTTGGCCGCGTTCTGTGACATCTGCATCGAGGCGTACTCCGGTTTCGCCGTCGTCAAACCGCAGGTGGCGTTCTTCGAGGCCTACGGCGCCGCCGGATTCGCGGTGCTGGAACGCACCATCACCGCGCTGCGCTCCGCGGGAGTTCTGGTGCTGGCCGACGCCAAGCGGGGAGACATCGGGTCGACGATGGCGGCCTACGCCGCCGCCTGGGTGGGCGATTCGCCTCTGGCCGCCGACGCCGTGACCGCCTCGCCGTATCTGGGCTTCGGCTCGTTGCGGCCGCTGCTGGAAGCCGCTGCGGCCCACGACCGGGGGGTGTTCGTGGTGGCGGCAAGCTCCAACCCCGAGGGCGCCACCGTGCAGCGAGCGGCCTTCGATGGCCGCACGGTGGCCCAGCTGATCGTCGACCAGGCGTCCTTGGTCAACAGGGAAGCCAACCGGTCCGCCACTGGAACCGAGCCGGGATACGTCGGTGTGGTGGTGGGGGCGACGGCCTTTGAGGTGCCCAATCTCAGCGACCTCGGCGGACCCGTGTTGGTGCCCGGTGTCGGGGTGCAGGGCGGGCGGCCCGAGGCGCTCGCCGGCCTGGGCGGCGCGGCCGCGGGCCAGCTGCTGCCTGCGGTGGCGCGCGAGGTGCTCCGGGCCGGACCGAGCGTGTCAGATCTGCGGGCGGCGGGCGAACGGATGCTGGACGCCGTCGCGTATCTGTCTGCGCTGTAGATCGAGCGTCAGTCCGACGCCACGGCCGTACTGGGTCTGGCGGTTTCGACGATGACGGTGGTGGCCTTGACGACGGCCACCGCGACGCTGCCGGGCTGCAGTTTCAACTCCTGGGCGGCCGCGGTGCTCATCAGCGACACCACGGTGAAAGGACCACACTGCATTTCGACCTGGGTCATCACCGCGTCGCTGGTGACCTTGGTGACCAGGCCGATGAACCGGTTGCGGGCGGAGCTGCCGATGCTGAGCGGATCCGGCGGTGGTGCGGGCGCGTTGGTACGGGCAAACTCGGCGAGATCCTCGCTGGCGATTACCTTGCGGCCGGCCCCGTCGAGACCCACCGCCAATGTGCCGTGATTGATCCATCGCCGCACGGTGTCGTCGCTGACTCCTAGCAGCTCAGCCGCCTGACGGATCCGCAGGTTCGGCACCGTTAGATCGTATCTGATACCGCAGCAGCGGATTAGCCGAAACGCGGCTGGGCAACCGGGTCTGGGGCGGCGGTGGTGGCCACTAAGTGGCCCGCAGTTTGTTTGCTGGGACCGCGGCGGAAGCACGCGATTGAGCATGATGGCCGGCGTGGACTAGGCGGACACCCGCGGTGTCGGTGGCGCCGGGTGCTTGGGATCAGGACCGCAGGGCCGGGCGGGTGCGGGTGCGCCCAATGAGTCGGGCGAGGTCAGCGGCGACGGCTAACGGCGCGAGAAATTTTCCGTCGTCCACCCGGGTCCCAGCCCCCGGTGACCGGAAACGCGGCTGAATCGCCTTCGCGCGGTCGCCGACCTGCCGTTGACGCGGGCGCGACACGCGCGACACGCCACGGCAAATTGCGTGATCCGCGGCACTGGGTCTCGCGGCAGTCCGTACCGCCGATTGCCGCGACCCGTCGACGCGGTGTGCGACGCCCTCCCGCAAGCACAAAACCGCTGGTAGGCGACCCCATCCAGGTCAATGTGAGGCGGAAGCCGCTCCCTGAACAGCGCCCAGTCCAGGCGCTTTCAAGGCCTTCACGCAGACCGCTGGCGGGATCCACACATCGAGTCGACCTGGCCATTTATCGCCATAACCAGGGGGGTCGGGTTAGATTTCGTCAGGAAGCGTGAGTACGGTCGTCTCCGCTGGCTGAAGTACCCGGCAGAGACAAGAGATCGACTGCGATCGAAGATTGATCAGATACGGAGGAATCGTGGCCCTTCCCCAGTTGACCGACGAGCAGCGCGCGGCCGCGTTGGAGAAGGCGGCTGCCGCACGTCGAGCGCGAGCAGAGCTCAAGGACCGGCTGAAGCGCGGTGGCACCAACCTGACCCAGGTGCTCAAGGACGCCGAGAGCGATGAGGTTCTGGGCAAGATGAAGGTTTCTGCGCTGCTGGAGGCTTTGCCGAAGGTGGGCAAGGTCAAGGCGCAGGAAATCATGACCGAGCTGGAAATCGCGCCGACCCGGCGTCTGCGCGGTCTCGGCGACCGTCAGCGCAAGGCCCTGCTGGAAAAGTTCGGCTCCTAACCCAGCCGCGACGATGCAGGCCGAATGGCCTGTGCGGGCACCGACCAAGGAGCGCCAGTGAGCGCGGGCGGGGGACCGGACGTCGAGCACGGGGCACGTCCCGAGTCAATCGGCAACGGACGTGTGGTCGTGCTGTCCGGTCCCTCCGCGGTCGGCAAGTCAACGGTGGTCCAGTGTCTGCGTGAGCGGATTCCGGACCTGCATTTCAGTGTCTCGGCGACGACGCGGGCGCCGCGACCCGGGGAGATCGACGGCGTCGACTACCACTTCGTCAGCCTCGCCCGGTTTCAGGAACTCATTGATGAGGGCGCCCTGCTGGAGTGGGCCGAGATCCACGGCGGGCTGCACCGATCGGGCACCCTGGCCGAGCCGGTGCGGGCCGCCACTGCGTCCGGATTTCCGGTGCTCATCGAGGTCGACTTGGCCGGGGCCAGGGCGATCAAGAAAGCGATGCCTGAAGCCATTGCCGTGTTTCTCGCGCCGCCCAGCTGGGAGGACCTGGAGGCCAGACTCGTGGGCCGCGGCACCGAGACGCCGGAGGCAATGCAGCGCCGCCTGGACACCGCCCGCATCGAACTGGCGGCGCAAGACGACTTCGACGAGGTCGTGGTCAACAGTCGATTGGAGTCTGCGTGCGCAGAATTGGTATCCTTGCTGGTGGAAACCACGCCTGGCCCGGCTTGAGTCGCCTGGTCAGAGGTGGATCCAGACCCATCAAGCATCGATTTTCCAGCCGTTTTCAAAGGCTTTACGCCGCCAGGAGATTTTCTTAAGTGAGCATTCCGCAGTCCGACGCGTCGCTGACCGCCGTCCCCGCCATGGAGTTCGATCCGTCGTCAAGTGGACAAGGCGCTTACGACACCCCGCTGGGCATCACCAACCCGCCCATCGATGAATTGCTGGACCGTGTCTCGAGCAAGTACGCCCTGGTGATCTACGCGGCCAAGCGGGCCCGGCAGATCAACGACTACTACAACCAGCTCGGCGAGGGCATCCTCGAATACGTTGGTCCGCTGGTCGAGCCCGGGCTGCAGGAAAAGCCGCTGTCCATCGCCATGCGCGAGATCCACGCCGATCTGCTCGAACACACCGAGGGCGAGTAACAGGACAGGGCCGGGCGCGCTGTGATCGTCTTGGGGAGCCGTTGCCTCAAAGAAGGGCCGGCATAGATGGATCGCAAGCGGATCATTGTCGGCGTCTCCGGTGGCATCGCCGCCTACAAGGCGTGCACCGTTGTCCGTCAGCTCGCCGAGGCCGGTCATGAGGTCCGCGTAATCCCCACCGAATCCGCGATGCGCTTCGTCGGGGCGGCCACGTTTGAGGCACTTTCCGGACAGCCGGTCCACACCGGCGTGTTCGCCGACGTTCCCGAGGTGCCGCATGTTCGTCTAGGCCAGCAGGCCGATCTGGTTGTGGTGGCGCCCGCCACCGCCGACCTGCTGGCCCGGGCCGTGCACGGCCGCGCCGACGATCTGCTGACCGCGACCCTGCTCACGGCCCGATGTCCGGTGCTGTTCGCGCCGGCGATGCACACCGAGATGTGGTTACACCCGGCCACCGTCGACAACGTGGCCACGTTGCGCCGCCGCGGGGCCGTCGTACTGGAACCCGCATCCGGGCGTCTCACCGGCACTGACAGCGGCACTGGCCGGCTGCCCGAGGCCGAAGAGATCACCACCCTTGCCCATCTGCTCCTCGAGCGCCAAGACGCGCTGCCCTACGACCTCGCCGGTTGCAAGCTGCTGGTGACCGCCGGTGGCACCCGCGAGCCGATCGATCCGGTCCGCTTCGTCGGCAACCGCAGCTCCGGCAAGCAGGGCTACGCGGTCGCGCGGGTGGCCGCCCAGCGCGGCGCCGAGGTCATCCTGATCGCGGGGCATACGGCGGGACTGATCGACCCGGCCGGTGTCGACGTCGTCCAAGTCAGTTCGGCGCAGCAACTCGGCGACGCGGTGTCCAAGCACGCTCCTGACGCCGACGTGCTGGTGATGGCGGCGGCAGTGGCCGACTTCCGGCCCGCGCAGGTTGCCGCCGCCAAGATCAAAAAGGGTGTCGACGACCCGCCGACGATCGAACTTGTGCACAACGACGACGTGCTGGCCGGCGCGGTGCGGGCGCGCGCCCACGGGGAGCTACCCAACATGCGGGCCATCGTGGGGTTCGCCGCCGAGACCGGCGACGCCAACGGTGATGTGCTGTTTCACGCCAGAGAGAAGTTGCGACGCAAGGGCTGTGACCTGTTGGTCGTCAACGCTGTGGGCGACGGTAGGGCCTTCGAGGTGGACAGCAACGACGGCTGGCTGCTGGCGTCCGACGGTACCGAGTCGGCGCTGCAGCACGGTTCCAAGACGCTGATGGCCAGTCGCATCGTTGATGCGATCGTGGCGTTTCTGCACGGCGGCGGAGGATAGCGGCCGGGCAATGCGGCCAGCGGAAGGTTGTTAGAAAGGTTGCATGCGCCCGGCTTGGCGGGTTGAGCCGGAGGCGGTTAAAATAATTTGTCTAACTAACATTTAGTTTCAGGGTGACTGGAAGGATGACAGAGTGAGCGAGAAGGGTCGGCTGTTTACCAGTGAGTCGGTGACCGAGGGACATCCCGACAAAATCTGTGACGCGATCAGCGACTCGGTCCTCGACGCGCTTCTGGCGGAGGACCCCCGCTCACGTGTCGCGGTCGAGACCCTGGTGACGACCGGACAGGTGCACGTGGTGGGCGAGGTGACGACGACGGCAAAAGAGGCGTTCGCCGACATCACCAACACGGTGCGGGCGCGCATCTTGGAGATCGGCTACGACTCGTCGGACAAGGGCTTTGACGGCGCATCGTGCGGGGTCAACATCGGCATCGGTGCGCAGTCGCCCGACATCGCCCAGGGCGTCGACACGGCCCACGAGGCACGCGTCGAGGGCGCGGCGGACCCGCTGGACGCCCAGGGCGCCGGTGACCAGGGCCTGATGTTCGGCTATGCGATCAGCGACACCCCGGAGTTGATGCCGCTGCCCATCGCGCTGGCGCACCGGTTGTCGCGGCGGCTGACCGAGGTCCGTAAGAACGGCGTGCTGCCCTACCTGCGTCCGGACGGCAAGACGCAGGTCACGATCGCCTACGAGGACAATGTCCCGGTCCGCCTGGACACCGTGGTCATCTCCACCCAGCACGCGGCAGATATCGACCTCGAGAAGACGCTGACTCCCGATATCCGGGAGAAGGTGCTCAACACCGTGCTCCACGACCTGGCGCATGACACCTTGGATGCGTCGTCGGTGCGAATCCTGGTGAACCCGACCGGCAAGTTTGTCCTGGGCGGCCCGATGGGCGACGCCGGGCTCACTGGGCGCAAGATCATCGTCGACACCTACGGCGGCTGGGCCCGTCACGGCGGCGGCGCCTTCTCGGGCAAGGATCCGTCCAAGGTGGACCGGTCAGCGGCTTACGCGACGCGCTGGGTGGCAAAGAACATCGTCGCTGCCGGGCTGGCGGAGCGCGTTGAGGTGCAGGTGGCCTATGCGATCGGCAAGGCCGCGCCCGTTGGCCTGTTCATCGAGACCTTCGGCACCGAGGCGGTCGACCCGGTCAAGATCGAGAAGGTCATCCCCGAGGTGTTCGATCTGCGGCCGGGTGCGATCATCCGTGACCTGGACCTGCTGCGACCGATCTACGCGCAAACGGCCGCCTACGGGCACTTCGGCCGCACCGACGTCGACTTGCCGTGGGAGCAGCTGAACAAGGTCGACGACCTCAAGCGCGCAATCTAGGGGCAAACAGCGTCACTCAGCACTCGATGCTGGACGGCAGCGGGTGGTCGGCGTTGAGAGCGGGCAGGCCGTCGATGCTGTGCCGATTGCGTTCGACGAGGCGGATGGACGCCGCATCGGGCGCCTTTGCGTGATGCGCGTCAAGCACCGGTCGTTCGTCGACGAGGTCGTAGTACGGCACCGCATATCCGCAGGCGTCGGCGATACGCTCGACATCAATCACGATGGCGGCGCGTACGCCCGGATGTAGATTCCCGAAATGCGTTCTCAGACTCACAAATTCGGCATCATCGGGGCGAACCGGGCGTCCAGTGCCAAACAGTCGCAAGATCCGCGAGTTGCTGGTGAACGACCAGAACATCAGGGTGATCCGTCCGTTGTCGCGCAGGTGGGCGATTGTTTTCGCGCCGCTGCCGAACAAATCGAGATAGGCGACGGTGTGGTCATCTAGCACCGCGAACGTGTCCCGATATCCCTTGGGGGAGAGGTTCACTCGGCCGCCTTCGGACGGGGCAGTGGCAACGAAGAATACGGCCTGATTGCCGATGAACTCGCCGATGAACTCGCCGATACGCGAAAACTCTTTCGCCGTCGACTCAGCCTAGCCTCGTTACACTCGCGCGCCGGGCTTCAGTGCGGCCAGCCGGATGTCGCCGCGGTAGAAGTCGATCACGCGTGCGTCCATCACCCGGCGCCACAGCGGTGGGAACAACGCCAACAGCAGCATGGCGCTGTAGCCACTCGGAAGTTGGGGTGCCTCATCGACATGGCGCAGCACCTGGTAGTTGCGCAGCGGATTGGCGTGATGATCGGAATGCCGCTGCAGGTGGAAAAGCAGGACGTTGGCGATCACGGTGCTGCCGTTCCAGCTATGCGTCGGGCGCACCCGTTCGTAGCGGCCGCTGCGCAGCTTCTGCCGTCGCAGCCCGTAGTGCTCGATGTAGTTGACTACCTCCAGTAGGCAAAACCCGATAATCGCCTGCCCGATCAGCCACGGTAGGACGACGGGCCGAAACCAGACCGAAAGTACGGTGAACAACCCAACGCTGAGTAGCCAGGCATTGAGTAAGTCATTGCGGAGCGTCCAGCGAGACTTGCCGATTCCGGCCAATCGGGTGGCTTCCAGGCCCCAGGCAGAGCGGAGACTGCCGATTACCGACCGCGCAAGGAATGCGTACACACTCTCGCCGAACCTGGCGCTGGCTGGGTCCTCAGCGGTGGCTACCCGGACATGGTGGCCGCGGTTGTGCTCGACGAAGAAATGCCCATAGCAAGTCTGGGCGAGTGCGATCTTGCTCAGCCGTCTCTCGCTTTGTTCTCGGGTGTGTCCCAATTCGTGCGCGGCATTGATGGCCAGGCCGCCGATCAACCCGACCGTCGACATCAGTCCGAGCTTGTCGGCGAAACTCATCGTGATCCAGCCGCCGCCGGCCCACAGCCAACACGCGAATATCAGTGAGAGGTATTGATTGGGCAGGTACAGATACGCGGCCCAGCGATAAAACGGGTCGCTTTCCAGCCATGCGAGGACGCTCTCGGGAGGATTG
>Ga0210393_10004964_pt1 | contig 10490 bp, 7 predicted proteins | sample IncBWC27OmetaG_FD_160068 | JGI IMG/M metagenome (GOLD analysis project Ga0210393, IMG submission 160068) | Forest soil microbial communities from Barre Woods Harvard Forest LTER site, Petersham, Massachusetts, United States - Inc-BW-C-27-O ...
GTCCTGCTCGATCCATTCGATATACCATTCGCCGGTTCCCAGCGTGCCGGCGTTGTTGCTGAGTTCATCGCTGAGGCCAGGGCAATCGCTGATATCCGGGTCTGCGTACTGGTCGACATAGGAGAGGCGGGCTCCGTAGCGGGTCGGCTCGATGTAGGGGTCGCCGGTGTCGTCGCGCGCGACGAATTCAAACACCAGACCGGGAAAGAAACGACGGTCAAGGTTGCGGACGTCCAGTTCGAGCCCCGGGTAGCAGTTCGCGACTGCATCCTCGGGACGGGTAATGGCGGGATTCCCTGGCACTAGGTACGCGGCGCGCGCGGTCAGATTGCGCGGTTCCGGCGTCCACGGTTCGCGGTTCATGTCGTGGGGCCCTTCAGAGCAGCCGCTGGAGGGACCGTTCGCAGCCGCGCCACATGCGCAGCGACCCGGCGCTCAGCGGGACTCGCCTGCGGGGACAACCCCCCGGACACTGCCTTGCGTTCGGACAGATGGCGCGTGAGCGCGAGCACAAGTGCATACTGCCGGTGCGTGAGCGAGAGCGAAGTCTCGTCCGAATCGCGCATGTAGGGCGGCATACGCATGTCCTGCATGCCGTCGCGCGGCACCCGTGGGTCGCGGAATGCATGATTCGGCGATTTGGGCGGCCGCTCCGGCAGCTCGGAGAAGCGGCCAAAAGGCGGTCGCAGCATCTGTTGGATCCGAGCCGGATCCGATGCAAGAAAATCGAGCAGCGTTTCGACGTCGCTGAGCCGGGCGTGCGCGAGGGCTGCCACGGAGGCGTAGAGTTCGGGGTTGGACGAGGCGCCGTCCAGACCGGCTGTCGGTGGCGCGAGTTCGGCGATGAGCTTGGCGAAAGGCGTGTCCTCCTTCGTCATGGTCTCGGGGCCGATTTTGGGCAGCCATTTTGGATTTTTGACGTCGGAGCCGGAATTCTCGAGGATGCCGTGGTTGCGAGTCGCTGCGAGATTGACCACGGAGGCCAGCTCGAAGACCCGCTGGAACAGATCGCCAACCGCGACGCCGGCTTCCGCCAGGTCCTGCTCGGTCGGCCTATCCGGCAAGGCCGCCTGAAGGTCTCGGTCCGCCAGTTCGTCAGCGAAAGAATAGAAAGTGCGGCGATCGGGCGCGTAGTCCGGGCAGCTGGAGAACACTCGCGCGTGCGCGAGGAAGCGCTCGCCGCGAATCACCAGATCAGCCTCGATCACGCCGTCGCATGTGTCGTCGACGACGCCCCACGAGATATTTTCGCCGGTATTGGCGCCGTCATAGCTGTCAGAAGGCTGCGGATCCTGTTGCTTGTCGACTGTGGCCATCACGTAGGTGGACCAAGGCGTGCCCCCGTTAAGGATCCGGTTCTCCGACGGAACAATCTCGTGGATCGGCCCGCTCAGCGTGGACGGGGGCAACGCATATCCGGGCGGCAGCGGCGAGGCGGGGCCGGCTACCGAGTCAGGCGTTCCATAGACCTCGCCCCGAGCCGGGGTGAAGCGGATTCGCAGCGTATCGAAATTGATCGTTTGATGATCGGGGGAAAACTCCTGCTCGCCTGCCCGTGGCCGTATCATCTGTACAGAGCCGAGCGGAATAGGCCGTTCGCGCGCGACCAGCGGGATCTCGCCAGGGTTATGCGGGCTGAACGCCCGGATCTCGCGCGGGCTGTGGTCGTTGCCCGCGACGGTGACGGCGCCCTCGAAGCCGCAGGCGGCCGACAACGTGCGGCGCTGCGCTTTGCGATTGGCGAGCGTCAGCCGATAGCGCACCCCATCGAGCGCGCCGCCCAGGGCTCGGAGCAGGGTCGCAGTCAGGGGCGCATCCTGCGGCTTGCCGTCGGCGTCGACATAGCGCGCCCAGAGCTCGAAGAAAGGCGCGACGGGTCGAAGCTTGCCATCTTCGCGGAACTCGATGTGATCGGGAAGCTCGGCCGTCAAAGCCCCATCGGGCTTCACGCTCAACGTCACGTCGGGCTGTACCGCGGTGCGGTGGCCGCCATGGATGGTGCGGTCGATCACCCACCGGAAATTTGGCATCGGCGAGCGGCCCGGACCGACTCGCGCGATGGCCAAGGGCGGCTGGAAGTAGATCTCATTGACCTGCATAGCGCCCCAGGCCCCCTTTGATTGCCAACGCTACCCGGTTCTTCGTCAGGCGCGCAAGGGGCGAAGGGAGAGCAAGATCTCGCGGCCGGCCGTAGCCGAAGGTCGCAAGATCCGCGGTCGTAGATACAATGTCCGACGTCCCTCGGTCGGTCTTGCGACGTACGTTGATCGAGCGCAATATGGAGCGCGTCATCGGCTCCCCTTATGCCGTTTGACTCGCCAGGCGATCACGAGTTCGTCGAACCCCTTTAGCGCCATTGGCTCGGTTGGCTCCAGTTCGAACAGATCGCCGAGCAAGCGACGTGTGCCGGACGCGATGAGGATGGTGTCCGGTTCGGCGACCGATTGCAGCCGCGCGGCAAGGTTCGGCGCTTCGCCCACCACGCTGATCTCTGGCGATTTTGCGCCCACGATCGGGGCGCCGATTCCCACAACGCCGGTCGCGACGCCAACTCTCATGTGGAGTCGCTTGTTGGGGTTAAGGAGCAGGCGCTCGTTCAGCAGCCCCTGCGCTGCGAGCAGGGCGCGCTCGGCGTCGTCCTCATGCGCGTTCGGGTAGCCGAAGATTGCAAGCGTCCCATCGGTCGATAGCGATGCGACGCATCCATCGAACCTAGCGTTTGCTCTGGCGAAGATCTGATAGTATCGCTGGACGACGTCGTTAAGCTCCTCCGGGTCGAGCGAAGCAGCGAGTAACGGCAAGTCGACGACCTCGGAAAACAATACGGTCACGCGGCGCTGCTCAAACCCACCGGCTGCAGGGCCCCCAAGGCCAAAGTCGCGTCGCATCGGCCTCACGGAACGTACGTCCAAGCGCGTTCCACAACCGCCACAGAATCGGCTTGCGGGCGCATTGGAGAAACCGCAGCTAGGGCACGGCTCGCCCCTCATCGTCCCGCAGTTGACGCAGAAGCGACTGCGAACGTTTGGCGTTCCGCAAGTCGCACAGGTCCAGGCCCCGCCGCCGCGGTCGGATAACCTCGACATCGCTCAAGTCGCCCTCGCAGGCCGAGTCCCCTGGACGTGCCACTTTAGGCTCAGGACCGCAAATCCGCCAGACGAGTCGACGATCGCTGGCGGGTGTGCGGGATGCGGATCGCCGCGGATTTCCGGGCAACCCAGCGTTTGCCAAGCCACCAGGCGCGATCTCCAAATCTCCATGAGCGCACCGCGGGATCTCATATGAGAGAGCTTTGGCGCCATTCAGATTTGCTGTTACGTTGAAACTCTGGTGAAAGGAGTCCCCCGTTGGCCTCATCCGAGCCGCAGAGTTCCTGGCGCTGCCCCCAATGCCAAATCGAATATGCCGCTCCGGCCAAATTCTGCAGCGCGTGCGGCCGTGCGCTGCATCCGGCGCAAGCGAGAGGCAGGCTTGCCGAGGCGGCCGGCGAGCGTCGTCACATCACAACCATGTTCTGTGACATAATTGGCTCGACTGCGCTTTCGCTGAGCATGGATCCGGAAAAATATGCTCGGCTTATTCAGGCCTATCGCGACATCTGCTCACACAGCATCGCCAACAGCGGGGGTGTGATCAATAAATTCATGGGCGACGGCATACTTGCCTGTTTCGGCTACCCGCGATCGCATGAGGATGATGCGGCGCGCGCCTGTCGGGCCGGTCTACAGATCATTGGCTCAATGCAGCAGGCTCTGCCGAATTTGAAGGTTCGCATTGCCGCCGCTACAGGGCTTGTCGTCAGCAGCGACATGGTCGTTATTGGAGCCGTCGAACAGCATTCCATGGTTGGTTGGACCCTCAACCTCGCTGCTCGCCTCCAGGAACGAGCGCCGCCCGGGGGTATGCTGATCGCCGACGAGACTCGGTTGCTGGTCGGCGAGGGGTTCGAACTTCAAGATTTTGGATCGCATGAACTCAAGGGCGTTGACCGTCCGGTGCGTGCATGGCGGGTCGCAGGCGAAAGGCGGGTCGAGAGCCGCTTTGCCGCCCGTTCTTGGGTGGGAGACGATCGCCTGTTCGGTCGGCAGCAGGAATTGGATGTGTTGCTCGAGCGCTGGCGCTCGACGCGCGCCGGCAGCGGACAGCTCGTCATGATTTATGGCGAACCGGGAATCGGAAAGTCGCGCCTGGTGCATGAGCTGCGCGACAGGGTCGCGCAGGTGTCCTCCACAACTCTGCTCTTCCAGTGCGCCTCGGATCAGGCCAGCAGCACGCTCCACCCGGTAACGGCTCACCTTGCGTTTGCGGCGCGGATCACGGGCAAGGATTCCCCCGCTGAGAAGCTCGACAAACTGCGGGCTCTGTTCGGCGATTATCCTGAAGGCGCCCGATCGTTGTTGCCGCTCATGGCTGAGCTGTTGGCAATTCCAATGGCGGAGGCCGATCCAGCGCCTGACCTCACGCCCGCCCAACGCAAGGCGCGGACGCTCGCGGCGCTGACCGACTGGATGATGCATCTGGCCGGCCGCAAACCTCTTCTGCTGGTGATCGAAGACTATCATTGGATCGATCCGACGACTGCGGAATGGCTTGACCTCGCACTGCCGCGGCTGGAGACGATGCCGGTGCTTTGCACCGTCACCTCGCGGTATGAGCGGGTCGAGCAGAACAGTCCGGCAAGTCATCACGGTCATGCCGCTGAACTCGCGCTGTCGCGGCTCGGACATGACGAGTCCATCCAGCTCATCACCCACCTCGCCGCGGGGAAGGCGCTACCCATCGAGATGGTGAACGCCATCATGGCGCGCACCGAGGGGGTGCCCCTGTTCGTGGAGGCGCTGACCAAATCCGTGCTTGATTCCACGTTGCTTTCCGAACGCGAGGACGGTTTCGTCCTGAACGAACCGTTGGAGGCTGTCGGCATCCCGATGACGCTCCATGATTTGCTGTCGGCTCGGCTCGATTCGTTGGGCCCAAGCAAAGCAGTGGCGCAGCTGGGTTCGGTTTTGGGGCGCTCGTTCACCTACGAGATGCTCGCGCGCCTGTCAGAGGGCCCAGAAGACACCCTTCGAGAGGCCTTGAGTCGGCTCGTGAGCGCCGACCTGCTGATCGCCGGAGGCGAGGTGGCCGAGGCGGGGTACACGTTCAAGCATGCACTGATTCAGAACGCCGCGTACGAAGGCCTGTTGCTGAGCCGTCGCCGTTCGCTGCATGGACAGGTGGCTCGGGTTCTGGCGGCGCATTCGCCGGAAGCCGTCGAGGCGCATCCGGAACAATTGGCGTTTCATCTGACCCGCGCCGAGAATTTCGTCGACGCGGCTTGCCAGTGGCGGCGCGCCGGGGTCCTCTCCGCTCAGAGGTCGGCAAATCGTGAAGCGGTGCTCCACTTCGAATCTGCGCTCGCAATGCTCGAGCGCATCCCGACCGCCACGCGCGACAAGCAGCAGGAACTTGACGCCCTCATCGGGCTGACCGGCGCCCTGCGCGCGACCCGTGGATACGCCGCGCCGGAGGTTGGCGACGCTTCACGGCGAGCCCTGCAACTGGCGCGATCCTTGGGCAGCGACCTCGGCGAACTGCAAGCGCTGAACAGCATCTACTCGTTCTATCTGGTGGCGGCGCAATACGCTGAGGCCGAGGCGGCGGCGCAGGAGTTGCGCGAGGTCGCAGTCCGTGCAGGTCAGGACACCTACGCGATGATCGGACACCGCGCGGTCGGGGCCGTCTCGTTCCATCGAGGTCGCCTCCGCGAGGCGGAGGAGAGTCTTCAGCACGCGCTCTCCCTCTATGACCCAGAGCGCCACGCCTACCTGACGACGCTTTATGGCAGCAACCACGCCGAGACCTGCGCGTGCTTCCTTTCGCTCACCAAGTTCGCGCTTGGAAAACAGAGCGAGGCGGTCAACCTGCAGTCGTGGGCGGTCGAGCACTCGCGCGCGATCAATCATGCGCACAGTCTCGCGCAGGCGCTCGCCTATCGCGGCTTCCTGTTCTGCCTCGCCGGCGACCCCGAGCGCATTGAGGCGGACTCCCGAAGCGCGATGACGCTGGCGGGCGAGCATCGGTTGAAACTTATGGAGACCTTCGCGATCTGCACCATGACGGTCGCACAGGCGACCAGGGCGCCTAGTCCCGAGCGCATTGCGGAGCTGGAAGAAGCGATCGCGCGCCTGCATGGGCTAGCCCGGAACGCGCTGCGGCCGTTCTTGCTGAGCTTGACTGCCGAACTCTGCAGGCGCGCCGGGATGATCGAACGGGGCCTCGCGCTGTTGGACGAGGCGGATGCGACGATCCGTCAAACAACGGAGCGCTGGGCGGAGGCTGAGGGCCGGCGAGTCCGTGGAAGGCTATTGGCCGACAGCGGGGCGATCGGCGCGGCGGAGACATGTTTCCGCGAGGCCATCGCCATCGCCGAGTCACAGGCGGCCGGGTCATGGAGAGTTCGCGCTGCGACGGACCTTGCATCATTGCTGCGCCGCTGCGGCAGTTCAGATGGGGCGAACGCGGCCTCTGAGACAGCGAGCGACGAAATAGGCTTCGCTCTCGGTAGTTTCGGCGCCTGGGAAACTGTTGATACGCCTCCGACGGAGGCGTGCCTGCGGAACGAGACGGCGCTAAGGACGGATCGGAGCGTGGACGCGCACGCTAACTGAGCGGCGCTGGGGGGAACGCAAATGTGGCAGGGAAAGCGGACGGCCGTTCGACAACGCACATCGGCGCCCGCGCCGCGTCTTCCGGCGATGGAGCCAAACTTCGATCAGAAGGCCGTGGATGATCTGAAGGCTGCGCTTAAGGGTGACGTCGTCCTCGTCGACGACGCCAGCTACCATCTGGCCCGGCAGGGTTTCGTGGTCAACTACCAAGCCTTTCCTCAAATCATTCTCTATTGCGAAGTGACCAGCGATGTTGCGGCGGCTCTGCGATTCGCTCGGCGCTGGAAGCTTTCGCCGGTCTGCCGCTCTGGCGGCCACAGCGCGGCCGGCTACGCGGTGAACAACGATATCATCATCGATCTCAGCCGAATGAACTTCGTGGTTGTCGATCCCGAGCGGAAGCGCGCCACGGTCGGAGCCGGGGCGACGTTTGGCCTCGTCAATGCAACTCTCGATTCCTACGGGCTGCACGTCCCCGGCGGAGGTTGCGATGATGTGGCGATCGCCGGCTACACACAGGGGGGCGGCTTCGGTTTCACCTCTATGCTGTACGGCATGAATTGCGACTGCATCGATGAAGCGGTTCTTATGCTCGCCGATTGTTCCATGGTTGTCGCCAGCGAACGGTTCAACCCTGATCTTTTCTGGGCGATTCGTGGGGGGACAGGCAACAATTTCGGCGTGCTGCTGCAGGTGACGTACCGGCTAGTCGATACCGGTCCGCTCTGGGGCTTTGGCTTCAATTGGCCGATGGGCCGACGGGGCGAAAACGCCGACGTCGTGGGGGCGGCGCTCGAGACGCTGCAAAATCATTTCACCGGCGCAGACGCTCCCCCGGGGCTCGGTCATCAGAGCTCGATGAATTTCCTTAACGAGGACCCATATCTTTACGTTCGCGGAATCTACGCAGGCTCTCCAGAGGAGGGCTTGGAGGTCATCGCTCCGCTGTTCAAGACCAATGGCAATTTCGACCTCGAGAAGGTCGGCACTTATAGTGAGCTGAATGACTATCTTAACAGCAACCCCAACGTGCCCAACATCACCACGCACACGAGGACGCAGGCTGATTCGCGTTACACAGAGCGCCGGCTCTCCGGTCACGAATGGGCCGAGATCGTCAAGCTTTTCGTTCGTTCTCCCAACCAGGCCAACTTCATCTGCTTGGAAGGGTACGGAGGCGCCATTCGCGCGTTCCGCCCGAACGAAACGGCGTTCGTTCACAGGCTAGCGCGGTTCGACGTTTACAGTTGGATATTCTGGCTCGACGAGGAGGAGGAAAAGGCGTCGCTCGCCTTCCTGGCAGAATTCCGCCGCCTCATGACGCCGCTGTCGAACGGACACGCATACCAGAATTATCCGAATCGTGAGAATTATGACTACCGATGGATGTATTGGGGCGAGAATTTTCCCAGGTTGCTGGCCGTGAAGCAGAAATACGATCGCGATACTCTCTTTGCCTTTGGGCAGACCGTTTTGCCACCCCCCGTGAGTTCGAGGTGCTTTCCAGTAGCTCCAGGAGACGGGACAGCCCCCGATATCGGCAAACCGATCGAAATGCTGGGAGCGGCACCGCAGCAACCGCGATAACGGCGCCCACTGGAGGCTGCACAGTCCGTCAGGTCGCGACGTATTCCGTGGCGTAAAGCTGGGCGATCCACGTTATAACCCAGTCCCTCCCGCCGGCTCATGGTCATCAACGACCGGTCGTGCACGCAGAGGGTTTGCACCTAATCGCTGCTGCCTCGGCTTCGTCTTTGGGTGACGATCATCCTATTGCATGGAAGTATAGAACCAAAGGCGCTCTATCGCGCCGCTGTGGCCATTTTTACCTTATAAGCGTCTGATATGGCAAGCTTATCGGACATCCTCATCCCACGACAAGCCGGGCGGTTTTTGCGCCACACAGCGTGACAAAGCGCCGCGCAAGACTCATCATGCCCACGTGATTCGCTCCGAACTCGACCTGCTCGCCGACTTGCCTCTAGACACTGGGGAAAGCGTTGACGCGCCGCCCGCGACGCGGGCGCGAGCCAAGACGAGCCCGGCGAAACCCCTGGAGCGGCAAGCCTTTCCGCCAGCGCCGATCCCGGCCTGGGCGCGGGCGAGCGGAAGAGCAGGGGAGGGCGATCCCTTGTTTGCGGCCGGCGCCGCCCTCGCGCTTCTCGACGCGTTTCTGCGCCACAACCCGCCCGCCGCCGGGCCGCTGCGCTCCCGCTTGGCGCTTCAGAGCGCCGCCGCCTCCGCCAAGATCCTGCGGCTCAACGCCGACCAAGGCGCGCTGCGCGACCTGCGCTTCGCCGCTGGCGACGAGCGGGGGCCTGCGGCGAAGCTGCTCGGGCTGTGGCGCGACCTCGCCGGCCGCCCGCCCGCCCTCAGTCCGGACCGGCTTCGCGCCGCCGCGGCCGCGCTCGACCTGCCCCTTGCCGACGCGAACCCTCTTGCGCAAACCCTGTCGGAGCCGAGCAGGGCGGGGGATCCGGTTTCGGCGGCCGCTAACGCCGCTGCAATGGCGTTCGGGGCCTTCCCGGACGCACCAGCGGCGGAAGCCGAAGTCCTCGCTCTTTGGGTGTTCGACCTCGCCCTCGCCCTCCGCTTGCGCTGGCCGCGGCCGGCGCCGATGATCGCGACGAAAGTTCTCGATCCGGGCTTGCGGCAGCCCGACGTCGGCCGGCGCCCAAAACCGGGCGAGCCCGCCTGGTCGAGCACCGCCGCCGGGGCAATCGCCCTCGCCGCCGCCGCAGCCCTAGACCTCGCCGCCGATCTCTCCCGCCGCGCCGACACCCTCATTGCCGTCGCGCCGAAACTGCGCGCCAAGCCGGCGGCCAAAATCGTCGATCTGCTGCTCGCCGAGGATTGCGTTTCGCCGGCCGAAGCCGCTCGCCACGCGCCGATGACCGACCGCGCCGCGCGCCGCTTGTTCGACCGCCTGGTCGCGCTTGGCGCCGCACGCGAGTTTTCGGGCCGGCCCACGTTCCGGCTGTACGGCTTATGACCGCCGCTGCGCGCCGTCGCCAACGGGGCGGAGACGGCCTGGACGTCGAGCTCGCCGACTTGCCGCCAGCCGCGCGCTGGCGCGAATGGATGCTCAGGGTCGAAGCCGCCATCTTCGCCTCGACCGGGCCGGTCCCGCGCGAAGCCCTCGCCCGCCTGGTCGGCGAAGCCTGCCGGTTCGACGACCTCATCGCCGACCTCGTCCATGAGCTGCGCGGCCGCCCTTACGACCTCGCTCTGGTCGCCGGCGGCTATGCGTTGCACACCAAAACCCGGTTCGCCGCCGCCGTCCGCGCCGCCCATCCCGGACTGGGAGGGGACATTGCGGAATTGACCCGGACCGAAACCTTCGCCCTCACCGCCATCGCTTATCTGCAGCCGGTCACGCGGGGGGAGATTTCGAAGCTGGCTGGCCGCGAGATCAGCCGCGACGTCATCGCCGCGCTTAAGCGCCATGGCCTCATCGACGGCGCGATCCGCGCGCCTCAGCCTGGCGCCCCCTTCGCCTATGTGACGACGCGGAAATTCCTGGAGGCGTTCGGCTTCGCCTCCCTGCGCGACCTGCCCGACCTCGAACGGCTCAAGGCCGAAGGGCAGATGCAGAGAGGGCAGGGGGAGGAGGATCTGGATAGCGCGCTCGGGCTCGCGGACGAAGGCGACTCGTTTGAGAGCGAGGAGGAAGAGCTCGATACGGCCACGGACCTCTAAAGATATCTAGGCCTCGAGTTGAACCGCTCCGGGTTGATCGGAGGCTGTTTCGTTTGAGTCACGCGGCCATGGCTGGCTCATTCAGCATGGCGTAGTAGCGCTCCTCGGCTTCGGCCGGGGGGATGTTGCCGATGGGTT
>Ga0210393_10004965_pt1 | contig 10490 bp, 6 predicted proteins | sample IncBWC27OmetaG_FD_160068 | JGI IMG/M metagenome (GOLD analysis project Ga0210393, IMG submission 160068) | Forest soil microbial communities from Barre Woods Harvard Forest LTER site, Petersham, Massachusetts, United States - Inc-BW-C-27-O ...
CCCGCCACGCGCATGGGCGTGGAAGAAACCATTCGCGGCGCTTTCACAGAGGCGAAGGATTACAAAAAATCGTGGGACGACTACAACAAACGAGTGGCAGCGGGCGAGAAGAACGCGATTCCGCCGCAACGCAATCTTAAACTGGATCCGCTGGTGGAAGTGATGGAAGGGAAACGCTACGTGCACGCGCACTGTTACCGCGAGGACGAAATCCTGATGCTGCTGCGCGTGGCGAAGGAGTACGGATTCAAAGTACAGACGTTCCAGCACGTGCTGGAAGGTTACAAGGTGGCCGATGAAATAGCGGCGGCCGGGACGGGCGCGAGCACATTTTCTGATTGGTGGGCGTACAAGGTGGAAGCGTACGATGCGATTCCATACAACGCGGCACTGATGACGCAACGCGGTGTGTTGGTGTCCATCAATTCAGATGATGCGGCGGAGGCCACGCACCTGAATCAGGAGGCCGCGAAATCGATGCTCTACGGCGGAATGTCGCACGACGATGCGCTGAAGATGGTGACCTTGAATCCTGCCATACAACTGGGAATCGACAAGCGCGTCGGCTCCATCGATGTCGGCAAGGATGCGGACCTGGCGATTTACAATCACGACCCCATGAGTGCTTACGCCGTGGTGCAAAAGACCTTGATTGATGGGCGCGTCTATTTTGACCGCGACAAGGAGATTGCCGGACGCGGTGCTCTGGAACAGGAAAAGAAAGACCTGCTGGCGAAGGCCAAGAAGACAGCTGAGAAGGAGAAGAAGCCAGACGAGACGGGCGAGAAGAGAGGCGAGAAGAAGTCCGAAGAAAAGAAGCCGGAGGAGAGAAAGCCGGAGGAAAAGCCGCAACCGCCGCAAGCGGAAGGTGAACAGGGAGGTGCGCAATGACAATCACCAAAACCGGTATGCGCGTCCTGGCGACGGGAATGGCTTGTGGGGCGTTGGCGGCGATGAGCTTCGCGCAGATGGCGGCTTCGCCGGACTATGCGATCACACACGCGAAGATCTTCACGTTGGCGGGTGCGCCGATTGAAGACGGGACGGTGGTAATCCACGAGGGAAAGATTGCGGCGGTGGGCGGAAACATATCCGTTCCTGCGGGAGCGAAAGTGATCGACGCGAAAGGTCTGCAAGTGTACCCGGGGTTGTTCGACCCCGTCACGCAGATGGGACTGAGCGAAATTGCGGCGGTGCGCGCAACGGTCGACACCACGGAGACGGGTTCAATTAATCCCGACGCGGTGGCGGCCACGGCAGTGTTTCCATCGAGTACGCACATTCCCGTGACACGCGCGGCAGGCATTACCGAAGTGCTGGCAGTGCCCGCGAGTGGAGGATTTGACAGCGGAGGCGCCTCCAGTCTGGTGGGAGGGCAAGCGTCGGCGTTTTATCTAGCCGGTTGGACGATGGACGATATGGCGATCCGCAGGAATGCGGCGATGGTGATCGATTGGCCGCAGATCGAAACGCAAAGCTTCGACTTCAGCACGTTTACGCGCAAGGAAAAGCCGTACACCGACGCCAAGAAAGAATACGACAAGCAGGTGGAGCAGCTCGCGGACTGGTTCGAACAGGCCCGCCACTACGCGCAGGCACTGGACAACGCGGGCAGCGTGTCGTTTGAACGAGACGTGAAGCTGGAAGCAATGGCCCCGGTGATGCGAGGAGATATGCCGGTGCTGGTGTTTGCCGACCGCGCACGCAACATCCGCGACGCGGTGGAGTTCTGCGATAAGCAGAAAGTCCGCATGATTCTGGCCGGGGGAGAGGAAGCCGGCAAGGTGAAGGAGCTGCTGCGTTCCAAGCGTGTAGCGGTGATCCTGCGGCCGACGTTGGGTGAGCCGGCCGAAGAAGATGACACCTACGATCGGCTGATGACGCAACCATCGGAGCTTCAGGAGGCAGGGGTGAAGTTTGCCTTCGGTAGCTTTGATAACAGCTTCGCACGGCGGCTGGGACAGCAGGCGGCCAATGCCGTGGCGCACGGCTTGCCGTATGAAGAGGGGCTAAAGGCCGTGACGCTGTACCCGGCACAAATCTTGGGGCTGGATGGCCAACTGGGGACCATCGAAAATGGAAAAGTGGCGAGCCTGATTGTGACTACCGGGGACCCGCTGGAGCTGACCACGGAAATCAAATACCTGTTCATCAAGGGACGGCTTACTTCTACGGACAACAGGCAAAAGGACTTATATCAGAAATTCGCCGGCCGGCCGAAAACGGGCCACTAGAGCGGTCCAGTAGATCCCATTTCACCCCTGCGGAAGCAACTTTTGGTCGGATCGTGCGTATCTACCTCTGTAGAATCATGCGCCGACCGATCACTGGACTGCTTCTCCTCGCGTTCGCGTTGTGTTTTGTCCCGGGCCTGGCCGCGCAGGACGCCCAGAAAATCCTCGACCAATATAAGAAGGCGGCGGGTGGCGGCAAGACGCTTGATCACCTGCAGACGCTTTCCCTCGACGGAACGATCCGGGCCGAGGGAGACCAGAATCCTGGCACGTACACGTTTAAGGTGAAGCAGCCGAACCGCTATTACGTGGAAATTCGTAAGCAAGGGAAGACGTTGATCGAATCATACAACGGTAAATCTTCCTGGCATGAAACGGAAAGTGGAACTGTAGCCACGCTGTTGGGGGACGAGGCGCTGCAAATGGAGGCCGCGGGGCAATACTACAACACGCGGTTGGTGGCGCTAAGCAAGAAAAAGATCGGCGCGGCTTACAAGGGAACGGCGCAGGTGCGAGGACATGAGGCGCAAGAGGTGACGTTGACGTTTCCCACCGGGGTGCAATGGGAAGTCTATTTTGATCCGCAGACCCACCTGGTTGTGGAAGAGAAGGCCACCATCGCTGGCATCCCGCAGGAGATTTACTACGGCGATTACCGGAGCGTGAACGGGCTGAAGGTGCCTTACAAGATTGAGCTTTGTCGCGGTAAGGACGTGTACGACGTCAACGTGACGCAGGCGGCGACCAATGAAACCGTGGGCGAGCGCGTCTTCGACTTTCCCAGGAAGTCACAAGTGCAGCTTCCAGACCTGAAAAAGCTGTTTGAAGAGATAGACGCGAACCAGAAGCAGATCGACAAGATTAAGGAGAACTACGCCGCGACGCGCGTCGAGGAAGAAACCGAATATGACAAAACCGGTAACGTCACCAAGAAAGACGTTAAGGAGTACACCTTCTTCTACCTCAATGGCGATGAGATATCGACACTGGTGAAAAAGGATGGCAAGCCGCTGAGCGAAGAAGATCAAAAGAAAGAAAACGAAAAGACAGCGAAGCGTATTGAAGAGGCGCAGAAAGAGGCGAAGAAGAAGGAAGAGAAAGAACAGAAGGCCAAAGAAGAGGGTAAGCAGAAAAAGGATGATGAGGATCCGGGCATCGAGGTATTCCTGCGTGTGAGCCAGTTCGTGAATCCCAGGCGTGAGCGCTTCCGCGGACAAGACGTGCTGGTGTTCGATTTTGAGCCGAATCCCGAATACAAGCCTAAGAACCTGGAAGAGAAGGTAGTGAAGGATCTGGCGGGAGTGGTGTGGGTGGACGAAAAGGCGCACGACGTGGTGCGGCTGGAGGCGTATTTTGTGAACGACATGCGGTTCGCCGGCGGGATGGTGGCGAATTTGCAGAAGGGGACGAGTTTCGTGTTCGAGCAGGCGTATGTGAACGGGGAAGTATGGTTGCCTACGTATATGGAGGCGCATATCGGAGTGCGTGTGTTGCTGGTGAAGGGCTTCAAGGTAAACGTGGCAGAGCGCTATTCGGATTACAAGCGATTTAATGTGGAGACGTTGAGCACTATCAACAAACCGAAAGAAGTGACTACAGGCGCCGACAAGCCGTAGTGGGACATGAGTATGTGGGTGAGCTGAGCGGAAAGGCAGGAGATTCACCACCGAGAGCACAGAGCAACGCTGGTGCAGTGAGAAGACGCAAGAAGGACGTCAGGCGAAGGTTGTGCGCGTTAAGACGTCGCGGACTTTCTGCGCGAGTTGACCCGGAGAGAAGGGTTTCTGCAGGAACGTGATGCCTTTTTCCAGCACCCCGCCGCTGGTGATCACATTGTCCGTATAACCCGACATGAAGAGAACACGAATGCCTCGCCGCCGCGCGGAGATTCGTGCAGCCAGTTCGCGGCCGCTCATTCCGGGCATCACCACATCGGTGAGCAGCATATGGATTTCCTGGGCGAAGGTCTCGGCGATCTGCAGAGCATGTTGCGTATCGCGAGAGGGAATGACGTTGTAACCCTGATCGTTAAGCACGGTCTGAATGAGATCGCGAACCGCTTCTTCATCCTCGACCAGGAGAATGGTCTCCGAACCGCGCTGGGAATCAGGTTGTATCGGAAGCGGAGCGGTGTCATCCACGGATTCCTCAACGCGCGGCAAATAAACTTTGAAAGAGCTGCCCTCGCCGACTTCGCTGTACACCCAGACATAGCCGCCGCTTTGCTTCACGATACCGTAAACGGTGGAAAGCCCGAGGCCCGTGCCGCGGCCGCTCTCCTTGGTGGTGTAGAAGGGTTCAAAGATGTGAGCCACCGTTTCGCGATCCATGCCCACGCCGGTGTCGGAAACCGCCAGCATCACGTAGCGTCCGGGTTTGACGGTGGCGTGCCCATCGGCATACGTGGAATCCAGATCGACGTTCGCCGTTTCAATCACGATCTGCCCACCTTGCGGCATGGCGTCCCGCGCGTTCACAACCAGATTCATCAGCACCTGTTCGATTTGTGCCGGGTCGGCTTTCACTTTGCCTACGTTTTGGCTGACCGATGTGGTCATCTCAATGTTGTCGTCCATTAGTCGGCGCAGCAGCTTGTCCAGATTCACTACGATGGAATTCAGGTCCAGGATCTTGGGCTGCAGAACCTGTTTGCGGCTGAACGCCAAGAGCTGGCGAACCAGCGCCGCTGCGCGCGCCGCTGCGTTTTCAATGCGCTCAATGTCACCGCGCAGCTCGAGAGGAATGGCGGGGCGGCTGAGCGCCAGATCCGTGTATCCGGTGATGATGGTGAGGAGATTATTGAAGTCGTGCGCGATGCCTCCAGCGAGCCGGCCCACGGCTTCCATCTTGCGGGATTGCTGCAACTGGGTTTCCAGATGCTTGCGATCGGTGATGTCTACCATGATGCCTTCCATCACCGGATGGGCATCGCTGCCTTGCACCACCACCGCGGTATCGTTTAGCCACACTTCGCGGCCATCTTTCCGCTTGATGCGGAACTCGGCCTGGAAAGGCAGCCCGCTCTTGCTGGCCTCCTCCGCTGCCATCACCGTTGCGACATCGTCGGCGTGCAGTAGGCTGGCCCAATTATGGGAAATGGACAGCCACTCATCGGGGGTATAGCCGAGAATGGTTTCGACCTGGGGACTGACGTAAAACCATTGGCCATTGATGCCGATTTCGGCGATGTAGGCGATGGCGTTGACGTGCTCGACCAGCATGCGGTATTTCGTTTCGGCTTCTTCGCGAGCTTTTTCTGCCTGATGGCGTAGCGACAAGTCGCGACAGACACACGCGGTGCCGCCATCGGGCATGGCGGTAATGGTTAACTCAGCGGGGAGTCTCGAAGCGTCGGGGCGGCGAAGCAGCACGGATGCGGACCACCGGCGAGCCTGCGCCAGCGAGCGGCGAATTTCCGGTTCCAGGCGATCCATTTCCTGAAACGCGTTTACCACGCGCCAGGGCTGGCCCACGATGTTTTTCGCGCCTTCAAAACCGAACATGCGCGCGAACGCTTCGTTGGCGTAGATGTGCACTCCCTTTTCATTCAGAATGGAGATGCCGTCGGCGGATGAGTCCATCGCCAGGGTTTGGCGGCGCACGGTTTCCTCGTCGCGTTGGCGGCGGAATTGCTGAAGGCCAATGCGCATGGCGTAACAACCCAACGAGATGCCCAGAAGGCTGAAGCGAATCACTTTCCAGCCCGGACCGAGTTGCGCCACCTGGAAGACAATGATCATGGGTGCGAGGATGAACATGCCATTGTTGATCAGGAGTTCAGTGAGAGATCTGGCTCGCAATGGAATGCGGCCTGAGCTGCTTTCCATCGGCTGCCACGTGGCGGCCCAATACGCGCCGTACAAAAGAGGAAGAGACCAGGCCAGATCGAGCCAGGTTCCCGTGGGCTGCTCCTGGGAACTCTGCAAGTACTCCGCGGCCATTGAAAAAGCTGCATAAATGAGGATGTACAGGGCAAGCCCACCGTAGAGCGCACGCACCTGCGGCACGCGCCCGCGCCTCCATTGCACCAGGCAAAGCAGGACAATTCCCGCGTCAATAAGGAAGACAACGGTAATCTCCCGGCCGAGTGCGGCATGCGGACCAAGATTGGCTACCGGAAGGAAATACATTCCGAAGTAGACAAAGAAAAAGAGAATGCCAATCTGGATGAAATCCAGGGCCTCCTCCAGATCGACCTTAGCGTCTTCCTTCTCTTGGTTCAGGAAGATGGCCATGACGAAGAACATGCCCTGAGTGTCAAAAAGGAACCGAACAATCGAGCCGGGCTCGGGTATGGTGTGCAGCACCAGTTCGGCGTACATCCACCCAAGGTCGGCCACCGCCCACACTCCCATGCCGACGCCAATGAGAATCCAGAAGGACTGACTGAAGCCATGAACGCGGCGGGCCGCGCGGAAACACATGGCGGCTGCCAAGAGGCTGCAGAAAACTTGGAGAAGATTGCCAAACAGGGAACCCAGAGGACGTGTTCCAAAAAACACAATGGTGCAAACGTGGAGGGCGACCACGGCAAGCGCCACGACAGCGAGGCGTCGAGAAATAGGCAGTGTGGTCAACGATCTGTCCTGGTGCTAACCCTTCCTGTTAGTCTAGCGAAGTTTCATTTTGGGATACACTCGTGTCCGGTATCTGTGCCCGGCACGACATATACAGAAGATAAATAATAATTGAACAGTACTCCTTAAGCGATTAACCACGAAAGGATGGGCGTGCGGGATCAGCAGACAACGCCTACCGCTAGCAGTTTTGGGACCCCGTGGCTTTTGTTGTGCCTAGCGTTCGCCATGCACGTGTGGGACGAAGCGGCGCACGATTTTCTCGGCTACTACAATTCCACTGTTCTGGCGCTCTATGGGCATTTCTCGTGGTTTCCGCGGATGGACATGCACGTTCGAACCTGGTTGGCGGCGCTGCTGGTGGCGAATCTGGTGCTGCTGGTGCTTACGCCGTGGGCCTATCGAAACGCGAGGTGGTTGCGGCCGCTGGCCTATGTGTTCGCGGGAATCCAACTGCTGAACGGAACTGGGCACATCCTGGCGGCAATTCGGGGTCGCACCGTGCCGTCGGTGCAGTTTGAAGGGCCTGCACCGGGGGTGTACACGGCTCCCCTACTGGTGGCACTAGCTGCCTACCTTTTCTGGGCGTTGCGAAAAAGCCGCGGGCGCCTGCCGAATTAGCGGCCTTCGAACGGGTAGCGATCCTGGGCCTGGACGGCGGCTGCCACGCGGCGACGCAACGCGATGGTATCCACGGTGGAGCGCTTTGCGAAGCGCCGGAGCACGGCCAATTGGGTGGTGAGCATATCGCCTTCGTGAACGGCAGCCAGGGCGCGCTTGGCTTCGTGGTCGATGCGTTCGGCGGCGTCGGAGATGAACACGCGCGTGGTGTCGATCATCACGGAAGCGGCGGTTTCACCTTTGTTGGCAGCGGCTTTCTGCGCGCGTAGCAAGCTCGATTCCATGGCGTAAATTTCCATGGCGATGTTCGCGAGCGCGGCGATCAATTCCTGCTCCTCGGCGAGTTTTTCGCGGTACTTCTGCATGGCGCCACCGGCTGCTTGCAGGAAGATCTTTTTGCAATTGGCAATGACGCGCGCTTCCTCGGCAAGTACTCCTTCGGGCACTTCTTCGTAGGACGGGCCGGCGAGAATTTCGTCCGCAAGCTTCATGGCGGCGGGGATCAGCGGCAACTGGCCGCCCATGGCGCGCTTCATCAGCATCTGAATGATGAGCATGCGGTTGATTTCGTTGGTGCCTTCGAAAATGCGGTTGACGCGGGAATCGCGATAAGCGCGGCAGACGGGATAATCTTCGTGGAAACCGTACCCGCCAAAGATCTGCACCGCTTCGTCCACGACGAAGTCGAGCATCTCGCTGCCATACACTTTGGCGATGGAGCTTTCGATGGCGTACTCCTCCAGAACCTTCATGCTGTTTTGCGTGGAGTCACCGGAACCCGACGCGGCGTGCATGGTTGCTTCCATGTAGCCGGCGCTGCGGTAAATCATGGACTCCACGGCGAAAATCCGTACGGCCATCTCCGCCAGTTTTTCCCTCATCAGCCCGAATTCCCCGATAGATTTGCCAAAGGCTTTGCGCTCCTTGGAATATTTGGAGGCAGTCATCAGCACGTGCTTGGAGCCGCCCACACAGGAGGCCCCTAAAGTGAAGCGTCCGGCGTTCAGGACGTTGAACGCGACGATGTGACCGCGGCCGATCTCATGGAGCAGGTTCTCCTTCGGGACCATGCAATTATCCAGGAAGATGGGAGTGGTTGAGCTGCCGTGGATGCCCATTTTGTGTTCTTCGTTGCCGGGCTTGCATCCGGGGAAAGTTCTCTCGACCAGGAAGGCGGTGAGCTTCTCGCCATCCACTTTGGCGAACACGATGAAGAGGTCCGCGAAGCCCCCGTTGGTGATCCACATCTTCTGGCCATTCAGGATGTAGTGGGTACCTTCCTTGTTGAGTTCCGCGCGGGTAAGAGAATTTTGCGCGTCGCTGCCCGCTTGCGGTTCAGAGAGGCAGTAGGCGCCGATGAACTCGCCGCTGGCAAGTTTCGGCAAATACTTCTTCTTTTGCTCTTCCGTGCCGAAATACACGATGGGTAGAGTGCCGATGCCGGCGTGTGCGCCGTGCGTGGTGGCAAATCCACCGTAAATCGAAATTTTTTCCGTCAGGATGGTGGTGGAAATCTTATCGAGTCCCGCGCCGCCATACTGTTCCGGCGTGCCCCCGCTCATCAGGCCTAGTTCCGCGGCCCTTCGCGCGAGCTCCGGCATCAGGCCGGGCTTCTTGGCCTCGAGGTCTTTAACGTGCGGAAAGACTTCCTTGATCACGAACTCTTCTGCGGTTTGCCCGATCAGCTTTTGGTCGTCGGTCAGATCCGCAGGAGTGAAGATGTCCTGCGGCGCAGGGGATTCCAGGAGAAAGCTTCCGCCCTTTGCTGCGGGTTTAGTGAGAACCGAGGTCGCCATGGGTGACGCTCCTTGCCGGCCAAGTGCCGCGAGTGAATTCAAACACTCGTTTGAAAAAAAAATGCAATTCGCAAATTGTACATGGGCTGGCTGTGCCTCTGCAATAGGACGCGCTTATGGACAGCCGGGAGCGTCGGGGTGCCCACGCAAGGGTCCAGTGGCAAACACCGGCGGACTGTGGCAGACTGCCCGGCATCCGTTGGGTGCCGCGAAAAGAGGAGGCCATCTCATGGCGCGTCCGGTCGTACATTTTGAGATAGGTTGCCGCGATTCCAAGAAGACCCACGAGTTCTACGCCAAGATGTTCGACTGGAAAATTGAACCGATGGGGCCAGCGGCAATGATCGCGCCAGTAACTCCCGGAATTGGGGGACACATTACGGCGTTGGGGCACGAACCACATCAATACACGATTTTTTATGTCGACGTCGAAGATGTGGAAGCGGCGCTGAAAAAGGCGGAGTCGCTCGGTGGCAAGACGCTGGTTCCGCCGGTGAACATCCCCGCCGGCACATTTGCGTGGATGCAGGATCCCGAAGGCAACACCGTGGGCCTGTGGAAGTCGAAGAGCTAACGATCCTGGTTCCTCCTCGATTACAGACCGTTTTGGTTGGGTCAGGTTTCGGACAGGTGCCTAACAGGCAACAATCTTGCTCACCCGTCTGAAGTGAAAATTTGTTGCGGGCTATCATGGCATTAACCTTCGACTCTCAGGAGAATCTGCCATGATCAGGTCCAGCTTTGCGCCGCGGGCGGCCACTCGTTCCTACTATTTTGCAGCGGTGCTATGCGTGATTGCATTTGCGATCCCAGTACGGATCGCCAGTGCGCAGGGTCCGCGCATCCGGCCCGGGCGATACAAGATCCAAAATGCAGCCAGCGATAAGTTCATGGACATCGACGGGAACGACGGAACGATCCACCAGTCGGAATTCGGCAATCAAAAAAGCCAGCTGTGGGATATCGAGATGGGGAGCAATGGCTACGTGTACATCCGATCCGCAGAAAACGGGATGCTTCTGGACATCGCTGGCGGCGCCCCGCGCGACGAAGCGCGCCTGATGCTTGCGCCGCAAAACGGCAGTCAAAGTCAACTTTGGATGATCGAAGACGCCGGCGAGGGACTGTTCCGAATTACATCGCGTTTCGGCAAATGCATCGATGTGCCGGATGCCTCGCGCGCGAACGGAGTGGGCTGGCAACTGTGGCGGCCGATCGAAAAATATGCTGAGAAATTCCGCTTTTCGCTAGTCGCAGATGCT
>Ga0210393_10004968_pt1 | contig 10485 bp, 8 predicted proteins | sample IncBWC27OmetaG_FD_160068 | JGI IMG/M metagenome (GOLD analysis project Ga0210393, IMG submission 160068) | Forest soil microbial communities from Barre Woods Harvard Forest LTER site, Petersham, Massachusetts, United States - Inc-BW-C-27-O ...
ACCTGCGCGAGGCGGTGCACCAGCTGCAGCACCTGGCGGGGGACCGCCAGGTGCCCGACGCGGAGCGAGCGCTGGTCGCGATCGGCGGCTTCTTCTTCAACGCCGAGGGCATCACGCTCCGGCGGGGCTGAACTAACCGGCTCGTCCCCGCCGAGATCACGCTTAAGCGGGGCCGAGTCAACCGCCTGGCCCGCTGCCGGTTACACCCCGATCGCCGCGTAGGTGTCGTGGTCGAGCATGGCCATGCCGAACCTCGCGAACGTCGCGGCGTTGACGTCCGGCGGCTGATAGATGTCGGGGTTGCATAGCCAGCATATGAAGCCGTACACGGTCGCTCGCCGGTACGATTCCCACGCCTCGCCCGAGCCGGGCACCGGGCCGCCGTAGGAAGCCAGCGTCTTCAGGTAGCCGCCGAGCAGGTCGCGCTCATGCGCCCGGCGGTCAGGAAGATCAAGCGCGGAGACAATGAAGTAGTTGACGTCGTGGTACCACTTCCCGATAGCGATCGTCTGCCAGTCGACGAAGCCTACGGTTCCGTCGCGTTCGATGTACGCGTTCCCGATGTGCGGATCGCCGTGCACGAGGCACTTCGCCTCGTGCTGTACGGCGGCCCGATAGGTCCTGACCGCCGCGCGCAGGCGCTCCGCGTCGTGCAGGGCGACCGGCGCGGCGAACGCCCGGGGCGCGGCGAACATCTGGGGAAGCTCCGCGAACCAGGCGTCCCAGATCGCGTTCGATGACCTGGCCATGAGGAGCGGCGGGGCGCCGGGTCCGGACGCATGGCGCCCCCAGGTCTCGCCGTGCAGCCGGGCGAGCGTATCGAGCCCGGCCGCTACTTGCCCTGGCGTCATCGGTCGCGTCGCCCGCGCGAACATCACGTCACGGGCGCGAAGGTCCTCGAGCGCGACGATACCCTGCACGGGTTCATCCTGCGCGAGGGCGAAGTAGCTTCGCGGGTGGTGCAGCCCGTACCTCGGGGCGATTTCGGTGAAGAACAGCACCTCCGCGTGGTACACGCCGAGATTGCCGGTGAACTCGCGGTGGTCACCGAAGCCGCCCTTGATCCATACGCGGTCCGGCAGGCCGTCGGCGTCGCCGTCGTATCGCAGGGCCACGAGCACCTTCGTCGCCGTGCCTTCGATCACCTCGAGCCGGTCGGCGGCGGCGACCGTCACCCCGGGATAGCGCGTGCGCAGCGCCGCGGAAAGCCACGCCGCGGTGACGCCGTCCGCCGTCAGCGGCAGCGGGCGGTCGTCCGCCTGGTCAGCCGAGCCAGTCATGCAGGACGTCCTTCCGGTGGTAGCGGGCCTTGCGTCCCGGTGCACGCCGGACCTGACCCCGGCGGGCAGCGCTGGACACTAGTGTCAAACTTATTGTAATTATATATACATCTGCTCGTAAGGAGGCTCCGGTGACGGATATCCGCTATGACCTGTTCAGCATGGACGATCACATCGTGGAACCCGCTGATGTTACGCATGCCAAGACCGCGCTGCACGCGGGCGACCCCTACCAGGAGATGCACATCGGAACAAACATGCTGGAGCGGTGTGGTTTGCCGCTCGGTGCGAACGGCCGTTGCCCGGCCGGGCATCAGTCCGTCCTGGCCGGTGTCTGACCGATGGGGCTTCTCGATGGCGTGAAGGTCGTTGAGCTGGGGCTGATTTTGCCGGGCGCGGCGTTGGGACACTTGCTCGCGGAGCAGGGTGCCGATGTCGTGAAGGTCGAGCGGCCAACGGCCGGGGATTACGTGCGCTACTTCCCGGAACAGGTCGGTGATCACGGGGGTCAAAGCTTCTGGCACTTGGTACTCAACAGGAACAAGAAGAGCATCATGCTCGACCTGCTGCGGCAGGAGGGTCAGGAGGTGCTCCACGACTTGGTGCGAGACGCGGATGTCTTCATCACGAACCTTATCGCGGACCAGCCGGCCCGGCTCGGTGCCTCGTACGACGCCCTTCGCGCGGTCAAGCCCGACTTGATCTACTGTCAGATCACGGGGTTCGGGGCGACCGGCCCGTATGCCGCCCTGCCGTCGCACGGGCTCGCGATGAGCTCCATCAGCGGTCAGATCGCGCTGGAGGAGCAGCCGGATGGCTGGCTCGAACAGGTGCGGGACAAGGCGTTTGGCGGCGGTACCCAGAGCGCCGGCCAGCCGGTGCAGACTGGTCCGCTGTGGGCGGCTTATGGCATCGCAAGTGCCCTGTGGCAGCGCAGCCGGACCGGCGAGGGCGCGTATCTCGACGTGTCGAACTCCGACGCGACGCTTGCGACGGCATGGATCGGCATACCGGACGCGCTCAACCCAGGGGCAATCCGGATCGAGGCGACTTCGCAGTCGCAGCAACTGCACAGCGCACGGCACGCTTTCTACGAGACTAAAGACGGCAAGCACGTCTTCGTCGCGATGATCGAACCGAAGTTCTGGGCTAAGTTCTGCCAGGAACTCGGCCGCGAGGATCTGCTCGAGGGGATCGACTCCGACGTCGAAGCGTTCGACGCCTTCGACGCCGAGCGCAACACAGTGCATTTCCGTGCGCTGCAGGAGATCTTCCGCACCAGGACACGCCGAGATTGGACACAGTTCTTCGTCGAAAACGACCTGCCGAATGCGCCGGTGAACCGGATATCGGAGCTCGCGGACGACCCCCAGTTCGTCGCGCGCGACGTGTTCGTCAACGTCGAGAGGCCTGACGGGCAGGGCACGTTCCGTGTGGCGGCCGGGCCGGTACGAGTCGCCGGTGACATGCGCCGAGCGCCGCAACCGGCGCCTGCTCCGGGCCAGCACACTAATGCGGTCCTGCAAGACGTCGGCTACGACACGGTACGCATCGACGCTCTTCGCGCCACTGGCATCATCTCTTGAGGTAATCGATGGACGGAATCTGCGCTGGCCTGAACGTCATCGAGATGGGCGCCGGCAGCATAGCGGCGTCGATCACCGGCATGGTCCTGGCCGACGCCGGGGCCCGGGTCATCAAACTCGAGCCGCCGGAGGGTGACCGGCTGCGCACGGCGATGCCGAGCGGTTTCCTTGTCTGGAACCGCGGCAAGGAGAGTCTCGTCGCGGACCTGCGGACCCCGGCTGGCCAGGACACGCTGCGCGAGCTGGCCGGGAACGCCGACGTGATCATCGAGGGGTTCTCGCCCGGGACCACGCGCGCCTGGGGGGTGGACGCGGACGCCCTGTGCGCGGCCAGCCCCAGGCTGATCCACTGCGCCGTCACCGGATTCGGCACCACCGGGCCGTACGCTAGGCTCAAGGGCTACGACGCCCTGGTGTGCGCCAAGGCCGGGCTGTTCGCCCGGGGCGGGTACGGTCACCGGGATGGTGCCATCTTCTTCCCGGTGCACTGGGGGAGCTTCGGCGCAGGGCTGCAGTCGGCTGCCGGCATCCTCGCCGCCCTGCTCGTGCGGGATCAGTGCGGCCTTGGTCAGCGGATCGGCGCCACGATGCTTTCCGGGATCGAGCCGATCGAGTACTTCGTGTCCGTCGTCTCCCAGCTCCTGGTCAAACAGGGGAAGGAGCCGGCGATGGACGTTCGTTCGGGTGTCCCGGGCAGCCGTTACGGCGTCATGGTCGCCACCAGGGACGGCCGGTTCATCCAGACGTCCGCCATGCTGCCGCATCAGGCCAGGGCCTTGTCGGCGGTCGCGGGAATCCAGCACACCTTCGATGACCCGCGGTTCGCCGCGCAACCGGTGTTCGCCAGCGCCGAGGACGCTCAGGGCTGGGAGGATCTGCTGTGGGAGGCGTTCAGGTCCCATGACCTGGCCTACTGGCTGCCCCGGCTCGAGGCCAGCCCGGATGTCGCGTTCGAGGTCGCGCGGACCAGCGAGGAAGGCCTCGATCATCCGCAGATCATCCATAACGGGGACGTTGTGACTGTCACCGACCCCGCGTATGGTCGCGTCCGCCAGGTCGGCCCGATCGCGCATTTCTCCGGCTCGCCGTGCCGCATCGAGAAGTCGGCCCCGGCTTTGGGTGTCAACGAAGGTGCTTTCGCCGAGCGAATGCCGGTGCTGGCGCCCGGCGGGGCTGCGCTTCCCGCGCACCCGCTGGCCGGGGTGACGATCGTGGAATTCGGCTGCAACTACGCCACCCCGTACGGCCTGGCCATGGCCGCGGCTCTGGGCGCCCGGGTCATCAAGATCGAGGACCGGTCCGGTGACCCGCACCGGATGGCGTTCGGCCCGGAAGTGGCGACCCTGAAGACCACACAGGGTAAGGAAAGCGTGTCCATAGACCTGCGCGGCGCCGAAGGCCAGTCGGCCGCGCGCCGGATCGTCAGGCAAGCCGACGTCTTCGTTACCGGATTCCGGTCCGGGGTGGCGGACAAGCTGGGGCTCGGTTACGGCGACCTGGCAGCGATCAATCCCCGGCTGGTCTACGTCCACGCGGCCGGCTACGGAACCGACGGCCCGTACGCGAAGCGAGCCCTGTATGCCCAGGCGGCCCAAGCGGTAGCGGGCAGCTTCGGCCGCCAGGTCGGCCACTGGACGCGGCCCGAGTTCAACCTCGGCATGACCGTGCTAGAACTGCAGGCCGTCGTGGCCCCCCGTCTCAGCCAGATTGTGGACGGGGACTCGAACGGGGCACTGGCGATCCTGGTGACTGTCGTGCTCGCTGTCTTCCACCAGCGCCGCACCGGCCGCGGCCAGTTCGTTGGTACCTCAATGATCAGCGGAAACGCCTGGGCTTACGCCGACGACTTCTGCTCGTATGCCGGCAAGCCGCCTACCCCGGTCTGCGATGACGACTACTTCGGCCTCAGCGCGCTGGAACGCGTCTACCCGGCCGCCCAGGGCTGGGTGTGCCTCGTGGTGCGCACCGAGAGGGAGTGGCGGGCCCTCACGGACACGATCGGCCTTCCGGAGCTGTCCGCCGATCCCCGGTTCGCTACCGCGGCGGCCCGCCGGGGCAACGACGACGAGCTGATCCGGATACTGGGCGCGAGATTCGCCGGGCAGCCCTCGGCCACATGGGAGGAACTGCTCAGTCAGGCGGACGTGGGCTGCGTGGACGTCGGTTTCGCGGGCTTTCCTGGTTTCATCGCCTTCGACCAGGGACTCCGTGAAGCCGGGTTTACCACCGAGATCGAGCATCCCCGGTTCGGGCCGATGGTCGTGTGGGCACCCCACCTGCGCTTCTCGGAAACGCCCAGCCGCCTGGGGCGCCCCTGCGAACGTGGCGAGCACAACCACCAGGTCCTGTCCGACGCCGGATACTCCGTCGGCGAGATCGGCCGGCTCGAGGCCAGCGGCGCCGTCGTTCCGCTCAGCGCAGTGCCCGCACGCTCCTAGACGGCCGGCTCAGCCGGGGAGGCCGATCAGCTCGGCGACGTTGGACCGCATGACCTTGCGGGTGCCGTCATCGCCGAGGGCCGTCAGCTTCTCCGCGAAGTCCACGGGGTTGGCGATCCCTTCCGAGTGCGGCCAGTCCGAGCCGAACAGGACTCGGTCGACGCCGATCAGCTCGCTGAGCGTGACCGGGTCCTCCTCGAAGTAGGGCGAGACCCAGACGTGCTGCCGGAACACCTCACTCGGCACATCCTGGACGTGCCCGCCGACGGGCGTGCCCCGGCGGCCGACCTTGGCCGCCTTGTCCATGCCCTGCAGCAGGCCGGGCACCCAGGCCGAGCCGTTCTCGATGCTCAGCATCCGCAGCCGCGGGAACCGGCCGAACAGGTTGTTGAGGATCAGGTTGGCCAGCATGTCCGAGATCGGCTTGTCGCCGTACCCCAGGTACCACTGGAACGGGGTCATGAACTGCAGCGGCGGCCGAGGCTGCTCTCCCCACTGAACCGACCACAGCTCGTTGTAGCCGGAGTCGCCGGAGTGGATCGCGACCGGCAGGCCGGCCTCGTTGAGCCGCGCCCAGAAGGGATCATAGGCCGGGTCCGCCGGCGAGCGGCCGTACGCCGGGCCAGCCTTGACGTGCACCATGTTCGCCCCGACGGCCAGCACCCGGTCCAGCTCGGCGACGGCGTGCTCCGGGCTGAGCAGCGACAGCATCGGGGCGCCGAACACGCGCCCGTCGGCGCCGTACCCCCAGTCCTCCTCGATCCACTTGTTGAACGCGCGCAGGTTGGCGTAGCAGGCGTCCACGTCGTCGTGCAGTTCGTGCTCGACCGCCACGGCCACGGTCGGGAACATCAGCGTCGCCTCGAGGCCCTGCTCGTCCATCAGCTGGAGGCGCGGCGCCTTGTGCATCATCGCCGGGAAGTCGTGCGCGTTGATCACCTCGGTCTGCGCGAAGCCGTGCTCCATCTCGCCGGCGAACAACTCGTGCAGGCTGCCCGGCGCGCCCGTGTAGTCGCTCTGGATGACGCGCATGAAGCCGAGCTTCCGCTGGCCGAAGTACAGCCGGCCCAGCCCGCGCCCGTCCTTGACCACGTGCACGGACCGGTCGGCGAAAGCCGGCTCGAGGTGCCGGGTGAAGCAGTCGTAGGGCTCGTAGTAGTGGTTGTCCGCATCAATCAGCCGGTAGCCGAGCTTGGGCTGGTCAGGCATGGTCATCGCCCCTTTCGCCGCTCAGTGCCAGTCTAAGGATCTATGCTAGAATCAGTCAATTAATTATCCTTATTAATGGTAAATGGCGGAGAACATCAGGCGTCCCGCGCCGGATATCGTGAGGAGCACGATGGAGCGCAAGATCTTCGAACCCGAGCACGATCTGTTCCGTGCGACCGCGCGCCGTTTCTACGAGACGGAATGCGCGCCGCACGCGGCCGAGTGGGAGCGGAACGGCATCACGGCCAGGGAGCCGTGGCTGCGTGCCGGCGAACTGGGCCTGCTCGGCTGGGAGGCGCCGGAGAAGTTCGGCGGCCAGGACGTCAAGGACTTCCGCTACAACGCGATCATGACCGAGGAGATGCAGGCCACCGGCACGGTCGGCATCGGGATCGGCCTGCAGAACGACATCATGGCCTCCTACCTGGTCGACCTGACCACCGACGAGCAGAAGGCACGGTGGCTTCCCGGCTACGTCAGCGGTGAGCTGATCACGGCAATCGCTATGTCCGAGCCCGGGGCGGGCTCTGACCTGGCCGGGATCCGCACCACCGCCGTCCGCGACGGCGACCATTACGTGGTCAACGGGGCCAAGACCTTCATCAGCAACGGGATCCTGGCCGACCTCGTGGTCGCCGTGGTGAAGACCGACCCGCGGGCCGGTCACAAGGGCATCTCGCTGCTGGTGATCGAGCGCGGCATGGCGGGCTTCGAGCGCGGCCGCAACCTGGACAAGATCGGCCAGAAGGCGGCCGACACCGCCGAACTGTTCTTCACCGACGTCCGAGTTCCGGTGGAGAACCTCCTCGGTGAGGAGAACCGCGGCTTCTACCACCTGATGCGCAACCTGCCGGCCGAACGGCTGGGGATCGCGATTCACGCGGTGGCGCAGTCCCGCCGCGCCCTAGAGCTGACCAGGCAGTACGCCGCGGAGCGCAAGGCGTTCGGCAGCCCGATCGGCTCCTTCCAGGTCAACCGGCACGCGATCGCCGAGATGACCGTCAAGCTCGACATCATGCAGGTCTACGTCGACCGGTGTATCGAGGCCGTGAACGCGGGCGAGCTGACCGCGCAGGAGGCCGCGGGCGCCAAGCTGTGGACGACCGAGACGCAGTGGGAGATCATCGACCGCTGCCTGCAGATGCACGGCGGCTACGGCTACATGAACGAGTTCGAGATCGCCCGGCTCTGGCGCGACTCGCGCGTCCAGCGCCTGTACGGCGGGACCAGCGAGATCATGCGCGACCTCATCGGCCGCTCGCTGGGCTTCTAACTATCCCGATTATCCCGAACGGACCCGTGGCGCCTCCGCAAGGAAACCGCTGACTCTGGGCCGGGGGCTCAACCCAGCCAGTCGCGCAGGATCTCCTCGCGGTTCTCGTCGAACGCCGGCGGCGGCGTGAGCCCGGCGCCGGCGCGCTCGCCGGTGTGATGCCAGCGGATCGCGGTGGTGACGTTCGGCCAGGCGCCGTCCTCGCCCTCGGCGATCCGCCGCGCCGCGAAGTGGTCGGTCTCCATGACCTGGGGGATCTCGAGAACCGGCCCTCCTGGCACGTCCCAGGCGACGAACCGCTCCAGCCACTGTGCGGCGGTGACCTTCGCGAACTCCGTCTCGAGCTCAGCGCGGAGACCGTCGTCGTCATCGCCGAACTCAAGCGGCGCACCGGAGTGACGGCCGATGAGGTCCGGTCGGCCGATCTGCTCGCAGAACCGCTTCCAGAACTTGTGCTCCAGGGCGCCGAGCAGCACCGGCACCCCGTCGCTGGACAGGTAGGTGTCGTAGAGCGCCTGCCGCGGCCGCCCGTGCAGCGTGAACGGCTGCTTCAGCCGCTTGGTCATGGCGATTTCCGTCCGGTGGCTCTCGACGAGCGCGTCCCAGCAGGACACGTCGATCCAGGCGCCTTCGCCGATCGTCCGGGCGCTGAGCAGGGCGGCGACCACGGCCATCGCCGCGAAAGCGGTGCCGAGCTCGTTGCCCCAGCTGGTGAACGTCGCGCCCCGGCGAGGCTGCCCGTCCTCCCATTCGACCGGCAGCGTGTCGGCGAGGGCGTCCATGTTCAGGCCGTGCGCCGGGAGGGTGGCCCAGGGGCCGGTCTGGCCGAAGCCGGTGACCGAGCACACCACCAGCGCGGGCCGCTCCCGGCGCAAGGTAGCGAAGTCGACCCCCTTGCCGGCCCAGAACCCGGCCAGCTGGTTCTCGACGATGACGTCGGCTTGCCTGGCGAGCGCGAGGATGATCTCGCGGTCGCCGGGGTCCCGCACGTCGAGCCCGATCGACCGCTTGCCCCAGCTCTGGCCCATATGCTGCGGGCTCTCGCCGTCGTCACCGAAGGGCGGGATGGCGCGCAGCCTGTCTCCGTGCGGCGGCTGCTCGACCTTGACGACGTCGGCGCCGAGCGCCGCCAGCTTTCCGCTGGTGAGAGCCGCAGGGATCAGGATGCCGAGATCGAGAACCTTGACGCCGGCCAAGGGCTGGTAGCTCACGGGATCTTCCACCTTTCTGTGGTGGTCAGCCGGCCGTCTGCTGGTCCAGGCCCCAGTTGTCAGGGAACGGGATGGACGTCCGTGCGTGCTGCCCGCCGTCGGCGGTCGGGAAGAACACCCCGGACATGTAGGCCGACTCGTCGCTGGCGAGGAAGATGACCGGCCAGGCGCTGTCCCGCAGCGACGGCGGCCTGTCGATGCGCAGCGGCATGACCGCGACCGACTTGTCCCAGGGCCCGGCCGCCTCCTCATACGACAGGCCGGCCACCGGCGCGTCCGGCGGCAGCCCGAAGTTCACCGACATGCCGTGCGTGGGGCAGACCGCGTTGGTCCGGATGCCGTACTTGCCCAGGTCGTAGGCGGCGGCGCGGACCAGGCCGTTGACCCCGGCTTTCCCGGCGCAGTAGATACCGAAGCCCGGATACGACGTGATCCCACCGGCCGACGACGTGACGACGATGGATCCGCCGCCGGTCTGCTTCATCGCCTGGGCCGCGTGCTTGATCGTGAGGAACACGCCGACGAGGTTGACGTCGTTGACCGCGTGCCAGCTTTCCAGCGTCGTGTCCTCCAGCGGCACCGAGCCCTGCCCGGGCACGGTCACCCCTGCGTTCGCGTGGGCGACGTTGAGCACGCCGAATGTGTCGACGGCGAACGCCACCGCCGCCTCGACCTCGGCCTCGGAGGTGACGTCGGCCTTCAGGCCGGCGGCCTGGCCGCCCTTGCTGGTGATCGCCTCGACCACCGGGCCGATCCGGCCCTCGATCTTGTCGGTGACGACGACCTTCGCGCCTTCCTCGGCCGCGAGGAGGGCGACCTCACGCCCTAGCCCGGAGCCAGCCCCGGTGATCAGCATGACCTTGTCCTGCAACCGGCCTGCCATCATGGTCCTCCTGCGACTGCTAGTGGCTGCGGGCGTGGGAATGGATCAATTAGAGCATATGATTTAACTACTTCACCAGCCCTAGGTTCGTGACCAGAATGCTTGGAGGAGCTCCGGTGGCCTATGACGAGTTCGGGATGCTGGCGGAGAACGCGGCCGAGGCGGGACTGCCGTGGGCGGGGCCGCCCGCGGTCCGCCGCGCGTCGGTCGCTGTCGCTCCGGGCCAGCAGGTCAGCGCGCTGGTCTGGGGAGACGGTGACCCGGAGCTCGTGCTTCTGCACGGCGGCGCGCAGAACGCCCATACCTGGGACACGGTGGCTCTCGCGCTCCGCCGGCCGTTGATCGCCATAGACCTGCCGGGGCACGGCCGGTCTGACTGGCGGGACGACCGGGACTACTGGCCGGTCCGGAACGCCGAAGCTCTCGCCGTCGCGGTCGGCGCGCTCGCGGAGCGAGCGGCCGCGGTCGTGGGCATGTCGCTCGGCGGGCTCACCGCGATCCGCCTCGCCGCCACGCGTCCCAACCTGGTACGCCGCCTGGTCGTGGTGGACGTCACCCCGGGCGTGACCGCGGCGAAGTCCGCGCCGATCGCGGAGTTCGTGCAG
>Ga0210393_10004969_pt1 | contig 10485 bp, 11 predicted proteins | sample IncBWC27OmetaG_FD_160068 | JGI IMG/M metagenome (GOLD analysis project Ga0210393, IMG submission 160068) | Forest soil microbial communities from Barre Woods Harvard Forest LTER site, Petersham, Massachusetts, United States - Inc-BW-C-27-O ...
CACCGCCCATGTCAATATCAGTCAAATAAATATATGCAGTCATAGTACCTGAGTCCCATGTTCACGACCGTGTGGAGTGGAGCGCGATCGACCAATGCCGATCCTAATAAGTGTTACGGCAGCTAAACTGCGCACCGTTGAACGCCCACCAGCGATCACGCCCTTAGGCACCTTGCCAGTGTCACCAGACGTTCAAGTTGTGTGCCCCATGAGACGGCTGGTCTGAAGCCCGTGGGCTGAAGACTGAAGTTGACCCTCCAATGTTGTATTCTTTCGACCTTTGAATGATAACTGCTAACTGATAGGACGCCTCTCAAATGTATTCAGACCCTAGCAGTCTCACATCATCATTTGTGTGAAGAGATATGGGCTCATGCAAGTCTCCTTAGCGCCAGGCAACACGCGCCATCCTCTAGAGATGAAAATTTTATCTCTCCCTTGACGGTTGACATTCACTATCCACTGAACTGCTTCTTGAAAAAATTTCATTAGTCTAGGATCACTGTCAAACTCTGGCGCGATGGCCCTGGGAGCCACCGAAACGTAAGTATATGGCAGCATGTGGGCCATGAGCCTGAGATATGATCATGATGTCGAGTTGTCCCTTCGTGTGCACATAAAAACATGCGATGGTCCCCCCCAAAGTTCTCTTCACACATGTCCGCCCGAGTGCCCACCTACCATGGAGCCCCATGTCGGTTCGTTCCAAACACCGCTTCCCCACTTCGGGAGGCTCTCCCCCATGTTCTACTTCGGATACTTGGGTCAAACATTTGGACCCCTCGCAGCGAAACGACATCTCTGTCACAATATATTGTGTTACACCGAAGACCAGGAAGACATTGTCGTTACTCGAGAGCTGCTTCAGCCCGATTACTCGTACCCTGGACTTCCTCGCACCTTCTCCATCTCTCATGACATCTACTCCTATCTGCGTTGCAATTCCGTTGCTGCTGACAATTCTCGCCGAATCATCCTAGATTGTGAAATCGCAGAGACTACGACACGCGTTGTGCCACAAAGCTTGTTTTCACCGTATGCTGGGCTTCCCCGCTGCCAGGTAGAGCTTCAGAGTGCCTCTCTTCTTCCACCGATCTTCTTTTTCCGACTGGATCATTCAGTTGGACTGCCACTTGAAGCCGCCAAGACTGCCGACTCTCATAGTCCATCGCTCCTCTACAATAACTGGTGCCCGATGGAGGGAAAAGCTTCGATCAAAATGAGGATTGCCGTAAGATGTCTTGTGATCAGCCAAAATTGACATTTGCTCACCTTTGCTTGTTGTAGTGGTACGGCTATAAGCCGTGGCAGACGCAGATCCAGCTGCGAAACCGCAGAAGGGAACCAATCACGCTCCCGCGACTGGTGCAACTCGTCGCAAGCGGTGTCGACCGATTTCTGCGGGTAGGCTCACCTCGTTCCTCCGACATCATGCGATCGTCTGAACTCTCGAATAGCAAGAGCATGGGCCTATCATTGATCCTTCTTTTCCAGAGTGGTGGATTGGGGATCGTCCCTACATCTCTCCTGGTCGTATTGTACTAGTTGGCGTGGTGGCAGTCTCCTCCGGCAGTATTATGCCAATTATGAGGCTCACTGATTAGGGTTTTGTTTCCTTGCGACTTGATCGTGGTATTTCGTGCTGGTCACAATTGGCTACAGTATATCCTTGGTTCTTTGCGCTTCTTGTTCCGCAGCGTGAGACCTCGTATCTTCTTAATGCCGTGTTATCTCGTCCTCGATGACATAGCCATATCCCTTTTTCGTCTCACATCGCCCGGCGCCCAATGTCGACCGCCTTTTTTTTTATTACCTTTTTCTTGGAATCAATTGACGTGCGCCTTCTGGGGACGGCTGCCTGGCTTTAATGTAATGGAGAAATTTAAGTTGTACTTACCAGGCGTGAATTCGAGAGACTATCGACTGTCATTGACATTGCCGATGACCGAACCGAACAACATGATGATGACTGTTTTGGACAGAGAGGAGCAGCTCCGCCTCCAACGGACATTAATAGATTAAAAAAAAGAGACTATTAATATTACCGAAGATTAAGCCGGCAGTCTTTGCAGTAGCCGTTGCTCTGTTGCTAGTGATAGATCGAAAACAAAAGTGATGTGCACATGCACATCATCATGATGACGCTCAGGTTCGTGGTTATTACATAGAGGACAACGCCGCCATATTCATTAACGATGTAGGAAGGAAAAAAAACCGGCAACGGCAACTCAGAGCTTACGAGCTTACCAACTGTCCATCCGTATCGGGCCAGTAATCCTAACCCTAATTCTATTTTCACCCTTCACCACCACCTGCTTCGAAAGGACAGATTTTAATACTGTCGGTATATCTAGCGATGGCGCAATCCTTGTGCTACATCTCGCCGAGTTTCTGCGACAGCTGTCAGCTGTCTATGTCCCCGGTGACAGTTTGCGGAACTCTGAAATGGGAAATGGGAAAACGACATAAAAAATCCGCATGGGTCGACGATCTGTAATCTCGCTGAAGGCTAATCGACCCCTCCGCGATGATTATCTTGTGAAATTCCTCGGCGCCAGTCTGGGGAATCGAGTCTGATGATCAGAGGAGATCAGAGATCACCCTGCTCTCCGCCGGCCCTCGTCGCCCCTTTTACACCTCTTGCCTCCTCTGTTGATGCTGATCCCTTGAAACACCCCTCTCGAACAAGGGGTCCAGCCAGAGACTGGACTGGACATTCCTGTGACCGTGACCCTTTTTCGGCAACTTGTTCGCATGCCTGCCCGCATCGCTCAAGCTATCTATGTATGTCCAAGGGGTTGTGCAGACGTAACTGCACCGCACGCTATGTCTTTCTGTGTTTCACTCTTTTTTCCATTGCATGATCACCACTAATGGACGTGGATGCTGTTTCGTAGATGATAGTTTATAAATCCTGCACGGTGCCTGTCTAGAGAGGCGAGCTTCTAGCCCTCCAACTGGGCATCAATGCACTGTGTGAATGAACGTGTAGGAAGCGGCATTGTATCACTGCCTGCTGCTTTCTACTGCTGGGGTCTCCTTGTACTATTCCCTCGCCGCTCAACTGAAAAATACTAGCAATGGTCCATGTAAAACACCCATCTGTACTACCGCATTCTGATCTAACGACCCGTTCTCCAGATGCAGTGCCCAGCCTCATTGTCAACGGAGTATACGTTTTTCGAGGCCAACAAGGACGCCGAAGGCCATCTTTGCTATCCACTGAAGATAAAACAATCAGGCTTGAGAGAGTCATCTCTGACCTTGCCAGATCCGAATGGTCTGGGTGTGCTGTCTCCTGCTGGCCGAGGCTGCCTTTGCTCCCAAGCCGTCCATTCAAGATCGATCTGGTTATCCGCTTTCATTGCTCGACTATAGTTACTTGACTATACCATCGTGAGGATTGGCATAGGTATACCTAAGTTGCTGTGGTCTCTGAGGAACGTGAACGACCGGGGCAATACCTTGCCGAGGTGCAACTACAGCTGCCTATTTTCTTTACCCAGTAACCCAGGTGAATAGCCCTTTTCAACTCAGCAACGTTTTTGATATTTAATCCTCCTACCGCGACTCTGCATTACCGCTGCTAGCCAGATATGTAAACGAACAATACTTACATAGATGCTGTCTTATGCAATTTTGTGGACAGAGGAACGGCCAGCGAAGCCAAGGCTACATCGCTACGGCATACGGCAACGAGACACAAATGGTTGTTTGGGCCGCTGCCCTGGTGAATCACTACTATCCGAAAGATCGTTCTATGTCTATATCTATATCTTTGCATTCAATTGTTTGGCCACGTTCCAGTGAGAGAGCACCGTGAGAGTACCGACTAGATCAGAAATCCACCACATGTTTTACAGAGAAATGAGAGGTCCCGTCAAAACCAAAAAAAAAACAGAACCAGGTTAGTGGATCATGGATAGCCGATGACATCTTACTGATCCAATCCGAACTGCGCTCGATCGATGGCTGCTAGGGACAACTTTCGTAATGATTACGGAAGTGGTCCCTCGGAGTTCCATGAAACATTTTTGACCTGGTGTAGGCGAAAACAGGCAAGGGACATTTTATCATGTGCCGTAGTACAACAGCAATCACCAGGGCCCAGATGGTGACGGACAATCGGCCGAAGGACTGCCGAGCGCGCAATAGTACAGTATCCCCTCGAATCGTGTAGTAGCCCAGTCTTGGTGGTCACCAATAGTCATGATTTATCATGAGAGGGATTTTCACGGCGAGTGACAGTGAGCACGACAAAGGCAACTTCACTATCAAGAGAACAGCTTGCATAACTGTTGTGTATTAGCGGAGTAGCGAAACGGGACCGCCGATTCGGGGGTATTACTAAGGATAGTAGAATATCCTATCCTATCTTAGGCACTTGAGATATGATGTTCCCAGGCCAAGGATCACTGGCAGTCGCTGCATTGTCCCCTCCGAGTCAGGTACACTGGAACAATATGTCAAGATCAACGATAAAGGGGTAAAAAAAAAGGTGAGACGTCCGGAAGGCGTACTTGGAAAGAATATTCGATCAGAGCGCTCATTCTCGAAAACCAACCATCCTCACTGCTCACCTGAGCGAGGGCACGGGACTGGTCCCTGCGTCTATTGATAAGATCTCTTGGAGTGGCATGGATGAGAAGCTCGGAAGCTCACACGTGCGGGCGGTATGGCTGATAGTAGTCGATACTATTGAGGCCTTGCTGAGGGCACGCTTCCGGCTCCAGTAATAACCGCACCCGCAATTAGTCAAGCAAGTACCTGAAGTCTCATGTTGCGATGCATCGATGTGGAGGTGGCCCGGGGTTGACCGGCAACGGGTCCCTGGGAGTGTGTTACAACAGAGCGCCTAGCAGATCATCATCATGCACCTCGTGCTGGGGCCACAGCCACCCGTCGTGCCTCAATCATCAGGCACTGGCAGGCGGTCTGAGCTCTGAAATCCTTTGGGCCCAAGTTGATTCTCCCAATGTTGCATTTCCTCCACCTTGAATAATAACTGCCTCTCGACTGGGACGCGCTGTCGCATGCATTCCATCCAGTCTCGACCCTTTTTTTCGCGCTCAAAAATATGCCTCGTGCAGGTCTCATTGGCGCCGGGAAGCGCGCGCCATTCTGCTAGTGGTAAATTTTCGCTCGCTCTTGACGGTCCCACCGAGTATCCACTGATATCTTTGAAAATTTCGTACTCCCGGGATCGCTGTCAGCTCCGCGCGACACTAGTATCCCGGGCATCAACCGAAAGCTTAAGTATCGTTTACGGCCATGGGGACCACATGTGTCACGTCGACTCAGTTGCTCCTTCCGTATGCATATAAAAACATCGGATGCAGTTGCAGTACGCCGAGTGACCAGCTTCACACATCACATTCACGTCTCCACTTGCCATGGAGTTCCGAGTCAGCTCGCGACAACCACCGCCTCCGTACTTCGGACGGCTCTCCCATATGTTATCCTTTGGGTACATAGGCAGAACATTTGGACCCACCGCAGCGAAACGACATCTCTGCCACAATTTATTGTGTTATGTCGAAGACCAGGAAGACACTGTCATTACTCAAGACTTACTTCGACCCGACTATTCCTACCCTGGACTTCCTCGCACCTTCTCCGTCTCTCATGACATCTACCCATATCTGCGTTGCAATTCAGTGGCCGCAGACAGTTCTAATCGAATCATCCTAGATTGCGAAATCACAGAAAATACGGCACGCGTTGTGCCCCAAAACTTGTTTGCACCGTATGCTGGCCTTCCTCGATGTCAGGCGGAGCTTCAGAGCGCCTCTCTTCTTCCACCGATCTTCTTCTTCCAACTGGATCATTCACTTGGACTACCGCTCGAAACCGCCAAGATTGCCGAGTCTCACGGCGCATTGCTCCTATACAATACCTGGTGCCCGATGGAGGGCAAGGCTTCCATCAAACTGAGGATTGCAGTGAGACATCCCATGATCGACCAAAGCTGTCGTTTGCTCACCTCTTCCACTTGCTGCAGTGGCACGGCTATGGGCCATGGCAGACGCAGATACAGCTACGAAATCGCAGAAGGGAACCAATCACGCTCCCGCGACTGGTGCAACTCGTCGCAAGCGGTGTGGATCGATATCTACGTGTAGGTTCGCCTCATTCTTCTGACATCATGCGATCGTCTGAACTCTCGATCAGCATGAGCATGGCCCTATCACCGATCCTGCTTTTCCAGAGTGGAGGATCGGGGATCGTCCTTACATTTCCCCCGATCGTATCGTGCTAGTTGGTGTGGTAGCGGCCTCGTCTGGCAGCATCATGCCGATCATGCGAGTCACAGATTAGTGTTTTGTTTCCTTGCAGTTTTTGTGGTATTTCTATTTCTTATGGATCACAGCTGCGCTGTGTGTTAGCTGCTGTATTTTTTGTTCTTTGTGCCTCTTGTTCCACAGCGTGGTGAGACTTCACGTCGTGTACTTTCTTGTTTACCATGTACCACTACGTCGCCCTCGGCGACTCGGGACACCACGTCCCTAACTACTTACGTCGCCAGTGGCGGTCGTAATGTAACCAAAATCGATTTAAACAAATGTGAACTCGAGATGCTACCGGCTATCATTTGACATGGGAGCAAAGAGAATACTTCGCCTCCGTGCAAACGGTCAGCTTGGTAAGCGACCGAGTAATTCGGTCAGACACATTTAGACAAAGACAAATCACAGCCTGAGATGGCCGTGCCGTGACATTGGCGCTTTGCAAAACGTCTTGTAGGTTGACATATATCATGATGTTGATAGAAATTCTGTCCCCCACTTTCGGGTGAAAACATGGAGTACCGGCTGGCCGATTGCACTGTTGATGACAGAATGAGACATTTGGGGTACCCGTTCGGTTTTGGCTGTGCGCGCCAAATATGACGATGCCAAAAATTAAGCCGTAAATCTTCGCGACAGCCCTGGCGGGCGCCTTGAGCCTCGAGGTACCTTGGTTGATCTTTCGCATGCTTTCGTGAAGGTGAAACAGAAGAACGACAACGTCCGTTGATGAATTTAAAAACAAAACCGGATGTTGCACCACACACATGCACATGCACATGCACCTGTCCGTGGTTACGTTAGAAGGGCGCGACGACATCAGAGAGTTTCAATGGAGGGGGCATCTGAGAGTGCCTTCGGGACGCGGCAGGGTGAGGACCGGTATTACCCGGCAGAACCTGGTTTCAAAATTAGACGCAGATATTTAGACATGAAAACATGTGTGGGGTGTCGTTCCTGCCCATACAGTATTTTCGGAACAGAAACGGGTTTTGCGGTGTAGGGCAGCGTGAGCGTGACTCGGGCACGGACATAGGGCCGATATGGGATTTCCCCGTCTTTTATCCTGGAAAACAGGTACCTTGTCGTAAATTGGCCGAGGTCAATGAGGCAAAATCGCCCGAGTGTGAAACACATGGCCTAGAGGCGCCGTCGCTGTTGGGGTCATCGCAGCCCAGACCAATCCTTTCAACTTGTGCCTCTCAGGTCAGGACACGAAGCGCGGCATAAGCGCTGAGCACGTTTTCCTATTGCGGGGCGGTATCCCCTACCGTGATCACCCTACTTACCACTGAGAATAAGAAGGTCCGCAGCAAAGTAAAGCCTGGCCCGGCGGATGCCTGCTATCGTCCCCACCCTAAACTGGAAACATGATTTATATTGCAACACCATATACATACCACATTGACGCCCAAATTCTCGATGAACAATTTTGCACATTGTAAAGCGAGGCATATTGCCTAGATGCTAATAACTCAGTCCCTGTCTCCTACAACATTCGCAGTTCTGTCTTGGTTTCGAGTGGAATGCGGCGAGGTACCCCGCTTCACACCTGAGCGACTCCATACGACTCGCCCACGTCCGTCCGTCATGAATGGAGGCTCCTGCGATCGCGTATCAGATCCTTCTCCGGGGAGGGGATCTCGTGTTGGTAACTGGGTATTTGCGGTGGTACCCACTTCGATCACGGAAGATGCTTCGAATACTGGAGCCTGAGGAGATGGGCAGGATCGAGATTCCACCGAGTCCACCTGCGACGGGACGGGGGATGTTGGCACGGGGGTGCCAGTATCAAGACAAGTGACCCTCTGAGGGAAGCGTACCGAGGAAGGAGGAGTATTCGGGAGTGACTGGGGACGGGGCGTCCTGTCAGGGATCGTCGTAGGCTCGTCGGCGGGAAGCGAAGGTCTACTGTCTGGTAGCATGTCCGATGGCATCAAAATATTTGTGATGTCTGGGGGATCAGATTCGGTTCCCCATTCGGAGGCAGCTATCAGAGAAGGCATGGAGCTCGTAGAAAGGGGGCTAGACGGGGTGGAGTGAGCAGAGGTATCAGATGGTTGAGTGTTGGGCAAGGTTAGAATGTGAGTTGATTCGGGCACGGTGGGATTGGGAGGTAATGGTACAGTGGACGTAGTAGAGGTAGAGGGAGTGGTCGTGAGAGTGTCCTCTGGTCCAGGTGTAGGCGTGTCGAGGTTCGGGTTCACAGAGACGATCTAGCAGATTCAATATGAAAGCTTGTCAGCGTTCACAATGGGGATCAGCATGAGGGATTTTGAAAACATACCACACGGGACAGTCCGAAGTATGGACCACTGTCGGGGCCAGTATCACCCTGCTCTAGCCCCAATTCTTCACCAAATACCAGTTCTGGCGTTAATTCCTCCTCCGAAGGGTCTGGAGAGCCAATCCAAAAATCATGGTAGTACTCAAAGACTGAACGGGTCACAACATCACGAAGAATTTGAATTCCACGTAAGCGACGATCTCGCTGCTGTGGATGGTCAATAGGGGTCTCATGTGGGAGCTCGATCAGGACTTACTGGCATGTAATAGTCAACCCCTCTTGTGAATGTGTAAGGGGTACCATCTTCGTTCAGATGTTGGTACATGCAGTCACGGCCGAAAGGGCAATACCGGTGATCTGGATTCGATGCGACGAAGTATCTGTTACAAGTCATAAGCGCGAACCGGAGCATCTTGGGAAGCCTCACTTGCAAGGGATCCGCTGAAGACTTTCTTTGTATCTTTCTATGATGGCTGCTTTCCCGGGGTGACCACCAGGATAGAACTGGCTGGACGGGATGACGAATTTCGATGGCGTACGGCAGTATGGACATTTCTTGTGCACATGGGAAAGAGAAATATCATCAGTTACGGAGTCCTGCCCGCGCCAGTTCCGAATGCACTGTAAGAAATAAATCAGCATGAAAGGGATGAAGTTGAAGAATGCGCATCTGGTGTCATACATCGATGCAGAATACGTGACTACATTCAACTAGAGCATGGACTGATCAGCTTTGGTACGGGGAGTATGAATAAATCCCCCAACCGAGCAAGCCAAATGTGACCGGTTCTTCCATACAGATCGCACAGATCAAAGAGTCGGCAGAGTCGGGGGGAGGCTTAGAGGGGGTAACGTGTCTGAACCAACACTTCTCTCCTCTCTTACAATAGCCTAAGGTGATGACATTAGTGGCATGGGAGAGAATGAGAGACGACACGCGACCACGCACCGGCTGCGAAGTACCGACAGGACTTGCTCTTGTCGTAAGGGGTCAGCTTCTCCTGTTCGCCATGCTTGAATTTGCAGTTGTTGCCGGCGAAACAACCCCTGGAAGTGTTATAATACCTACAGATCCCCCTAGATTTTGAAGTAACTGGGCGTTGCATGGTTGTTCAAGTCATAGCATCGAAGTCGGGGACAGAGCGCACCGCAGCAACCAGCGATGTGACAATGGCCAAACTCGCCCAACTCCGCTCCACCTCGCCTCGACCTCCCTTTCACCCTCACACATGTCCCTCGAGTCCACTACAACCATCAAGGCCAAACTCGCTGCTGGGCTCGGTCCAAAGGCACCTAGATATTGGTCCTTATTACAGTCATTCCTTTCCGCGACCATCTCCAGAACAGAATTTGACGAGCAGATCCGAGAGTGCGTGGACACATCTCAACTCGGTACGTTCCTTCAAAACCAGCCTCGCGACCACGCCCTAACCGTCGACCGCAGTGCAGCTTCATAATGCTCTTATCATATCCATCTTTGACCCCTCCACGCACCTGGTAGCGGCACTTACTCCACCGCCCGACGTTCCCAAAGGACCACCCCGCAAACGGCGGCGACTTTTGCCCTATCAGGGACCAGACCCCAATGAACCTATCACATTAAGGTCCTCAAGACTCAAGCGATGGGCCGTCGGCATCGGTCGTCGAGAACGCGACCGCATCCGAAGCCTCAAGCCTGTCGCTCTGTCTTCAAAGCGAAAGACCCGGCCAGAGGTGGACGAGATTGCCAATGAACGTGGGGTGCAATTGCTACCGGAACGAGGAGGTGCGTGTGTCTCGAGAAACCCCCGAGAAATGATGTTCTCATGTTTCCTTCCCGTAGAACTCCCGGGCAGCCGACCTGCAATTCAGCTGTCATCCTCTACACGGGGCTTTACTCTGCAACATATCACCGACAGGCTCAATCTCATT
>Ga0210393_10004970_pt1 | contig 10485 bp, 11 predicted proteins | sample IncBWC27OmetaG_FD_160068 | JGI IMG/M metagenome (GOLD analysis project Ga0210393, IMG submission 160068) | Forest soil microbial communities from Barre Woods Harvard Forest LTER site, Petersham, Massachusetts, United States - Inc-BW-C-27-O ...
AGGGGTGCGAGTGAGAGTAGGGCGTTTCCGGCGAAGGCATACTCGGGCGGCGGAGTGTTGTAGAAGGGCTCTTCCGACGAAAAGTGCTGGGAGTACGAAGGGCGATCGATGAAAGAAGTGAGATTACGCATGCGCTGGACTTGCTGACGTAAGCGATCAAGCGACCATGCATAGATGGCGTTGTGACGCTTGTCCAGAACCTTCACAGCGACCGTTGGTTGGGTCGCCGACACTAACACAGGATCCGCGACATCTCCAAACTCATCCAGCCCAGCAATGGTGTTAATGGATGAAGTAGGACCTGCCAGTGATCCCCCAGAGGCGACTGTGAAGTTATAGGTCACGTCTTTGCCCAGCTCCTTGCTAAGTCCAGAGTCAACATCGAGCATCGTTGAAAATTGAAATGGCAAACCTGATGACGTTTGCTTCCTTCAACAACACGGCTGCGGATAAGACAGTTTCGGCCATCGAGAACGAGCGATGCGCCCTCCATTTATCTAGAACTTTTCGGACGAGCCTGAGCTGCCTCGCAGAGTACAGGACTGGCTCAAAAAGCTCCGCCTCAAGCTCGGTCTCCCCACAGGCCCTGGCGTCTAGCAGACGTCGCATTTGTATTTGCACCAGTTTGAGCTGATGTTGCATGTGATCCTTCTCCTCTTTGAGATCTTCTGCCTCTGTAGACTCTGAGAGGGCTCGTAACCGTGACTCGAATTTTTGTCGCTGGCTTTCGAGCTGGTTCTGGACCTCTTTCAGAGCATCGGCGTCAGGGCTGCCGCGGCTCGGTCCCGCGTCGACACTAGTGTCGTCCGTCAATGCGTCGCTTAAAAACGGGCGCCCAGATTCGCTCCACACGTCGTCAGCCTGGCTGAGGCTACTCTCGGGCCGGTGCTTTAAGTTATGGTCGCGTATGTTCTTGACCATGGTGATGCGTTCATATAATTTGTTGAGATCCCCGTCTGGAAGGCTATCTAGCGCAGGATCTAAACCAAGCCTTGCGAGCGCCGCTTCACGTTTAGCAAAGGTCCAATCGACATCTCCTATCTCACCAGACGACGAAACAGGGGAATCGGGGCGTGACTCGAGGTCTGCTGCGGTCGTAATGTGATATAGGTTGGATTTCATGGTTGCACGATCGCGTTGTTTCCGAACTTCTTCGGGGTTGTTAAAACGAAAGACATGATGCTCTCCTGTGAACCACGTGAATTCTGTAGTTCACCTCAACTATTAACGGGCTCACCGAGGATGATACGGAAGCCAGAGCGAAGCTTGTGGGGCTAAGCCTATCTTGAGAAGAGTGAATTTGTCACTGAGAAAAACCGTACCTGCTCAGCGGAGATTTGCTTTCCGTTCAGGAACTGCGTAACATTAGGTGCTGCCCTGGAATGTGGCGACGATATCGACATACTGTGATAGCGTCTGGGAGTGCATATAGAGTCACTCTTCCTTCCGTGTTCTCGAAGTGACAGTGCTCTTCGAGGATATTATCGCCACTCAAACGTATGTGAACAGCCTTTTCGCTGTCTAGGCGCCCGACCTGATAAATGAAGGTTAGAAAGCGAAAAGGGTCGCATTGGTTAATGTCACCGTTGTTCTACCGGGCTTCAATTGGTAGATTAAGCACTCGCTCATGAGTGGATCTATCGCGCATAGTGAATACCATATAATACCTCTGACTAGAAACTCACCCTCGTTCTGCAGGATAATGAGGTCCTCACATTAGCAAGGCTGAGACTGATTACGTACCAGGTTGACAAGGTGTGGCATCTAACATCCAAGGTCAGTCAATGAGACGAGCGGCCCTCGTGATATACGTGCCTTCTTCGGAGTGTGTACACCAACATTGTTTTTCTCGACGGTGATGCCCAACTCTTCCAGAGCCTTCTCGCGCTCTTTCTGGACCTCTTGTGTGCGTTGGAGTTTCTGCTCCCAGGTCTCGTTGAGACTCTGCATAAGTTTCTCACTTGACTCGAGCTGATCCTGTAGCTCAGCCTTGGTAACAGTCTTGATTGTCCCATCCTTCGCCCTGTACGTAACCTTTTGCTTTTCAGGTGGGATTTTCGGGTCGTAAACATCTTCACCAATTGAGCCCGCCACGCGAGCTGTTCGCGATCACACGTCAAAGGCTGTGTGCTCGTAAAATATAAAATCCCATGCGCACCTCGGAGCATCTCCAGCTCTTCTTTGAGTTCACGTACAAGTTTGGCATTAGGATCCTCGTTGACGACAGCCTTATTCTTGATTTTCTTCGCCTGGTCTGCATACCGCAAGGTACTTAATGTCTCTTCGTAGTCGGCGGGGGAGATAGCTGCGATCATTGCTGTCTTGGAATTTCCACCGAGCGAGTCCTTCAGAAGCCATGTGAGGACCTGCAGCATATGTTAATCAACCGTGGAACCCCGCACATGGTTCAACCTGCAAACACACCGAATCGCGATAGGGCACAAATTCGTCTCCTTTCTTCTTTCCCTTCTTGTGATCGCTACCCGAGGCGGCCGCCAGCGAGGAAATAACTTTACCAAGGGTTGTGAGAGACTTGTTGATGTTTGCACCCTCCTTCAGCCGCTGGCCAGTAGCGCCAGTAGAGTTTGCGCGTTCAGAACCGGCGAGGTCGACGAGGCTAGCAGGATTCAGACTCGAATGTATAGGAAATATGGACAAGCAATCCTACCTGATCCGCGACACCTTTTCTGTATCAAGGTTCGTGTCTACATCATGGCGCATCATGGTAAGTATGAGAGTAAAAACTGCGTGTGAACGCGATGATCTAGGGAGGTACGAAGATGAGAGAGCTTGCGCCATGAAAACGGCCAATCACTGACGTCTCGTTCATATTTGTTGCAGCAACTGTGCGTGCCTTGTTACCCTCGTCCATGAGCGTCATCATTTCATGGTAGCTATTTACCACGAGCTTCGACAAATCTTCCACATAGGGACCCAGGATCGGGTGCTCACGCACGCGGAGATTGCCAGAGTTCTTTGGATTCAGTAAATCGCGCACCTTCTCATTGTATATCTGCATGGGTACGACAATGATTGAGCATAACGGAGAGAATTCAACGTTGAAGCGCACCTCGATATAAGAGACCTCGACGGTAAATTTGAGTTGTTCGTCCCTAGCAGACTTCTCTGCCACGCGTGCGAATAACTCGCTACACGTCTGTGGAATAATACCCTTGTCCGGTCCATCTTAGGCGCGCAGTTCAAACGATCGTGGCATGTGAAACATGTGATTATGCAACTCACAACCCATCATACTACGTAAAGGAGGAGTGATAGCATGGGCGCACAGGAGTGGGATCGGCATGTGAGTTTGTGAAGGGAATGGAGAGAAGGGTATATATGAGCCGCGCGGTCAGTCGGACGAGCTTCGGACTTACCTATATGATTTTCCAGACCCTATTTCGAAGGTCGGCATGCAAACCAAGGAAAGCGTAATGACACACACCTGTTTGCCCGTCTTTGAGTGCAAGACAGTGTGAGGGATGCCTACGCGTAACGCAAATGCAAGACTCACAAGCCAAAATACACGCGTTGAACCCAGCAAATCCATGGTCTAACAACTCCTTCCCGAGGTCATCAAAAAGCGTTTGCTGCGAGCAATATCCTAGCTCATCACGGGGACCCGCAGACCAGTAACTCTTGTCAAAGGAGAACGCCATTGTCTTGCGTTCCGTTGCGCGACCCGAGGATGCCTTCTCCTGGGAGGAGCCTGGCTCTGGTGGATCAAGGAATGTTTGATTTCCGGACATACGAATAAGCGGCTTTGCACCGCGCGCGAGCTCTGGGGTTTACCGATGTAAGTGGGGCAGATTGGTGTGGCAACCAGGGAAAGGCGAGACTCACCTCGCGCATTAAGTGGACGACATCGGACGACGACTTTGATATTTCCATCGCCATGATCGACCATAGCCCGGATAAATTAGGCAAGTCTATATGTACAAGTACAGAGAGAAGAGGCAACCAGGCAATCGTTATAGCAAAGCGCAGGTTGGCACAGAATCGCGGGAAGAGAGCGAGTTTGGCGTGAACGCGCGTGATGGCCGGTTCACGTGCCACTTGTGGACTATCACCACGTGCTGTACACCGTATTAACAATTAATAGTGTATAGAGCTGGCAGTGTCTAACATCATAGAAGAATGCACACTATTTACGTCTACCCGCCTATATCAGCTCCTTATGGCATCCAGTGCTAGCAATTGGTAAAGCGTCAAGGCAATCCAACATCATAACAAATCAAAATCATCAAGCTGAAAAGGCATCAACAGGGAAAAAAATCAGATATCAAAAAATACAACGCACTTCGTCATTGTATCTCATGACTGTCCTCTTCAATCTAGATGTGTCGACCCATGTGACGAAATCTTCCATATGTCTTGAGGGAAAGCCGGATTACCGTAGGCAATAATCGGTATATTATTCAGTAGAATACTCACCGTGTGACAAGGTAAGCCGGATCCGTGATATTGTCGGGTCCAACACGGACATGACCTTGCTCAATAAATTTGACTGCCTGATCTTGGATGAACATAGCAGCCCATAAACCAAAGGCGGTAAGCTCACAGCGCTGACCGTTTCTGCCATCTTTGACGTGACCATAATGACGGCTAGACGACGTCGACAAAATGCGGAGACAGTTAGCTTATTGTCGATATCACTGAACTTTGCTTGAGAATTGAGGACGCCCATGTCGTAAAGCTTCGAGAGAATCCGTCCCTCCATTCGAGAGCGGAAGGAATCTTGAGGAGGGAGAAGCGCGATCCGATGGGCAAGGGATCGCAGTGACCCGCACAGCTTGTTGTACCTTATTTCGAGCATGTGTAAGCTTAGGTGAAGAAACGTAGCATGTGGTTGTACGGACCTGTGGTAGTCCTCCCGATCCTGTATGTGATATCTGCGCATAATTTTGATTTCGCGAAGGTTTGCATCTTGCTTCCACTATCAAGTGGTGTGAAAGAAATAATAAGAAGACCAGGCAAATGATCTTACGTTGAAAAAGTCGACTTTTTTTAAGAGTTTCTTCTCATGATGCTTGAATTGGCGGACCATGACAAGGTCTAGATGATGATCAGGAGCGTGATTGCGTGACGGGAGTCGTATGTCACGTTTGGTGTGACTCCGACCGTGCGAGTTTTGCAGGATTCGCCTCACTTCGTGCTCGACGCCAACGACGTCGCCGACGTCTTTCTCGCCCCTCCTCAAACTACAGGAATTTCTTTTTTCCATCAGGACCGCCGGTATTGGAGTGGAAATCTAATCGCTTATCTCAGCTGCTTGATCTTCTCGCTAGCACTCTATTTGGGTTCTGCGAATCTGCAGTGCATGCTCGAGACCCCACCATCTTTACATCCTGGCTGACCACTCTCTCCCCCTTTCGGGTTCACAGATGACTTCCCAGCCCGAGTTGATCCGCCATGGCATCCACCCTCAAGGGGTGATGCCCCAGTCCTTCCTTGGCCAGTCGACACCTGGTCAGCCCCACAATCTTAACCTTCTTGCCAGCACCAACCCAACCATGAACTTCATTCCGAATACACACCCATCTAACGGTCCCTTCCCTCATCCACACCATCCACACTTGGTGCGCCTACGAGCCAACAACCGTCAACAGGAGATGCAGGTACAGTCGCAACGTGCAACCGCTAGTGGGGCGCAGACTGGCCCCCCCGTTATGAACGGTGTCGTTCATGCGCAGCCTTCGGGAGTTGGCTATCATGGAATTGCACCACAGAATCGGCAAAGCCCAGTTCATCGCGTTGTATCCCAGCCTGTCGGTGTCGGCGCACCCCTCACGACATCTCATCCTACATCTCATCCTAGCAATATTAGTAATCCTGGGCTGGGCCTTACTGGTGGCCTCCAAACGCAACGTCCAGTGCCTCAGTCCCAGTCCCAGCCGCAGATGGGGATGCGGCCCGGACAACCCTCGATGCCGGGTCAACCAAGCGTCGGTCAAATTCGTCCTCCGCCCGTGACCATGACGGGTATTCCACCCGGTACTGGAATACGAAGTTCGGGTGGTATTGGAGTGAATATGGCACCCGGGATCATTGGCAACGTGCCTCAGCAAACCCAATCGCAACCAGGATTTCCTGGTGGACTGGGAATGGGTGGCCCAGGAACACAACCGCATCCGCAAGGGCCAGCGGTTTCTATGTCACAACCAATGCATCGCACAATCTCTACCCCGGAAGGCGCGAACCCATTTGGTGGGATGTCAGGATTTGCGGGCGGCCCTTTCTCGCAAGCTGGTCCCCACCCTCCTGCAAGCCATATCACTGGACCTAACTCCGCAAATCAGCCGTTCAGTTTCATGCCCCCCTCATCTTCACCATCCCAACCCATCGACATGGGACACAGCGGTTCAAGTGGTGGTGCTGGGCCCTCTAGCACATCCCCCACACGTTCGGACTTCACCATGACACCAGTACAGGCCCTGCAATACGGACCTGGTACACCTTCTGGAAGCGGGGGAAGTGCCACAAACGAAGCATTCCACCAAACATTCACGACGATTCCCCAACAACCCCCACAGCGACCATCCTCTTCGTCGCATTCGGCCCTTGGCTTGGCGCACCAACAGGCCCCAACTCCTCAGGGTATGTCGCATCCTACACCACCTCGGCAGCAAACACCACTTCAACAACCGCAAATGTCTCAAGCACACCTACCTGACAGAACTAATGCAGCCATCGCCAACCCCGCCCGTCCCCAGTCCCAGCCGCAGCGACCGTCGTCCCAGCAACAGGTACGACAATCCCTTACACCGCGTATCCAACCTGGCACCCTCCCCCCAAATGCAACTCTCCTCCAAGGACATCCCGCAAGCATCAGCGGTGGACCGGCCGCTCCTCCACAGCCCCGTCCGTTCGTTGGAACAGGTGTAGGGACTGGTCCGTCGCCCTTGACCCCAGCGTCGTCGACCGAGACTGGCGACGTATCACGACAGCCGGGTGTTCCTGGCGTTCGTCCATCCATGCCGTTCGTATTTAGTTAATGGCTTGCCGCGTTTCTTCTTACCATGCCGTGGTTTTGTAGTCATGCCCCTGCAATTGGACTCGGCCAAGCTCTAACCCGTATCCTGCTGTTCAGTGGCGTGCTCGCAGCTGAAGATCAGAAAGTGAGCCCTCTAATACACACCATCGTTGCGCGAGCTCATTATCGATTTGTTTGTTCACCTTACAGATCCAAAAATTACAACTCTCACACTGGGAGAACCTGGTTGATGAGTTCTTCACACCGACAGCGACTCTCAAACTTACACTCTGGAAAGACAACCAAAGAGTAGAAGCAAAAGTATTTGGTTCGTTTTAATTTTGATTCGAGTTCTGAGGCCCTGCTCACGAGCGCCGCAGAGGTTGGCACACCCGTCCTCCCGCGATTTTTTCTTGTTACAAGTCAGTCTGGTGTCAAGTCCATGACATTGTCCCTCGATGGTGCGCGAGAGCGTGTCGTTGCGCCAAACCAAGCGATTGTACAATGCGTCTCTGCCATGTGGACGTACCGATACCACAACGGGTACACAGTAACCCTCCGCGGACCATTCACAGCATATGTCTCTGTGACTCCTAATGCAACTCAGAATGGTGCCTCAGCCCAGTCTGTGCCTCCTTCACCTTATACGCTGAAGATCGATCACATCCAATTCGATTCCAATCTTTATGAGAAGCACGTCGCAGTGGATGCAATAGGGGGTAGTCGCCTCGATGCCAATAAGCCACCGCAGGTCCGCAATGTCCCGACTCCGTCACCGACTATAAACGGCGCAGGTGGGCCGCCCCCTCCTCTGTCCCATCCCTCGCAGCCGCCGCCTCCACAGGTTGGCCAGAGAGATGACGAAAGATGGGAAGAACATCGAATAACTTACGAGCGTGCGTCCATTCCTACGGAGCCCGTGAATGCCTTCGGTATCCCACAGGCTACTATGAGATGTCTTGAGGTACGTTCGCCAAATTTAGGCTTCCTTAGCTCCTGTTTCAAGCATTTTCATAATCTTCCTAGTTGGCGGAAAGTGTCGCACAGATGACCGATCTTATGCACTACTCCCATGTCAAAGGTGTTGGTCCTTTGGGTGCGTGCTCTTTGGGGAAATTTCTGAATCGCCCATTCATGAGCTATCTTCTAGACACACTAAAACAGTTCGTGCAACACATCCGAGAGATGCCCCCGCATGCCCAAGGTCAGTTCCTGCCTGAGGGCATGAGTGCAGGGCCGTCAACGCATTCGTTGTATACGTATACTCCAACGCTGTCGTCCACAGCGCCATCGTCTGCTCAAATCCCACATGCGACGATCCCGCAAAATGCCCTATCGGCCTCTTCCCCATCGTTATCAGCCGACAAGACGAAAGGTACGCCACAGCAGACACATGCCCCCAATCCGGCTGCCTCGGCCCCCGCAGGGTCATCGACGCCCTCGCTGCCGACCCCGACACTGAAGCGCAAGGGAGGTGAGACAGCATCCCCGACAACAGCGAACGCGGAGCAGTCTTCCGCCCCTGGGAAGCGTAGTAATAATCCTCGGAAACGGGGGCGGACTCAGGGCGGAAACTGACGCCCGTTAGTTGACCCGTTCTGTGGAAACTGTCTGTGTACTCGCCTCCCCCTTCTCACTCTCTGTCTGCTCGCTCGTTCGCACGCATTCGGTGGCTCAAACATCTCGTCCTGCAATATGTTAGAAAGTACATGTATTCTACGGACACATCGTTTTTTTCTTTTTTCTCTTCTTTCTCGCTTCGTCCTCCGCGTTTTTGTTCTTGCGCACCGGGATTTGCCGTATGTCCATGTTTTATAGCGTCGTATTTATCCACAACTGTACGTATCCTATATTCGCCGGGTGCTTGGTGCGCAACAAAGCTACTCTAGTAATGCACCTCGGAATGATCATATACTGATCGATTTGACCTGTGGGAGAAACTTCGAATCGATACGACGGATGGATATCTCGGGATCAGTTGCGCCATGTTGGGGCGGCGCCCGTTATTCTCGTACACGTTCACGTCCCATGACCACCGACGGATCTACTTCGTGGCCACTCTTGGTATCCTCGTACATCGAATGAATTGTGGTGGTAAAACAGGGTAATCTGTGCTAGTCGATAGAACACCCCATAGAAGCACCCCCATACCCAGGGCTGCCGGCGCATGCTCGTGGCATGCGTGCAGCGGGTCCGCATGACCAATCTCGCTAGACCCACGGACATCACACAATGCCCGCAAGGCCCGCGACTACACGCCCCTGGCCCTCCTAACTAAGACCCTGATCGTGGCTGAAGTTGCACTGATCGCCGTACTTGCATCTGTTTTTCGACGCGATTTCCATCAGCTCCTTCATTCGGACAAAAAGGGGACGGGTAAGGGTGTGGGAATGTGTGCTTGCCTTCCTTGTGCATAGAACGAGCAAGGTATTCGCGATTTAAACTGTCTAACTCCATCTAGCGGGCGGCCCCGCCCACGCCCCCGGCCGGACCCACTCCACCTCGGTTCCTCCGGCGTAGAGGGCCAACGATCGCGTGGAGCGTCACCGGAGTCGGCACCGTCCACCGAGAACGCTGGTGCCTGCGAATCCCAGGCGTTTTGATCGCCTCGTGGTTGTGGCTGCTGCTGCTGTACCGCAAACATCTGTGCAAGTTGTTGAAGCTGCTCTTGCGGAATACTACTCGCGAGCTGCGCTAACACAGCGGGGTCGAACGCCGGCGCGGGTAGTGCGTCAGGGACCGCCAAGTTGGCCCCTTCAGCAAGCTGCCCCACGAGCTCGGAAACGCTTGCACCAGCTAACGATGCCGTCGTCATAGCAGGCGGCCAAGAGAGTGCGTCAAGTTCAGCACCCGCAAGCATGTGTACTACGCCTTCATCGACTTGTTCTTGCGAAAGGATGGAGTTGGGTGGAAAATCCGCGGGAGAGTCAGGAATGGGTTGAACGAGATAGGATGCACCAAGAGCAGTAAGTTCACGCTGCTCTTGGGCACCGCGTTCTTGGCTATTTTCTCCCCGCGGACGCGTTTCAATATCCTCTGGGGTGTCAATAGCTAGTGAGATAGAGTGGGTGCGGTGTCAGTGCGGCGTGGCTTATTGCGTGTGAATAACGCTTACGTTGTGGCTCGGACCAATCGAGAAGCTCTTCGAATAAGTGGGCATGCAAGGCAGCGCCTTCGCCTCTTTCCAATTCACGTACATTGTGCAGTGCGTGTGGCGTACCCTGTAAATCAGCATGGGTGGCACGTAATTAATGTACTGTACAATTATTGATAGGAAAATGAGGCTGACATCAACGGGATCGTCGTCGTACACCGCTCTCTCAATGAGTTTCACCAACTCGAGCTGCCCATCGGGAGCCCATGTTACTGATTTTTTCTTTTTGAGAGGTTTGGCACCAGCCAATACCGCAGAAGATGCCGGCGTGTTATTGCTGGATGTACTGGGTGCAGATGGCGACGGCTTGCGTGCCCTCATGTCTTTCAGGGCTTCCTGGAAAGCATCAGTCGACGAG
>Ga0210393_10004972_pt1 | contig 10484 bp, 9 predicted proteins | sample IncBWC27OmetaG_FD_160068 | JGI IMG/M metagenome (GOLD analysis project Ga0210393, IMG submission 160068) | Forest soil microbial communities from Barre Woods Harvard Forest LTER site, Petersham, Massachusetts, United States - Inc-BW-C-27-O ...
AAGAAAGAACGTAAGCACGTGATCCGTTTTGATTCCTAGATCCACACGCTGCAGATTGAGAAAGCTGTGAATCGCCAGACCAGCTCCGGCAAGCAGTGCCAGAGCCAGCGTGAACTCCCCGACGACAAGAATTCTGCGCAGGCGGTGGCGTCCCACACTCGTGCCCGAACGGCCGCCTTCTTTGAGGGTTTCCGCAGGATCGACCCGCGATGCATACCATGCCGGAACGCAGCCAAACAGCAACCCGGCGAGCGTGGTGGCAGCTAATGTAAACAGCAGGATGGGCAGATTCAGGCTCAGATCCGCCTCGCTCGGCAGCGTTCCGTCAGGCATCACGGCAATCAACCCGTGCAGCATGGCATAGCCCACGCCGACGCCCAGAATACCCCCAGCCATCGCGAGCAGCAGGCTTTCAGTAAGTAGCTGCGCAAAGATTGTCTTCGGTGTCGCGCCCAGCGAGCTGCGTACTGCCAGCTCCTTTTGCCGGGTCATGCTCTTGGCCAGCAGCAGGTTGGCTACATTCACGCATGCGATCAACAACACGAAACCAACCGCGCCCAAAAGCAGCCACAGGGTCAGAATGCGCTCGCTCGGTAGAAAGTCATTCTTGAGCGGCTCTACGAATGAGCCCCAGCCTTTATTGCTCTTCGGATATTGCTGCGCGATATGAGCGGTCACTGCGTTCATGTCCGCCTGCGCCTGCTTGACGGTCACATCGGGCTTGAGCCGCCCCATGACCAGCAACCAGTGAAAGTCATGATTGATTTGCTCAGTTTTGAAGACCAATGGAGCTACAATTTCGCCCTGACCGCGATCCGTCATCCCTTCGGCGAAGACGCCCACCACAGTGTGGGGTTCTCCATTCACCTGGATTGTCTTCCCGATGATGTGAGGGTCGGAGCCCAGCCGCTTCCATAACTTGTGCATCAGGATGACGACGTGATCTTTGCCCTCCTGCCCCTCTTCAGGCAGAAAATCACGGCCGAGATAAAATCTGTCGCCGGTCATCCGGTAAAAGCCGGGAGTCACCCTGCGCCCATCGATATTCTCAGGCTGAGCTTTTGTGGCAATGTTGAACGAGTCGCCCGTCCAGGCATTCAAATCCTGAAAGGAGCGGCTCTGCTGCTTCCAGTCCGTGTAATCGCCCGCTGACACTCCGTTGTGAAAGCCCTGAATCTTCGACCAGGCCACGACCAACTGATCCGGCCGGGGATAAGGCAGCGGCGCCAGCAACGTCGCATAGTCGACGGTAAAGATGGCTGTGTTTGCTCCAATACCGAATGCGAGCGTCAGCAATACAGTGAAAGTCAGGCCAGGGTTTTTGGCCAGCATGCGGAGACTGAAACGAATGTTTCTAAGCAGATTCTGCATTGCGCTCCTCGCGGTTACTGCAAACATCCTGAGATTTCAGTGCCAAATTTTTAGACAGCTACGAATCTCTTCGTAGCAATTCATCGACCACACATTTTTTCGAGCTAACTACAACGATGGACTCGGATAGCAGGTGTTTCGCGCAGCAAAAACAATCAGCACGTTTGTTCGGAACCGGACGCGGCTGTGCATTTCCGGACAGCGCTAGATAGCGGGTCTACGATAGCGCCCGTGTTGTGAGGTTTATGGTCACAGCATCGTCCGGAGTCTTGGTTGTCGAACCATCGGAGGCAGGATGATATTCAATGCGCATGGCCTGAGCGTTGACCACGACACGCAGATATCCATAATTCTTGTCATCGTAGCTGGCCAGGGTCAGGTCACTGTCGATGGTGTAAGGAGTGCGGATGGTATCTCCTTGTGCATCGCTGCGCAGGCTGGCAAGCGGTGAGTGTCCGCCATTGCCGGCCACCAGATATGGGATGGAAATGCCGTTCACCGTTCGCGTATAGCGCTGGTAGTTGTGTGAGTGTCCTGAGAAGATCGCATGCGGCCAGAAGCCTGCTCCATTCGCCGCGTTATCGATATCGGCTGACATATTTGGGCTTGGGCTGTGGTTTTCACCGCCGGTATAGGGAGGATGGTGCACGGCAACAATCACCGCTCCCGCGTACTTTTCCGTCTTGCAGCGGGTAAGCGCGGTTTTTAGAAAAGTGAGCTGCACATCACTGAGCGTAGGACGTGTTCCGCCTTCACTCGAGATGACACCCGGGTCTTCCAGCACATTGGAATACAGCCCAAGGATGCGCACGAACGGCGCATCGAAGGTGAAGTAAACGCCAGGAGCGATCATCGATGTGCGTAGCAGCCCGACTGCTTCCGGCGTATGTACGGGTGACGCCGAACAGAAATTGCGGAGAAAGGCATCGAGCGTAGGTGCAGCGTCGCCCGAGTACACCACTCCATCATGATTACCTGGAATGGCGATGACTGGTCCCGGATACTCGCGGTACGGCTCGTAGAACTGATCGTAGTAATACTTCGCTTCGCCGAAGCTGTAGATCACATCGCCAAGATGGAAGAAGAACGATGGCACATTGGCGGCGTTCGATTCACTGAAGTCCGCAACCATCTTGTCCGATACCTGATTCTGTGTCGTTGGTCCCTTTACGCTGCCCGTATCTCCAACGGAGTGGAAGATGATCTGCCCGGCCTGTTGAATCGCTGTGGTTTTGGCCGCGCCCTGGTCGCTGTAGACTTCGGCCAGCGTAAGGATCGGCTCAGCACCTCCACGTGCCGTGGGAATCGGCTGAATCAACTTGTTGTTGACTTTGCTGTACAGGCCCGTATCTGACGGATGAGGCGTCTTGAACGAGGTAGGGTCGGGACTGGGCTGCGGCTGTCCGAAAACAGGCTGGCCACTGCTCGGTTGGCTGGGGTTTGGTGTGGGCGCCGGAGTTGGCTTGGGGACGGGGTGATGCTTTTTAGCGGGATGAGAAGGTTTGCGGGAAGATTTTGAGGAATTTTCCTTGGTCACGGGAATTCCTTGCGGGGATTTTTGGATACGCAACTCAGAATACGCCCGTTGTATGGTGGGAAGTTTGAAGAAAACGTGACAATCCCAATGTGCGAAATTGTCCCAAATCGGCGTTTCGAGTGCTAAGCAATTTGGGTGGAACCAAAGAAGTCTCTTGTTTTATGAAACGAATTCATTCATTTGTAATCCATACAGCAGCAGTTTCTGGTAGGAGCAATCGCACCAGGCACGCATGCACCTGTCAGTGAATTGCATCGGGGGAGGTTCGATATGATTCCGCAGGACCATGCGTTACGCCAGTTCTTTCACGATGTTGTGGCCGATTGCTACGGCGAACATGTCAGCATCAATGATCGCGAGGTGACAACCTACGTGGCGGATTTGCTGACCGACTTCTGTATGTCCGAACGCCTCTACCCAGTGCGCGATGCCGCCGGACGGCCAGTGAGAGAAGTGGGCGAGATGCTAGTCGCCTCCGACCCGGTTCACGGGACCGCGTCTTCTTTCGACGTGGAACGCGAAATCCGCAAGCACATCGGTGATTACGCGCTCTTCTGCACAGGCATGTATCCGGAGTCGGTGCACAAGTGGCGCGAAAACGAAAGTGCCAACCTTTATGACATGATCCGCGCCGGCAAGGAGAGCTATTACATCGTCTCCAAATTTGACGTCTTCGAATATGCAGTCGAGGCGCCGCTGTTTGGCCGGCTCTCGGAAGCATTTGAAAGCTGTATGTACGGCCTCAATCAGGTGCGCAGCGAAATGGAGCGCAGGCTGCCGGGATCATTGCCGTCACACGGCATGCCGAAGTTTTTGATGTGAGATGGAACAACCTGGAGCGGAATTTATAGTTCTGGAGAGAAAGACTCTGTAGTAGAAAGATCGGGACTCTCTATTTCACGCTTTCAGGCGGTGAGTGACGAAATCTTTCGCGCCGGTTGCGGTAATTGTCCTGTCTTTGTCGAGCGGCGCTGGTCTGGCGCAAGCGCCCAGGACCGCATCCGCGCTGATCGACGCCAGCATTGCCAATGCGGATGCAAATTCGAGAGATGCCCTCGCCTATACCTTCCACGAAGATGATGCCAGCGTCCTCGCTGGTGCCTCGACCGATGAGCCGAAACCGACTCTGCGGGGAGCAAATGGATCATCCAGGCATTCATGGTGAATGCGGAATGGAGATGGTCAGTCCAGTACGATGTCATTTTTGTCGAAGGGATTCCCTACCGCCGCGTGACCGGCATCAATGGGCTGCGGCTCCCGCCAGAGATCGCCGCGTGGGAGAACGAGCGTTACAACCGTATGGTCGCGACTATCCATACGCTTTCCCCAGAGCAGCGACAGCAGCAGTTGAGGATGCCTGAGGGCATCGCCGCCATCATGACAGACCCCAAGCAGCTAACAAGCCTGTATGGCTGCAAAATTACCGGACACGAAAAGGTCGATAAGCGTCCGGCGACGGTGATCCAATGCAAGCCGCGCCGCGATCTTCCGCGCAGCGATACAGCGGTTCGAATGAGCGGTCCGGTGACCCTTTGGGTGGATAACCAGCAGCCGTTCTTCCACCGCACCCGCATAGTGCTCGATCACACTGTCGACCAGTACGGCACGGGCACCGTTGTTACCTTTACATGGAGCCTGATCGATGGCGTATGGCACCACACTTCTACGAAACTAGACTGGGTCGGCGCGGACAAGACGACGAAGAACCTTGACATACCGACACCCGGAGCGCCAATGAACATCGAACAAGGCTCGCAAGGAAAACAGATTGATACTTTTTCCAATTTCAAGAAATTCCGCACAGAGTCACGGATGTTGATTCCCGGCTCCTCACCGCCGCAACATTGATGGGTGCTGGAATCATTCATAGGCTGAAAATGCCGCTGCAACGCAGCGGCATTGTTTTTGCGCCGAAGGCGCGAATCGCTATACGCGGCAGTCTAGACCTGCATGATTTCCACTTCTTTTTTCTTGCTCATCTCGTCCATGCGCTTGATTTCCTCATCGGTCAGCTTCTGGATCTCTTCGAGTGAACGCTTCTCTTCGTCTTCGGAGATTTTCTTGTCCTTGGCGGCTTTCTTGATCAGGTCGTTGCCATCGCGACGGACATTGCGCACGGCGGTCTTATGCTCTTCAAGAACTTTATTCAGGTGCTTGACTACTTCACGGCGTCGCTCTTCCGTCATTGGCGGGACGGGAACACGCACGATTTTGCCGTCATTCTGCGGATTGAAGCCGAGATCGGAGGTGCGCAGCGTTTTCTCGATTTCACCGATAATGCTCGCGTCCCAGGGCTGGATGACAATCATGTTGGCATCCGGAGTGGTTAACTGGGCAACCTGATTGAGCGGCGTAGGAGTGCCATAGTAGTCGACCCGGACCTGATCGAGCATGGCCACCGACGCGCGACCGGTGCGCGTGGACGCCAGATTGGTCTGAAAATCCTGCACAGCCTTGTCCATCCGGGACTTGAGCTGATGATGAATGTCCTTGAGCGCCGGAATGCCGGCCATTGCTGAGACTGCCATTGTCGTCTTCTTCCTTTATTACGAATCCAAAATCCGTATTCTACTTGGTTGGAAGAACTCCGTCATCCCGCGAGGGCAGACGCGGAATGTCGCCCGGTCGGATTTATGAACGGCTATAGTGCGCGTTGATGCCGAAGGCATTCGATACCCGATCCAGTTCGGAGCGGATCTTCTGCCACTCGGAAACCGTTTTAGGATCCAGTTGCAGGTTATGGAGGAGCCTGTCAATCTCCTGAGCACTGCCGATCGCCGTCTCGACAGCAACGTCGCCTCTTTTCGTCTTTTTGAATTCACTCAGCATCGAATCCATCTGTTTTTCAAAACTGGAAACTATTTCTTTGGCGTCTTTTTCCTGGCTGGTTCTCCGGATGGCGCTTTTCTTGAGCGCCGTTTCAAAGTTCGATCGAAAAGACTTCGAGTCCTCTTTCAGGTTCTTCATCAGGGCTTCCACATCTTTGTCGCTCACGCGCGTCTGTGCATGGATCAAAGGAGTTTGAAAGACACTCACGAAACTGAAAAGTAGAGCAAGGCAGCAATAGAACAGCACAGAACGGTTTTTCTTCACGAACTTCTCCTTAATTGTCCGGGGGACATACTAAATTACAGCAGCATTAGCTGGGAAACGACAACCCGGATCAAGCTACCATGCTCTGGCGGCATCGGGCATGATCCATATGCATTAGACGCAGAAAAACCATAGGAAGAAGGCCGCTTGACCCACAAAATCGATGCATTCCTCTGATTTTGAAGCGTATCCCGCTCTGATTTCGGAGAACTGGCCCTACATCAGCATGGTGACGCCGGAAGAATTCGCCTGCTCATGCGCGTGATAGGACGAACGCACCAGCGGACCCGATTCCACATGGCGGAAGCCCATCTTCAGCGCTTCCTGCTTCATGAAGGCAAACTCATCCGGGGTGTAGTAGCGCGCCATCGGCAGATGGTCTTTTGAGGGCCGCAGATACTGGCCAATCGTCAGGACATCCGTTCCAACAGCCGCGAGGTCGCGATAGACCTGCAGCAACTCGTCCATCTCTTCGCCGAGGCCAACCATCACACCGGATTTGGTCGTGATTGCCGGATTGATTTCCTTTGCATACGCGAGCAGGCGCAGTGTGCGCTCATAGCGCGCACCGGAGCGAACGGCGCGATAGAGCCGTGGCACAGATTCGGTGTTATGGTTCAGAATTTCCGGCCGAGCTTCGACGACCGTCCGAATCGCTTCTTCATTGCCCTGAAAATCGGGGACCAGCACTTCCACCTGGCAGCCTGGCGCCTGTTGGCGAATCTCGTCAATCACCATGGCAAAGGCACGCGCGCCGCCCAGAATATCGTCGTCTCGATTGACGCTGGTGATAACCGCAAATTTCAATCCAAGCGTGGCGACGGCTTCAGCCACCCGGCGCGGCTCGTCAAAATCTATGGCGTCAGGGCGTCCCTTGGGAACCGCGCAGAAGCCGCAGCGCCGTGTGCAGGTATTGCCCAGCATCATGAAGGTCGCAGTGCGATGGTTCCAGCACTCACCGATGTTAGGGCAATGCGCCGATTCGCACACAGTATGCAGATTGAGGCTGCGCGCCAGCTTTTTGAGGTCGTGATAATTGTCGCCCACTGGAGCGCGTGCCTTCAGCCATTCCGGCTTGGGTGCGGGTTTCCGTGGAGCGAGGTCAATCTGGATCAGTTCAGCGGGCGTAGCCATGGCAACCTTCTATTGTACCGTGCCGCATGAGAAGAACCTGGTATGTGCGGTTCGTCATGAACTTGCGCATTACCGAAGCCGCTCAATCACTTCCGGACGGATCAGATAAAGAAAAAAGACCATATTGACCGCGATCATGACGATCAAAGGCGCCTGATGAAAATGCACCAGCATATAAACGCCGTAACACATGGAGAGAAAGACGGCGGCGAGCGAGAGCGCCCATCCCCAGCGGCGTTGCTGCAGAAGGCCGCTCGAGGCCGCGGCGAAAAACGCGCACAGCACCGTCACCACGAAAGGCAGATGATGCGTGATCACGCCGAAGAGTCCGATGCCGCAGAGCAGGAGCATCCATAGAGCCACGGCGGCCATGCCGGGCAGAGGGCCGCCCACTTGTTTCGGGTTTACTGAAGGATTCGTCATAGCGTATGCAGGTAGGCGAGCAGTGCCTGAAGCTGTTGCTCATCGATCGAGTCACCCATCGCAGGCATCATGCCGCGCCCGTGCTGAATCACCGCTGTGATGCGGTCGTCATTCGCAGGCGCGCCACTGCGCAGATACTTTCTGCGATACAGCCCGAACAATCCAGGACCATGCAGAGCGGCATCGCTGTTCGCATAGTGGCACCTTCCGCAGCGGCTGGTAAAGATCTGCTGACCGCGTGCTTCTTCCGGCGAGAGCTCGTTCAGAGGCTTTGAGGGAGCGAGGGAAGGCCCGCAACCAACGACAACAAGACCGGCTGCTACCATCAGTATGACTGTGCCTAAAAGATGTTTCTGCGCGTGGGACAAGGCTATGGCCATGATAACAGCGTGCAGCGCATGGGTTGGAGGCTGGATGCGTTTACGCCGTGTCGATCTGACGGGTCGCGGACTTGAGCACCTGCCGCGTCGTGCCTTGCGAGTGGACGGCATCCACCATCTTTCACTTGCCGGGAATCGCCTGCAGGCATTTCCCGATCTCCACGGCATGCTGTCACTGAAAGAGTTGTATCTGGACAGAAATCAGATGGAGCAGCTTCCCGATCAGTTCGCTGACAATCTGAGCGGCCTGGAAGCTTTTAGCGTTTTCGACAACCGGCTGCGAGCGATCCCGGATTCACTCTGGGGGCGTACCAAGCTGCGCGTGCTGAATGTCTCAGCCAATCAGATCGAGCATATTTCACGGAAGATCGGAAATCTGAGGGAGCTTCGCATGCTGGATCTCGGGCACAACAAGATTTCCAGCCTGCCGGATGAGATTGGCGAGCTGGCAAACCTCAGTGACTATCTTTACCTCAGCGATAACGCCCTTGCGTTAGTTCCTGCATCCATTGGACGATTGGGCGGCCTGCGATACCTCAATCTCTCGGACAATCGCTTGGAGAGTCTTCCGCAGTCTTTCGGCGGTCTCACTGCTTTGCAGGAACTTCGCCTTTACAACAATCGACTGAAAGCGTTGCCGGAGTCATCCGGAAATCTTCATAACTTGCGAGAGCTGCATGCGATGAAGAATCAACTGACAGTGCTCCCGCCTGCTGTTGGAGATCTGCAAGAGCTGCGGGAGCTTCGTCTGATGGACAACCGAATCTGCAGTCTGCCGGAATCCATCGGTAGACTCCGTTTGCTGCGGATTCTCGATTTGAGGAATAACGATCTTCAAACTGTTCCTGACTCGCTGGGTAACCTAACCAGTCTTATACATCTGGATCTTCGGGCGAACAAATTGATCGCATTGCCGGATTCACTGCAACGGCTTCCGCATCTCGAAAAGCTTGACTTGCGCTGGAACAGGATCAGGAAATTTCCTGTATGGCTCGCGCATCTTGAAGAACGAGGCTGCGTCGTGCTGCGTTAGTCCGCCCTAGTTTGCCGCCGCGATTGCGGCAACCACCTTGTCCATTGCAGCGCGCGTGGTATCCGTCGTAGGCGAGTGGTCATTGCACAGGATCGAGAACACGAGCATGCGCCCGCTGGCTGCCGTCAGGTAGCCGCTCAATGCATGCACCTCGGAGAGTGTGCCCGTTTTAGCAAAGACCTTGCCCTTTAACGGCGGCTGCGTGAAGCGGTTTTCCAGCGAGCCGTCTACCCCGCCAACCGGCAAAGAAGCGCGAAATACTTCGCCCCACGGCTGGCGCGCCGCATAGGCAAGCAGTGTAGTTGCAGCGCGCGGAGTAATCACATCCTGCGGCGAGAGTCCCGAGCCGTCATAAAAGAAGAAATCCCGCGGCTGTACGCCGGCGGAAACGAGGAACTGCCGCACGACGCGCGCACCCTGTGCGATAGAACCGTCTTCACCCTCGGCTTTGCCCAGCAATCGCAGCAACATCTCCGCATGAAGATTCTGGCTGACTTTGTTGACGACCGTGACCAGCTGGCTCAATGGCGGCGACCTTCTCTGGGCTACGATGCGTGAGTTTCCAGGCAGGCTGAATGGAATCTGCTCACCAGCAGCCAGTGGCTTTAACGCCAACGATTGCTGTGCTTCTTTCTCGAAGATCTGTGTATCGCCGGAGAGACGATGGCTCACCTGTACTGCGGTGTTCACAACAACACCGTGCGCGGCGAGGGCCTGGATGAAGCCTTCGCCGGCAAATCTCGCTCCATCCTGCACGGCAATGCCGAAGCCAGGGGGTTTGCTGCCTGCCGGAATGGTTCCGAAGGCGCGCAGAAATGCCTGATCAGGCTGGCGATCGAGACCGAGATGCTGCTCAGACCCGGCTGGTGACGTGACGGCTTCATTCTTCAATCCGCTGGCGTCGTCCGGCAGGGCTGGGTTCCAGCTCGCGCTCACTGCATCGCCTGCGGCTGCGCCAGGAGCTAGGGTCAGGTAGTGGACATTGTCGTTCACGGTGAGCGCAGAAACGGGAGCACCGTAATCCCATTGCAGGTCGTCCTGGCTCCAGCCCTGTCCATACCGTTCGTAGACGAAAAGCGTATCGTCGGCGACCACGGTTCCATCTAGAGAGCGAATGCCGCTTGCGGCCACCTGCGCAGCCAGATCGTCGAGCGCATGCAGCGGCGGGTCGAGCCGTTGCGTGTGACCGCTATAGGGATAGGCGCGTCCGGAAAGAGAAGGATCGCCGCCGCCGATCAGTCTCAATGATCCGCTGAGATGTCCATCAGCAGAGAGCGGCCCTTCAGCAACCACGTAGGTCTTTGCGGTGAACTCGGGTCCGAGCAATGCAAGCGCTGCCGCCGTGGTAAAGAGCTTGGCATTCGACGCGGGCTGGAAATACTGCGCCTCGTTCAACGCGTACACGGGCGAACCGTCGGGCTTGACGACAGAAACTCCCCAATGCGCACCGGCAACGGCGGGATCGCTGAGGATCGCCTCAATGCTGGCGGCCAGCGCATCGGGGCGCGCCGTA
>Ga0210393_10004974_pt1 | contig 10482 bp, 12 predicted proteins | sample IncBWC27OmetaG_FD_160068 | JGI IMG/M metagenome (GOLD analysis project Ga0210393, IMG submission 160068) | Forest soil microbial communities from Barre Woods Harvard Forest LTER site, Petersham, Massachusetts, United States - Inc-BW-C-27-O ...
CGGGTGGTGCTGGTTCTGGCGGGCGCCGGTGAGGTCCGTGCGGAGCTTGCGGGTGAAGGTGTCGATGTTGATCGGGATGAGGGTGAGGGGCACGGTGGGGCCTGCGAGGGGCGCGTCGTGGATGGCGAGGAGGTGCGTGGGGAGGACGGGGGAGGTGCGGTTGAGGACGGCGAGGTCGTGCGTTTTCGTGAGGTGGTACGCGCTCGAGGGCGCGGTGTTTGCGACGTTCAGTGCGTGGCATAGGGCCCTGTGTGTGATGGTTAGAGAGGAGGGCGAGTGGGAGGAAAGGGTCGCGTGCCTAAGCGGGTCCTCGTCTGCATCCTGGTAGGGGTGCTGGGTCATGACGTGAGCGTTGGCATTCGAGTTGGTGCTATTGTGGCTGTCGAGAGAGTCATCGTCTGAGTCAGATAAGGAGAGGTTTGCCCTGTGTGTTGGGCGACGTGTGGGGATAGGGAGCGGGGCGGGGGTGAAGTGAGGGGAATGACGTTGGGGTATCGAGGAGCTCATGAGGAATAAATTTAAAAGAGGGTATAATGCCTGTGCTGGTTAGCACGTGTATGGATGTATGCGCCTTGACTGACCTTGGCTCACGACACGTATACAGTCGACTGGGAAGCGCGTCTCCTCCTTTCGATCTTTCATTTACCCCTCTTGGTACAGTTTCCCACGCGTGATAGATTATTAGCTCCCAGGGAAGACAACCAGTCCGGGTACAGTATCCCGGGCATACAAGCCCACGGTCATCCGAAATGCAGCCCTGATAGAACCTCACGCTGCCGAGTCGGACTCGTGTTGACTGGACTGTGACATCTGTCGATGAACTGATGACTCGACGATGACTCCATCGGGGCGGTGTCGGCACTAAAGGGGGGATTCAACCTTCCACTAGTACTGATACCGTACATACCACAATCGACAAAAGGGAAGACTCTAGCAGGCAGGACAACAAAACCGGCCGCCGAGTCAACGCGACAGGTTCGGCCGCATCGGCAGACGCCCTGTGACCGATATTATCGGGGACTATGGAACAACACGCACCCCTGTTTTTGCTTTTGGACGCGTACAGAAGGCCGCCGTAGTTCGTTACCGCGGGTCGCGGGTTCTGCCGCGATGACTCGTCTGTGTAAGCCGTGGGGCCCGTGCCGAACGCCTGTGAATGAGGTGCGGTGCCAAGGCTCGAGATTTGCCCCAGGCCAGGGACAAATATGCATACCGTAATAAGCGGGTACGTTTACCCACGGCACAGATCGCCCGGGCACCCGTAAGCAGAGTGAGGTGTGCAGAAAATATAACGGCAAACTGTTTCCGTGGACATTGAAATACTTGGCAGTCCGTCTCCATGCCTGACTCCAGCCATCCCTTCCTCCTTTCCTAGAGCTTGTGCCCACCATGTCGACGGAGGGCAGTAATGAGAAGGCATCTCCCTCGCCCAATAATGGTCGTTTTTCTTGGCTTAAACCAAAGCCGTCTGATAAACTGGACTCTGCTTCTTCTGCGTCGCCCGAGAAGCCCCCCACCCCAGACCTTCGTATCACTGCGCCTGCTGAGGACGAACCCAAGCCCGTCTCATTCTTTACCCTTTTCCGGTCCGTCCCCGTCTCCTTTCACGTATCCACCTGTAATCTTTACATCGTCCCCCCCTCAGGTTCTCCACTCGCACAGAGCTTATCCTCAATGGCCTTGCTCTTATCGCCGCGGTGGGCGCGGGTGCCTCCCAGGTGTGTGCTTGAATCTATTCTTCCCCATCCGTGCGAACTTATCGACTGACGGATGCCTTCTGCAGCCCCTGATGAGTCTTATGTTTGGTAATCTTACCCAGGACTTCGTCAATTTTAGCACCGTCATCCAGAACGTCAACCCTAATGACCCACAATCGTCTGCCCAGGTCGAGGAGGCTGCTGCGCGCTTCCGTCATGTCGCTGCCCTGGACGCGTCCTACCTGGTGTATATTGGTGCGTGGATCATTTCAATGATGTTATTTGGGTCACGAGTCATCAAAACCCCTCCCCCCGTTTGCAGGCGTGGGTATGTTTATCTGCACTTATATCTACATGTGTACTTGGGTCTACACCGCCGAGGTGACCGCTAAGCGTATTCGCGAGCGCTATCTCAAGGCTATCCTTCGCCAAGATGTTGCCTTTTTTGATAAGGTTGGCCCTGGTGAGGTCACCACCCGCATACAGACCGATACTCGTATGTGGTTCTTTCAATTCCAATCCTACAACGAGGTACCGACAGCAGACACACCCAGATTTGGTCCATCAGGGCATATCCGAAAAGGTCGCTCTCGTCGTCAGCTTCCTCGCTGCATTTTTCACCGGTTTCATCTTGGCATTTTCGAGAAACTGGCGGCTGGCTCTGGCTATGTCGTTTTCCATGCTACCTGCCATTTCCATCGCGGGCGCCTTCATGAATAAGTTCGTTTCCAAGTATACGCGGTACGTTTGCCTTCCCGGGGTTTTATAAACTACGAATTCATTCGATTTCAGTCTCTCGCTCAAGTATATTGCCGAAGGCGGAACACTCGCAGAGGAAGTCGTGTCTACGATCCGTACGGCTCAAGCCTTCGGCACTCAGAATGTGCTTGCATCCTTGTATGATGTTTCCGTCCAGAATGCCTACTACGTGGATTGCCGTATGGCAGTCTCCCAAGGCGTCGGTTTATCCTGTTTTTTCTTTGCCGTTTACGCTTCCTATGGCCTCGGTGAGTTCGGTTTCCTGTCCACCCACAAGCTCACTAATTCTCATCCATCAATACACAGCATTCAGCTTTGGTACCACGCTCATCAACGAAGGCCGAGCTAACGCCGGCGAGATTATCAACGTCATCATGGCAATCCTTATCGGATCATTCTCCCTTGCTATGATGGCCCCTGAGATGCAGGGTACGAGCCTGTTTTTAGTCGAAGTCTTAGGTGGCTGCGCGAGTCTCACTCACACTTTCGTCTCATAGCTATCACCCATGCTTGTGGAGCAGCCGCGAAGCTCTTTACGACCATCGATCGGGTTCCTTCTATTGATTCTTCCAGCGAAGAAGGCCTTAAGCCGAGCAAAGTCATTGGCGAAATTACCCTTGAGAATCTTGACTTCAATTACCCTGCGCGCCCGGACGTTCAAATTATTAAGAACCTTAGCCTTACGTTCCCTGCAGGCAAGATATCAGCACTCGTAGGTGCTTCTGGCTCTGGCAAATCGACCATCATCTCTCTTGTCGAACGATTCTATGATCCCCTCGCCGGCTCTGTGCGACTTGATGGCACCGACATCCGTGATTTGAATCTGAAATGGCTCCGAACGCAGATCGGTCTCGTGTCTCAAGAGCCCATCCTTTTTTCCACCAGCATCCGCAAAAACGTTGAGCACGGTCTTGTCGGCACCCCTCACGAAAATGCATCCCCGGAGGAAAAGCTACAGCTCGTCCGGGAAGCGTGCATCAAAGCCAATGCGGATGGCTTCATCTCTAAGCTTCCCCTTGGCTATGAGACCGTAGTAGGCGAGCGTGGATTTCTTCTTTCCGGTGGCCAGAAGCAACGAATCGCCATTGCTCGTGCTATCGTGTCGGATCCTCGTATCCTACTTCTTGATGAGGCCACATCGGCACTTGACACGCAGTCGGAAGGTCTCGTACAGAATGCCCTTGACAAGGCCGCCGCAGGTATGATACCTATACGCAAAATTTGATTATTACCGCTAACCGTCATGTTGGCAGGGCGAACCACCATTACCATTGCTCATCGCCTTTCGACCATCAAGGATGCCGATTGCATCTATGTCATGGGTGACGGCGTCGTGCTAGAGTGGGGCAAACACAACGAACTTCTCAGTAACGAGGATGGTGCATATACGCGTCTAGTCACCGCTCAGAGGTTCCGTGAGGGTGAGGCAAGCGAAGGCATTGACGTGGGCGACGTCACCGGACAGCCTTCCGGGAAAGCCATTGAAAGTCATATAGACGTCGAAAAGGCGGCACTCGAAGAAATTCCTCTCGGCCGTAACAACACCCATCGGTCATTGGCAAGTGAAATCATCAAGGAACGTAAGGCACAAGGCGGGGCGAAGCGGGAGAAGGAATACGGTATGTTTTACCTCTTCAAGCGGATGGGAAGAATCAACCAAGGAGAATGGAAAAGTTACCTCTTCGGTTTCCTGTTTGCTATTGGTCAATATATTCCTTATGGTTGAACACATCTAGATTGCTCATTGTCAGTTTGCAGCAACTGGATGCGTCTTTCCAGCTTTCGGTATTGTCTGGGGTGCGTCCACCGACATTATCGCTTCCCCAGCTGGCGTGAAGCTAACCATTTCATGCTTTACACAGCCCAGGGTGTGACAGGGTTCTCAGCCCCGACCGCTCGTGAGCGCCGCCATGAAGGTGACCGTAACGCCCTTTGGTGAGTCATCTCCATGTGTGACTTTGCTCGTACGATTCGCAACTCAATCGTATCCTCAGGGCATTTCTCGTCTCTATCCTTGCTATGATTAGCATTGGCTCCCAGAATTATCTGTTCGCGTGTTCTGCCTCGTCTCTCTCCAGGAAGCTACGCTCGCTCAGCTTGCGTGCTATTTTGAGACAAGACAGTAAGTCTGTTTCTGAATTCCGTGATGCAATGTTCCTCACAACTCTGTAGTTGAGTACTTTGACCAGGATGAGAACAACGTGCGTACAGTGATGTTCACGGGAAAGCATATGCGTGAATATATTGTTTGCGTAGTCTGGCACCATTGTATCCAATTTGAGCGACGGCCCACAAAAAATCTTCGGTTTGGCTGGCGTCACTCTTGGAGCGTGCGTACCCTTTACGACCCTTACATTCACATCTATATACGCTGATACTTGTGTTCAGAATTATTCAAGCCGTGGCCACCCTTACGGCCGGCCTCATCGTTGGATTGATTTATATTTGGAAAGTTGGCCTCGTGGGACTTGGTATATTCCCTCAGTTATCAAGATGGAGTGTTCACTACTGACTGCCTGGCATAGCATGTGTACCTTTCGTCATGTCCACCGGCTACATTCGTCTGGTAGGTCTTCCTCATCTATGCTAAAAGTGCTTAATCTCATTGCTTTCAGCGCGTCATCATTATGAAAGACGAACGCAATAAGAATGCTCACGAAGAATCTGCTCAACTTGCCTGCGAGGCTGCCGGAGCTATTCGCACCGTCGCGTCTCTCACGCGCGAGGATGAATGCTTAGAGCTTTACAGCAAGAGCCTTGAAAAGCCCCTTCACGGTTCCAATAGAACGGCTCTCTGGAGCAATCTGTTGTTCTCAATCTCCCAGTCATTTGCCTTCTTCGTCATTGCACTGACGTTCTGGTACGGTTCGCGGCTGGTGTCATTCCAAGAGTTCACCTCGAAACAATTTTTCGCTGGTCTCATGGTAAGTTGGAATGGACATCAAGGCCGGCCGTTGACGTGACTCACCATTGAACAGGCGACCGTATTCGGATCCATCCAAGCAGGCAACGTCTTCATGTTCGCGCCCGACATCTCATCGGCTCGTGGTGCTGCCTCGGGCATTATTCAACTACTTGACTCGCGACCTGAAGTCGACGCCGAATCTACCGAAGGCAAGGTTCCACAAAATGTCAAGGGTCATATTCGTCTCGAAGACGTTCACTTCCGTTATCCCACGCGCCCTGGTGTTCGTGTGCTTCGTGGCCTCAGCATAAATGTGGAACCCGGTACATATGTCGCTCTTGTCGGAGCCAGTGGCTGTGGTAAGAGTACAGTGTAAGCCAGTTCATTTGTCGATATGGTCATCTTCTCACTTATCGACGTTACCCAGTATCCAGCTCGTTGAGCGATTCTACGATCCGCTGTCCGGAAGTGTCTTAGTCGATGACCAACCTATCTCGGAGCTCAACGTTCAAGAATATCGAAAGCATCTTGCTCTCGTATCTCAGGAGCCAGTGAGTGTCTATAATCTGTGTTCATTAATTTTGTGTCTGATGTCTATCTGTCAGACTCTCTACGCAGGCTCTATCCGCTTCAACGTCCTTCTTGGAGCGACGAAACCCGTCTCAGAAGTGACACAAGAAGAGCTCGAAGAAGCTTGCCGAGACGCCAACATCCTGGAGTTCATCCAGTCCTTACCCGAGTAGGTGCTGATCTCCGGTTTTTTCATACCTTGGGTTAGACACTGTTGCAGTGGCTTCGAAACCAATGTCGGTGGAAAAGGTTCGCAGCTGTCAGGTGGTCAGAAGCGTATGTCTGGTTAGCCGGTTGCTTTACTCCCATCTAACGAAGAGTCAGAGCGCATTGCGATTGCTCGGGCACTCCTTCGCAACCCCAAGGTCCTCTTGCTTGATGAGGTTAATGCTCTCGTCACATGGGATCCCTTAACTATGGCTTACTGTACAATCATTCTCAGGCAACCTCCGCTCTCGACTCGACTTCAGAGAAAGTCGTTCAGGCCGCACTAGACAAAGCAGCTACAGGCCGGACTACGATCGCAATCGCGCATCGCCTGTCGACGATTCAGAATGCGGATCGGATGTGGGTGTTTCGTATATATTTCAAGCTTTATCCGAGTTGGACTCATCCCTCTACAGTTACTTTCTCAAGGATGGCACCGTAAGCGAGTTTGGTACACACGACGAACTGATCGCTAGACGTGGAGATTATTACGAACACGTGCAACTCCAAGGTTTGAGCAGGAATTAAATGATGTATAAGACACAACGGATTCATACACAGGACTTATCGAGACCGGACGCTCAGGTGGTAGATGTTGAACGGCGTGCAGACAGATTGATGTAGATACCTCAAAATTCCCTCATACATGACAACGATCATCATCATATATCCTCCACTCTCTCAATCACCTTCATTATTTACTAACTTTGCCGCAGCAATATATAATTCACACTACATCTCTCCACTTAGCCGATACACATCATACCAGATCTCGAAAATATATCGGCATTCAGTATATTCAGTACCAGAGCAAGGACGATTTACAATGTCACATCGTCAGTCGCATCCATCTCTGCCACCATCAAATAAAGTCCACTGTGGCCATGTGAAAAAACACGCACGCGCCCGCAAACTGATAGGTGTACTGCACAGCCATGGGTAGGGATGCGTAACAGACAGCCTTTGTGGGATGCGTTTCCTAGTAGGAGGCCGTCACTCATCCTGGGGAGGGGTGAAGAGTGGGCTGGTCACTTGGGTAGTTGGGTTTGTGGTCGGCCGATGTTGAAACAGTCTTAGGGAGTGCTTACTTACTTCTGCCTCCGATGTTTCGGCCACTGCAATGCTTCCGAACTTGAAGGCGAAGGGGGTCCCGCTTCTGTGAACTTGAAGGGCCGGCGAACGGGTCCCATCTGGGCCCTCGAGGAGGGGTTCTCGGATAGAAGGGCCGAATGACACGTGCAAAGTGGAGGTGCCCGTTGGTACCCGGGGAGGAGAATCTTCGACCGTTTGATCTCGGTCGGACTACAGTAGGGGGGAGAAGGTGGGGGCAGAAGGGGCAGGGCCTAAGGAGATTTGCTTGGCCTCCGAAAAGAAAGGAAGAGCGAGCGATAATCACGAAGATGTGATGTTGTGGTCGCGCCCCGAATCACGACGTCCCCTCGCTCGCGGAGCCCACCTCGCGGCTGATACATGTTCTGGGGCTGGCCAGATTGAACTAGAGCCCTATGGACGGTCGGCTAGATCTCCGGAGGCCAGGGGCCTATGTTCGTCTGTCCATTGGCAAGTAGTTACATCCTAAAGTCGAGGGGTTAGCTCGCAGCAGCTACAAATTTGCGTGGGACCCTTGTCTGAGGTCCTGATCATCGAAATGCACCTCGCATGACTAATGTGAGCAGTGAGGCGAGTCGAAGACGCGCGCGCGTGTGAGCACCGTAATAATACAGATCAGGAACAGGCAAGGCAAGAGTAGTAAGCGAGATGATGTTTCCAAGAAACGGAAAGGTCACTGGCAAGCGAGAGGGTTTTGAAGAAATGCACAACCTGGTGCGGTGCGGTCTCTACTGCAGGGGCTGCTGAAAAGGCACGAAAGGGTCGTTGTCTCGGGGAGGCCCCGGGGAGGCCAGGCGAGAAGCGTGGCGAAGGGAAAAGGGGGGCACGGCTGACGATGGGTGTTGTCAAGTTGCGAAAGAGCAAGGGCCTAAAAGAAGCATAACTGGCATAAATCGAGAGACAGGAAATGCGACAACCGGAAGTGCACGCAAGCCGGTCGCTGCGTCGTGTGCGATGGGCGCGAGATCGAGATCGAGGACGATTCGGGGGGTGGCACCCAGCCCTGCCAGCGAGTGCGGCAGCAACGCGGTGAGGCGTCGGCAGCGTACTGTAGTACGCCGGTTCGGAACATTAACCAGGTTGACGTGCCTGATACTTCAATTGTACGGACATGCAGTGCCGCATGGCTACAGTGCCAGCGGGTGTGCGGGAGACGGGTTCGAGGGCTCGAGATAAAGCAAGAAGCCATCATCCGTGATGAAGCGAGGGTGGTGCCAGTTGCCACTGGCAGTGAGGTAGCGGCGCGCTTGGGGAGGGATCTTTGTCGGTTTGCCCATCCAACGCGCCCATCGAGTCTCAAGCAGGGAAAGCCAGAAAGCCCCGCAATGGATTTGGGAAGGCGGGGCTGCGTGTGATGAGGCTGAAGAAACTCTGAGTGACTGCCAGTGACTGACGCTGCGGGCACTGGTCATGGTCATGTCGACGTGCCGGCGATCGCTCGCTCGCTCGCTCGATGATGGCATGCCAGGTCCTATCCGATGTACGATGTACGAAGCGGTTATAATTCTCCTCCGCAGCGCGCATAACTATTGGAGATCGAGCTCGCACGCAGTTACGTTCCTTTCATTTTCTTGCTTGTTTCATATCCATCCACTTTATTTATTTCCACGGACTGATATGATCTCGGTCTACCTACGACGGACGCTGTTATGTTACATGATGTACATAAAAGCGTTGCAGGTAGACCGGGGCAAACTGTGCGTTTGAACCCCCATAAACTCCTTCACGCGCGTCGCACCGTTCCCGAAAAACTACATGCTGGGACACCACAAAAAATCAACAATTTTTATTTTAAGTGTATTTTTGTTCAGAAAGCCCAGAAAAGGGTTTTACAAAAAGTCAACCCTTGAAAAATCATTCCAAACTCAAATTTAGTGCCTGGGGCACAGAAATAGTGCCAATTGTCTTATTTTGATTGTCTGAGTACAATCCTGGCTTCTGATTGTGTGGCAAAAATCTGCGTGCTGAGTAGCAACCATGTGATAGTGGGCTGTTATTTTTTTTATTTTTTTTTCTGCTAATACTTGCTAAATAAGTTGCCTCAACACATGCCCATTGACGTTATCTGACATTTTTTTAACTGATCATGGATGCTTATCGGCAGGGGTTGACAGGGAAAGTGGCAGAATGGGCAGTAAATAAACAAAAGTCAAACTGAAAGATTGGACAATGGGCCATCATGTTGATCGATGCAGTACTCAATACAAATTGACCCCACAAGGGGCATATAAAAATAACATTTTTAGTCCAAAAAATCATTCCAACCAAAAATATTGTGGGAAAAGCCCCCAAAGACTGGATTTGGACATTTTCAGCCTCCCTGAGAATGATTCCAGCATCCATTTGTCCCCAAAAAATCTAGATCAGGCACTAGCAAAATTGTCAATTTTGCATGTCCAGCACTGCACAATAACCTGGGTCATATACAGTAGTTGGAATGAACACGGGCACGAGGCAACGTGAGGGAGGCGAATGCCGGACGACGACCGACAAAGCGGTGTCCCGAAACCAAAGAACTGTCCACGGTAGACGGTAGACGTCCGTAACTTAATCAGACTATTGGAGCGGGATGTCACGGTAATACCGCCTCGTTGCCATCACTGCACGCAACGCCCGTCCATAGCCAAAATGAGTTTGTCGCGTACGGCGAGAGGATGGGTCGTCGGTACTGAAAAGGGCATTCGGGGGGGGTGACCAGTTTTTCTTTATTTGGATGAGTAGTACGAGGATCATCGATCATCATCCGAGCCAACGACAGTCGTCGTCCTGGTATCAAATCATGTCGAGAGTCATCCGAATGAAATCCCGTGCCAGCACCAAAATCCCAGCACGGTGCGTGTTCCACTGTTCGCGCATCTTTTCCGTTGGAGACGACCAATTCGTAGCCTTGCATGGCTCAGAGATCCCCGAAAATGCCGGGCAATAGCTACCGTATCCGGAACACGAGAAGAGCACCCGGCACAAGATCAGTGGGAAAATGTGATCCGAACACCCAGGGAATGATGAATGTGTTCTCTGCACCCGTGTTGGCAAGTAGGACGCCTACCCCATCGAGAAGTAGGCTCGCTTATCGGCAGAGGGGCATCGGGCCTGTGTGTGACTGACCCAGGACTCGGAACAAGACTTGTGTTTGGATGTATTACGGCAGTCGAAGCCACTACAATTACAGTGCATGAACCAGTCTTGATCTCAAATTCGTAAATTGCAACACATGCCCATCAATAAAAGCTACAG
>Ga0210393_10004977_pt1 | contig 10481 bp, 9 predicted proteins | sample IncBWC27OmetaG_FD_160068 | JGI IMG/M metagenome (GOLD analysis project Ga0210393, IMG submission 160068) | Forest soil microbial communities from Barre Woods Harvard Forest LTER site, Petersham, Massachusetts, United States - Inc-BW-C-27-O ...
AGCGAACATCTGCTTGAGGCCTCGACTGATCCGACTCTGGTGACCAAGGACGAACAGGGGCAAGCGATCCTGGATAGCCGTCGGTTTCTCGCCGATAATCTCGTCTACCCGGCGGCGCAATTCGATATTGTCCTGTGCTGGAATCTGGCCGACTATATGCACGAAAGCCTGGTGAAGCCGGTGGTCGCTCGCCTCTGGTCGACGATTAAACCCGGCGGCATGCTGCTGGCGTTCTTTCATACTCACGAAGCCGGCCCGGACGCACCCTGCTATCGCTATCACATCGTGGACAACGACATCCTGGAGATGCAGCACGTGCAGGCGCGAAGGGATTTACGCCGAGGTCCCACCGGCGTATTGCACAGCTCGATCGAGAAAAGTTTTCGGTTGCAGCGAGTCTTTAACAACCGCCACATCGAGAATCTGTTTCGCGATTTCGGTTCGATCAAGTTTTTCCTCACCCGCGACAATATCCGCGAAGTGCTGGTGGTTCGCTAGGATTTATGGAAGACGGGCGTTTTAGCCCGTCGAAGCTGAGCAGCAGCCTACCTGGTTCGACTGACCAAATAGTGAGCGATGGCTGGCGATTTTTCCAGTAACGCCAAAATTGGCGTCCGGATGATCTGCGGCAAACTGAGCATCCGCCGGATCTTGGACGACATACGGAAAACTGGCGCGAGCCGGCGCTCGTAGGCCGAGACATAATTGCGGGCCGCTTCGGCCGGCGAAACGTCTCCGGCGAAGAACGGAAGCAGAGACTCGGCCGCTAAACTCCCGCTGCGCAAAGCAAGAGAAATACCGTCCCCAACGAAAGGGTCCACGAAAGCGGCGGCATCGCCGGCCATCAGAATCCCGTCGCGCTCTGGTTGAGGCTCACGAAAGACCAGCGGGGATGTGCTTACCGGATCACTGAGCGGCTTCCACTGGCGGCTACGTTCGCGTAGCGCGGGATGGCAAATGAATACTTCCGACAAAGTGCTCGCGACATCCGTGCAAACCATGGCACAAGCGTTGACTCGTGCCGACTGTTCGGCTCCGTCTATGATGTTTACCGGTTGCACTCCGCAGTAGCCACCTTGAAAAAAATAAAGATCCACAGAGGCCGATGGGGAAGACTCAGCAAAATGTCCTTTCAGGCCGAGCCACTTCACGCCCGAGTTTTGCCCGTCGACCGATGTGCGATTCAGATTCGACCAGCGGCCTGATGCATTGACCAGTGCACGGCTTTTGAACTGTCCCACCGAAGTTTCAACCAGAAATGGACCGCTACCAGAAATACTCCGTACGACAACTTGCTGCCTAGCCTCCACTCCGCATTGTTCCGCCGAAGCCCACAGCGCCGCATCGAAGTTCAGCCGGGAGATGCTGGCTGCGGGGGGATCGACCGTTGTTTCAAGAACGCGGCCATCGAGAAACACGCGAGCGCGGGGAATACGGATTGCATCGGCGAGCAAGGGCTTATCTTGGGGAGCGAGCAAGCCCGCGAGGAGGTCAAGAGATTCGGCAGAAACGAATTCGCCGCAAACTTTATGACGAGGAAACCGTCCTCGTTCCAGCAGCAACACGCGGGCGCCATTCCGAGCGCAAGTGATAGCGGCGGACGTTCCCGCTGGTCCTCCGCCGATTACGATCAAGTCGCGCATCGGTTTTATCTTTTCCATGCGATCGCGCCCATGCGGAAAAAAGGAAGGCGCTCAATCTCTACCCTCGCCGCCGCCGTTTGCTCCAGCATCTGCCGCATCTCCGGAATGGTGTAGGCGCGTCGTACCGAGGCCGGCGCATCGTGGTGCGTGAAACGACTGCGGTAGAGCGGCAGGCTCGCATAAGCCAAGGCGAGGTGAACTGGGTCGCGGATGAGATCGTTAATCATCACTGCTTTGCGGCACACGCGCAAACCTTCGTTCACAAACTGCACGACCTCCTGCGGTTCCAGATGATGAACGAACAGGCAGCAATTCACCAGGTCAAAACTTCCGTCCGCGAACGGAAGGGCTAGCGCATCTCCGGCCACTGCCGAGGTTCCGTTTCGAGAGCCATTTTTCAAATGAGAATCAGCGCGATCGAGCAGCGTGATCCGAAGCTGGACTCCTGACTTCGCTATCCGACTGCTGGCAGCATGAGGCACAAATCCCGCGCCCGCCGCGACCTCCAACAGGGATAGCGAACTGGCGCCAATTTTCCGCGCAACTTTTGCGATCATCGACTCCGTCGCGCCGATGCCCCCGAACCACTGATTGATGTGGCGTAAGTCGGCGAGAGCTGTGGCGATCTCGGCAGGCGTGCCCGCATCAGTATCGAGCAATTCGGGGATGACCACACGCCGCATATGGTAGCTCGGTACCGACTCCTAAACTTCTGCCAGCTCTTCTTCGAGCAACTGCTTGTTATAGAGATCGGTATAGTAGCCGTCCTTGGCCACCAGTTCGTCGTGAGTGCCTAGTTCCACGATTCGTCCCGCGTGAAGGACGGCGATGCGGTCGGCGTTGCGCACGGTGGAAACTCGGTGCGAAATGAAAATCGTCGTACGACCTCGCATGATTTCGCGCAGGTGATTGAGAATCTTATCTTCCGTGTGCGTGTCTACGCTGGAGAGTGCATCGTCGAGAACCAGAATGCGTGGATTACGAATGATCGCCCGTGCAATCGCGGTGCGCTGCTTCTGGCCTCCGGAAAGCGTAATGCCGCGCTCTCCAACCAGGGTTCGATATTGCTCGGGAAAACTCTCGATTTCTTCGCAGATACTGGCCGCCAAGGCTGCGGAACGGACTTCTGCGTCGGTAGCGTCTTCTTTTCCAAAAGCGATATTCTCACGCACCGTTTCGCTGAAGAGAAAAGTCTCCTGTGGCACGAAGCCGAGATTGCGACGCAGGTCCGCGATCGAATAGTCGCGGATGGGATTGCCGTCGACGAGCACGGTCCCCGGCTCGGCATCGTAAATTCGAGGGATCAAATTGACCAGTGTGCTCTTTCCGGAGCCGGTTGGCCCGACGATCGCCAGACTACTACCCGCGGGAATCCGGAGATTAATGTCGTGCAAAACCGCCGTGGAATCGTAGGAGAAGTTCAAATGCCGGAACTCGATCTCCCCCTCGATTTGTGTGGGCGCGAGCGTCCTGCTCGTGCGGTTCTTGATCGCCTCGCTGTCGTCAATCTCCGGCCTCTCAATCAAAATTTCGTTAATCCGTCCCATGGACGCGGTTCCGCGCTGGAAAATATTGATGACCCAGCCAAGGGCAATGATCGGCCAGGTGAGTTGGACCATGTAGGTATTGAAAGCGACAAAGCCGCCGACCGTGATGCGTCCGGAGATCACTTCGCGTCCGCCCAGCCACAGCACCAGCACAATCGCGAGTCCGAGCATAGTTTCGAGGGTTGGCCACAGCATCCCCATCAGACGAACCAGCTTCAGGCTCCGCCTAATGTACTCCTGATTCGACGTCTCGAATGCCGCGATTTCAGCTTCCTCCTGCACATAAGCACGAATCACCCGCGCCCCGGAAAAGTTTTCCTGGGCCCGAGCTGAAATCTCAGAAAACATCGCCTGGATTCGCTCAAACCGTTCGTGAATCTTTCGACCAAAGTTCTGGATCGTGATGCTGACAATCGGCAGCGGCAAGAATGCATATAGCGTCAGCTTGGGGCTGATCGAGAGCATGAAGGCGAGCGCCCCGGCGGTGAACACAATCGTATTCGCCGAATACATGATCGCCGGCCCCAAAAGCATGCGCACGGCGTTCAGGTCATTAGTGGCGCGAGCCATAATGTCGCCGGTTCGCGTTCGCTGATAGTAAGAGTAGGAAAGACCTTCGAGATGCCGGAAGAGATCATTGCGGAGATCGAATTCGATCTCTCGCGAAACACCGATGACGATCCAGCGAGTTAGAAACTGGAAGAGACCCTTGATTCCAGCGACCGCCAGCAGCAGTAACGCGTAGGTGACCAGCTTGTGTCGGGTAATCCCGAGATGAAGGTCATCGATCGCACGTCGGATGACTAGCGGAAAAAGAATCCAAACGCCGTTGGTCAGGAAGACACAAACCGTCCCCACCACATAGCTGCTGCGGTACTTTCTAAAGTAGGGAATCAGGGGACGCAGACTTTTCGGCAGCATCGGCTGGTTAGATGCGATTCTACCAGCACGAGCTTCAGTTTCGGCGCATCCGTCCCATTCGTACCAAGATCCGCGGCCCCAGCCGATCGGTGAATGTGACTACGCCCGCCGTCAGCAGCAACACCACCCAACTCCCTAGAAAAAACCAGGTGGAATCGATCAAGTAGGAGTAAACCCTGTCAACGTTCATTTACACCTCTCGCGAAGCGGCCGGTTGTAAATTTCGGTCAATCCCTTGAGCAAATCTCCTCAGCAAATCCTTCGATCCGTTAGTTGGGCTTTACCGGTCGCGTGCTTGTATTCGTCCACAATGTTGCGGATTGCATTAAGCCTGCCGAGCGACGTCAAATGTACATCCGAGAGCACTTGTTCGAGCTGTGACATCCAGCATTCGACAGCTCTCTCTACGCCGAGCGCCATTTCCGCCGCAATGACATCGATTACATCGCTTGGGATTGCTATAGCCGTCAAGGTTCTATCCGCCTTTCCTGATCTGTGGAACGAAGCGACCCACTCGAAGGGAGGGAACCCCCTCGGTCCCTCCCTGTCCCTAATCTACTGATTGGGCGCTTGTTCCGAGTGGGCTCCTTGCTCCTGCATATGTTGCTCGAACCTTTGCTCCCGCTTGGTGATGTACTGAGCCAGCTTGGTTTTCTGGTCCGCGGTCAGAACCTGGTATGCCTCTGACGCAACCCGGGCATGCTGCACTTCAAGTTGCGCGTGAATCTGCGCCCCCTGGTTTGCAATTGCCGTCGCCTTGGCTTCATCGAAAGTGCCGCTCTGGATGAGCTGCATCATCTGCTCATGGCTCTGCATTTCTTGCTGGAACAGCGGCTCCAGCGCCGGCTTCTCTTTTGCTATGATTTGCTTGATCTGTGCCTGTTGCGCATCGCTGAGATCCAGATAATCAGCGAAGAATCCCATCATCGGGCCGCCAAAGAAATCGCCGCCACCGTGCGGTCCGCCAGGACGCTGAGCTATGGCGACTCCAGCCACCAACACGACCGCCAAGGCCGCCAACCAAATCCTGCTACGAACAAATTTCATAACCTCTCCTGTGAGCATTCCCCGTCGATCGGAAAACCTCAAATTGCTTACAGTCATAGAAACACTTTTCCCGTTCTTTGGTGGTAAAGAGTCGGTCAACCGGAGTAAAGTTTTGTAAAGGGCGATAAGCGCTTGATTGACAATTCTTTACCACCTTTGTGAGCGCGGCTAACTAAAATGAGAAAAGTGGATCGCATTCTGGTCATCGACGACGACGTGGAGCTTTGCAGCCTAGTCGGTGAGTATCTTGAGCCCGAAGGATTTCAGATCGAAGCGGTCCACGATGGCAACCGCGGCCTGGAGCGGGCTCTGACCGGAGATCACCTGCTGGTGGTGCTGGACGTGATGTTGCCGCGGATGAACGGCTTTGACGTTCTGCGGCGCATTCGGACCACATCGCGGATCCCCGTCCTGCTGCTCACGGCGCGAGGTGAGGATGTTGACAGAATTGTCGGCCTGGAGATTGGCGCCGACGATTATCTTCCCAAGCCCTTTAATCCTCGTGAATTGGTGGCGCGCATCCGGGCGATTCTGCGTCGGACTCAAGTTGGAGAAAAGACCGGAGAGCGAAGCGACGATCAAATTCCCGACGTGGTACGCGTCGGTGAAATTGAACTGGATCCCGCGACTCGAATCGTTCGCCAGAATGGCAAGCCCGTAGAACTAACTTCGGTGGAGTTCAATCTGCTGTATGTTTTGTTGCGTGAAGCCGGACGGGTGGTGACGCGCGAGCATCTTGTGGATGCCGTGCTCGGGCGCAAGTTTTCCCCCTTTGATCGCAGCATCGATATGCACGTGAGCAAGGTTCGCAAGAAGCTGGGTGACTCTGACACCGGCAGCGATCACATCAAGACGGTGCGCGGGGTCGGATACATCTTCGCGCATCCCCGAGACCATGCCAGCGGCGAATTGACAACGGCACGAGGCGAAGAAACATGAGAAGCCTCTTTGTCAGAATCTTTCTCTCGTATTGGGTGGCGCAAGCGCTATTCCTGGTGTTGGCTATTCTGGCTACTTTAGCCATTGGTCACTCCGGTGAGATTTCCAGTGTGCAGGCGCAACAAGCGAGGTTTCTGAATGAGGCGGTTCAGGCCTATCAAACCGGAGGCGAAGAGGGTGCTCGTAAATATCTGAGAAGTGTCCGCGACTCCCAACATGTCAGGCTGTACCTTTTCGATGAGCAGGGTCGGGAGCTGCTGGGGCGGCAGCCACCGGAATGGATTGAGCGCGCGGAGCGCGGCCAGACTCATACCGCTGACACACTCTGGGGTCGTCTCCGGCCCATGCAGTTGCTGCGCGAAGTGACGACGGCCGCCGACGGGCATCGCTACACTCTAGTCACTGAACTGCCCCCCGAGCAGCACACCCTGTTTGGACCGCACGGCGTGCCTGGCCTGGGTATCCTGATCGCGATTATTTCATCTGGCCTGGTATGTTCCATCCTGGCGCGGTATTTGACTTCGCCCATCGTACGGCTGCGCACGGCGACTCAGAAACTGGCTTCCGGCGATCTGACTGCGCGCGCTGGCGTGCCCGGCTCTAGGCGGCATGACGAAATGGCGGAATTAATGCGCGACTTCGATCGCATGGCTGAACGCCTGGAAAATCTGGTCACTGCGCAGAGCCGATTGCTGACTGACATTTCTCACGAACTCCGCTCGCCCCTGGCGCGTTTGAACGTAGCTTTGGAGTTGGCTCGTCAGCGCAGCGGGGCGGATGCTCGCAGTGCGCTCGATCGTATCGACCGCGAAACCAACCGCCTCAATGAGCTTATCCAACGATTGTTGACCATTGCCCGCCTCGAAGCTGGCGATGAGTCGATCGAGAAGCACCCCGTCTACCTCGAACAGATCATCAATGAGATTACCAAGGACGCTGCTTTTGAGGCGCAAAGCCGACGCTGCCAAGTCCAGGCCACGATCGTGGATGACTGTGTGGTCATGGGAAGCGCGAGCCTGTTGCACAGCGCCATCGAGAATGTTGTCCGCAATGCCGTTCGCTATACCGAGGAGGGCACGAGCGTCGAGGTGCGTTTGGAGCAGGGTGTCAGATTGCCGAATTCGGGCGCAGGGTTGAACCACGAAAGGGTGGGCAACGCTGAAGCGGTCGTGCGAGTGACCGACTCGGGTCCCGGCGTGCCAGAGGATGCTTTGGACAAACTGTTCCGCCCGTTTTATCGCATCGACGATGCCCGTGGACGGCAAACCGGCGGCGTTGGCCTGGGTTTGGCCATCACGGATCGCGCCGTGCGTCTCCATGGCGGCACCATTAGAGTATCGAATCGGCCGCAAGGCGGTCTGATGGTTGAGATTCGCTTGCCGCTATCTTCCGCTGAAAAGGAAAACGACCTCGACCCGCGCAACGTTACTATCCTGTCGTGAAACCTGTTGAACATTGCGCGATGGCGTGCCATTCAATTTCCATTGTCATTTCGAGCGCGGAGTCGAGAAACCTGCTTTTCCGCGACAGCAGTGCCATAGAGGAGTCCAGCTTGGGGCCGGGCAAAATCAATGCGAGTGCAACACCGTCCTAAGCAGCGTTTCTAAACCGTTCCATGTGATCTGCACACCAATGCAGACAAGCACGAAGGCAATGATGCGCAGGATCCCGTGCGCCGTGGGAGGCGAAATTCGCTCGGTGATTTTTGGCGCATACCGGTAACACAAATAGACGGTCAAGCTCAACGCCACCAATGCCACCAGGATTCCCAGGTGTGCGATGACGTTCGCCAGCGCACTCGATTTCACCGAAGCGTGCGCGGTCAAAGTCAACATGACCACGATGCAACCCGGCCCGACGGTGACGGGAAACGTCAGCGGGTAGAAAACCTGCTGCTCTATCGATGAGAAGTTCACTGCTCCCATCGCTGTGCGATCGGGGCTGCTTTCGCCCTGCTGTTGGTTGAGTAAGGTCCATCCCATGCTGGCGAGCACCAGGCCACCGGCTACCTGCACTACGGGAAGTGATATCCCGAAAAATTCCAGCAGCCCGGTTCCTACCACCTCAATCACCAGCATGAAAATGGTCGTGCTGATGGCAATTTTCTTTGCCAGATCGCAGTAAACGGAGGCGGGCGCGTCTCCCACAAAACCGAGAAATACCAGCGCCGATCCCAGGGGGTTGATTACCGGCAGGAGCGCACTGAATCCGATCGCGAAGAACTTGAACAGCAGCAACACCATCGCCATGGCAGAACAGCATAGCACCTGCCCTTGCCGCTATCTCGATTGGCGGCGGGAACCTGCAACGACGAAGCAACTTTCCCCCCGGTTGGCGGTTCCAATCAGGATGAGAAGTTTGCGCTTCCGGTATACTCCTTGATACACGAATAAGGTAATCTTTGATCTCCAAGCGTATGCCGCGAAGGTTTTCTGTCCGCGTCCGTGAGATCTCGAATCGAACTGGGAGAAAGAATGGGGATGAAGGTCCGCTTCCTGCAACACGTGCTACTGCCGGTTTTGCTTCTCTGCCTGATGGCTTGTGGCGGAAATAATTCCGCGGTGAACTCCGGAGGCGCCGGTCTTCTCTTTGTGACCGCGCAGGCCAATACGACCGTTTCCGCCTTCGTGGTGAATCTCACAAACGGTGCTCTGACGGCGAACGGAAACAGCGTCGGAACCGGGGCTGTGCCTTCGGCCATTGCCATTACACCCACGATTGACACCTTGTTCGTGGCCAATAGCGGTGCCAATAGCATTTCGGCGTACACCATCGACTCCTTCGGCGGTCTCACTGCGGCCAGCGGAACCACGAATACCGGGACTACCCCCGTGGGCCTGGCGATCGATCCCGGCGGAAAATTCTTGTTCGTGGCCAACCAGGGTTCAAGTAGCGTTTCCGTATTTTCGATTAACGGCACTACTCTCACTGCCGCCCCGGGTTCTCCGTTCACGACCATTCCCGTTGGCTTCTCGTACCCGAACGGCACTCTCCCGACGGCGGTCGCAGTCAGCAATTCTGGAAATTTCCTATACGTTGCGAACCAACTGGCGAATTTCGTGTCGGCCTTTGCCATCAATTCCACGTCCGGCGCGCTGACTCCGCTCGGTGTGCCGTTTTATAGTGAGCCACTCGGGACCTCGCCGTCGGGCCTTGGCATTCAGCCCAACGGAGGTTTTCTCTACGTCATGAACGCCGGAGCCAACTCCAATAACATCTCCGTGTTTGCTATCTGCGATAACGTCCTCACGAGTTGCACTAACCCGAATAATCCGGATGGCACGCTGACCGAGATAGCTGGCTCTCCATTTCCAGCCGGACTCGGCCCGGTGGCAATCACGTTCGATCCAAATTTTATCTTCGCCTATGTCGTCGATAAGGGGTCGAACACGGTTTCTCAATATTCCTACGGTACGGGAAACGGGGTTCTCACCCCGCTTTCGCCCGCAACCATTTCGACCGGCTTGACTCCCGTATCGATCGCCCTTCGAGTCGGAGCCACAGGAACGAACATAGGGAACACGACCACCAATCCGACCGATTGGGTCTACGTGGCCAATAGTGGCGCAGGCACGATTTCGATTTACACGCTAAGCACAACTACTGGGCTTCTGGACGTCTCCGGCATGCCCTTCACTACCTTCGGGCAAACCTCAGCTCTTGCCGCGCGGTGATGCGTTGGAGAGAGCACGAGTTTACTCGTGCCGCAAAGCGGAAAACAACGTCTGGACTCTAGCCCTGAGGTAAGGATTCGAACTCGCTACGACTTCGTCGCAGCGTGCAGAAGCGGCTGCAGTAGCCCGGCGGATCCTAAGTCGGCACTTTCAGAACCAGATATCCGCCCACCAGTGCGAATATCAGATCGGGAGACCACGCCGCCAGGACCGGCGGCAGTTGGCTGATATTGCCCATCGCTTCAAATAGCCCAGCGACTGTCCAATATACGACTGCGATCCCAACCGCTACGGCAACCCCAGTGATTGCGCCGCGGCGTCCTGCCGAAAGCGAGAATGGAATCGCGAGAACGGCCATGACCAGCGTGATGATCGGGAAGGCCAATTTCTTTTGCAGCTGGACCCTCAGCCGTACGACATCGAAGCCGCTTTGTTGCAGGTCGCGGATGTAGCGGCGCAGTTCCTCGTAATTCATTTCAGAGGACTGCTTCACTTCTTTCTTAAAGTAAGTTGGCGGCTCACTGACCGCGGGGAAAGTAGCTACCTCGAAGGTGCGATAGTTTTCGATGGCTGGCCCCCGCAGATCGCGCTCCCATCCTTGGGTGCAAACCCAGCGGTGTAGAGTTTCTTCCCAGTGCGCTCGCTCGGCATAGATTCGTTTTGTCAGCTGAAAGGTCGCCGGATCGAACTGAAAAACTGCCAGCCTGCCG
>Ga0210393_10004978_pt1 | contig 10479 bp, 14 predicted proteins | sample IncBWC27OmetaG_FD_160068 | JGI IMG/M metagenome (GOLD analysis project Ga0210393, IMG submission 160068) | Forest soil microbial communities from Barre Woods Harvard Forest LTER site, Petersham, Massachusetts, United States - Inc-BW-C-27-O ...
TTGGCAAGGCGCAAATGTTCCTGAGTAAAAGCCTGTGCATGAGTATCGCCGAGCGAAAGAAGTCCGAGCACCTGTTGCGATGCAACGAGCGGTACACACAACCAGGAGCGCAGATGGGAAAAACCTTTGAAAGCGACCCATTCCGGCTCTACCGCAGTGTTTGGAATGAGGAGACTGGCCCTGCCAGCGAGAACGTGCAATAGAAACTCACTGTCTTTTGCATCAAAGGTTGCCGGAGTTTTCGGGATGCGACGACTTGTTTCGCACCCTTGAAGCTCTCGTGCAAGGAAGAGACGGGTGCCGGCTTCCACTAACAGGATACGAGCTGATTTACAAGGAACCAGCTTCAGGAGGGATTGGAGCAGCGTGTCCAGAACGTAGTCCATGCTGAGATTCTGGGTAAGGGCAAGTGTTGTCTTGCGGAACGCGTCGGCCTCCGCCCCGGAGGACTCTGCCCTGTCGAGGTTCCGAGCGATCTCCTCTTCGGCGGATTTCCGTGCTGAAATGTCCTGGGCGGTTCCCACGAGGCGTCTGACAATTCCCGCAGAATCCCGGACGGGGAATCCGCGGACCCACACCCACCGAGTTGCACCGTCCGGCTTAGTAATGCGGAACTCTTCGTCGAGCTGGCCGGTCTGGACTGATTCGCCCAACCGAGATAGAACGCGGACGCGGTCCTCCGGATGTATGACCTCTTCGTACGACTTGGGATCTTCCTCCAAGGATTCGCGCGAGCGGCCCGTGATGATCTCATAGGCGGGGTTGACGTAGAGGACCTTCATGTTCTCTGCGTCCAGCATCCAGAAAATCTCAAGGATGTTCGAGGCCATTTGCTGAAATCGCTCTTCACTCTCGCGCAAGGCCGCTTCTGCCTGCTTTCTCCTCGTGATGTTGCGGAGCACGGCCACATGCCGTCCGGGCAGATAGTGGGCTTTCGCCGTATATTCAACGAAGATCGTCTCGCCGTCGCCTCGCAAAACCCGCGTTTCTCTGTGTTCGCTCTTGCGGTCGAGAAAACGATTCCACGCCTCCCTGAAATCTCCTGCGCCTGGAAAGAGCCTCTCAATCGGCTGACCCACGAGCTCTTCATGGTCGGTCCCAAATAAGGTCAGTGCCGCTGGATTCGCCTCCAGGCAGACTGCCTGATCATCGAGGATCAAGATCCCATCCAGTGTGCTGTCGAAGACGGATTTGTATTCGCGTTCGGTAACATTAAGCGCGTTAGCCGTCTCTCGGTGTTCGCGACGAGCCAGAAGCAGAAATCGAACATGCAAAGTAATAGCTACACAAAGAGCGATGAGAACAAGCGTGAGCAATACGGAAGACAAAGATCCACTGTAGAAGCGCGCTCCGAACGCAGTCGCGAGCAGGGTGACGGCTGCGAAGGAAATGAGGATCGAGCCGGCCCGCATCCAGCGCTGCGGCTTGGTCCTAGAGACCGCTGTACGTGGAGCTTGCATGGCGTCACCGCCGTAAGGGACTCTGGCCTACCAGGCCTAAGCGATACCCCGACGAGGTAAAAGGTTTCGGGCGGTTCTGCTCCGATACCTTCCCCATTCTGGCAGGATGCTATGCCCAGAAGTGGGGAGAGTCAACACGTGCCGAGCAGTCTGAAGGCACCTATCCCGCACATTTGACTGTGGAGAACCAACCGCCGCGCTGCAATCGTTGCGTCATACTCACGTGGGCGTGGACCATTTCTCGAGGAACGTGCTCCGCATCCGGTAAGGCATCAGGGCCAACTGGCACTCAATTCTCTCTTGACAGAGAGCATAGCCTATGGGCTATATTCCTTCTATGGAATGGGAGGTCGAATATACAGACGAGCTTTCCAGCTGGTGGGATGGATTGAGCGAAGCCGAACAGGTGGACGTGAACGCCAAGGTGGTCTTGCTTCAGAAAGTGGGCCCAGGACTTCCACGCCCCATGCCGACCTCATTCACTCGTCGCGCCATCCCAATATGAAAGAACTCCGGATACAACATTCGGGAAGGCCCTATCGAGTGCTCTTTGCCTTCGACCCAAGGCGCTGTGCGATCTTGTTGATCGGGGGCGACAAGACTGGGAATGACCGCTGGTATGAGGAATTTGTTCCGATAGCGGATGCCCTGTACGACCGGCATCTTCAGACCCTGAAAAAGGAGGGGAAATAGAAATGGCCAAGAACTTCAAAGAACTTCAAGCAAAAATGCCCCGCGAAGCGCGCATCCGCAGCGAAGAGGCAGCCGAGAAAATGATTTCAGAAATGGGCCTTGCCGAGCTGCGCGAGGCCATGGACCTGACCCAGGAATCCTTGGCGGACACGCTCCGCGTCAAACAAGCGTCCATCTCGAAGATGGAGCGACGATCGGACATGTATATCAGCACTTTAAGTAAGATCATTGAGGCCATGGGCGGCGAACTCCAGATTGTCGCCAACATGCCGAACGGGAGAGTGCAAATTCGCCAGTTCACGAAAATTCGGAAAGGTCAGCTTGACTCAGTCCCTACCAAGAGGCGTGCAAGGGGCCGGTAAGGAGTTTAATCAGTGAAAATCCCCTCGCGAATGCAAACGGCTGGAACAACACCAGCGTGACGGTCAGTTTTGCTGCAGTGGACACTTTGTCCGGCGTGGCTTCCGTCACGCCGCCCGTGACTCTGACAAATCAGGGTGCGGGACAAATCGTCAACGGTAGTGCGGTGAATCTGGCCGGGAATGTCGCCACAGGCTCGATCACCGTCAACATTGATGAAACGCCGCCGGAGGTCTACAACCAATTCGACCCGGTGACGAAGGACGTCTTGCTCTTCGGGACAGATTCCCTGTCGGGTGTCGCGCCTGGCCCTGTTCAGCCGGTTTCCGTGACCTCAATCGATTGGCATAATGACGACGATCTCGGCTGTCCTAACGGCGACGGCGTCACCATCGAAATTCGGACCTACCAACTCTTCGACCTCGCCGGCAATCCGACGACGGTCGTGGAGATAGTGAAAAGACGCGACCAGTTGATTCGCGTGAAATTGATCAGCTCCACGCTGCACCGCAAAGCAAAAGATATTTAGGATAATTCCCGGCCCTGCTGCACTTCTCGAAGGTCTTTTTGGGCCTGCTCCAAATCGACCAGGCGCTGTTCGAGTTCCACACGAAAGATTTCAGCTTGCTCGTAAAGCCGGGCATTCTGAATCGCAACCGCAGCGGGAATCGCGAGTGATTTGGCAAGGCGCAAATGTTCCTGAGTAAAAGCCTGTGCATGAGTATCGCCGAGCGAAAGAAGTCCGAGCACCTGTTGCGATGCAACGAGCGGTACACACAACCAGGAGCGCAGATGGGAAAAACCTTGGGGTTGTCGGCCAACAAAACCTGGAGGTGCGCCGAATGCAGGGAAGAATCAAATGGTTCAACAATTCCAAGGGATATGGATTCATAGGCCGCGACAACGGCCCCGATGTCTTCGTCCACTACTCTGGGATCGCTGGAGACGGATTTCGGACGCTACCAGAGGGGGATCTTGTTAGCTTCGAGCTCGTACAAGGACCAAAAGGACCACAAGCCGCCAGTGTTGTGAAGATAGATGAGCTCAAGTGAGGAGTGTAGTGAACGCTCGCCAGAATGTCTAACCTCGACCGCTAGCCTGGTCCATTGTATGGAGCGTCATCGCCGTCATGTACGTGCTTATCTATGATGGCGATAAGCCGCCAAAACTGCCGAACCTAACGGCAAGCCAGACGAAATCCTATGGGGCAGTGCTGGCAAGCAGGCCCGGTATCTGGCGAAGCTCCGCCGCCTGTTGAGCAAGATCGACGAGAAAAAGCGCAAAATCCTGGTGCAGATCTCGGAGAAAATGGTTCGTCGCTAATTCGGCTCGCTGCCTGTGGTAACAAACACTCGCTCTCCTGTTTCCTCATTTTTAATGATGTACTCGCCCGGCCTTGACTCCGCGAGTGCTTCGACACGCTCTATTGCGTCTTCGAGGGTTGGCGCTTCCTCTACGAATTGCGGGCTACCATCGGTTTGCAATTTGAAGATGCGAAATGGCGACATGCAAACTTCCAATCGGCGATGACCTGCTGGGCGCGGAGGATGGTGTTGAGATCGAGGGAAAGCCAATAGATTATCGCATCAATTTCATCCATTGGGTACGGGCTACGCGACGGTCCCTTGCGCCACGCTCCTGTGCGTGGCGTTCTTATTTCCACCAGCCGGACGCGGAGGTCCAGCCATCGAAGTACTCAGGGAATCACCTGAACGCAATTGCGGTCTCTTGTCGATTGACGGCTCAGTTGGTCATGGGAAGCTACACGCTCACTTAAGAGGTAATCCAGTGAGGAGAGCCGCTCCTACGTCCAAAGTGAATTCTAGGAAATCCTCCATGAGCGATAGACTTTCTTGGGCTATGGCCCTCCATGATTTTTTTGGCGCACGAGGCAATGATGTCGCCGCCGTGAATCCCGACGACCTCCGCAAAGTCTGGACAATGATGCGCGACTTGGAAGCTCGCGCTCTGGCAGGTCAAGGCGCAAGTATTAGTAGCGTGCTTGTTGAAAGCGCGTGCGGACCCGGCGCAAATGTCTTGGCCGTCTGGTATCGCGCATCCATCCTGGGAGTGTTGCAAACTCTACCGGGAAAACCGCTGACGCCATGGTCACACGGGGGCGAGCTTGACGATGCGGTCTTTCAGATCGCGGCAACATTTCCAATGAAGAAATTGCCGGTTGGCCTCGTGAAGAACGGACTGCCGTTTGATGTGCAGGAACTCGTGAGGCAGATCGAAGCACGGGCATGAAATCAACACGCTCGACCCTACCAGCGTGACCACAGGCTGCACCGGCAGCGAGGATCGGCAAGTCAAGCAGACGCAACGCTTCGAGCTGCACGGCGGCGGGGCCGTGACCGGTGAGAAACGACAGGACCGTGCGTGGCAGGGGGTACATCATGAAGGTTCACGTTAAGCGCGCGTGCCAGCCGCGTAGAAAATGGCGCGGCGATGGCTTGCGGACGTGCTGTTTAAGGGATGTGCGGACGCGCGAACAAACTACCCAGCAAACTCCAGCAAAATCATGGCAAACGATAGCAGAGCCACCGAGGAGGGTAAATGATAGTTAGTTGCTTACCTGGATATCTTCCTCGGCAACTTGACTCTTGTGAGCCAGAAGTCATTGAGGCTTTTCACCAGGTTCTCGAACTCGTTCAAAGTACCGGGCTTGCTTAGGTAGCAGTTTGCCTGGAGCTGATAGCTTTTCACGATGTCCGCATCGGCATCGGAAGTGGTCAGAACAATTATAGGAACTGCTCTGAGGTCGCCGTCCGCCTTGATGAGAGCTAGAACCTCGCGACCATCTATTTTGGGTAAGTTCAAATCCAACAAGATCAGGTCCGGGCGAGGCGCATTTCTGTACGTCCCTTGCTGCCTTAGAAAAGACATGGCCTCTACGCCGTCAGAGGCCACAAGCAACTGGATGGAATTGTTAGCTCCCAGCAGGACTTCCCGCATCAACCGGACATCACCGGAACTGTCTTCGATCAGTAGAATTCGAATGGCCATATTCTCTTCTTCGCTGACTTGCATTAAGGCTAAATGCATCCCCGGCACAGCGCGGCTCTTGACCAAATGGAGTACGGATGCGGTCCACTGTCGGCAATCAGGAATCCAGTTTGGAGGGGGCTTTTATTGTGAAACGCTGGTCACATCACGTCAACAAATTCGCATCGGACATTTCCAGGATGGTGGATTGCAGGTGCTGATTGGTGGAGAGCTGCAAACCAGCTTCTGGCCAATCGGACAAATAAAATGCGGACCATGTTTCACCGTTCTTCGAGACGGCAACTTCGTACATTGTGACGCCATTCGAGTCATACGCTTTCCGAACAGCGCCGTCTTCCATTGTTACGGGATTGAACAGCAAGGCTCTGTGTTGGAACTTTCTGAGCATTGGGTCTCCCAACGGTGTGCTATATGGCATAGACAGCATGAGGGACGATTGCGTCAGTGTCAATAGTACGACAAAGTATCATCGCACCATCGCCGTAGTGAACAGCATCCGTTTGATATATGGGGTCGAAGAAGTCCCAAGGAAAACTATTCCAAAACGCACAGTTTTGGTACGAGCCACGCTGTAGCCTGTCCCAATGCGAATGCGGGAACTGACCGCAAAAATGTTACTGGCAGTCCCCTGTCCTATATGTGGGGTCGCTGCCGGTATGCGCTGTTTGCTTGCCGCGGGTGGTTCGCGCAACGAACCACACATCGAACGAAAGCTCAACGCGATAGAGGCTTTTGAAACCAAGAAGCCTCCACCCCATGGTCCCTCGTGACTGGGGGATCGCCGGACATGGAATGAACAGGAGGAGAAGGGAGGCGTTCCAGGTCGGTCCCGCCTCCCCGTACCCGCTAGCTGACGGAGACTGCTAATCGGGGTTTGATGGCTACTTGTTTGCCTCCCAAAACGCGGGGACAGTTACAATAAATCTCGCAGGGTCGCGTCCGTTTTCCGAGTAATCCACTTATCCGCACAGGCGCGCGGGATGCCTAAGAGCAGCCAGTAAAATCGATTTCTTTGGCAGTGGTAGTCGCTCCAGCGGTTACTTTCAGAGTCATGCCGTTTGTGTCCAGATTCGTGGCCTGTGAAGGCATCGAGCAAATAGTTGCGCCTCCGGACATCGGTTTTGTCGCGTCAGTTTCGACGGTGTAGAGGACGTTGCCGCTCGCAGGCGGCGAAAAAGTGATCTTTCCCGCCGAGAAGCTGCCAACGTTCGGGTTGCTGGCCGGGACGATCAGCGTGTACTGAGCACAGAACGCGCCCATAGGGCTTCCTATTGGGCAAGGTGTGGCGGATTGGACGGCGATATTTGAGATTGAACCCTGCACAACTGAGGGGACTACCCCAACCAGGAAATCGGGATGCGCGATACACTCTTTGAGGTGCGCAGTGGAGGTAAGGCATGGAGGAAACTGGGGAGGTCACCCGGCTGCTATCGGAGATGCACGGCGACAGCGAAGCCGCGGAGCGGCTGTTGCCAATTGTCTATGGCGAACTGAGGCGCGTCGCGGCAGGCATGATGCGGCGCGAGCAGCCCGGCCACACTCTTCAGCCCACGGCCGTGGTGCACGAGGCCTACATGCGGTTGATGGCCGGCTCACACCCGACACCGGAAAACCGCGCGCACTTTTTCGCTCTAGCCGCACGCGCCATGCGCCAAGTCCTGGTAGACCATGCCAGGCGGAAGCTGGCGGAGAAGCGTGGCGGCGTAGTGCATCCTCGCGTCGAACTCGAGGACCATCTCGCGCTTACTGCGCAGCAATCTGAGGAAGTGCTGGCAATCCATGAGGCCCTCGAGCGGTTGCAGGAGCTGGACTCCCGCCAGTCTTCGATTGTCGAAATGCATTATTTCGCCGGGAACGCGGTGGAGGAGATCGCTGAAGCACTGGGAATGAGTGACCGGACCGTGAAACGCGAGCTGCAGTCGGCGCGACTCTTCCTCAAAAAACAATTGGAAGGAAAGGACGTAAGGCTGCCCTAGACAGAGTCATTTTTGGAAACCCGCGAATGGCCTGAGGCGTGAAAGCGCAACATACTTACGGGGATTTCTTCCGCCACTCGGCGGCTTTTCCGGGCTTTCCCCAGGCCTGATAAAGCTGGAAAAGCCAATCGCGCACCCGATCCAGGTCTTCACGCTCCGGGATTGCGCTTTTGTCCCTCCGGGCCATCATCCCCTGGTAGCCCTCGAGGAGTAATGGCTCGGCCTCAGCGTATTTTTTCTCGCCTGTGAAGCTGGCGCCCAGCAGACTCTCGGCCCGAAAGTACTCCCAGTCATCCGGCTGCACCTTGCGATTGAGCTCTAGCGCCTCCCGTGAAAGGGACTCACTCTCGGAAAACTTTCCCTGCGAGAGGCAGGCCAGCGCCAGGTCGCCCTCCGCAGTGATCGTTCGCGGGTGCTCCGTTCCTAACGTGTGCCGGCGGCCTGCAAGAGCTTGTGCAGCGAGATCCTCCGCGGAAGAATACTTGCCCTGCCTCTGGTAAACGGATGCGAAGTCCAGGAGGTAGTTAAGAGTACCGGTATGTTCCGGACCGAGGACCCTTCGAGCGACCCGCAGGTTCTCCTTGTAAAGAGCCTCGGCTTCGGGGTACTTGTTTTCAAAATTGAAAATGTTTGCCAGAACATTCACCGAGGCGAGCGTATCGGGATTCTCGGGACCCAGAACCCGGCGTTGGATTTTCAGCGTGTCGCTCTGAAGCTCCTCCGCTTGTGCATATTTCCCTTCCATGAAATAGATCTCGGCAAGATCACCGGCCGAATCCAGCGTGTCCGGATGTTCGGCGCCCAACACGCGGCGGCGGATTTCAAGAGTTTCCAGAGTAAGAGCCTCTGCCTCCGTGTACCTGGACAACAAACTGTAGACGTGCGCCAAATTGTGCATCGTACGAAGCGTGCTCGGGTGCTCGGGACCCAGGGCGTGGCGCTTCGCGTCCAAGGTCTGGCTGTACAGTGCCTCGGCCTGAGCATACTTTCCTTGTGCGTGATACATGAGAGCCAGGTTGTGCATGGCTTCGAGAGTGCTGCGGTCATAGGCGCCTAAGCTCCGGCGTTTGATATCAAGCAATGATTTCAGGAGTTCCTCAGCCTGGCCGTACTTGCCCTGCTCCTTATAGTCGACGGCCAGACCGTTCATCGAAGCCATCGTATCTGGATGCGTGGGACCCAGCACTTGCCGCTGGCCATCCAGGGCTTGCTGGTAAAGCGCCCCCGATTGCACGTAGTTGCCCTCAAGATACGCAAGACGTGCGAAGTGGCTGATGGTCTTGAGAGTCTGGGCATCGCCAGTACCCAGCGCGTGTCTACGCAATTCCAGCGCCCGCTCGAATTGTGTCCGCGCCTCGGGATACTGCCCCAGATCCAGGTAGGTCTGCCCGATGGTGTCACGAATCGCCGCCTCTACTTCCGGTTGGCGCTCGAATTTTCCGCCGATCGCGGCGGCAGCGCGGTCCAGTGCTGTGCGCACTTCCAAGTGGGGATTCGGTCTTGTGCTCGGTGATGCCTGGGTGCTGGCACTCGCCTGCGCCAGCAAATCGTTTCTTAGAAAATCGCTCACGGCCTGCGCTGTTTGCTCCGCGCGGCGGGCCTTCACGGCTTCCCGCGTGCTCACCACAATCCCGGCCACGAGCGCCGCAAAAGCCACTGCCGTCGAGGCCACCAACGTCTTATGCCGCCGCGCAAATTTCTGCAGTTGATAGGCAGTGCTCGCCGGCCGCGCGCTGATGGGCAGGTCCACCAGGTATTTCTGTATGTCTCCGAGGAGAGCCGCGGCCGAAGAATATCTTCGCGCTTTTTCTTTCTCCAGCGCCTTGCCGACGATGGTTTCGATATCTCCGCGAAACGTGCGGGTAATCGAACTCAGCCGCGTCGGGTCTTCTTCGCGGATGATTCGCGTCGCTTCGAAGATGTCTTTGCTGAGTTGATACGGCAGCCGGTGCGCCAGCAGCTCGTACAGAATCACGCCCAGCGCATACACGTCGCTTCGCGTGTCCAGTACGGAGGGATCGCCGAGCACTTGTTCCGGGCTCATGTAGGAAAGAGTGCCTACGAGCTGTCCCAGATCGGTCTGTCGCGTCGCCAGCGCGTCGCTATCGGTAGTGCGCGCCACGCCGAAATCGAGGATCTTGGGCTGGCCGCTTTCCTCCACCAGGATGTTGCCTGGCTTCAGATCGCGGTGGATGATCCCCTGCTGGTGGGCGTGCTCCACGGCGTCACAGACCTTCGCCATCAGTTCCAGGCGTTCCCGGGTGTTCAGGTGATGAGCATCGGCGTATTGAGTGAGGGGCGTGCCCTGAATGAACTCCATCGCGAAGTATGGCTGTGGTCCGTAACTCGTTTCGGCGCTACCCGCTTCGTAGACTTGCGCGATACCTACATGATGTAGACGCGCTAATGCTTGCGACTCCCGGTCGAACCGGCGCAGCATCTGCGCACTCGCGAGCCCGGGCCGAATTACCTTCAGGGCCACTCGCCGGCGCGGACTATCCTGCTCTGCTTCATAAACCACGCCCATCCCGCCCTCACCCAGAACGCGCACAATCCGGTAACGGCCGACGGCGGCGGGAACCAACGGCGCGGCGGCTTCGATACCCAACCCTTCCCAAACGGGCTTATCGAGGACGCCGCCTCCCTCCGTTGCGCGAGCGATCATGGACTCGGCTTCGCGCCGCAACTCCTCATCACCAGGACAAGCCTGCGCCAGGAAAAGGCCGCGCTGGGCCGGCTCCCGCTCGAGCGCCAAGTGACAGAGTTCCTTTAGCTTTTGCCAGCGTTCCGGGGTCATGGGCGTCCCTTTTCGGGGCAGTGTAGCACGCCGCGGTCGTGGCCTATTGCCTGCGGTGCGGGAGCGATTTAGAAATCCGGCCGGTACGGGGAGATTGGATGGCCCCGAGTGCCCCTCTTTTGCGCCATTACAGAATGAAGGCCATCATTCTAGCCGGCGAGCGAGGAGGGTGTTATGGAAGGCC
>Ga0210393_10004979_pt1 | contig 10479 bp, 6 predicted proteins | sample IncBWC27OmetaG_FD_160068 | JGI IMG/M metagenome (GOLD analysis project Ga0210393, IMG submission 160068) | Forest soil microbial communities from Barre Woods Harvard Forest LTER site, Petersham, Massachusetts, United States - Inc-BW-C-27-O ...
ACTAAGGTCGCGCTCCTAGCTTCTTTCTCTTGTGATGTGACTGACGCCCAGGCTTTAGATAGTTCTGATTATCTGGTTGCTTCAGCAACCCCCCCAATCGGCTGCGTTAGACGAACCTGAACATGCTGGCCCACTACACTCACGGCTTCAAAGGTGCGATTCACATCGTAGACCTGTCATTCTATCGACCCTCAATGTAAGGATCGTCCTACGCCAGGGTTTGAACACTCTTCACCAAAGTCGCGGAATTGATCAGACTGCTATCTCTTTTGCCATCAATTCCTGGGAGACAGTCAAAATGAAATATTGAATCATAACAATTATCACTTGTTTTGTGCTTTAGAAAATGTTAGTGTTCGCGACTTATTAGCGGCTTTTTCTCTGGGCATTGATTTACCGAGCCTCTTTAGTGGCGGAGGCATGACCGAATATCCCGCGTCTTTGCGGAACTCGTCCCTGGAGGTTTTGCCATGCGCGTCCATCGCCAGATTTTTTCTTCTTTGTTCTCCTGTTTCCTACTTTCAGCCCTGCTCTGGCTGAGCAGCGCTGTGGCCACTTGGGCTCAATCGACATCAACCGGTACGCTCGCTGGAGCGGTGACTGATCCATCGGGTGCAGTGGTGTCGGGCGTCACCGTAACCCTCACCGACACTGCTACCAAGAACTCCCGTGTCGCGACCACGAACGATGCGGGACGATACATCTTCGTTGACGTTGCCCCGGCCACCTACGATCTTTCGGTCAACAAGCAAGGTTTTTCCACCAGCAAAACCCGGACCGAGGTTCGTGTCGGCAATGCCACCACCGCGAATCTGACTTTGCAAGTTGGCGGCAGCAATGTGGTAATAGAGGTGAGCGCTGCAGGCAACGAATTGCAGACGATGAATGCGACCGTGGGTAACATCATCACCAGCACCGCGCTGGACGCACTGCCCAGCATCGGCCGCGACGTCAGCACCTTCGTCGAATTGCAACCGGGAGTTACGCCCGAAGGCAGCGTGGCCGGAACGGTAAACGACCAGACGTATTTCTCGCTCGACGGCGGCAATAACACCAATGACATGGACGGCAACATGTCCACGTACACAACCACCTATGCCGGCGACCCAACCGGTGGCGTTGCCGCGCAAAATACCTTCTACCTGACAGGGAACCCGACCGGTGTTATGCCTACTCCTCAAGATAGCGTGGAGGAGTTCAAAGTAAACACCGCCGGGCAGACTGCCGACTTTAACAGTTCCTCGGGCGCGGAAGTGCAAGTCGTGACCAAACGCGGAACGAACGGGTGGCACGGGACAGCATACGAGTACTATCTCGACAACAACTGGTCTTCGAATTCCTGGCAGAATAATATTCCAGGTTCCCACGTTGGCCTTCCGGACTTCCACTACAGTCGCTTTGGAGGCGCCGTTGGCGGCCCAATCATACCCAAGCAGATCTTGGGCGGGAAGACCTACATATTTTTCAACTACGAAGCCTTTCGCTGGCTCGATAACTCCGTAACCATTCACCGAGATGTTCCCTCGCCTGGCCTGATAGCGGGCAACCTCACGGATCCGGTGACTGGTACCGTCTACAACCTCAAGACCCAGGATCCGCGCGGAATTGGGCTCAATCCGCTGGTATCGCAAATTTGGAATAAGTATGAGCCAGCCTCAAATTCGCCGTGCTTTAGCGGCAACCCTATCTGCGACGGGACCAATGTGCTCGGATTCACGGCCAACGTCGCTGAGCCCCAGAAGACCAACTTCATGGTGGGCCGTCTGGATCATGACTTCGGGCAGAAGTGGCACTTCATGTCCAGCTACCGCTATTTCAAGTTTGGAACCAATTCCACCGCGGACCAGGTCGATATTGGCGGCTTCTTCAGCGGAGACAAACTGGGCGTCCCGGCCTCGCAGTCTGGCGATCCGCAGCAAGCCTGGTATTGGGTGGCGGGACTCACGACCAATATCACGCCCAACGTCACGAACGATTTTCATTACAGTTTTCTACGAAACTGGTGGCAATGGGGTAGAGCCGGGGACGTGCCTCAGCTGTCTGGGCTAGGTGGAGCGCTTGAGATCGCTTCTGGTGAGAGTAATGGTCATACGGACGACCTCGCTCCCTTCAACGTGAACACGCAGCAAACTCGCACCCGCTTTTGGGATGGACACGACCAGATGATTCGTGACGACATTTCCATACTGAAAGGCAATCACCTGTTCCAGTTTGGGGGTCAGTATCAGCACAATTTCAACTGGCATCAACGCACCGACAACGGCGGTGGCATCAACTACCAGCCGGTTTATCAACTAGGCTCGTCTTCCGGTTCGGGACTTTCCGCAGACTTGCCGATGTGCGCATCCGGCGATATTCCCAACTGCAGTGCCCTGACTGCGGCGGCGCTGGGGATCGTCTCGATCTCGCAGATCGCCTACACTCGCTCCGGCCCAAATCTGAACTTAAATCCGCCACTGACCCCTGCCTTCGACCAAAGCACCATTCCCTACTACAACGTGTACTTCAGTGATACGTGGCACATGAAAAAGTCCTTTACCCTGACCTACGGTCTGGGCTGGACGCTCGAAATGCCACCCACCGAGGCCCAAGGCAAGCAGGTGGAACTGGTAGATTCGAGCGATCAACCGGTTGATGTAAATAGCTATTTAACCAGTCGCAAACGCAATGCACTCCTGGGTCAGGTCTATAACCCCGAACTTGGTTTTGCCCTGGTGGGCAACACCGGAGCCGGATTGAAGTATCCTTACGATCCCTACTACGGCGAATTCAGCCCCCGCCTGGCCGCAGCTTGGAACCCCCACTTTGGCGGCGATTCGTTCGTCGCAAAGATTTTCGGGAATGACGCCTCCGTCTTAAGAGGTGGCTATGGCCGGGTTTACGGACGGCTGAATGGCGTGGATCTGGTGCTGGTGCCGCTATTGGGAACTGGACTAATTCAGGCCGTACAAAATGGAGTTACGGTAGCGCCAGGCGGCGGGGTTGGTTGTGCGGCGGGTGTCGCGACCTGTGCCGGCAACGCCTTCCGTATCGGAGTGGATGGTCTCGCCGCACCTCTTCCAATTCCGAGCGCAACGCTGCCGCAACCAGACTTCCCCGGTTTCAACGCCATCGCAGCCGGCGCCGGCGAAGCCTTGGATCCGCATTTCCGGCCCACCGTGGTCGATTCTTTTGACCTCACGCTGCAGCGCCAGTTGTCGAAGAAGGTGACGTTGGAAGTCGGCTATATCGGACGCAGAATTACTCATGAATATCTGCCCATCAATATCAACTCGGTTCCTTACATGATGACGAAGGGTGGACAGCAGTTCGCCAACGCCTACAAGAATGTGGTGTTGCAATATTGCGGCGGGTTTGCGGGAATGGCGGGTGGCGGCTGTGCCCAAAATGCGTCGGCCGTGACCCCCCAGCCGTTCTTTGAAGCGGCCTTAGCAAATACAGGCTACTGCAATGGCGCCTCCAGCTGCACGGCCGCGATGGTAGCCAAGGAAGGTGGTGCCACCGGTAACCTGACCGCCAACCAAGTCTGGTCGCTGTGGAGTGATTTGGACAATGGCGGTTTCAACTTCCCCCGCACTATGGCGCAAACGCCTATCAACTGCCCCACCGGCGCCGAGATCGGCTGTGCAGGTCAGTTCAGCTCGGGCGTTGCCGTCAATGCCAGCGTCGGCCATGGGAATTACAATGCCGGTTTTGCTTCGCTCAAAATGGCCGATTGGAAAGGCCTGACGATGCAATCGAACTTCACCTGGTCCAAGGCGCTGGGAACGGGAGCCTTGGTGCAAGCTACCAGCGGGTTCACCGCGGATGATGCGTTCAACTTGAACGAGATGTACGGCCCCCAGTTCTACAACCGCAAGTTCGTGTACAACGTGTTCTTCGTCTACGCCCCGCCGTTCTACAAAAGCCAAACTGGAATGATGGGACGCCTGCTGGGTGGGTGGACCTTCTCACCGATCTTCACCACCGGGAGCGGCCAGCCGCTTCAGGTTTGGCCGGGACCGAATTTTACAACCCAGGCGTTTGGTGAGGGCGATTCCAATGACAACTACCTTAGCCTTGAGAGCGCGGTGCCCATCGGGCCGCTCCCCGCACACGGCCACGCCTACTATAACGCACCCGGCGCTGGCGGGTTTCCCAGCATATTCAAGAATGGGACGGGCGCGGCAAGCAGCTACCGCGATCCGATTCTGGGTTTGGACACCCGAGATACCAGCTATCTCACCGGCCTGCCCTACTGGAACCTCGATTTCAGCATTCGCAAGAGTGTGAGAGTCGCCGAGTCGGTGTCTACGGAATTTCAGGCCGTTTTCGTCAACGTTCTGAACCACAACCAATGGCTTGATCCTGGTCAGCCGTGGGGACTTGCTTTCGGGTCGTCGTTCGGCACTCTGTTGGGCTCTGCCCAGGAGAACCTTGGTGGCAATCGCGCCATCCAGGTTGCTGCTCGCGTTCGCTTCTAAGTATTCCGTCGCGAGTGCGCTTTGGCGCCTCTCGCAAGTCAAGGGCCGGCGGTTGCAGGAACCCGCCGGCCCACTTTAGTATTTCAGGGGCACCACCTTCTCTCCTCACTCTGTGGTGGCGGAATTAGTTAGGCTGCGCGGGAAAGGCTGAATGCTTGCCGCTATTTGATTGAGTAGCGCGCTCCGCGTCCCCTGCCCAACTGCACCAGATAGTGTTGCTCGGCCAGCTTTTTCAGATGTACCTTGATGGTATTGCGGTTCGCGCCCGTCGAATGCTCGATTTCCGTGATGGTGATTTCGCCGCGCCTCTTCGTCAGCTCCAGTATCTGACGCGAGAGCGCGGGTAGGGACGCGCGAAGGGCCTGTTCGTCGTTCACCTTGGAGGCAAGGTTATCTTTCTGCTTTGCCATCGTTTTGAAAAAGAACACCAGCCAGGGCTCCCAGCTTTGGTCCTCTTTGCGAATGGTTTGCTGGGTGCGGCGCAGTGCAAGGTAATAGCCGTCCTTATTCACCTCGATGATGGTTTCCATCGAACTGTAAGGTACGTAGCCGTAACCGGCGCGCAACAGGAGCAGCGTCGTGAGCACGCGCGAGAGCCGGCCGTTGCCGTCCTTGAACGGGTGGACCGCGAGGAATACAACGATGAAAATCCCAATCAGTATCAGGGGATGTTGGCTCTCCTCCTGTACGGATTGATTGAACCACTCGACGAGCTCCTTCATCCATCCGGGCGTTTCAAAGGGTGTGGCGGTCTCAAACACCACGCCCAGACTCTTGCCGTTTGGGCCGAATGCCTCGACATGGTTAGGCACTTTCTTATAGTGCCCGCGATGATCCTCATCTTTGGTGCTGTACTTCAGGAGCACGCCGTGCAGCTGCTTGATGTGATTTTCAGTCGGTGTGATGGCGTCATATCCATCGAAGATCATTTCCATCGCATCGGCATAGCCCGCTACTTCCTGCTCGTCGCGGCTGGCAAAGGACTTGGTTTCCATCCCGGAGAGCAGCTTCTCCACTTCCGCATCAGTGAGCTTCGCACCCTCAATACGGGTGGATGAACCGGCGCTTTCAATCGTGGCGATCCGCCTGAGGCTGGTCAGCCTTTCGGGCGCAAGGGTCTCAATAGCTTTCCAGCGGCCCTTGAACTCATCGATATCGGCGATGAGCTTCAGGATCTCCGGCGTAATAATGATGTTATTGATGGCGTGCATAACCGAAATACCCAATTTCACCCAATGTTACCCAATATTACCCAATTCGCACCCAAAGGCAAGACAATACCCAATTTTACCCAATTTCACCTGATTTCACCTGTTTAATCCAGACAGATCGACCTCGGCTCAAGTTACTAACCGGTTCATTTGGCGGACTTTAAGATTTGATTAGCCTTGTCCTCCCCGCTCGTTTAATAAGGTGGCGAAGTTCACGGAGGCTATGTGTATCTAAGGTTGCCTTCCGGGAGACACCCCTGGGGAGTGTGCGCACCGGCAATCACCGAAGGGAGTGCCGGCAGATTTTCTGAACCAGGAACCGTCACGCCGTCCGACCAGCCCCCGCCCCGTGTTTTCTGGTTGTCAATGTTTCTGATAACAGAACTTATCGGACACATCAATCCGCAAGGGGAGATAAAGGAAAAAATTCCAGACAAGCAACTTTCAGGTTGCACGTCAGCGACGAGACGTGGTATTACAAAAGAGCAACCCATAGGTTGCTCTTAACCAGAAAGACTTTTTATGAATACCGATCGCATCGAAAAGAAGATTGTCTTGCGCGCCTCTCTTGAACGCGTCTGGAACGCTATCAGCGACGCCAAGCAGTTCGGCAGCTGGTTCGGCGTTGACTTTGACGGATCGTTCGTCGAGGGAGCCCACTTGACCGGGAGAATCGTTCCCACGACCGTGGACGCAGAAGTCGCCAAGCTCCAGGAACCCCACTCCGGAAAGAGGTTCGAGTGGACCGTGGACCGGATAGCACCCATGCGCAGGCTCTCATTCCGATGGCATCCGTTTGCCGTGGAACCCAACATCGACTATTCCAAAGAGCCCATGACGCTAATCGTGTTCGAGTTGCAGGAGGTTGCAGACGGCATACTTCTCACTATTACCGAGTCGGGCTTCGATCAAATTCCCCTGGCTAGACGCGCGAAGGCATTCGCGGCCAATGAAGGCGGCTGGGAAAAGCAGACTCAGCTCATTCAGAAATACCTTGCCCTGCAATCAAAGGGTTAAAGCGTCTGACTCTGTCATATGTCAAGAAAACGTACCCCGAGTTCCGGACTCATATCCTACGCGCCTGTCTTCGCCGCTTTGGGCGATCAAGCCCGCTTGCGGATTGTCGCTCGCCTATGCGACGGCGGGCCATTATCAATCGTTCGCTTGACCGAGGGTGCCGACATTTCACGTCAGGCAATCACGAAGCACCTGAGTGCGCTGGAGAAAGTTGGGCTACTTCGTAGTTGTCGCACAGGCAGAGAACGCATTTGGGAGTTACAAACCCGGCGGCTTGCCGATGCTCGCCGCTATCTCAATGAAATCTCGGAACAGTGGGACGACCGACTTCAGCGTCTCCGCGCCTTCGTAGAAACAAAGCGCTAAACCACAAACTGCTCTGCCAGACATATAGCTGTCTTCTAACGCGATAATGTGTTTTATCAAGTTAGGAGTCAAGCCTGGTTAGGGGCTCTCATCTCTGTCGGTTTGCGAGGTAACGGCCCCGGCAAATCGCTTTGGAGAATGCCGCGAGAACGCGGTGATGCTCCCGGTTTTCAGGATCGAAGCTAACGGATTCGTGTCATCTCGATGAGATATTCTTCGACACCCTTTAGGTTTTTCGATTTTGCGTTCATGATTCTCTCAAGCCATACGCCATCTGCCGCAAATCTTACGACACGAAGCTCGATTCTCGAATCAGTGTTCGAATGTCTCTTTAGGCGCTCGCTCAGCCAATTATTCCAAACCCATCCGATCTGATCTTTAGAGGCCATCAGACTCAAGAGCGCGCCCCAAATGTTACGTTCAGCTGCACCTTCCGAGAATGCGGCCCTAATGTATGCACGAGTAAAGCATCCGTCGGAATTCTCTTCCTCCGCCATCAGTCGGTCAAACTGGTTGTCCAGTCGGGTCAATAGCATCTGCATCAACTCCGTCACCAACGTCTCTTTGCTATCAAAGTGATTAAAGAAAGCCCCCTTGGTAACGTGTGCCAATTCGCTCACTTTGTTGACGGTGACATCAGCCATGCCCTTGGTCGCAGCGAGTTCGAAGGCGGCATTTAAGAGGGATTCTCTAACGAAGAGAGGGTCCTTCTTTTTCATGTACGCGTTTTTTACTTTGGTCGCCTTCATTTCGAAAGTTCCTCAACGTCTCAAACTGTATTCCATTGGATGAGCCAGTGGCACAAATAAGATGATTGCCTTGAAAGATACCGTATGGTATCTTTAATGAGAACGCACTTCAAAACGAACCGCAACGCTGCTGTAACAGTGTTGCTTTCAGGGCAATTTTGAAGAACAACCTGCGAGGTAAATCATGACCGGTTTAGGATTGAGCGAGGGGAAGACTGTCGTTGACTCAGAATTGGCAGTGGCTCACCTTGTTTTTAAGGTGGCTGACCTTAAGAGCAGTTGCAAATTTTACTCCAATCTCGGCATTCCTCCATTTGCTACTGACGAAAAGGTCGCAATTATTGAACTACGTGGAGGCACTCATCTTCTATTGTTAGAAGTTGATCAGCCAGCTGGAGAAGGCGTAGCGGAAAGTTTGACAGGACAATTCCATGAAAGATTTTCTGAGCAATTTGACCTCATGATTAAAGGCAATGGCCTGAATGAATTGAAACAATATCGGTCGGAGCTAATCAGTCGGGGAATCGCAGCAGGAGAGATCCCTGATGAAACTTTCTTCGGACATCATCTTTTTTGCATAAAGGACCCCGATGGGAACGGTATAACGATTTATACCAGCCATGCAATTTAGTGATTCAGAAAGCTCTGCCTTCACCGGCCTCCTGTGATTCCCATTCAGACTGAGCACAGCCAAGTGGCAAGCTGCACCTTTAGAACGCCTAACAAAACCTCGTTTCTCCGGCAACCCGGGGAAAGGCTCGGACCATTTTTTCGGAAAGAAGTTGTCCAATGGCGATCGAACTCTTGCCTGACGGGTTGTGGAAACTGGTCGAACCGTTTATCCCAGTTGCGATGGCGAAGCCCCCTGGGCGGACGGCCGCGGTTGGCGGACAGGGCATGTCTCACGGGCATTGTCTTCGTTCTGCGCAGTGGGATTCCTTGGGAGATGCTGCCGCGAGAGATGGGCTGTGGTTCTGGAATGAGTTGCTGGCGCCGACTACGCGATTGGCAGGAACGTGGCATCTGGCAGTTGCTCCATTTCGTTTTGCTGGACTGGCTGGCGCGTTACGGGCAAATCGACTGGTCAGGGGCCATCGTGGACGGAAGTTCGATCCGGACAGTTTTGGGGGGCGCCAGACGGGACCGAATCCCTCTGACCTGGGCCAAGCTAGTCAGCAAGCGTCATCTCATCTGCGACGGACGGGGAGTTCCGCTGGCCATTCAACTGACCGGGGCCAACCGAAACGACTCACAGCAAGCCCTTGCCTTGGTTGATGCGATCCCTGCCTTACAAGGAAAGCACGGACGCCCTCGCCGTCGTCCGAACTGCGTGTTGGGTGACCGCGGTTACGATGCCGAAGCGATCCGGCAAGGTTGGCGTGACAGTGACAGACGCATCATCCCTTTTCTCGCGATGCGCAACCCAGAACATGGTAGTGGACTGGGGCGATGGCGCTGGGTCGTGGAAAGCACCTTTGCTTGGCTGAATCAGTTTCGGCGATTGCGCGTGCGCCACGAAAAACGGGCGGACCTTCACGAGGCATTTCTATCTCTAGGGTGCGTTCTGATCTGCTTGATCCCCTGGAACACTCTTGAAAGCGGCGCAAGAGAAGCGTTTCGGTAACGCCCTGTTTGCTGTTCTATCCCTCATTTAAGCGGCAACGTCAGCCGCGAGCGGTGGCCGCTTTGCGGGCGAGGAGGTTGTAGCCTTTGGCTTTTGCATCGGCCTCGATGGCGGCTAGATGCGCACGTCCCCCCGTCATCTGTCCCGCCTTCATTTCGATTTCAGCGGTTGCAAGACGAGCATCGAGTTCGATGCCCAAATAACCCAGCTCTCGCGACTTCGCGATGATGGTGGCCAACTCCTTGCGCGTTGCACTCCCGGCAGCGGAGTGGGCAACGTTGTGATCGGCGTTCTCGATGCGCGCTGCGGTAATGGCGGTCTGCCAGCGGGTGTCTGGATTCTGGCTTTTGGCGGCGAGGGACCGCGCGTGTTGTATCGCGTCTTTTGCAGCTGTGGTTTTGCCCTGCGCGAGCAGGGCGCGGGCAAGGACGCACCATGCCCCGGTCTCGTCGTCGCGGACTTTCTGCGTCTGAAAAACCTCAAGAGCCCGCCTGACTGCAGCTTCCTGTTCGGCGGGAGAATGCGCCTCTTCGAGGGACAAATCCGCGAGCCCGAGCTGAGTCTCAGCAGTGGCAAGAGTGTCGCCTGCGGTGGTCCGGATTGCCAACGCTTGCTCGTACATTTTGCGGCCGCCCAAAAAATCAGCCTCCTCGAGCAGGAGACCTCCCAAACTCCACATCGCGTAGGCAGAGGCGTTCCGATTGCCTTTCGCTTGCCAGGCCGCGAGCGATTGTTCGAATCCGTGCCGCGCCCCCGCAAGGTCCCCCTGCAAACGGCGAACCGCCGCGATGCCGTAGTCGGCGAGGGCCGCATTTTCGGTGTTTGCGGCATCCCCTAACTGAAGTTGCTCCTGATGTAGCTGAAGCGCCCCGCGCAGATCTCCCTGCTCCATGCGTCCCTCGGCAACATTCCCCGTAACCACAGCCCGGCGCGCATCGTCATCAAGGAGCCGAAAACTGTCTTGGGCTTGGCGATACATTTTCTCGGCGGTAGCGAGATCGCCCTCCCTCTCAAAAATGTTGCCGAGGTTGTTGAGCACGCTGGCCACG
>Ga0210393_10004980_pt1 | contig 10478 bp, 7 predicted proteins | sample IncBWC27OmetaG_FD_160068 | JGI IMG/M metagenome (GOLD analysis project Ga0210393, IMG submission 160068) | Forest soil microbial communities from Barre Woods Harvard Forest LTER site, Petersham, Massachusetts, United States - Inc-BW-C-27-O ...
GCGGAGTCGGTGATGCGCACACCATGGTGCACCTCGTAGCGCTCCTTCAGCCCGCGCAGGATGCCGACGGTGTCCTCCACCGACGGCTCGCCGACGAACACCTGCTGGAAGCGCCGCTCCAGCGCGGCGTCCTTTTCGATGTACTTGCGGTACTCGTCGAGCGTGGTGGCGCCGACCAATCGCAGTTCGCCACGGGCCAGCATCGGCTTGATCATGTTGCCAGCGTCCATCGCCGACTCGCCGGTCGCGCCGGCGCCGACGATGGTGTGCAGCTCGTCGATGAACGTGATGATCTGTCCGGCAGAGTTTTTGATGTCGTCGAGCACCGCCTTGAGCCGTTCCTCGAACTCGCCGCGGTACTTGGCGCCGGCCACCATCGACCCGAGGTCCAGGGCGACCACCGTCTTGTCACGCAGGCTCTCCGGCACATCGCCCGCGACGATGCGCTGGGCCAGGCCCTCGACGATCGCGGTCTTGCCGACGCCGGGCTCACCAATGAGAACCGGGTTGTTCTTGGTGCGACGGGAGAGCACCTGCACCACGCGGCGAATCTCGTTGTCCCGCCCGATAACTGGGTCAAGCTTGCCCTCGCGGGCCCGTTCGGTGAGGTCGGTGGAGTACTTCTCCAGCGCCTGATAGGTGGCCTCCGGGTCGGGGCTGGTGACGCGGGCGCTGCCGCGCACCTTGACGAACGCCTCCCGCAACGCTTGCGGCGAGGCACCGTGCCCGGTGAGCAGCTTGGCGACGTCTGAGTCGCCGGTGGCCAGGCCCACCATCAGATGCTCGGTCGAGACGTATTCGTCGTCCATCTCGGTGGCCAGCTGCTGAGCGGTGGTGATGGCGGCCAGCGATTCGCGGGACAGCTGCGGTTGCGAGCTGGCGCCGCTGATCTGGGGCAGCCGGTCCAGCAGGTGCTGGGCTTCGGCGCGGATAGTGGCGGGCTCGACGCCGACAGCCTCCAATAGCGGCGCGGCGATCCCGTCGTTCTGGGTCAGCAGCGCCAACAGCAGATGAGCGGGTCTGATCTCGGGATTACCGGCAGCTGTTGCCGCCTGTAGGGCCGATGTCAAAGCCGCCTGCGTCTTGGTTGTCGGGTTGAAAGAGTCCACGACACCTCCGTTCAAGTACGTAGTCAAAATGCTTGTCGCGTTGTTCAACGCCGTCAAGGTTGAGTGTGTTCCGCTCAACTCTATATTTCTGGATTTGTGGGAGCATTTCGCCGATGACGCAGTCCGAGACCTCCGATGATTGGGAGACCGCTGATAGGAGCCTTGCGCCGCCGCCGCGCACGGTTCCCGTTGCCTTCCGGCTGGCAGAGGTACTGCCCTTTCGCTGGTGGTACGTGTGGACGCTCCTCGTGGTCGCCGTGGCACCGATCGCACTGTGGATACAGCTGCCCATGGCCTTCGCCGTGGTGGCGGCGCTCACCCTGGCGGGGATCTACGGTGTGCAGCTGTGGGGCGCGCGGATCCGGATCGGATTGCTCAAGTGGGGCCGGGTAGCAACCGTTACGGACAGCGAAACACTTTGGCGTGCAACATATTACAGCAGAACAACGTGGTACAACGTCTACCTTCCGGTGGCGCGTGGCTGGACCGTCACCAGGCAACGGTGGAGCGGCCCGAACACCAAGACGAGGGTCGGCTACACGCTCGACGGCCACCGAGGCAATCTCGTGGTGCGCGGGCGTGAGTACCTCGACGGGGTGATCTTGGCCGACCAGCGCAAGCCGGAACGGGCCCGCTGCGTCACGTCTTTCGCCTACGACCTGGACCGCGACGAGACAGGCAACTGGGTCGGCAAGCTGCGGTCGCGCCTGCGCATCGGGATGGCCTGCTGGTCGGTCATCGTGATCGGCTGGCTGGTACTGGCCGGCCTGGCCACAACCGGGTTCCGCACGGATTTTGCCGGCAGCAGTCCGCCCGCGACCGTCCCGCAGGCCGGTACGTTGCAGGTCAGCGGAACCGGGACGACGAAAACGATTCCCTGCAACGGCGGCTATCTCTCGGTGAGCGGTACGGCCAACACGATCACCGTCACCGGTCATTGCACGAGCGTCAGCGTCGCCGGGCACGGAAATCGCGTCACGATCGACAGCACCGATGCGATCAGCGCGTCCGGAACGAATAATGTGGTCATCTACCACTGGGGCACGCCCAAGATTGCCAACGCCGGGACGTCGAATACCGTCCAGCAGGGCTGACGCGCTGCTGGACAAGGGGATTCACGCCCGATAGCCCGTTGACCAGCGGCAAGCTTAGAATCGGCGTCCGTGGGGTTAGACGACCGGGACGCGCTGCGGGTGCTGCACGACGCCTTCACCCCGGAGGGACCGGGCCTCGGCAACGAACTCGTCCACCGCTTCTACACCAACTGGTTCAACCTCGACGTCTCGGTCCGTGACCTGTTCCCACCCGAAATGGAGGGCCAGCGAGCCGCTTTCGCCCACGCGTTGCACTGGGTGTACGGCGAACTGGTCGCGCAGCGCGCGCAGGAGCCGGTCGCTTTTCTCGCCCAGCTCGGCCGGGACCATCGCAAACATGGTGTGCTGCCAACCCATTACGACACGTTGCGTCGCGCGCTGTATGCAACGCTGCGCACCCGGCTGGGTGACGCGTGGACCGACGCCGTCGACGACGCGGCCACGCAGTCGCTCAACCTCATCACCGGGGTGATGAGCGGAGCTGCCGACGCCGAAGAGGGACCCGCCTGGTGGGACGGCACCGTCATCGAACACCTCCGGGTCTCCCGGGACCTCGCGGTCGTTCGGCTGCGACTGGACCGACCGATGCACTATCACCCGGGGCAGTACGTCAACGTCCACGTTCCGCAGTGCCCACGCCGCTGGCGATATCTCAGCCCGGCCATTCCGGCTGACCCGGACGGCGGGATCGAGTTCCACGTCCGGCTGGTTCCCGGTGGGTTGGTCAGCACCGCCATCCTCAACGAAACCCATCCCGGCGATCGGTGGCGGTTGTCCAGCCCGCATGGTGGCCTGCATGTCGACCGGGACGGCGGGGACGTCCTGATGGTGGCGGGCAGCACCGGCCTGGCACCGCTGCGGGCGTTGATCATGGACCTCAGCCGCTACGCGGAGAACCCGCGGGTGCACCTGTTCTTCGGCGCCCGCTACTTCTGCGAGCTTTACGACCTGCCCACCCTGTGGCAGGTCTCGACGCACAATCCGTGGCTGTCAGTCTCACCGGTGACCGAGTACAGCCGCGATCCATCCTGGGCCGCCGACTACCCCGATGTGACGCCGCCGCGCGGCCTGCACGTGCGGCAAAGCGGACGGTTGCCCGATGTGGTGACCAAGTACGGCGGCTGGGGCGACCGGCAGATCCTGATCTGTGGCGGACCGGTGATGGTCCGCGCCACCAAGGCCGCTCTGATCGCCAAAGGCGCCCCACCGGAGCGCATTCAGCACGACCCGATGTCACGCTAGGCCCGATGGCGACGACCCGCTGCGCCCGGCTGCGCCGCGCTTGCGATCGTCGCTAAGCTGGCCGCGTGCACGTCGTGACCCTGCGCGACCCGTCGTCATCGGTGACCGTGCAGTGGGTGCCCGACGGGGGCATGATCGCGACCTCGCTGATCGACGCCGGTACGGAGCTGCTGGGGCAACGGCGCGGGCTGGATGCCTACCTCTCGGACGGCAAGACGATGGGGATTCCGATTTTGTATCCCTGGGCAAATCGGTTGGGCGACAACACTTATACGGCCGAGAACGTGACGGTGACGCTGACGCCCGGTGAAAACGGTGTTCGTCCCGATCCCAACGGGTTGCCGATCCACGGCGTGCTGGCCGCTTATCCGGGCTGGCGGGTAACAGCGGAGTCGGCCACCGAGCTGACCGCCGAGGTCGATTTCGGCGCCGACCCTCAGTTGCTGGCCAGCTTCCCGTATCCGCATCTGCTGGCGGTGAGCGCGCGATTGACCGACCGGACGCTGACGGTGCGCACCACGGTCACCGCAACCGGCGAGGCGGCGGTCCCGCTGTGCTTCGGCTTTCATCCGTATCTGCAATTGCCGGATGTGGCCCGCAGCGAGTGGATCATCGAAACCCCGCCGCTTCGGCATTTGAGCCTCGACGCAAAGGGGCTGCCCACCGGTGATACCGCTGAGCAGCCGGCAAAGACAGAGCCGTTGAGCGACAAGGCCTTTGACGATGCCTACGACCACGTGAGCAATGGCGCGGTGTTCGCGGTGTCCGGCGGCGGACGCCGCCTGGAAGTGCACTTCGAGCAGGGGTATCCGGCCGCGCAGATCTTCGCGCCACTCGCCGAGGACGTGGTCTGCTTCGAGCCGATGACCGCGCCGACCGATGCGCTGCGCCGCGGCGGCTACCGCAGCGTGCGCCCCGGTGAGCCGGCGGTCACTCAGTTCTCCATCTGCGTTTAGCACCCGCCGCCGACCGGCGTGTGTCAGAAGCTATTTGACATGCGCTGAAATTGGAGCGGCCGACCGGTACTCTTAGCGAATCCTTGGCAGGAGGAGCAGGTGAGCCCTCGCGCGAGCGGTGCATCGATCGATGAATTGCTCGAACGCGCGGTGCGGGCCGTCAACGAAGGCGACCGTTCGACCGCGACCACGCTGGCCGGACAGGTTCTCGCGGTCGACAGCGGCAACCCAGAAGCCGAGGACCTGCTCACCGCGCCGGATCGCTACGGTGAAATCCGCCGACTGACAATCATGTTCGCCGACCTCGTTGACTCGACGGCGCTGTCCACCCGTTTGGAACCCGAGACGTATCACACCTTCGTCGGCCGCTACCGGGATGACGTGCGCCGGATCGTCGATCGGTATGAGGGCCACATCAGCTCGATCAAAGGCGACGGATTGCTTGTCGTATTCGGGCACCCCAAGGCGCATGAGAACGACCTGCGACGTGCCGTCGCAGCCGGGCTGGATATCACCCGCGCCGTAGCGCAGCTCAGCGAACAAGCCGAACACAGGTTCGGCGTGGCCATCAACGTGCGGGTCGGCATCCACCGCGGCCTGGTCTATCTCGACACCGACCAAGACGACGTCTACGGCTTCGCCGCCAACCTGACCGCCCGTCTTTCTGGTTTGGCCGAGCCGGGCACGGTGGCGGTGTCAGATGCGGTCGCGCCCCTGGTGGGTCATTTGTTTGAACTCAGCACACATCCGGCCGCTGCGGTGAAGGGCGTCGACGGCTTGATCAGCCATCACCAGGTGCTCGGTGAGCGACCAGAAGCGCCGCCGCTGCGATGGCCACCCCTGATCGGGCGCGACCATGAGCAGGGCTGGCTGCAGCAGAGCTGGCAGCGGGTGCGCGACGGACTGCCGACCAGCCCGGGCATCGTATTTCGGGGCGAACCGGGAATCGGTAAGACCCGGCTTGCGAATGAGGCGGCCGAATTCGTCCGGGCTTCGGGCGCGCCCGTGATCGAGTTGTTCGGTTCCCCGCTGCATACCGACACGGGCCTGCATCCGGTGCGCAGGCTCGTGGAGCGCCGATGCGGCATCACCCGGCTCACCGACGGCCGGGAACGTCTGCGCTTACTCCAAGCCGAACTGCGCGCCTGCGGGCTGGATCCCACGAGCGCCGTGCCTTTGCTTGCGCCGGTGATCGGCGTCGGTCCCGAGCACGGATATCACCCGGCTGCTGTGGAAGGCCGAGCCCTTTACGAGTCGATCGGCGCGACCGTTCAGCAATACGTGCTGGCCTGCATCGGTGACCAAGCCGGATTAGTGGTCGCAGAGGACGTGCACTGGTTCGACCCGTCCACGTGCGAGCTGCTCAACTCATTGCTCAAAGGCACGGACGGGCGGCTGCTGGTGGTCTTGACCGGACGCGAAGGTAATTGGCTGCGAACAGATTGGCCGGTAATAATCTTCGAACTTGCGCCGCTCACCGACGAGCAGTCCGACGCGTTGATCGATGCGTTGGAACCGTCGGTGACCGACGCCCAGCGGGTCGCGGTACGGAACCGATGTGACGGGGTGCCGTTCTACATCGAACACGTCGTCGGTGAACTCGGCGCCGCCGGGGCCGAGTCTGGGATACCCGAGGCGCTGTATGAGCCGCTGTTCGCCGCGCTGCATCACTCCCACACCGATGTTGTGCCGGTGGTAGAGGCGGCCGCCGTCATCGGGCGCGCCGGTGATCTCCCCCTGCTTCGCGCCGTGGTCGGAGACGACGCCAAGGACGTTGACGGCGTCGTCGCCGAACTCGTGCGGGTGCGTGTGCTTGAACGACGCGGGAACGATGGCTGGCGGTTCCGCCATGAGCTGCTCCGTGAGGTGGCCGCCGAGCTGGCCCCGCCGTCCCTGGGCCGTGACCTGCACGCGCGCGCTGCCCGCGCGCTGGTCGACGCGGCGGCCGCCGCCGAGCCGGACTGGCGTGTGGTCGCGACCCACTTCGAGAAGGCACGGCAATACGACGAAGCCGTTGAGGCCTACCAGAAGGCCTCGGTGAACGCCCGACGACGCGGCGCTCTCCAGGAAGCGCTGGCTTGCCTCGCGAGGGCACTCAGCCAGCTCACCCGCTGCACCGCGGGCTCGGCACGAGACCGCAGGGAGATCGCCATTCGGCTGGAACGTGGTTTCTTGGCGGGCACCACGCAAGGCAGCCAGAGCGGTGCGGGACCCGCCGACTTCCAACGGTGCCTGGCCTTGGCGAGAGCCGGCAACTATCAAGACGAGTTGTTCAGCACGCTCACCGCGCTGATCAGCTACTACGTGCCGCGGGCCGAACTGCGCCGGGCCCATGAGCTGCTCGACTCGCTATCCGCCCGGATCACCAGGGACCGGCCCTGGAGTTATCCGGCCATAGCGTCATCGTTGGGTTCCGTCACCTGGCTGGAAGGCGACTTCACCGCCGCCCGCGGACACCTGCTGCGGGCGCTGGCCGATCGTTCCGCCGCCGATCCGCGCGTGCTGGAAACCGCCTGGTGGGTGGCCGTCGACCCGATCTCGGCGGCAAACAACTTCCTGGCACTGACACATATGGTCTGCGGCGACCTGGACCGTGCCAAAGCGGAGTTGGCCGAATCGGTCCGACGCTGCGATGGTCTGGGGTTCCCGCAGAATGCCCACAACAGGGCACACACCTACTTCATGGAAATCTGGGTTTGTCTGGAGGCCGGCCAGATTGAGGAGGCGTCCACCCTGGTTGCCCGCCTTCGCCAGCTGAGCGAGCAGTCGGGGCTCGACTTGTGGCAATGGGTCGGCAGAACCGAACACGCCACGGTCAAGGCGCTGGCCGCGCTGGCCGCCGGTGTCGACGGTGCCACGCTGACGGCCCGGGCTGAGAACTTAGCGCAACGCGTGGACGGGTCGCGCTTCATCCACCTGAATAGCTACCTCACTTTTCACGACGCGATTATCGGCCGCCTCCTGATTGCCGCGGGCCAGTCGGAGAAGGCGCGCGAGCGATTAGAGCTGGCGCTGCGGCACGCGGAAGAGACGGGGATGCGCTTCCATGACGCCGAGCTGATGCGTGTGCGCGCTCATACGTTCACCGAGCCCGATGCGCGCCGCGCGGCCCTGGCCGCCGCGCTCGAGTTAGCACGCCACCAGGGCGCGACTCTGTTCGAACTGCGCTGCCTGCTGGATTCTTTCGACCTGCTCGGTGACGGGAATCGGTCCGAGCTGGCCGGCCTTATCAGCCGCTTTCCTGGCGATGCTCGTTGGCCGGAATTCGCACGGGCGCAAGAAATTCTCTCGTGACCCATTCGGGTAGTCGACTACGCGACTCGCCTAGCGTCCCTTGCGCGGTCGCCAAACCACCAGCGCAGTGCTTTTGGGCACCACCGCGACATCGCGGCGCTGGTTGGCGCGCAACATGACTATTTCCTCGGCCATTTCCTGCAGCCGCGCCTGAAGGGCCTCGACCTGATTGGTCAGTTCGATGATCCGCTTGATGCCGGCCAGGTTGACGCCCTCGTCCTGGGACAGCCGCTGCACCTCGCGCAGCAGATCCAGGTCGTGCTGCGAATAACGGCGCCCCCCACCGGAAGTCCGGCGCGGGGTGACCAGCCCGAGGCGATCGTAGGTGCGCAAGGTCTGCGCATGCATGCCGGCTAGCTCGGCGGCCACGGAAATCAAGAAGGTCCGGGATTCCCGTTCCTTGGGGTTCTTAGCCATCAGCGATTACCTGCCCATCCGGCCCGGGGGTTGAACCCACTGGAGCGCTCGGCCTCCGCATATGCCTCCAGAGCCTCCTGGGCGGAGCCTTCCACGTTCGGCGGGACGGCTACCTTCACGGTGACGAGCAAGTCCCCGTTACCGCCGCTGCGCTTGGGCACCCCGCGTCCGCGCACCCGCAGGATGCGGCCGTCTGCGGTGCCTTTGGGCACCCGGACACCGACCTTGCCGTCTAGCGTGGGCACCGAAAGTGTTGAGCCCAAAGCCAGTTCGGTGAAGCTGACCGGAACGGTCACGGTGAGGTCGTCGCCGTCACGGCCGAAGACCTTGTCGGGCCGCACATGCACGGTCACATACAGGTCACCCGACGGGGCACCCCGCAACCCGGCCTCACCCTGCCCGGCCAGCCGGATGCGCTGTCCGTCCTCGACACCCGGCGGTATCCGCACGTTGATGGTGCGGGTACGCGTGGTGACGCCGGTGCCTTTGCACTCGTCGCAGGGGTGCTCGATGATCGAGCCGCTCCCCCGGCAATCGGTGCAGGGCTCGGAAAAACCGAATGCGCCCTGGTTGCGGTTGATTACGCCCGAGCCGTTACAGGTGGGACACACCTTGGGGCTGGTGCCCGGCCGCGCCCCGCTGCCATGGCAGTTGGTACACGGCGCCGGGCTGGTCAGCCGCAGCGGCATTGCTACGCCTTTAGCGGCCTCGACGAAATCCAGCTCGGTCTCGGTCTCCAGGTCGTTGCCGCGCCGTGGCCGGCTGGGACGGGCACCGGCGCCACGCCCGAACAAGCCGCCGAACAGGTCGCCGATGTTGGCGCCACCGGTCCGGCCTGCGGCGTCGAACAGATCGTTGAGGTTGAACTCGGCGCCGTCACCACCTACGTCGAAACTGAAGCCACCGCTGTCGAACCTTCGGCCACCGAAGCCGCCGCCGGCGAACAGCCGGCGGGTTTCGTCGTACTCCTTGCGTTTGGCCGGATCCGACAAGACGTTGTGCGCCTCCGACACAGCTTTGAACCGTTCGCCGGCGGCGGGGTTGTCGGGATTTGCGTCCGGATGCAGGTCGCGCGCGAGCTTGCGGTAGGCCCGTTTGATCTCATCAGGACTGGCGTCGGAGGAGACGCCCAGCTCCTTATAGAAGTCCTTTTCGACCCACTCACGCTGGGCCATGTCGCGCCACCCCCTCCCACCTTTCTCTTTTGTTGTTGTGTTGATTCTGTGCCTTATTCACCGGAGGCGTCGGCGTTATCGTCCGCATCGGCCTGCTCGGATTCGGCAACGCTTTCGATGGGATCGGGTGCGGAGTCGTCACTGTCGTCCGCGACCGTGTCGACGACGCCGACAAGGGCGTGGCGCAGCACATTTTCGCCCAGTCTGTAGCCCTGCCGCATGACAGTGCCGATGACCGGTTTGGAGCCCGCACCGCCATCGCCCTCGTGCTGCACTGCTTCGTGCAACACCGGGTCGAAGTCTTCGCCCTCGGCGCCGAACGCCGCAACGCCGAGCCCGGTCAGCGCGCTCATCAGCTTGTCGGCGACCGACTTCAGCGGGCCCGAGTCCAGATCGCCGTGGGCGCGCGCCCGGTCGAGATCATCGAGCACGCCCAGCAATTGGCTGACCACGGTGGCCTTGGCCCGATCCGCCGCCGCCTGCTGATCCCGCAGCGCCCGCTTGCGGTAGTTGGCGAAATCAGCCTGCACGCGTTGCAGATCGGCGGTCAGCTCGGCGACTTTGGCCCCTGCCTCGTCAGCCTTGCCGCGGCCCCCCGGCGCCGTCCCTCCCGGCGCAGCGCCGGGAGGGACATGCCGTACTTCGCCGGTCTCGGGATCAATCCGCCGTTTGTCGGTAACTGTCACGTGTTCCTGCGGGTTGCCTTCGGTCACTTGGACTCCCGGTCGTCGTCGACCACCTCCGCGTCCACGACGTCGTCAGCTGAGCCGGGTCCTGCGCTGCCACCGGGCTCGCCACCGGCCTGGGCGGCCTCCGCCTGCGTGGCTTCGTAGATCGCCTGTCCGAGCGCCTGAGACTCCTGGCCCAGCTTCTCCATCGCCGCCTTGATCGCGGAGATGTCGGTGCCACCCAGCGCCGTCTTGGCCTCGGCCACCGCGGCATCCACCTTGTTCAGGGTGTCCTCGGGAACCTTCGAACCGCCCTCGGCCTCACGCTGCTCCTTGACGAATTTCTCCGTCTGGTAGACCAGTGTCTCGGCCTGGTTGCGAACGTCGGCTTCTTCACGACGCGTGCGGTCCTCCTCGGCGTGCGCCTCGGCGTCCTTGATCATCCGGTCGATCTCCTCCTTGGAAAGGCCGGAGCCCTCCTGGATCTTGATCGTGTTCTCCTTGCCGGTGCCCTTGTCCTTGG
>Ga0210393_10004981_pt1 | contig 10477 bp, 10 predicted proteins | sample IncBWC27OmetaG_FD_160068 | JGI IMG/M metagenome (GOLD analysis project Ga0210393, IMG submission 160068) | Forest soil microbial communities from Barre Woods Harvard Forest LTER site, Petersham, Massachusetts, United States - Inc-BW-C-27-O ...
GGAGTATTCTAGAGCTACCCCTACCCCTACTCTCCAAATACCCCTACCTGCACACCAGGTAGGGGTATTTGAGGGGTTGGGGTAGCAGGTACCAAGGGTACCCACTATTATATGCCGGGTCATGAGGAAACCTGTCATGTTGCACTGGGTACAGGTAGAGTAAAGGGTTTGATAAAAACCCACAGACTAAACAGAGGAGCACTCAATGAATGAAGGGTGCAATAATATTCATATGGATTGCAGACAAGTCACAAGTACACTAAGATGGCTGTTAAAGTGAAAAGGAAAGAGTCTAAGAGAGAGTAAACAATGAGATAAATTCTAAGATATGGACCATATGGTGAACATGCTGCCATCACTGCGTGAGATGACCGCCAATGGTATTGAAAAGAGAAAGGTGTTGCTGTGTAACCTGCATTGACAGCACAGCAAGGCAGAGGTGTGGCAAGACATTGAAGACGAAGATGAAAAAATTGACATGGGGCAAGCTAGTGGTCCATGAGGAAGTGCATGGCAAAGGACTAATGGTGGTGGAGTTGGCATGTGACATGCTTTCTATAAGCGATGACAAAAGCAGCATGGGTGAGGGCAGCAAGACAAAGGTGGTTGATATGGTGTGTCAATAGTGTGCTTGCTAGGAGCGATAGCGAAAGCGGCATGGGTGTGCTCACCAGGAGTGATGGTGAAAGTGGCATGGGCGAGGGTGGTGAGACAAAGGTGGTTGACATAGTGTGTCGATGGCATGCTCATTAGGAGCGACAGTGAAAGCAGCATGGGTATGCTCACCAGAAGCGATGGCAAAAGCAGCATGGGCAAGGGCAGCGAGACAAAGGTGGTTAATGTGGTGTGTTGATAGTGTGCTCGCTGGGAGCGACAGCGAAAGTGGCATGGGTGTGCTCACCAGAAGTGATGGCAAAAGCAGCATGGGCGAGGGTGGCAAGACAAAGGTGGTCGACATGGTATGGCAATGGCATGCTCACTGGGAGCAATGGCAGTGGCATGGGTGTGCTCACCAAGAGTGATGGCAAAGGTGGCATGGGCGAGGGTGGTGAGACAAAGGTGAATGAAGCACAAAAACACAGTTTGCTAGAAGCTTTTGTCTGTCTGAAAACAGCCAGATCGTCAGATATTCTTCCAATCAATTAGAGTGGTGACTTTCAATTTTCAGACGATTTACTTTATATTATTGTGTATGAGATTCACGAGGGGAATCAATAAGAAACCAGATCTACAAGCTGTTTTTATGGTACTAAAGGATGCAAAGTCTGACTACAAGATGGGGGTGATCATATCCCAACCCTCAGGGAGGTCATCTTCCTCGCCAACAACATTATCTTTGCCCAATGACATTTTGATATTACCATTTTAATAAGACCTAGTGAACTCCAAATCCCAACACACAGCGACACGTGGGTAGATTGAACAGCCAGATGATTGCAGACATAAGGAAGGACAAGTTGGCCACAACTAAAGACCCATTTAACATCAATAGTTGTCACTAAAGGGCAGGATATCAGCATCAAAGATAACAGATGACAACAGACTTACCTGGGATTGAGAGATAATTCTGAGCCATACGAGACAGGCAAGGAAAAGTAGTGCATTTCTCATACCACCACATAAGACCATCCTTCACATCCTCCACGTCTAGGGCAAGGTAGTGGTCGAGTTCATCTCAATTGTCTGGTGAAGGAGATGCAACGTTCAGGGCATTGTCGAAAAAATTGCTAGGTTTAGATGTTATAGATTGCTTTATAAAATAAAGCCATTAATAAAGCACGAAAGTCCGAAGGCAACAATAAAGAACGTATATGATTGTCCAAAGACACCTCTCTAGGATCTTCCACTGATGCAAATCCTATCGGCACCGATGCGTATGATGTGTCAAACTTGTCACAGACAAGGTCAGAGGCCATCTAGATCCAAGATTTAGGCCAGCCAGCTTTCTTGAAGTATTTAAGCTTATGTTAAGGGTGAAGGACTAGAAGTATGGCCATCAGTGATGAGGCAGATAGTCTCAATTGAAATGCACCCATGGAAATACAATATACTTCCAAGTAATCTGTCTTGTTGTAGTACTTATTGATAAGCTAAGATCCAATGGCAAGGGCAGTGTGGATCACAAGGCAATACTTGTGCAGGGCTTCTGACATCGTGGCAATCATGTTGTTAATAATGTCCATGCCAGGAATCACAGTGGCAAGATTCGGAGTGCCTCAAGAGAAGAATAGTGTTGCATCTTTGAAAATCTGAAAGCTATGTCAAACACCTAATGAGGAACATAATATTGTGATAGAAGAAAACCACATACTTTGAGTACATCCCAAAGTTTGATAGTGATCTTCCATTCTGCAGGAACCAGCTCATATTGACGAAGGCTGAAGTCACAAGCGGCAGTCATAGTATCAATTGCCACATGGTACTAGATGGCGAACTCTAGCATGTTAAAGGTCGAATTCCAACAAGTTGAGACATCTTGGGGCATCATACATGGGGAAAGATGGTGAGCAGCGATGGTCTTATACCATGCAGGAAGTAGAATGGTGGGGGAATTCTTTAAATCGAAAGCAAGCTTCTGCAGCTTTCATGGAACATTTGTAAGCAGATGGGTTTTTTTCCTAATTACAAAGACAGACAAACCTTTGCCAACATTGATCTGGCCAGTTGAACACTCAACTGGAGCTCTTTGATCTTATTATCTGCTAAGCTGTCACAAATATTGGTCCATGCTTCCAAGTACTGTTGGTGGTCTTCTTCCTCCTCATTGTCATTGGCTTTCTCTCATCCCATGTCTGCATTGTGATCAATATTATCAGCAAGGTTAGCAAGTGCATTGGCTGTGCGATCAAGGGTGTCCTTTTCATCCTTTTTGGGTAAGTCAAAGTGCTTCAGAATTGACTTAGCACATAGATTAATTGTGTGTGCAAAACATCAGGTTTGATTTGTGGTCCTAGGGAAATCAAAGAGGACCCTCTCAAGATGCGCAAACATTGCATCATTATTGGATGCATTGTCTGCTGTGATGCTTAGGACCTGGTGTTTGAGTGAGTGATGAAGGTTTGGTTTGAATGCTACTAAATTGCACCTTTTTTTCGATTCCAAATGCCTTCAAGACTTCAACAAAGGTTTCGCCAAGGACGACCCCCATATGTGATTGTGCAACCTCAACAATATCAAGTAACATTGACACTGGTTTGCCCTGGTCCTTGAGATGGACGGTGAATGTGACAAAGGCCTTGTGGTTTGGTGATGTCCAGGCATCAGTGGCAAAGTTGAGTTTGCCATTGAACTCCTGTTGTACCAAATGAGTAAAATTATCTCGTATTGTTTAAAAATGCAGACTGATTTCACCTTCAACATGTTGGAAATGCACACATGAACATGTATGAAATTTTTTTTGACATCATGGGACAGTGTCTCGGCCGAAGGGATGTAACTGTCAGGCCTCCCCATTTTCATAAGCATCCAGAAACCTGGGTCATTAACAATCTGAAAAGGTTGGTTGCTTTCTGTGACCCAATAGACGAATGCCATGCTAAAGTTCAAATTGTTAGATGCATATGTAACTAACCAAAAGGCCAATTGTACTGAGCTTCCACCTTAGTAAACTATTGATGGCTGTAGGTTACTGTTCCCCTCCCAAGCCGCTAAAAGGCTGCTGTTATTGACCCATCAATGCTCTTGCAGTTCTGGATCGCCATGCGTGCCATGCTGATGTCACACATGCCATTAGCAGTGGCCACAACCTCCTCTCCCCAGCATGCCTTTGCATGGCACCACAGATTGCTGGTCGACTTTGCATCGCCCTTATCAAGAAAACAACAGACAAATCAGGTTCAGGCACAGCATTAAATTGTGGCGCATTGAAAAATGTGTGCCTTGTGGTTGTTGATATATTCAATGGTTGGGAGAGGTTTAAAGAAGACATATATGAGTGCATCCCACTCCTTTCAGAGTCATGCTAATAACTAATAAGTCAATAAGGTCAAACTCATTGCAAGATAACTTGCCCAACTCTGCATTATCATCTTTATCCAACTCCATTCCCCCTCCCTCTAACACCGACTTGTCATTCTCTCCAGGATCCTCATGCTCACTATCATCAATGTCGATCACTTATGTGGCAAGACCATCCTGGCCACTGTTATTGCTTGAGTCAGCAGTGTCAAGGCCTTGTGACAAGAGAGATGCTGCAGACGTGCTCACTGCAGGCGGGTTGCTAGGTGGTTTGCTGACTGGTGGCATAGCAGAGGGAGTGGTCTTCCTTGCCCTTTTACAGGCAAGGGGGTTGCCATTTTCATGCAAACATTAGGTCAGATGACACTTGCGTAGGCCTTGGACAACATTGGGTTCGTCATCATCAAGTCGAATGAAAAGATGGATGGGGTCTGTTTGATGGCTCCACTATATGCTTTCCTGGGCTTAAATATTAGTCTATATATTGCTCAAGATGATGCTGCACCAATGTAATAAGTAGCGGAGTGTAAGGTTAGCCACATTGGTTAGGTGGTACATAAGTATAATAGTGGATCCATCTCAGAAACCAAAGAGGCCACCAACATGCTGCTGGCAGTCATAGAAAGGGAGGTTGCCAAATGACATGAGCATTGTTAGGATTCATGTTGAATGCAAGGGAATCAGAGCACTCAGCCTTGCTGAGCAGGGGTTGGAGTACCATTAGACGATGAATTGTCGATGATTGCATTCTAGATATGTGCATACAGTTTACTTCTACAATCAGAGGTGAGACAAATGTTAAATATTAGAATGAGATTGAGCTTGCACAACACACAATGTCACACATGCATGTGGAGCAAAGACAGAAAGGCAGACTGAAATTTGAATGTTTTACTTCTCCACTTCATTTAGTTCTCCTCTCCCTCATTTACATTACTTAACTCTACGGACTGTTTGTACTGTACTTAAAAGTGGTGTAGAATAGGGCAAACTGCGCGTTGGCTGTACGAAAAGGAAGGGGGGCCAATAAGGCTTAAAGGCTATGCTGCAAAGCAAAACAGGGGAAAGTGCAACAGAGTGCAACTACCACAATGGACTATCGATGTGGTTGTAGTGACAGCATGGGCCACATGTTAGTGCCACCGATGCCGCATGAGGTGGATTGGAATCACCAAATTGATGAGATCATGTGATGTCCGCAGAAATTGTGGTCAGGACCATTGGAAGAAGGCAATAAGAAAGAGAAGTTGAGGATGAATGGATGATTGTGCTGCTTGTGCGGTCACTATGGACTTGCAGTGCTCATAGTGTCAGCAGGATTTCATCCAAAGGGCCAAAGCAAGAAAGAGTTTGGGCAATGAAAACTCTCTATTTTGGAGGAAGATGTGGGATGGATGCCCACTGGCAGGAGTATGCAACATGTTACACATGGAACACATGTGGAACAAATTCAGAATGACTCAGAAGAGTCAGATCCATGTATTGCATAGTTTCTTGAATGAATCACAAAGGTGTCAATTTGAAGCATTTATAGTGTATCAATTGCCATAAAACCCACCTTTACCTGGACCTGGGGTAGGGGTATTGGCCAGGTAGACAGAATGCTACCCTGACCCCTACCTGGCTCTACCCTACCTAATACCCAGACAGGTAACAATTACCTGTGCCAATCACTAGTTCATCAGTTGTCTAGTTTCTGATAAATTCTACCACAAATTTAGCAGCTCTCTAGGTGTTTGGGTCAGTGGTGCTAAAGTAATTGCCTCTGGTGTTCAAAACCAGGCTAGAGATAGTGGTAGAAGGCTGTCCCTTTAATGTGAGAGGGTAGGTTATCTGTGGATCTCTGATGTACTCATGTCTGAGTCTCTGCCTCAATATGGAGGAAGATAGCAGTTCCTGAGGCTGCCAGGGTGACAGAGGAAGCCTAACTTATGTTATGCTTCAGGCTAGGCACAAGGTAGTCTGATATAGATGTGATGAAGTCACTCAAGGCAGAGAGAGGGGGGGAACATTTGTAGGAAACAGAGGTCCACTACATAACTGAGACAACACTAGGTCAAGTCCACTCCTTAGCCCATGGGGTCCTTTAAGGAGTTTAGAGAGAGGAGACGAGAGGGGCAAAGGACAGGGTTACTACTCAAGTTGACTTGGCTCAGAGCCAGGCATAGATGCTACAACAAGGTAGGATTTAAGAGATAAGACACAGACCTTACAGTCTGCAGCCTACTAAGGGCACTTCACAGAACTAGATAATAAAGGGGGAAGGCTACTACAGTAGCTTGGATTGGGGATCAAGTTAGGCTTAAGGCCTTCAGTGCCCAGCAGAGGGCTTTATATATAAGAGGAGGTGCAGCCTTGTGCCTAATTGGGGATAATAACAAGCCTATAAGAGGTGAGCTGGAACATGGTAACAATAGGGAGCAATAATGAGCTAAGAATAGCTGAAACATAAAGGAGATAATTAGAAGGGAGAATAATAGAAGGTAAGTAGACTAATAGGATGATTAGGTAACTACTTAGCCAAATGGTTACCACCATAAGGGTAATATATAGGGCAAATGTGTTTGTAACAGAAGGACTGGTGCTCAAGACTATGTATATGGGTCACATGAGGCCAAGCCATGAGCCAGAGTTTAGTAGGGTCCTCATTAGTACAGTAAGGGTGAAAGTTAGAGAATTGGTGAGTGCTATATGGCCAAGGGTATAGAAGGTTATGGAGGGAGAAGGGTTCAGGGGCAAGGCAAGGGAGGATATTAAGAGGATGAGCAGAAACAGTGTCAGAAAAGTCAGAGACGATAGTAATAGCATCCTATATATTGGAGATCTCATCAGAGGGTGTGTAAATCAATGGGGAAATGTGAGAAAAATTGGAGGTAGGGTTAGAACATAACAGTTTGAGAACTGTAGGGGTTTTTATCATCATCATTGTTGCAATTTTGTTAAGGTTTGTAGTTTCCTAGGCCACCTAGAGCATAGTGGCCTGGGTCACTAGAAGGTGATAGTAGGTTGCTTGGTGATGGTGGTGGAGGGTTCTAGTAAGGTGGGGGATCTTATTGAGAGGCTCTAGATTCTAATCAAGCCTTTTCATAAGTTCCACATTAGTTGGTTCACCTGTATTAATTAGAGCTTTTATATTAAGCCTAGTGAAAATCACAGGTAGGCCAGCCCACACAGGTTTACAGTCCAGGTGGTCACAGCCACAGCCTCGGGCCAAGATATCACTGCCCAAGCACCACCCATGGCCATGCCTTAGGTTGTGCAGGTTTTTTCATACACACTGGTAATTTTGAACCTCTATATGAACCTCCACACTGCTTCCCAAAATGGTGGATCGCTTTCAGATTGCCCTTCATTATCAACACTTTCAACTATGTTTCATCAGCATTCTCTTCATGGCGACTTCAGAATCATACCATCTTTCATGTTTTCTCATCTGCTGCCAACTGCTGTTCCTCATGGCAACTTCTGGGACAACCGCAAGATGTCGGGTTGGGTGGGTCAGGCTGCTGGTATATTTTCTCATTTTCTCTTTCATTTTTTTTTCTTGCTAACTTCCTCTTTTGCAGCCCAGTCACCACACTCTACCCTCCTTGCTGATGGACACAGCTGCCCTTTCCCTCGAGGGCCCACCAGCCCCCACTACCGACCATGACAACAGCAATGACACATGATAACACTGACATGCCCCCTCATTACCGCATGCACCACATCACATTGCCCCTTGCAGCTGCATGCACCATGTCACCATGCACCTCTCAGCTGCACATACCATGTCACCGTGCCTACATCACCGTGCTTCTTGCACCAGCTTACCCTCTGCTTGTACTTTTTCTTTTTTCTTTTTCTGCTAACTTCTTCTTTTGCAGTCCAGTGACTCCACTCTCACCACCATCCTTGCTGACAGATGCATGCACGACCGTCTTCCCCCTCTAGGGCCTACTATGGTGCAACCACTGACTGTGACAATAATGGCACCACAACGATGACCGTGGCTGTGGCACTGGCAGCACAACGACAGCTACCACAACTGTAACACCACATGGCATAACAACAGTGACCATGACACCATATGTGGCATGGCGACTGTAACCATGAGCCTAACAACAGCACCCACAACACCACGCATGGCACAGCGACAGCAACTGCAACACCAGATGCAGCATGACAATTGTGTCTGTGACCACAATGCCATGCGACATTGTGTCATCCATCGTAACTACTCTTTGATTATTTGTCTTATGTTTTTTTTGTTATATGTTGTAAGCATTAGAAATACAAGCCACGTTGTTCTATTTACTTCATATCCATATGCTAGCAATGGCTTAAAAGCCCATAACCCTCAATGCCCAAGGGAACATGGGATCCCACAGGGGTCCCACACCTGTAGCCATAAAGTTCCCTCACCTGTGACTTCAGGTACAGTTTTTTGCAGGCAGAGGTGTGGGTGGCCCAAAAAAACCCTAGGGCTGCCCATGCAGAACACTAATTAAGCCCTAGGAGAGCATGTTCTTGCAGGTTTAAGTTGAGGCATGCTAGCCTTACTGCCTGCCAGATTTTCCCTCTTCTTTTAATCTTGAACTAGGCTTCAAACATGTTGGAGACTGCTAGTTTAGCTCCTTTAAATATAGCATAGTAGCCTATCCATAGGGTGCCTTCTTTTTGGCCAGCTACTAGATGACTGAGATTTATGGTATATTTAGACTTGTAGCAGTCTGCTGTTTCAGGATAGATCTTGAAAGAGAGTCATACTGCATCACACTCCAGTTGGTTAGGGACTTTATCAAGTCCCTTGGACCTCTAGTTGCCATTAAAAGGGATGTTCTGAGGTGTCTAAGTCTATCTTCCTTTCTGTTTCGATGATTCAGCCATTACTCATCAATGAGTGTAGATCTGAGGTTTATTCTTTCAGGGGTCAGTTCAGACACAGGTTGGAAACCTTATGTTAAAATTTTAGAGTCTTGATCGTGGTATTGAGAAAGATCATTTATATTTAAGTTTCAATGAAGCTTGACTTAATGTCACCATCAGGCCACGGTGTCACATTGTTTCCTAATTGGGTTCTATATTCTCATGCTGGTCTGAGTGGTACCACTAAGGACTTATCATCTTAAATGACTAAGTCAAAGGATCACATAATAGATCAGGTGATTCAGATTATGTGCAAGGTCACATAATAGGTTCAAGGGTCTTAGGTCATGTGACAGATTAGGTGACTGATCATGTGATTTAAGTCTGAGTAACATAGTCTGCTTTCTGAATAGGAAGGTTGGTTTCTTATGCCTCAAGTAAGCACAAAGTGCATCATACTCAAGGTTAGGGCAAGGGTTCTAAGGAGTGTAAGAGATTCTAGAGTGCAAGCTCTAGAATGTGTCTCTTAACTAAGGGTTAAGGGGTTCACAAGAAGGCCTAAGCCTTTGAGAAGGAGTTTAAGACAACCTGAGATTACAAGAAAGTCAAGCTTAAGGCTCAACCTTTAGTCAACACATTCTTATATACAGTGCCTCAAAAAACCTTTCAAATGTTTTGAACATTTTGATTGCTTTAGACATATCTAAGGAACTACTAAGGTTTAGGATACATAACTAGGCTTGTTTCAAAGCCCTTTATCACAGCTTTGTGACGGTATACTATACATTATATAAGCATAACTATATAAGGCGATCTAAAGCATTCTTCATAGAGTATACACTTGAAAGGTTTTTTGGCCTATGTAACTTAGAATAGTATTTCTAAAATTAAGACTTAGATTCTTGCCCAGTGAGGCTAACATTTTGCAGCATGGTCACATGACATGCAATAAGCTCAGATCAGATGCAAGTAAGCAAAAATAATAACTTGTGATTAAGTAATAGCTCTTTTCTCTTGCCAAATGAATAATAGTCTTACACTCTTTTATATTGGTTACTTGATAAAACTAATGCTTCAAATAGCTTACATAAGCATTAAATAGTCACCAACATTCATTATATATCTTATTCTAATCTTTAAAGGTCTTTTAAAACCTGTTTTAGTATGCTTTTTCTGTAAAATATGCATTATTCTAGACATTTTTATAATATTGTAGAAGTAAAACTTGCTTCTAGTCTTTCCAAATGGCTTTAAACTATTGGATGGCTTACTGTCACCTTTAAAATAACTCAAAGACATTTAAAAAAAAGGTTAGATAAAGACAATGAAGATGAAAAAGTGGCTTCTTTATTATTAATATCTGTAGAATGGTAAAACATTTTGTAAAAAACTACTAATATATTATTAGGAAGGAGTGGAAAGGGTTAAGATGGATAATGGGGACCAAAAGCAACATTTTAAGCCCAGATAGTAAAATGTGACTCTTGTAGAAAGCATAAAAAATGCTAAGTAACTGTCACTTAAACACAAACTGCTAATTATGCATAGGTTTCTTAACTGTATACCACTTTATTGTTTTAGACAAAATTAATTATAGAGTATATACTAATAGAAGAACATATCCCCATCTGATTTTAGTCTTTTTGGTGACACTCAAAGCAAGTTTTACTTC
>Ga0210393_10004982_pt1 | contig 10476 bp, 10 predicted proteins | sample IncBWC27OmetaG_FD_160068 | JGI IMG/M metagenome (GOLD analysis project Ga0210393, IMG submission 160068) | Forest soil microbial communities from Barre Woods Harvard Forest LTER site, Petersham, Massachusetts, United States - Inc-BW-C-27-O ...
GACGGCGAACGCGGCGGCCACCATGCCCATCATGGCGAACGCCACCGCGACGAAAGCCTCCTCCAAGGCGCTGGTGCCGCCCATCCGCGCGACAATGTCGCGCGCCAGGGTGCTGTCGCCCAGCTCATCGCCGATGCCGTGCACCACACTGCCCATCACCAGGCCATAAAGACACAGGCCCACGGTCCACAGTAGTAATGCGCCGCGGTCCAGTCGCCAGGCCAACCCGAAGACATTGCCCAGCGCCGGCGCGGCGGTACCGGGACCGGCGCGCTCGGCAATGAGTCCAGCGCCGACGTCGCGGCCGGCGAGCAGCCGATACGCCACCACGGTGAGTAGCGCCGCCGTCGTCAGATGCACCAGCAGCACCCACCAGCGATCGCCCGCATATGGCCTGACCTGTAGTGACCAGCCCAGCGGCGAGAGCCACGACAGCTTGCCAGAACCGGCATCACCGATGGCGCGCAGCGTGAATGCGGCCGCCAACAACGCGAACGCGACACCGCGGGCGAATCGTGCGCTCGGCGACAGCTGCGCGGCCACCCCGGCAACGGCGGTGAACACCAAGCCGGAGCCGGCCAGCGCCGCCCCGAAAGCCAATGATCCGCCGGGCGGGATGTCGGTGCTGAGCAATCCCGCCGCGCCGATCGCGCCGGTCGCGATCGAGGCCCCGAACGACAACATCAGCGCCGCACTGAGGCTGGCATACCGGCCGACCGCGGTCGAGTCCATCAGCTCGGTCCGGCCGGTCTCCTCGTCAGCGCGGGTGTGCCGGATCACCGTGAGGATGACGGCCACTGCGATCAGCACATGAAACATACCGGCTTTCCAAATGCCAACTGCCCCAAGGCTGTCGTTGTAGATCTGCCCATAGAGCGCACGCTGGGCCGGGCTGGCCATGATGGAGGCCGCGAATCCGGCCCGGCCGGCCTGGGTGGGGTAGACCTTTTCGATGCTGCCGACGTACACCGTGGCCAACGGGAGCGAGAGCAGCAGCACCCACAGCGGCAACGAGATTCGATCGCGGCGCAAATAGAGCCGCAGCATCCCAAGCGTTCCGGAGAAGTTCGAACTGCGTTGCGGCCCATGCTGTGCAGGAGGGTGTGGCCGATCCAGAATCGCGGTGCTCATAGCGCTGAAACCTTCTTACCGCTGTGCTCACGTTGACCGTCGGTGCCCGCCGTGTCGTAGTGGCGCAGGAAGAGTTCTTCGAGAGTCGGCGGCTGACTGACGAGGCTGCGCACTCCGGCGTCGCCGAGCACCCGGATGAGCTCTCCGAGGCTTTCGCTGTCGACCTGGGCGCGCAGCGTGTTGCCGTCGATACTGATGTCTTCAACCCCTTTGATCCGAGTGAGATCGCCGGGATCACCCGTCATTTCGGCTTTGATCGAGGTGCGGCTGAGGTGACGCATCGAGTCCAGCGAACCGCTCTCGATGGTCCTGCCGGCCCGGATGATGGTCACCCTTTCGCACAGCGCTTCTGTTTCTGCCAGGATGTGGCTGGACAACAAGGCAGTCACACCGCGGTCTCGCGCCTCGCCGACGCACTCCTGAAATACGTTCTCCATCAACGGGTCCAGGCCGCTGCTGGGCTCATCCAAGAGCAGTAGCCCGGCCCGCGACGAGAAGGCTGAAATCAGGGAGACTTTTTGGCGGTTGCCCTTCGAGTACGTGCGCGCCTTCTTGTGCGGGTCGAGGTCGAACCGCTCGATCAGCTCCTCGCGACGCTTGTCGTCGATGCCGCCACGCATTCGGGCCAGCAGGTCGATGGTCTCGCCGCCGGTAAGCGAAGGCCATAGCGTGACATCGCCTGGCACATAAGCGATCTGGCGGTGCAATTCGACAGCGTCGGTCCAAGGGTCGCCGCCCAGCAACCGCACGTTCCCGCCGTCGGCCTTCACCAGACCCAGCAGGATGCGGATGGTGGTGGACTTCCCGGCGCCGTTCGGCCCGAGGAACCCGTGCACTTCTCCTCCGCGCACCGTCAGGTTGAGGCCGTCCAGCGCCCGCACAGCTCCGAAATTCTTGGTCAGATTGCGGATTTCGATGGGCGCGGAATTGTCAACTGGCATGGGATTCTCCTTGATCATCTGCGGCCTGAAATGCGTCGTACATGGTGCTGTCAGCCATCAATCCGTCGGTATAGATCTCTAGAGCGGGCAGCACCATATCGCGGGCATAGTCGCGCAGGACCGCCCGCAAATCCGTTGGGTTTTCATGCATCTGCAGATAGAGCAGGAACCCGCCCCCGCCAGTTATCGACAGGTACTTCGCCCTGGCGCGCGGGTCGCGGCTCGGCTTGAGCAATCCGGTTCGCACCCCGTCGTCCAGGTACTCCTCGGCATCGTCGATCATCTTCTGCCATAACGTCTTTGCCAGGTCGCCGCCGGTCTGCATACTGCGCACCAGGTAGGCCATCAACGGGGCGTAGGACTCGATCTCGGCCATCTGCGCAAACCACGTGGCCGGATCGGTTGACCGCATTGCTTCGGACTTGCCGCTGCGAATCTCTTCGGCGATGTAGTCATCGCAGGCCTTGCGCAGGCCGTCCTTCGAGCCGAAGTGATGGATGACCAGTGCGGCGCTCACTCCCGCGGCCTCGGCGATCGTGCGTAGCCCGACACCGAAGCCGTGCTGACCGAACTGCTCGATGGCCGCATCGCGGATCCGGGCGGCGGCGGTCAGGTCGGCTGAACGCATGTTCAGTACACTAAACACGCGTTCAGTGTGGCGTCAACGAGACACGCCGCTAGGAATCCGTAAAGGTTGGAAACTAGTCCCTGACGGCGGCCAGCACGCCGTCGCCGAGCGGCACCAGCGCGGGGGTGAGCCGCTCGTCCTCGGCGATGAGCCGGGCCGCCTCGCGAACCGCAACCACCTCGGCGTCGCGGGCCCCGGGATCGCCGGCACGCCCGCCCAGCCCGGCCCGGTGCACGACGATGACTCCGCCGGATCGCAGCAGGCGTACGCCCTCGACCACGTAATCGGGCTGGTCGATCGGGTCGGCGTCGACGAACACCAGGTCATACGATTCGTCGGCGAGACGGGTGAGCACCTCTTGGGCCCGGCCGCTGATCAGCCTGGTGCGTGACGGTCCGATGCCGGCTTCGGCGAATGTCTGCTTGGCCAGCCGCAGATACTCGGGCTCGATGTCGATCGTGGTCAAGACACCGTCGTCGCTCATGCCCGACAACAACCAGAGTCCGCTGACTCCCGCACCGGTCCCCACCTCGGCGACCGCCTTGCCGCCGCTGAGCTTGGCCAGCAGGCTCAAAAGCGCACCGACCGCGGGCGTCACCGCCCCGGCGCCGATGTCCACGGCGCGCTCGCGGGCGCCCGCCAAAATCGCATCTTCTGATATCGACCCCTCGGCGTGCGCGGAAAGTGATTCGGCTCGACTGGGGGCCGCATGGCCGGGGGTCACCGAGCTGTCATCGGTACCGTCCATGACCCGCAGCGTATGTCGGATTCGCGGTGCAGTAGGTCAGGCGCGCCTGAGCCGGGCCGTTACGACACGCCCACACAGCGCAGCGCGACGAAGGTCACTCCGCGATGGATACGCCCTGCTTAACGCAGGTAACGATCAGATTTCTCAGCCAAACCTCAGTTTGCTCCTATGCCCTGCATACGCCGATGCGCGACGGTTTCCGTATGGAACGCGGCGGGTACTGGACCGGGAATACACAATGGCGACTTCGTGTTGCCGCTGGCGACGTATTGTCAGACCCTGGTGGCAGGGCAAACCCGGAGGATCCGATCATCACCACGCTTTTGAGCACGACCAGCATGTCTCATGCCCAGCAGTGCCGAGACGACGAGTGGGCGGAAACACCCGAGGCGTTGCAGGGAACTGCGGTGTTCGACGCGACCGGGGACAAGGCCACGATGCCGTCGTGGGACGAGCTGGTGCGTCAGCATGCCGATCGGGTGTACCGGCTGGCCTACCGGCTGTCGGGAAACCAGCACGACGCTGAGGACTTGACCCAGGAGACTTTTATCCGGGTGTTCCGGTCGGTGCAGAACTATCAGCCGGGAACTTTTGAGGGCTGGCTGCACCGCATCACCACGAACCTGTTTCTCGACATGGTCCGCCGGCGTGCGCGCATCCGGATGGAAGCGTTGCCTGAGGATTACGACCGAGTGCCCGCCGACGAACCAAACCCCGAGCAGATTTACCACGACTCGCGGCTCGGGCCCGACTTGCAGGCAGCCCTGGATTCGCTGCCGCCGGAATTTCGCGCCGCGGTTGTGCTGTGCGATATCGAAGGTCTGTCCTACGAGGAGATCGGTGCCACCCTGGGCGTGAAGCTGGGCACCGTACGCAGCCGAATACACCGCGGGCGTCAGGCGCTGCGCGACTACCTGGCCGCGCATCCCGAACATGGCATCCGCAACGACACGCTGCACGCCAAGTCGGCGTAGTTCAGCGAGCGGCCCCGGTGCACAAGCCACCGGCTGAGAGCCAGCCATCGGGTTATCCACAGCCCGATTGGCTCGCGCGGGATGACAATCGTGCGGTTTTGCGGGCTCGAGACAGGGTACGGGGCGCTTCGTCGCGCTACATTCGAGGTGTACGTGGCAGCGAAAGGAGTGGTGATGCCCGACCGAGGACATGTGTTCCGCCGCGCGTTCTCCTGGCTGCCCGCACAATTCGCCTCCCAAAGTGATGCGCCGGTCGGCGCGCCGCGCCGGTTCGGTTCCACCGAGCATCTGTCCGTCGAGGCCATCGCGGCCTTCGTCGACGGCGAGCTCCGGATGAACGCACATTTACGCGCCGCGCATCACCTCTCGCTGTGCCCACAATGCGCGGCCGAAGTCGAAGATCAGAGCCGGGCGCGCAGCGCATTGCGCGACTCGCAGCCGATCCGTATCCCCAGCGCGTTGCTCGGAATGCTGGCTGATATTCCGCACAGTTCGCCCGACGACACGACATCCCAGGTACCCGACCGTTTCGCTGACCGCGATGCGCGCGACCAGCGTAAGCGCCGGTAGCTTGAGTCCCTGCAACCAAAACCGTGGATACTGGGGTGGACACGAACAATGCCGTGCCCGGTGCTTGCCCGTACGTGGGCCTGTATTAGGCCTGTCTCGAGCGCCCAGATGAGGATTTAAAAGAGGATCAGGTGACCTCCGACCAAGGCAACGACAGCGGCAATAACGGTGGCAACCGCCTGGCGCCGCGCCCCATATCCCGGCCACCGGTCGACCCCGCCTCGCGGCAAGCGTTCGGTCGCCCCGCCGGACAGCTGGGGTCTTTCGTGGCGGAGCGCGTGCGCCCGCAGAAGTACCGGGAGCAGGCTGAGTTCAGGCCGCACGATCAACCGGCCGACCCCGTTTTAGATGAGGCGTTCAGCCGGCCCGTCGGAGTCGGCGAGTCGCTGCAGCGCCACCCTGTCGACGCTGGTGCGCTGGCCGCCGAGAAGGACGGCGCCGGGCCGGACGAGCTCGACGATCCATGGCGAGACCCTGCGGCCGCGGCCGCGCTGGGATCCCCGGCGGTTACCCCGCCGGCACCGCACTCCGCGCTCGGCTACGGCGGCAAGCTGGGCGTGCGCGACGTGCTGTTCGGCCGCAAGGTGTCCTATCTCGCGCTGGCCGTGCTGCTGCTCATCGCGCTGGTGATTGGGCTGATCGGCGGAGTGATCGGCCGCAAGACGGCCGAAGTCGTCGAAGCGTTCACCACCTCGAAGGTGACGCTGTCGACCCCTGGCAACAACGAAGGGCCGGCGGGCCGGTTCGCGAAGGTGGCGGCCACGACCGCCGATGCCGTGGTGACCATCGAGTCGAAGAGCGACCAGGAAGGCATGCAGGGGTCCGGTGTCGTAGTCGACGGTCGCGGCTACATCGTCACCAACAACCACGTGATTTCCGAGGCGGCCAACAATCCCAGCCAGTTCAAGACCACCGTGGTTTTCAATGACGGCAAGGAAGTGCCCGCCAACCTCGTCGGGCGCGACCCCAAGACCGACCTGGCCGTCCTGAAGGTCGATAACGTCGACAATCTGAGCGTGGCCCGCCTGGGTGATTCGGACAAGGTGCGTGTCGGTGATGAGGTGCTTGCCGCAGGTTCGCCGCTGGGGCTGCGCAGCACCGTGACGCACGGCATCGTCAGCGCGCTGCACCGCCCTGTCCCGTTGTCGGGGGAGGGCTCTGACACCGACACCGTCATCGACGCGATCCAGACCGACGCCTCGATCAACCACGGCAACTCCGGTGGGCCGTTGATCAACATGGATTCCGACGTGATCGGCATCGACACCGCGGGGAAGTCGTTGTCGGACAGCGCAAGTGGGCTGGGCTTCGCGATCCCGATCAACGAGGCCAAAGAGGTCGCGCAGACCTTGATCAAAGACGGAAAGATCGTGCACCCGACGTTGGGGGTCAGCACCCGGTCGGTGAGCAACGCGATCGCGTCCGGTGCACAGGTCGCCAATGTGAAGGCAGGAAGCCCGGCGCAGAAGGGCGGAATCCTGGAAAACGACGTGGTCGTCAAGGTCGGCAATCGTAAGGTCGCCGATGCCGACGAGTTCGTGGTCGCGGTCAGACAGCTGACCAGCGGGCAGGACGCCCCGGTAGAGGTGGTCCGTGATGGTCGGCACGTCACGCTGACGGTGAAACCAGACGGAGATAACGGCTAGGTGTTCGGGAACCTGAGCTGGGAGCACATCCTGGTCCTCGTCGTGGTCGGGTTGGTGATCCTTGGGCCGGAGCGGCTCCCGGGTGCCATCCGCTGGACGTCGAATGCGTTGCGCCAGGCGCGTGACTACCTCAGCGGTGTGACCAGCCAGCTGCGCGAGGACCTCGGACCCGAGTTCGACGATCTGCGTGGTCCGCTGAGTGAGCTGCAGAGACTGCGCGGTATGACACCGCGCGCCGCGCTGACCAAGCACCTGCTGGACGGGGATGACTCCTTCCTCACCGGGAACTTCGACCGGCCGGTCAATGGAGCCCCCGCGCGGCCGTCAGCGGCGGCGGAGCCGTCGCAGCCGATGCCGGGGTCGGACGGAGAGTCCACGACATTTGCGGCCGAACCGCACGCTCTCGGTCACACGCCGTTCGACACCGACGCGACCTGAACCCGACGGCTACTCAGCGCTTGGTCGGATCGAGGCCCAGCGACACGCCGGCCAGTCCGCGCCGTCGCGTGGACAAGCCGTCGGCGACGCTGCACAATGCCTTGCCCACCGGCGAGTCGGGCGCGCTCAGCACGATCGGTTTGCCGGAATCACCGGCGGCCACCAGCGCGGGGTCCAGCGGGATCTGGCCCATTAGCGGCACGTCGGCGCCGGTCGCACGCGACAGCCGCTCGGCGACCTGCCGGCCGCCGCCCTCGCCGAAGACCTGCAGCGTTGAGCCGTCCGGCAGCAGCAGCCCCGACATGTTCTCCACGACGCCGACGATGCGCTGACGAGTCTGCAGCGCAATGCTGCCGGCCCGTTCGGCGACCTCGGCAGCGGCCAGCTGTGGCGTGGTCACCACGAGAATCTCCGCGTTCGGGATCAGCTGGGCCACCGAGATGGCGATGTCGCCGGTTCCCGGCGGTAGATCGAGCAGGAGCACGTCCAGATCGCCCCAGTAGACGTCGGCCAGGAACTGTTGCAACGCCCGGTGCAGCATCGGCCCCCGCCACACCACCGGCGTATTGCCCTCGGTGAACTGCGCGATCGAGATGACCTTCACCTCGTGAGCGATCGGCGGCAGGATCATCGACTCAACCTGGGTGGGCCGGTCGGTGCTGCCCATCATCCGCGGGATGGAATGGCCGTGGATATCGGCGTCGAGCACACCCACCGACAGGCCGCGGGCGGCCATCGCCGCGGCGAGATTCACCGTGACGGTGGACTTGCCGACTCCGCCTTTACCGGACGCGACGGCATACACCCGGGTCAGTGAGCTTGGCTGAGCGAACGGGATGACGGGCTCGCGGGCATCGCCGCGCAACTGTTTGCGCAGCTCGGTGCGCTGCTCGTCGCTCATCACGTCCAGGCTGACCTTTGTCGCGCCGGTGCCGGGAACGTCGGCGACCGCTTTGGTTACCAGCTCGCTGATTTCGTTCTTCTTCGGGCAGCTGGCAATGGTCAGGTAAATCGTCACGTGCACGCCGCCGTCGGGGGCGATGTCGATGCTCTTGACCATCCCGAGTTCGGTGATGGGACGCCGTAATTCGGGGTCGATCACCTTGCCTAGGGCGGTGCGGATGGCTGCGCTCAGGTCGGCAGCGTCATGACGGGACATCACCGCCAAGTGTAGGCGGCTCTGCTACCGGCCGATCGGCCGACGGGTCAGGCTGCCGGGGCGGGTGCCGGCTGGTTGGGCGCCCGGGAGTTGCTCGCCGCGTTCGGCGGCGGGCCGGCCGGCTTCGGCGACGGCGAGGCGTTAGGCGGTCCCGCCGCCGGGCCCGGTGGCGTGCCCGGGGCAGGGCCGGCGGGTGGGCCCATGGCCGGGGCCGGCAGCGGGCCGGCCGGCGGTGCCCCTGGCGGGACAGCGTCAGGGGGTGGCGGTGGGCCTACTCCCGGTGGAAAAGCCGGCGGCGGGAACTGCGGTCCGCCCGGCGGCGGGCTTTGTGGGCCGATGCAGATCAGCGTGCACCCAGGCTGTCGCGTCTGCGCCGGTGCCGGGGTGTTGGGCGCCATCCACGGGAACATCGGTGGCTGACTGAGAACTTGAGGCGGGCCGAAATCGATCAGCGGCATCCGCGCGAGCGGATCGTCGACCGGCAGGCCGTTGACGTTCATCGGCAGGCCGGGTCCCAGTCCCTCCGGGTGCTCGTCGTGTGCGTCGCCGAGCGGGGGCGGCGGCCCGGTGATCGGCGGCAGGTCGACCGGGACGACGCCGGTCGCGTAGGCCGCCGCCCAGCCCAGCACGTTCTGGGCGTAGGGCATCGAGTTGTTGTAGCGCAAGATCGCGGCCATCACCCCTGCCGGGTCGCGCAGGTTGAGCCCGCCGCTGCACAAGTACCGGGCAGCCGCCAGCGTGGCGTCGAACAGGTTTTGTGGATCGGCTATGCCGTCACCCTTGCCGTCCGACGCGTACCGCGCCCAGGTGCCAGGCAAGAACTGCATGGGCCCCATCGCACGGGCGTAGGTGACGCGATTGCCGACGCTGCTCTGCAGGATGACCTCGTTGCCGGGCAGCGTGCCATCCAGTGCGGGACCGTATATCGGGACGACCGCGGTGCCGCGCGCATCGACGGCGCCGCCGCCCGCGTGGCCCGATTCGATGCGCCCGATCCCGGCCAGCAGGTTCCAGCTGATGCCGCAGCCGGGGGCCTCGACTGCCATCTTCTGTTCGGCACTGCGGTAGGCCGAAAGGGCAATCATCGGGATGCCCAGCGCACCAGGCGCGTGCACGATCATTGGTGGCGGCGGCGCCGAAACGGCGCCCGCGGCGACGTGGAAGGCGGTCGGAGCATGCTCGATCGCGATGACAGCGGGACCGGAGAGGTCGGCGACGGTAGGGGAGACGGCAGCTACCGGGGTGATGACGGCATGCACGGACGGGATTGGGCTTTTTCCGTGAAACGGCGGAGCCGCCCCTCCAACCGCTCCGGCTAACACCAATGGGGTAATCACGGCTACCCCGAATGCCGGCGTCCGCGTTACGCTGACTGCCCGCTTCCGGACCGCCGTGACGGCCGGGCGTGCACCCCAGCGTCCCCCTATGCGCACTCGACCGTCCTAAGTATGTGAGCTGCCAGACGTGTATGTGGGCTTCCGGAAACCTCTTCTTAGCTTCGTGAACTTGTCACCATACATAACTCCCGTGACGGGAGTGGCGCAATGGTTGATTTGGTATTCATTTCTCCCCGCAGGTCACAGGGCCGGATCTGGGGCTAGCAGCTTAAAGACATCGCTGTAATTAACGCGAATTGTCGGAAAGTATCTGCAAAGTGTGGGCACGGCGTGGTCACGGACATCAAAACCCTTGAACCACAACGCCAGGAGCCAAACCAAACACGAGCACAACCACCAACATAACGGACAGCCGAAGTTTGGTGTACGCAATGCGGCCGGTGCTTCACCAGCATTCGAGCAAGACACCACGTTCAGACCGCTGTGATGCGGAACCGAATCGTCCTAGTCCGCGTCTGAATAGTTGATCGGGCCGTTAGGTGCGCAGGGTGGCTGCCTGTAACCGATCATTTCTGCATAGATTGTTGCATTTCTGCAACCCTCGGCTAGGCTCCACGAAATGGACAGCGGCGACGACGACACACGCCGTTGGGACACCAGTGTGCGGGGCAGCACGGGCCAAACTGACGCGGACCTAGCGGTGAACATGCGCGTGCGGGTCTATCCGGGCGCCGACGCTGAGAGTCCGGGGGTGATCGTGGAGGATTTCGGTGAACTGGCGGGCCAAGCCGTTGATCTCGGTGACTGCCACATCGCTCCGGCCCGCCGGTGGGCGGTTCAGTTGGACACCGGCAATCTGGTGTTCGTCAACACCGACCACCTCGTTCCCGACTGAGCCGCTTGG
>Ga0210393_10004983_pt1 | contig 10474 bp, 9 predicted proteins | sample IncBWC27OmetaG_FD_160068 | JGI IMG/M metagenome (GOLD analysis project Ga0210393, IMG submission 160068) | Forest soil microbial communities from Barre Woods Harvard Forest LTER site, Petersham, Massachusetts, United States - Inc-BW-C-27-O ...
CACCGATCTTTACATTGTTAATGCAGACGTTACCCCGGATGGTTTCACGCGCCCGTAAGTGTACATCACGCGGCATGGAAGTACCGTCTCAACTCTGCCTTCCTCCACTAGTGCAGTCCTTGCTGCAACCCTTGCTGAGGACCCGGTTATATTTCCGGGTCCTACCATCGCGGGATATAAGGTTGGTTCTGAGCAACTGTCCGAAGCAGTATGGTGACCCGGACGTATAGGGAGATACCTTTTCCATTAATGTCATCAATCAACTTAAGGACAATAAGGGGATGGATGTCCTCACCTCTGTAGTAAGTATCCCCGGTCTTAATGACACAGAATTATTTATGTTCGCGTTCAGCATTGGCATGGTATCGATCAGTATTCGTTCAATGAGTTCGATGGTGCTGCCTTCGTGAATCAGTGTCCTATCCCACCAGGTACTGCGTTCCGTTACACGTTCAGTGTTCCAGAACAGGCGGTAGGGTATTGGCGCTTTGTTGCGAATTGGATGTATGAATGTACATCATTTTCAGGGCACGTTCTGGTACCACAGTCACTTTGAAAACCAGTATTGTGATGGCTTGCGCGGAGCGTTTGTTGTGCGCGATCGTCAAGACCCACAGGGACATCTATATGATATCGATGATGGTACCTGAATCGTACTTCTCGATACCGCACTAGCGCACAACTAAAATGTACTACAGATTCCACGGTCATCACGCTTGCCGACTGGTGCGATTTGTTCCAGAGAGATCTCGTTGCAATACAGGGTGGGCTTACATCATAATCAGGTACCACTACCTCTCCCACGATCCGTCACCATACGGTCGTCCAGAGTCCAGTAGTACGCTCATCAATGGCATGGGTCGTTTCTCTCCTGGTCCTGCTGCGGAACTTGCTGTTTTCAATGTCCAGCCAATGACCAGGCAAGCGAGCTCCGCACCCCTTCAGCGATTGAAATGACTTTTGACTGGCCCTCCAGATACCGTTTCCGCCTCGTCTCCATTTCCTGCGATCCCAATTGGAAGTTCTCGATAGATAACCATGTGTTCACTATAATCGAAGTGGATGGAACCAACGTTGTACCCTCAGAACCGGTGGACCAGATCCAGATCTTTGCTGGCCAGCGTTACTCATTCGTGGTGAGCACTCACATGCGAATTTCCGTGTAACATTGACACTGAAACATTCGTTGTAGCTGAATGCCACTCAGCCTATTGATAACTACTGTAGGTCGACAGCGGATCCCACTGGCATACACTGATCCCGTGCCAGGGATCCGCGCAATCCCAGACAGCGGCAACGATACAACTGATAATGGGATGAACTCCGCGATTTTGCGTTATGCTGGCGCGACGATTGCCGATCCAACTACTATTGATACTAGCGGCAAGTACCCCCTTATTGAAACTGATCTGCACGTACGTCCTCTCTTGTTCACTGGAAATGCTACGCTGTGTTGAGGCTCTGTTTTCTTTGCAGCCATTGGTGTCCATTCCTGTGGTGAGGAACCGCGTTTATCCGTGACAAAGGCTATTTGGAATATTTTTTGCTTTAGCCCGGAAACCCTCAACTTGGGGGCGCAGATCATAACATTGCTTTGAATATCAGCGCGGTGAGTTTATGCGCTCTCGATCATAGGCAACAGTTGATCGCCACCGGCTAGTCTGAACCAGGTTTCAAGCTCGCATTTAAAATAAACAATGTCACCTACGAGAGCCCGCAATTGCCCATTTTGCTCCAAATTCTGGCTGGTGTCCCCGTCGGGAACCTCTTTCCCTCTGGAAGTATCTATCCACTAAAGCGCGGTGAATCGGTGGAGTTGTATATACCACAAGTGTCAGGAAGGGCTGCGGGAACCGGCCCTGTGAGTCCCATACTCGTCATGCAACTTGAGTTTTATGTGACGTTTCAACAGCATCCCGTCCATCTTCATGGTCATTCCTTCCATGTCATTCGTAGCGCAGGGAGCACGGAGTACAATTACAAGAAAAATCCTGTATTGCGTGATGTAGTCAACATTGGCGATCTTACGGATAACGTCACGATTCGTTTCCAAGCCAATAACCCTGGGCCGTGGTTCTTACACTGTCACATTGATTGGCATCTCTCGGCGTAAGTGTTTTCATACATTCGTGTTCACGTGAATCAAGAATAACTGTCCTTGTAGTGGCTTTGCCGTGGTTTTTGCTGAGGATGTTCCAGATGTGAAATCAACTGATAAACCTCCCCGTGAGAGCGTTTGATTGTATATGGATGGATGGGATTACTGATCTGTCATTGAAGCTTCCTGGTTCGACTTGTGCTCCAACTATTATGAGTATCTGATTGCCACTTGAAGGAGATAGTAGTACTGTATAGATGATGTATTTCTAGTTTGACGGAATCGATTAGCCGTAAATGGACCAGATTGCTGAGTCAGCCTGGGTCCATGAGTGACACAGCCACGCGTTTCACGTTTGTCCGGCCGTCCCGTTGGTCCCAAGCCCTCCCAGCTGAGAGACCGTGGTGAGTCCGTTCCCTAGCCTAGTCCCACTCTCGTCCTGCCCATCCTCGCTCAAAATGCTCCTCCCGTACTCTTTCCTCAGACTTCCTCTATTCTATCATGGAACAACCTCATATTCTCTCCCAACCCACATCTTCTTCCGTTGTTAGTATTCCGACAAGTCAGCTCCATCTTTTGTCCTTACACACCACACCTAGGCCCAAAGCTCGGTCTACATAGCTGACTCTACCCATAATTTGAACGGAAATCCGTCGCACTCCCAGGCCACTGGACCCACTCAAAGCGAAGAACTCTATAAACGATCCGTCATGCTTGTCATCTGGTACAAGGTTTGTTGGTCCACGTCGTTTCAGTTCCGCTCATTCATGGCTATATAGCCTCATACGACTCCTCTCCGTCTCTGGCACCCCCTGCCCACCTTCCCGTTCCTTCAGCTTTCTCAATTTCCATCCCTCCTCTCATCGCTCTCCCTAACTCAAAATTCTTTTGTTGACGCTTACAACGCTGCCACTGCCCAATGGGAACAGCATATGATAGAAACAGTCCGACTTGTCGCCTCCGAACAGCGCGTTCTGTACAAGCTCCGGAAGAGTCTGCTCGAAGAACTGGCTGACGAGGAATGTCCTGGCCTCCAGGAAGAGATTGCCGCCCAGCCACGGATGGAACAGAACGGAAAGCTCTCTTTTCCGCCTCAGACCCCCTCTGGCCAAATGAAGAGACGGGCACCTGACGTTACGCCTGAATCCACTCCTCCAAATAAGTATTATATCCCCGATGCTATGTTTCAGGGTACACCTCAACCAGTACAGGCACACCAGATTCACCAGTATGGGTTACCTGTCGCACAACAACAGACCTTCCCGCAAAATTTGTCTACACCAAAGCGTGTACAGGGTCAAGCCGTACCTATCCACGCATCAAGTTCTCAGCCCCAGGTACAGACGACGTCATCACCCCCCGCGAATTCCAACGCGGTACCGAAACAGCCGTTCGTGTATGGCCAGCAACTTGATATCTACCCAGGCGCGACATCGGAGCCCAACTCCATGAGGAGTGGCAACGTTCCCGCACTTCCGTCAAGGCCATCTCCTCCTGCATCATCCAAGGCTCCCATCCCTCATCACCCTCATCCACCCCTGAAACGATGGCCGAATGACTACAGCGTCCAAGAGGTTTCCCTTGGATTTGACAAGATGGACGCCCTAGCCAACTCGCAGCCTTCCCTGACACAGCGCGCGGCTTTTGAGCGCGTTTTTGGCTGTCGCTACGTCAAGAGCACTGTTTGCAGGCATCGCGCTGTGTGGCGTCGCGCAGACGAAGAGATGCGTGACGCATTCATCAAGCTTGGCCGAGACGAGCGTGCGATGTGGGGCGAATTTGTACGGCGCGTAGAGGGTCGCGCGTCTGGGCTGAGTTTGCAAGCTGCTCCTGGCGAGTCGGAGGTGGGGCACATGCAGGGTGTGATGCAAGTCCCGCTGCAACGCCTGTCCCTGCGAAGGGATGACGGTGAAGCTACGCAGGAACCCGTCATGGGCTCGCTGGTACCGCCGACTCGAGAGGAGCAGCCTGAACATCGCGGGTTGGGTCCAGCCATGGCCCCAACCTCCGCGCCAGGTCAGCCTGGCGAAACGAATCATGTCCCGATGCAACATTCTGGTGAGTGGGCTTATCTCTCCTGCGGACGCAACGTACCCGCTGATCACGACTTCGAAGTTGTATTTGATTCTTCGTCCTCCCTGGCGGATGGTCTCGGCGGAGGTGACCAAGGATAGGATCCCACTGGGTAACTGGGCAGTGTGTCTATTAGGAATACCTGTTTGCTAGATTCCGGATCATGTATTTTTCTTGTGCGACATGCACCTTCACGTCCCTGTCTGAATTTGTCTTATCACGCGTATAGAGTTGAGCGTTGAATACCTATGAGTGAAGAGTGAGACCGTTGCAGATGTCTGGCCCTCGGGATGGCAAGGTAAGAGGAAAAGCTATAAACTCATTTCATAGTCAGACGAGGCTAATCTTGTTTCGTGATATGTTGCAAGTCTTTAAATCATCCTAGATAAACTCCTCACACATCCGGCGTGAGACCTATCCCATCCATACATTAGTGAGACGTGATATCTGGCCGAATGGAGCGTAATGACATTCTTAACAACTACAGCCTTCATCTAACCAGCGGCTCTCCGCAACCGTCTTCCTCTCCACAACCTGTCGGGCACCATCTCGTAGAAATACGGTGCCAGCTTCTCCCGCAGCGCGCGCTCCGCCTGGCCGTCGCTCGTGCTCCTCCGCGCCATAGTCGCCAAGACGGCCCTCGCCACCAGCCGCTCGAGCGGCTCGACGTCCCAGCCGGCCTCCCGCGCGCGCGCCTTCTCGTCACCCAATACGAGCGCGAGCGTGGGGGCGCGACACCCGGTGTCCCCTACGCCGAGCTCCAACAGCGCGGCGCAGGCGACTTCGGGCCGCAGGTCCTCGGGCTGCATGTGCGCAGCTCGGGCGTGGCCGCCGAGGAAGTTGACCGCCCAGGTGGCGCGGCGCGAGTTCGAGCTTGGGTGTGCTTGGTCTGTTGCTGCTTGTTGAAGGCCGAGCTTGAGGTGCGCGGAGAGGATGGTGAGGACGAAGCGGTAGGAACGTACGTCGGGCTTCAGGTCTAGCGCGCGGAACGTTTGCAGCGTGACAAAGGTGCCTGCGTAGTCCGTGGATAGCATGAACAGCCTGAGCGCGACGTTCAAGGTCGAGACGCGCACGACGACGGGGTGTGCGCGCGGGTCTGCTGCTTGGATGGCGAGGACGTGGCACTCCAGCATCTGGCGGAAGAGTTGGCGTGGCGTAGGTGCGTTCGGGGGTTGGCGTGCGCTGCGAAGACTCGGACTACGGGACGTCCATATACGCTGGAGCGCGTTGAAGAGACTGCCGAAGACAAATGAGTCTGGGATCATGTGGGCACTGGCGTCCCTCAGAATTGTTTCGTATATGTTGAATGCTTGGTGGAGGTTTTCTTTTCGTACGGCTGCTTGAACGAGTACGTTGAGTAGGGGTAGGTCAACCTTGATCTGAGATTGGTTCATTTTGTCTAGCAGGGACTCTAAGCGCCTGGAGGACAGAGAACCTTTATTCGAGAGTTCGCTTATTAGAGTTGTGTAGGGTCCTGCATTCGCAGGTCGTGGCCGATTATGAGCGTCTTGGTGCGAGACAACAAGATCTTCTGCTGTATCCATGCACCCAACGTGTGCATAGAATCGGATAAGCTTGTTGATAGTGTTTGGCTTCATATCATATTCTGATCCTCTAGAGTCGATATATCTATCGACTAAGTTGCTGACAAATTGCGAATCGAGAAGGGGGTGGTTTTTCATAACGTCAAGAAGCTGACAAAGACGACGTTCCGAGTAGGAGCGGAGGGAAACAACGTGCGAGAGCTCGTCGAAAAGGGATGGAAGCTCCTCTCGTTGTTCCTGCGGGGCCTTGACAATGCTCGAGCAGACAAGCATCTTGGCGCGGAGCCCGCTGGATGCAAACATCCCTTTAACATGCATTTTCTGGTGAAGCACGAGGGCATCCTTGAAACGTTTGTGGTCGAGAAACGCAGAAATGCCGCGCTCGTATACGCCGAGGCGAGAGGAGCGATCATCTAAGGGTATCCTAGACATACTTAATTTGAAAAACCCCACGGCTTCCTTGTTCTTCTCTTGCTTCAATAGTTGGTCGACCGAAAGGATTATCTGGCTCATTCTTGACCACTGCCGACGTTTTTCGGCAAAATCATCGGGAGAAAGCGTCCGACAGCCCGGATGGGAAGCGAATTGACGGATGAAAAGAAAACGGGAAGTCCCATTGGTACATCTTGTCAATGCATGCAACATAGGACACTAGGTCTAGAGCGTCCTTAATGTCTGTAAAATGTAGAGGATTGACGAGTAAATCTGACGTTCATGGGGTAGGGTGCTGGGAACCTTGTTGTTCCCGCTCCCGCTGGTAGCTGTTGAGTTGGTCGCAAACTGAGCGCGTGACGTTCGAGCGTCTATTCGCGGCTCCGCTAAGTACTTTTTGACATTTACCTCTCTTTTCCTTCTCTCTCTTGTTTAACTACTTATGGTTAGTCACACAGCCATCAGTGATTGATGGCTGCAGGTTTTCTTAAAAAGCAACAAAAGCAGAAAGCTGTCCCATCACTGATTGATGGGTGGCAGTCTTTTTGCAAAAGATAGGTTTCCACTCTTTTGCAGATCTCAGATAATGGCAGAAGATCTAACTTTAAGGGTGTCTGGGGTATCTACCTTGTACTATATAAAGAGCTGTATTTCATACAACCAAGCCCTAAGCTTGGCTTGGTCCCAAAATCACAGTGTATTCTCTTTTCTCTAAATCTCATCTTATCATATCTTGGCTAATCAATCTATATCTGGGCCACTTCCATTTTCTATTTCCAGAGAGTTACAACTCTCTTCTCAGCACATCACTTATCTATTGTGACAACATAGAGGGAACTGTCCCATCTCTAAGGAGGTTCTTTGCAATTGTTGTGTCACAGACTTTATTCAAGTCAAGTATTTTGTGAATATCTGATCTGGCAATATCCCTTGCGCAAGTGACTTTCACGGGTGTGCTTAGTCAGTAATTCCCACGCCTGGCCCACGGGTTCGCTATAACCTTGACACACGGCGAGGCTGACAAACTGAGATCAAGCGCCTGACAGGCGGCGATCTCAAGATCTCGGTTCATCCATTCAGCGATCTCAGTGGATCTCAGCTAGTGGTGGCGTTCGCCGTCCGCGCACAACTTTCATCCGCGAAGGACCGTCTCACAGTTGCATCCGCCAATATTCATCTTCGTCTCCAAACTTATCAAGGTAAATCTATGAAGGCGCTCTTCATGGGAATTCTCGGGCGGTTCTTCGAAGCTGATCGGGCACGCTACATCCCGCAGGCAGGCAGTCACGTTCAAAAGCGAACCTAATCACAAAGGATGGATGATACCACCAACATAGCAACCCGTCAAAGGACACGAAAGGTGAACAGTATGCGTTCGATATCGGACAATGTTCACGGTTATGGTGCGCCGCACATTCTAGTCAGCATGCGAATAGCGTTCTAAAGCGATACAGTCAAACTGGGGCCGCATGTCTGGAGGGTTGTGGATACGTATGTGGCCTGCATATTTCTTTTCCTGCTTTTCTATGTTTATCGTGTCTTATGCACAGGAGACACTTCCAACGTCTTCGATATATTAAACAACTCGGCCTTTCGTATTACGTCTGGCCTGGGGCGTCGCACAATCGATTTGAGCACAGCTTAGGTGCGAGCATGGCGCTAAAATGTGTATAAATGCGCCTAATTCTCAACCAGGAGTGGCGTACTTGGCTCGCCAACTGGTTATGCACCTCAAGGATGACCAACCCGAGCTGGGCATTACTGATCGTGATGTCAGATGTGTCGAGCTAGCCGGCCTTTGCCATGACTTAGGTCACGGTCCATGGAGCCACGCGTGGGATGGTTCATACATTCCTAGTGCGCTGTGAGTCGCGCTTTCTTTGACACATCACAATCCCACTTACATATAACAATATATAGGATAGCGGGATTCTTACCCAAAGATAGGAATTGGCAACATGAGGACGCATCAGAATTGATGTTCGATGATATGATGAAGGAATACAACCTAGACATCCCAACACAAGACGTTGAGTTTATCAAGGCTCTCATTGCTGGTGACGGGGCCAGATGTAGGTCGGTGCTTAAATCAATGCGTTTCGAGCTCCGTCAGGCTCAGGCCTGATCTGTTTGCAGCGACGAGAAGTCTTTCCTATTCGAGATCGTTGCCAATAAGAGGAACGGCATCGATGTAGACAAGTAACTCCGCCTCCCTCCTGAAGTGCTGTTGACGTTCTAATTTGTCCACCGAGATTTGACTATATTGCCCGTGATACCAGGGCAATCGGCGATAATCAAAATATTTCTTTAACTCGGTATGGGCCTTTCATTGTTGGTTAACGAGCTGATACAACTTAATACCTGCAGTCTCATCAACTCGGCCCGGGTGGTTGAAAACCAGATTTGTTACGATATCAAAGACGCAAACCAGATATATGAACTCTGCTATACCCGCTTCAGTTTGCATAAACGCATATACAACCACAAAACCGGTCCGTTCTCAAAAGATATTGCACTTGTCTGGATACTAAATGAAGAACTGATAGCCAAGGCCATCGAACATATGATCATTGATGCGATGCTCGCTGCAGAGCCATATCTGAAGATCGCTAGCCAAATTTATGACCCGAAGAGATACCTTGGACTTACTGACGATATTAGGACCGAGATCCAACGCTCCCAGACACCGGTGAGTGCCTATGTCCTCAGATTCCTCGTCGGTCTGGACGATGATGTATGGTTCCAGGAGCTCTTAGAGGCACAGAGAATCCTTGAGCGCATGCAGAACCGGGACCTCTATCGCTGCGTTGACTACAAGGTCTTTGACTGGGAACACCGCGAGCTACTCAAAGAGACTATTACTGCTGCAGGTATTGTGGAAGAGGCGAAGCGGGATTGTTCTGTATGCGCTGGGCAGCCTGCTGGATTAGACCCTGAAATTGACGACGAGGACGATGGTATCACTCTCGAGGATATCAACGATCTGACGCCTGACAAAGTGATTGTAACCTTCTCTACGATGCATTACGGAATGAAAGACAGGAATCCACTGGATTTTGTCAAATTTTATTCCAAAAACCGGCCCAATGGTATGTCGTACTGCGTCCGAATTGTTTTGAACAATATCTCCAACCAATTCTATCTAGAGTGCCGCCGTGCACAGCGAGGAGACCTGTCTCTACTCATGCCGAAACAGTTTGCGGAGGTACTTCTGCGCGTCTATACGAAGGATGTCCGGTACGTACATCGTCTCATGTGCTGTGTAGGTATATGACCCAAAAGCACTCTAGGTTCTTTGGTATTGTCCAGGCAGGCTACCGCAAGTTGCTCACTCGTATCACCCAATCGTCGGAGCCCACCAGCATTGACGTACAAGGCTCCGACTCGGATGGCATAGCCGAACGTCCTCGCACTCCAACGATGAACTCGCGAGTGTCGAGTTTCAAAAGCAGCTTCAGTGCAGAGCCGGGCGAGAACGACGAGAATGGGTCACCATTTCTCAACCAGTTTACAACAGTTAGCAAGAGCTACGGGAAGTCACTAGCATACCCAACCTCCCCTATGAAGTTTCGTGTACCACAACCAGTGCGCCCGTCGTCGCCGACTTTGGATCTGCACCAATCGAAGACGGAGGACTATCGAATGGAAATGCAGCCAGCCATTCAAGCACCGAGCTCACCAACAACACTCAAGCCTGGAACGACTCAGCCTCAAGCTCTCACCGCATTAACTGGTGGGGAAAGTGATAGCCCAGGAGGCATCGCCGGACGAGTTAAGAGCCCAGATATTGCACCGCTTTCTGTCAATCCCAGCCCTAGCAGAGGCCCAAGGTCAAGTAAAAGGCTGAGGGAAGATAGAGGGGGGAGTTTGAAGACTCATGAACAGCCTGGGAGTGGTAGCACGCCAAATAAGAGGAAGAAGGTTTAGCGGAACAGACAGAGGATGAGGATAGTTACAAAGTCATGTTACCCGATTGGGCAATACGATCTGGTCTCAAAAAGACAATCTTCCGAGTCTCGCTTGATTGTTTGACTCTCACCATTATTTCGCCACGACTTACCTTGTTACCAGTCGCCAGTCCCCCTTTCCCGCATGTCTCCTCGCTCGCAGGACATCGAGGCTAGCGCCACCCCGGCCGTGAAGGACCTGAGGAACTTGTTCGAGCAAAAAGCTAGGGAATCCCCTGCAAAGTTCCCTAATGGGTCTCCTCGTGCCAGTGACACCGGTGTGTTACTTGGCCCTCGGTTGTCAGGCAGTCGACGCCCCTCCCCGACGCCGTATTTCGACGAGCAACCTGAGTCTCTCGCCCCTTCACCCGAACCATCCA
>Ga0210393_10004984_pt1 | contig 10474 bp, 13 predicted proteins | sample IncBWC27OmetaG_FD_160068 | JGI IMG/M metagenome (GOLD analysis project Ga0210393, IMG submission 160068) | Forest soil microbial communities from Barre Woods Harvard Forest LTER site, Petersham, Massachusetts, United States - Inc-BW-C-27-O ...
TGGCATTGCCGTCAGACTCGCCGTCGGGGGACGTGGCATCGTCGGTTCCAGGTTCCTGCGCTAGATCGGTATGCGGCTTTCCGACGGGTACTGCGATGCCGTTTCCGCCGCTCCGAGGAAGCGTGGGGGCTTGCGGCGGAGGCACCTTGGTTCGTGAGTCCAGCGCCGTGATGTCGGTTCCGGCGTTGGCGCGGAATGTCGTGGCTTTTTGCTCGGCTTCGCTGATGGCGCTGGCGGTGAGGCTGCGAGCGTGTGAATGCCACCGCTCGATAATGACCAACTGCTCTGCAGGTGTCTTTGCTTCGGCGAGTTCTTCGTTGGCGTTGTTGATGGCGTTTTGCTGACACCGGTCGGCGGTGCGGTACACCTCGGCAACCGACGAAAAGTACGTTCCGGCATCGCGATAGACACCGGCCAATCGACCAACGTCCGCCGCTGCCCGACGGTTCTTTTCGTGGCCTTCGTCGAAACCGGGCGATTGCGCGGACTGCTCGCGCATCGCATTGGCGACTTTCAAGTGCTGATGGGTGACCTCGGCGTCTTCAGCCAGCGTTTTGAAGTAGGCCGCTTCTTCCTCGTAGAGTGCCGGATTGGGCGGCACCATGTCTGGAGTCACGACCATGTTGCCAGCGATGCTGGCTGCCGGCACACCTGCCACTGCTAGCCCTCTCTACGCCTCTTATTTGCACGCCGCGGTGACTTTGCTTTCCGCCTCGTTCGCCCGGTCGATTGCGGCGTCACGAGTCTTGCCCTGGCGGTGCGCCGTGGCATTCTCCATATCGATGCTGGCCGCCAAATACTCGTCGATTCCTGCGCGGACGTCCGTCGGCGTGGCAGAGGGAAGATGGTGACGAAGGTATGAGCTCTCCACCATAATTACCCGCGCCTCATGTGCTAACGCCTGTTGGGTTTCCGGGGCATTCCAGTCTTTTGGAGCACCCGCGACCGCCGTGCTCGCTTCATCCATCACATTCGCGGACGTGCTCCAAAGCTGGCACGCCTTGGTGCGGGCGGCGGCCACTTGACCCGCATCAGGTCTGGACGCCGCCGACGTCGGCGCAGAGTGTGTTGAGCCGGAATGTGGTGATGCCCAGCTGATGCCAGCGACAGCCACAGAGGCCAGCGAAGCGATGAGGCTTAACGCCGCCGCGATGACCGTACGACTTGGCCCCGCCGCCGTCGGAGGTGGTGGCGGGTAAGGGGGTTGCGCCGGCCCGAGTTGGGGCGGGTGAGGGACTGTCGTCATGCTTCCATCACCGGATGTGCGGTCAGATCTTTGGCGTTCTGCTCGTCGGTTCGGACTGTGTCCCCCAATGCCTGCTCGTTCTGTTGACCGACCGCTGCTAGGTGGGGCGCCACCGCCGCCGCGGCTCTGAGGACGTCTGCACGGATAGAAGCGCCAGCCGCGATACTTGGCGCCCACATCGACTCCGCTTGACTGGCATCGACAGCCGACTGCGCGGCAGCGTGCCCGGATTGCGCGGGTAAATTGGCGGCAAACCTGACCACCGCGCCACTGCTGAGCGCGTTCGCCAGCGACGTGGCATCAGGTTCAACACGAAGAGAATCGTTTGCTGGCATCGCTACTCACACACCTTCTCGAGTTGATCAACAGAATCCCTAGTGGCGACCACGAAAGGTTGGGCGTCTTGGTCAGATAATTCCCGAGTGTTTGCGTCTACCAGCGCCAAAGTCGCGGCGATGTAGCCGTTTGTCGCATCTTTAACGTCTTTCGGGACCGCTGGTGTCAAATGCCGTTCGAGGTAAGCGGTTTCGACAGAAGCGACGAGCTGAAAGTTGCCCAATGCCGGCCGATAGTCCGGAGACTGCCGATCTCGCGCAGCCTGGAAGAAGTGGTGCTGAGCACCCGTGATCGAGTTGTTCGCGTTGATGCTGGCGTCGCAAACGTCTTTTTTGGCGGCGGCAACCTGGTCGGCGGTGAAGGTCGGCGCGGGCGGTGCGGCGGTGACTGTGGTTGTCGTCGTTGGGTTTGTGGTCAGGCCGGCGACGCTGAGACCGACCGCAGTGGCGGCGAGCAGGAGCGCGAGGGTGAACATGGTCCACACGGCGATCCAGCCGGGGCGGCGTGGTGTGCGCGGTGCCGGATGTGGGGCAGGTGGAGGGGGTTGTGGTGGCGCGTAGGCGGGTGGCGTGATGACTGTTGCACCCCCGGGCGTTCCGCCCCCCCACGCGGGTGGGGCGCCGGTCGGGTAGCCCGGCACCTGCGGATTCATCCCATAAGGGTATCGCTGTCGCGCGACGAGACGCTACCAATAAAACTGTATTGGAAGCGAAATGCGGGTCGCATTCTCATTGTGCCGCCCAGATTTCACTGTCCGGATCGATAAATGCCTGCACTGCGTCGTCGAGGGCTTCCTGATCGTCAGTGCCGGTCACCGCTTCGGTCTCGGCGTAGGCGGCGTTAACCGCCTCGTCGATCGTGGTGTTGATTAGCTCAGACAGCGCGGAATGGGTGTAGCGGGTGGTGCAGCCCTGGGCGAGCGACAGCGAGGTCAGCTGCCCCTGGGAGTTCACGGACAGCACGACGTCTCCGTCTCCGCCGCTGGCCTCGACGTCGACAGCGGCGAAGTCTTCGAGCACTTTGGATAGCATCGCCGATACGCGTTCGACCCGTGCGATGACGCTGGCGGTCAAGTCCTTATCGGCTTGATAACCCGGATATTCGAAAACCGTCAATTACCGCCGCCTTTGTCGTCGTCGCTGTCGGGTTGTTCCACGCGTCGGCTGCGCGATCTGATCTCTACTGGGCGCTTAGCAGCGCCGCCCGTGGGTGGGCTGGTGGTGTCCACGGTGGCGGTGTGCCGCAGCGGGTCGCGGGGCTCACCTTTGACCCGTTGCGAGTTAGGTCGCGAGGGCGGCACGATCGTTTTGTCGGGATCTTTGATGGTGCGGGTCGCTCCCCCACCCGCACCGGCACCCATACCGCCCATCGGAGGCATGAACATCGGTGCGCCGCCCATGCCAGCAGCGGCCGCGGTCGGTGCGCTCGGCGGTGCACTGCTTAGGCCGGCCATCGGCGGTGGGCTGGGGTCAACCGAGCCCATCGCCGACGCGGCCGGTCTGAGATCGCCGGTCCCGCCGTCTGAGGCTGGGGTGGTGGCACCGCCGCCGCCGTCATCGCCGCCGCCGCTGCCCCCGGCGAACGAGTCGGCCAGGTCGCCGGGGTGGACGTCGTCGTCGAGCTTGTCTTTGCCGCCCAGGCCCGAGGCAAGTCCGGAAACCGCCTGGGTGGCTTGCTGGGCAAACTGCTGAGCTTCTTGACCCAACTTCTCCGGGATGGAGGCCGCCATCCCCACCACACCACCAAGCAGGCCGGTCATCATCGACGGCAGCGACCCCGCCATGCCCGGCATACCCGCTGCGCCCGCGGGGTTGCCTGCCTCGGCGGCCGGGTCGAGGTCGTCTCCCAGGTCATCGCCTGCGTCCGCGACGGCGTCGCCGCCATCATCGGACCCCGCCGCTGTTTTGGGTTTCGCTGCCTGGAGCGGCCCAGATCCGTCCTGCCCGGTCGCCGGTGGTGTGTTGCCTTGTCCGCCATCGGGTTCGACGATCGGCACCACAGGAGGCGGGCCCGGTGGCGTGGCGGGTTGTTCGCCGAGGTGATAGGTCGTGGCCGCGATGTGGGTGCGGTTGGTCAGCTCGTTGACGTTGCTGTGTGCTTTCGACACTGCCTGGGCGGCACCGGGTGTGGGGCGAGAGTTGTACACCGCGATCGCGTTCTGCAATTCCCGATGCCGGTTAGCGAAGTCCGTTGTCGACGGCGTGCTGTGCTGCGCCTGGGCGAAGCGATCCTTGTGGTCGCCGGCCATCTGGCCCAGCAGATGGGTGTAGCGGGTCATGGAGTCTGACCAGTCGGCGTACCCGTTGAGCGCCGCGCTGATCGTCGGGCCTGCCTCGCCATGCAGGTGTTGGCTCACCTCGCCGGCGGCGGTGCGTGCCGAACGCGCGGCATCGCCGAAGGCTTCTCCGAGTGCGGTGCACCCAGAGACGAACGGGGCTCCCGCGCCGGCTTGTCCAGCTTCCATCATCGCCGCGGTGGTCTCGGCGGGCCGTGGTATCTGCGGGGCGATCGGAACCTGGGCGGCGATCAGGTCGGCGGTCACCGCCGGGGTGGGTGACGCCGTGGCCGGTGTGGGATTGCCTTGCAAGCTGACCACCGTCGCGTTCGCAGCGTCCATCGCCGTATAAGACTGTGCCGCTTGGGTAATGGCGTCGGCTGCGGAGTTGAGGACTGCTGCTGCGTCGCTGGCGCGTGAGGCCACCACCGCCCCGTGTTCACTCAGTCGTGCCGCTGCACTCGTTGAGGTTTCATCGGTAGCCAACGGCGGATGCGCCAGCGGCGTGGCGCCCAACTCGGCCAGGGTGTGGGCGGCGGCGCGCAAACCGGCGGCCACAGCGTGCAGCCCGGCAGTGTCCACTTTCAACGCTGCCACGCGGCTCCTTTCATCTGCTGTGCAGGCCGGTGATCAGAAGTCGATCAGGGCTTCGTAGCTGGCGACCTGCTCGGCGGTTGCCAGCGCGCTGGAGACGGCGACGTGGGATGCCTCCCACTCCTCGCGCAACGCCAGCTGCGAGCGCAGATGCGCCAGCGTATTCAGTTTGATGATCCGATTGGCCAGCTCGGCGTCGCTGAGTTCCATGGCCTCGGCCAGCAGTTCCACACCCAACGAGTTGCCGCTTCGCCCGACCGCCACCACGATCGACTCATCGCGGCTGGCGGCCTCAAAAACCGCGGTGTCGAAGTCGGTCGAGGGCGCTTCAGACATGGCGCTAGTCGGTGGAAATCGTCAGCTTGGCCCGGTTCTGGGCGTTCATCTCTTCCATCTCCGCCGCCCCTTTGCGGAGCTGTGCGGCCATCGCCCGATGCCGCCGCTCCTGTTCCACCAGTGTCGCCTCACGCGCATTGACCGCACTAATGGTGGCGCGGCGGGCTTCGTGAAACAGCGGCCCCCAGGACGCCGCGGCGGCCGCCGCGTGTTGATTATCGGAGCGCGCCGTGGCGCACCCGTCGGCGGCCCGCTCGTGCGCCAACGCCCATTTGATCAGTTCTGTGGGGCTGACCTGCAAGGTCTGCTCGCTCATCGACATCAGATTACTCTCCTTGTTCGCGCCGGATGGTTGCTCAACTGGCCGCCGGTGCAGGCGGTGGGGTGGCTGGCAGGCTGGCCGCCGCCGGCACGGCCGGTGATGTGGTGGCTGTCGCGTGTGCCCAGCCCAGGAAGTTCGGCCCGGTATCAAGTTGGTCGATCGGGGTGACCTGGCCGTTGATCCAGACGGTGTCCTTCCCCAAAGCCATCACCCGGTGATCGGTGTATTGGCCGATGTCTCCGAACTGCAGCCGTGACGGGCTCACCGGTGCGCTGACCGCAGATCCAACCGGCGGCAGTTGCAGTCCCGCGGCGCTGTAAGCCTCGTCGATGTCTCCTCCGCCGAGCACCGCGCGTCCCGCCTGCGCGATCGCTGGGCTATCGGCGGTGCGCACCGAGTTGTCCGGCAGCTCCACCTGGGTGGACGCGGCGGGAACCTGTCCAGGTGCCGCCGCTGCCGGCGGCGCCGGCGTGCCGTTCCCGGCATTCTGAGCGCCGCCGGTGCCGGAGTTGTTGTCGCCCTGGTTGCCGGCCTGTTGTGTGCCGTTCTGGGATTTATCGCCGCTGGATTGCGGATCTGAAGGGTCTTTCAGTGGCGCGGCGTGCTCGTCTGAGGCCTCGTCAGCGGAGTCATGACCAGGATCGCGCAAAGCGCTGCCGATCGCATCGCCCAGATCACCCAGGCCGCCACCGCCCCCTCCGAAACCAGGAATGGCCGAACCCAACGCCGAGGGCAGCGAACCCAGCGCGCCCATCGCCGGGCCGAGCGCGCCCAGCCCGGCCATCATCGGATCAGACGGCAAGCCGCCGTCGAGTAACGGATCATTCCCGGCCCCACCCGGGTCGCCGCCGTTATCGGCGCCCGGTGCACCCGGCGCTGCTGGTGCCGGTGTGCCGCCGGGACAATCCGGTGTGCCACCGGGTTTCGACGGGTCATCGCCAGAACCCTTCCCGCCGTCATGCAGAGCCTGATAGCGCGCGGCCAAACCGTCGAGCACCTTGGCCTGCGAATCAGCGTCCAGGCTGCCATTTTTGAGCACATCAAGGACGTCGCCGGTCTTGTTCTGGAGGAATTCGGCCAGCTGCTGCTGGCCGGGCGCGGTGTCCAGCGTCGAGTCGAGTTTGTTGACCTGTTCGATGATCTCCTGCTGCAAGCCTTGCAGGCGCTTGCGGCCCTCCTCGCTGGAGCTGGTCGCCTTCAGCACCGCATCGGCCAACTCATCGTCGGCGTCATTGATCGCCGAATGATTCTTGGCCAACGCATCATCGAGACGTTTGGCCGCATCCACCGCAGAGCCCGACATTCCCGGCGGGGCCGAGCTCGGATCAGTTGGCGGCGGCGGAGATTTCGGACCATCCGGCGGCGGCGGGGGTGGCGGTGACACTGGCGCGTCGTGCTCCAAGGCCTTATTAATCTGATCCAAAGAGGCGGTGTCGGGGTCGATCCCCATGTATTGCAGCTTGGCCCGATCGTTCGTGGTGAGCTGGCCGCGATCAGTGATGGCCGCGCCATCTTGAGGAAATGGCCCGCCACCGCGCGGCGCGGATGGAAACGGTGTCCCCAGCACTTCTGAGACGCCGCCCAGCAAGTTCGACAGCGCTAGATCGGTCCATCCAGTCATGCTCGGGACGATAAGTCCCGTCGCCTGCGGCCCGCTACCAGCGGGCCAGACATTGGTCGAAAAATTCCGCGCCGCTTGTCCACACGCGGTGTTGTCTTCGGTTGTCTTTCAAGACACGCCGCGCAATGTGCGCGGAATTACCGCGAACGTGGTGTAACACTTCGCTCGACAGTAACAGCAGCATCGCTGGAAGGAACCCGCGGACTCGACTTCCTGTGCGTCCGTTTGAATCTGATAGTGGACGTCGCGGGCACGATGCGCGCGAGAGGAAAAACAGCTACGAAGAGGCGACGTTGCGGTCGCGCTTGATCTGCTGCCACTGCTGAATGAGGCCCGCGCCGGATCCGCGACCGCGGCCCGATGTCGATGTTTGAGGACGTACCGGCGCCGCCGGGCCCGCGACGCCGGTACCTCCGAGCACCCTTCATAGCGCGTACCCTGGATGGTTGGGTTGCGCGACCGGCGCAGCCCCCTTTACGCAAGCGCGCCCAGGACACCGCACCGCAAGGTTTCACCCGATACGCCATGAAAATTGTATTGCCACCTGATATTTCAGGCGGTGACCCCGCTTGGCTGCTCGACTATCTCGGCCTTAATGTGGTCCAGGCGCCGACGACGCCGGACACCACCTGGGTCGTCTCGGTCCGCCAGGTCGACCTGGTCGCGGCGCAGACGCTGCACGGGCCTGCGCTCAACCGCAGCAGGTTCGATGTCTCCACCATCCCGACTCCCCAGGTGCACGGTGGAATGGGGCCGCAGCTTGCACCGCAGACCAGCAGCACATCGAGGAGTTGCAAAAGTCGACGACTCTGCCGTCGCTGCTGGAGCAGATCACCAGCACCCTGATCGCGGTCCGCGACGATCAAGTCCCCGAGGCGATCCGCTGGGCCAGCGACACGCTCGCCGAAATCCCGCTGTACCACGATGACGGCACTACTGAACCCCTGTTTGCCCGGCATTCCGTGCACGACATCCGCATCGACCCGCTGGCCTACCGGTGGTCCAAACTCCCCCAGGTCCTGATTCGGCTCAGACACGAGAGCGTGAGCGACGTCATCGCGAGCGCCAGAGCCATTCCGAATGAACTGGCATTCAACTCATCTGGGGCGCTCTTGGAGGGCACGATCTTTGGCGGCCTGTACTTTGCGCCACTGGTGGGCAATATGTCGCCACTGCTGTGGGGCATCGGCGCACCGCGGTTGGGGCAGGTCATCCTGTACACGTTCGGACGTGCCATCGGCGGGCGCGGCAGGGGCGCCAGCCGCGACCACATCGACAGCCTGAAAATCTTCGACTATCACTGCCCGGCCGAGGAGTTCGATACCGAATCCTTCGACCAGGCAACCCTTCATAAGGCGGCCTACTCTGAGGCAGTGGACTGGTGGGCCAGCCGCATCAACAAGATGCTGCGTGAGCTCTTCTCCCCCGCCACGTATGTTGACGCCAACGGCTTCTACCTGCTGAGGCGCACCAGATGTGGATGCTCAACGTCGAACAGCCGCTGTCGCGGATCGGGGCGATCCTTCGTCGCCCCACCGACCAAGCCACCCAACTGATGCTGATGTTCCCGGCGCTGGACATTCTTGCCGACAGCTTCGCCGGCGGTAACGGCGCTGGCGCGCTGATGGTGCCGTCACGGATCCGCAAGCGGATCACCGCCCTCGAAGACCGTGTGCCAGAACGGATTGCGCCGCTGATCCTGGCGCCGGCCTACCGGGCGCTGGCGGCCGCGCAGCAGACCGCCGATGGGTTCTTCGTGTCCAGCCCCAATCCGGATGCCACGACCGAATCGCGGCTGCTGCGGTTGTGGAACGCGCGGCGCAACACCACCCATGGCTTCGGCGGCAACGCTGAGATCCTCGCTGACCATAGCGGACGGCTGCCCGCCGACGTCGTTTTGGTGCCCATGGTGTATCTGCTCGACCTGCTCACCGACCGCGAACGGCTGCTGCAACGCATCGCGAATACGAGCAGCTAATGCCCGGACTGCGGGTAGGTGCCCGGATCGCGGTTTTGGCCGGGGTCGGCCGGCTCGGGCAGCAGGTCGCCGTGCCACAGGTAAATCCCTGATCCGGGCAGAAATTCTTCCCACCCATACGGTGGTTTCTCAGTTGATCCCGGCGCATAGAACTTCGCGCCCGGGAAATCCGATCGCGGAGCCCACACGCCGGTGTTGGGGCCGAGCTCGATGTAGGGGTCAGGGTTGCCGTGCTCGTCGGACGCCGCGGGCGGTCCCAGTTGTCCCGGAGCAAGCACCTTGACATGCGGCAGTTCGTCTTCGCGCACAAAATTGCCTGACTGCGAACCGATTTCGAGCCACCCGGGCTCGCCCCACGGTTTGGCGGGGCCGAGGCCACCGGGCCCGGCGATGACGGGCAGGTGGCGTTTGTCGCCCGGCTTCCACTTCTGGGAGTCCAGCGGAATCGCGGGCGGGGACTGCTTGGCTCCCCCACTGCTGGTGACATAGTCCGCAGCCTGGATGGTACCGGCAATGTTGGCGTCGCGTTGGGTGAAGTTCTCCAGGACGCCTTTGGCTTGGCTGAGTTGGCCGTGCAGGTATTGGGCAAGGGCTTGCTGACCGCCGGCGGTGTGGGTGTCGGGAGCCAATTGGGCGACACCGTGGCGGGTTTGAGCGATGAGGTCGTCCATGTCTTTGGCGCCGTCGGTCGCGGCGTGGGCCGCATCGTCGAGCGCGGGACCGAAGCGTTTGTCGGCGTCCACCGTGCTTTTCAGCGCATGGATCTGCTCGCCGCTGGCTTCCAGATACGTCGACTCGCTGGCACCCTGCCACCCGGTGGCGGCGGCCTCGCGGGTCTGGGCCAGCGCGTCGTGGCCATCGACGAGCTGCTGAGCAGACGGCAGCGACTCAGAGTCCGGCGCGGACCCGAACAACCGGCGAGCAGCACTGAGTGCCCGCCCCGCCTCACTGACCAATCCATCAAGGGCCATGATTCACAGTATCGCGGAGGGGTTGAGCTGCCGACCAGTCACGGCGCCAGCGAGCATGCTCGCCGCAGCCTCGGATCAAACGACGTCGAGGCTGATCCGCAGGGCGTTATCGGTGCGCCGTGGCGCGGGGCTGCGGTCCAGCTCGCCGGCAAGAGCGCGCGCTTGCTTGATTGCCAGCCGGGCAGCCGACTTCTGTTCGGGTGTGCTGGCCGGGTCCAGCAGGACTTCGCGGGCCCGTGTCTGGGCGGCCACTCCCCTGGCTCGCCGGTCGGGACTGTCGGGCAGCGCTTGGGCGGGCCGGATGTCGTTCTGGGTCTGCGCTAACGGGGTTTCTTCGGGCATGAGGCACGCTAACGCCGCGCAACGGACGCTCGCGACCGTCGTTGGCCACTTTCGCCCAAAGTCGACACCGGGTGGCGACATTGGGCGGCCATCGCGCCGGCGTCCAGGCAGTGCAGGCCGGTGCGGCTTTTGTTGCGCAGGGCTTGGTCCGGTGTGTTAGAGGTCGTGGCCGGGGCTGTCGAGGTCCTGGTCGAGGTCGTGGTGTTCGAGGGTGAGGCGTTCGCGGGCGCGGATGGTTTTGCGCAGGGCGTCGGCCGTGGGGTAGCCGAGTTCTTCGAGCAGGGCCGGGGTGGGGTTGAGCAGCAGGCTCCAGCCGGGTTTGCGTCCGCGCGCTTTGAGGCGTTGGTCGGCTTGGGCGGCTTTGGCTTTCGCTTCGGGGCTTTCGGCGGCCATGCGCAGTTCGAGGGTGAGGGCTTTGAGTTCGGCGTCGGCGGTGGCCAGCTCGTCGGCGTG
>Ga0210393_10004986_pt1 | contig 10473 bp, 10 predicted proteins | sample IncBWC27OmetaG_FD_160068 | JGI IMG/M metagenome (GOLD analysis project Ga0210393, IMG submission 160068) | Forest soil microbial communities from Barre Woods Harvard Forest LTER site, Petersham, Massachusetts, United States - Inc-BW-C-27-O ...
CGGGGGCGGCGTGCCGTAATTAGGCGGCGGGGGTGGGTAGCCCGGAGGGTTGTTGCCGCCTTGCGGGTCGGATGGGTTGCCTGGATGCTCTGGGGGCTGGCTCATTGCCGTCCTAGCTGTCGGATTCGATCTGTGGGCACGCGCACTGAACTTGGCAAACGGGAACTTAGCAAATATGCGGCTACGGGGCGAGGATTGGCTTCGCCGTGCGTCGCGGTCGCCTCCGGTCGGCGTGGGTGTCCGCTCTGCGTGGTATGCCTAAAGCCGTGTCCGACGGTCTGTTCGACCTGCCCGGCGCACCGCAGGCGACCAACCATGACCTGGGCGTGTCCGCCGGCGCACCGCTGCCGGTGCGGATGCGTCCGGCATCGCTGGACGAAGTGGTCGGGCAGGACCACTTGCTGGCACCCGGATCGCCACTGCGCCGCCTGGTCGAGGGTTCGGGCGTGGCATCGGCCATCCTGTACGGCCCACCGGGCAGCGGAAAGACGACGCTGGCCGCGCTCATCTCGCAGGCGACCGGCCGCCGGTTCGAGGCGCTGTCGGCGTTGTCGGCCGGCGTCAAAGACGTTCGGGCCGTCATAGACACTGCCCGAAATGCGCTGCTGCGCGGCGAGCAGACGGTGCTGTTCATCGACGAAGTGCACCGATTCTCCAAGACGCAGCAGGATGCCCTGCTGTCGGCGGTGGAGAACCGGGTGGTGCTGCTGGTGGCGGCGACTACGGAGAACCCGTCGTTTTCGGTGGTGGCGCCGCTGCTTTCACGGTCGCTGATCCTGCAGTTGCGGCCGCTGACGTCCGACGACATTCGCACCGTGGTGCAGCGGGCGATCGATGATCCCCGCGGTCTGGGCGGGCAGGTCGCGGTGCGGCCCGAGGCGATCGACCTGCTGGTGCAATTGGCCGCCGGCGATGCCCGGCGCGCCCTGACCGCGCTGGAGGTCGCCGCCGAAGCGGTGCAAGGGCAGCCGGTCACCGTCGAGGCCATCGAACAGTCCCTGGACAAAGCCGCGGTGCGCTACGACCGCGACGGCGACCAGCACTACGACGTCACCAGTGCATTCATCAAGTCGGTGCGCGGCTCTGACGTCGACGCCGCGCTGCACTATCTGGCCCGCATGCTGGTGGCCGGGGAGGATCCTCGGTTCATCGCGCGCCGGCTGCTGATCCTGGCCAGTGAGGACATCGGCATGGCCGATCCGACGGCGCTGCAGACCGCGGTTGCCGCCGCGCAGACGGTGGCGCTGATCGGCATGCCCGAGGCTCAGCTGACGCTGGCGCATGCCACCATCCACCTGGCCACCGCGCCCAAGTCCAACGCGGTCACCACCGCGCTGGCCGCGGCCATGGACGACATCAAGGCGGGCAAGGCCGGTCTGGTGCCGGCTCATCTGCGCGACGGCCACTACTCCGGCGCGGCGGCGCTGGGCAACGCACAGGGCTACAAATACTCTCACAACGACCCGGACGGCGTTGTCGCACAACAATATCCGCCCGACGAGTTGGTGGACGTCGACTACTATCGGCCCACCGGTCGCGGCAATGAGCGTGAGATGGTCGGTCGCCTGGACCGGCTGCGGGCGATCATCCGCAGGAAACGGAGACGGCCATGAAGACGTTCACCGACGAGGAGATGGGCAGGCTGCTGCCCACCGCCAAGCCCTACAGCGTCGTCATCCTCAAGCAGGGACCCAACTTCGGTGACGACACGGCACCGGGCATCGTCTGGGAGCACGGGCGGCGCAACTTCGCCCTGCGCGACGACGGCGTGCTGGCGGTGGTCCTGCCGGTGACCGATGGGTCTGATGTCTGCGGCATCGCGGTGTTCGCGGCGACGGTCGACGCCACCACGGCCATCATGGGCGACGACCCAGGCGTGGCGGCCGGAGTCTTCACCTACGAGGTGCACCCCTGCCGGGGATTCCCCGGGGATTCGCTGCCCTAGGGCGGTCAGATCAGTTCGGGCACCCGCAAGCCGGCGATGGCCAGTTCGAACTCGGCGACATCGATTACCTCGGCGCCCAGATCCCGGACGCGCCTGCTGCGCAGCTCGGTCGCGCGGTCGCGATTCCGGGCCATTGCTTCAAGGCTGTCGAACGTCGAGCATGACACCGCTCGCCGGCATGCCGGGTGGTCGACCATCAGGCTGGCACTGCAGAAGCCGTCCAGATTCTCCATCTCCGGAAGAACGGACGTCCGGTAAAAGTCCAGCGACCGGGTGAGCTGATCCGGCACCACCTTGAGCCAGGTGGCCCGCACGCATGCGCCGGCGCGCGAGTGGTGGTCGCGGTGCAGCAGCGCGATGTCCCATTCTTCGACCCTCGCGCTGCCGTCGAACATCAGCGCGGCGCGGTCACGGATGGGCGCCACCCGCTCGGCGCCGGCGCGCATCGCCTCGATGGATTCCCAGGCGCTGGTGGCGATGCATCTGCCGGACTGGCGGTCCACCAACAGCGACACCCCGACACACCCGTCCATCTCGTTCAGGGCGGGCATGACGACGTCGCGAACGTGCGCAATTCCAATGTCGACCGACAAGGGTTGCGCCTGGATGGTGGTAGAGCGTGCGTACACGATCGGCCCCTCCTATGTCGGGGCAGCGCCCCGGTGGCGCCACCGGTCCCTCCAGATACCTTCCTCCTACCCGTTATCGGCCGCAATGGCCACAACGAGTGGCCACCCTCTTCGAAGGGATTGGCCCGTTCCCACGGGAATTGACCACAGACACAAGGCAATGCCGGCCGAACGCCTGGTTCGGCCGGTCTACCGCCGTACCTCGATCAGACCAGCTCGGGTACCCGCAGGTGCGCTAGCGCCAGCTCGAACCCGCATTCGTCGAGTTCCTCGGCGCCCGCTTCTGGCATCGACGTGGCCTTGAGGGCGGTTATCTGGTCCCGGTTCCGCTCCATCGCGTCCAGGCTGTCGAACGTCGTGGAAGACACGGCGCGTCCGGATGCGCGGTCGACCAGCAGGCTCGCGCTGCAGAACCCGTCGAGGTCCTGGAGCTGGGGCAAGACTGACGACTTGTAGTACTCGATGCCTTGGTCAACTTGGTCCGGCGGCACCTTGACCCAGGTCGCCAGCACACCCGCACCGTCGGCCGAGCGGTGGTCACGATGCAGCGCCGCGATCTCCCACTGGTCGATGTTTGCCGTCCCCCCGAACATTTCCGCGGCCCGATCACGGATCGGCGTTACGTGTTCCCCGCTGGCGCGCATGGCCTCCTCGGTGTCCCAGGCGCTGGTGGCGATGCACCGGCCGGACTGCCGGTCGACCAAAAGGGATACGCCGATGCACCCCGGCATATCCTGCAGGGCGGGCATAACCTCATCGCGAAGATGCGCAATGCCGTCATCGATAGACGAGGGTTGCGCCTGAATAGTGGTAGAGCGTGCGTACACGATCCACCCCCTCTTTGTTCGGGGCAGCGCCCCGGTGGCGCCACCGGTCCACGCACTACCTTCCTCCTGCCGATTAGCCCCCGCAATGGCGCGACCTCGCTCACAATCAATTGGCCGCTTTCAGCTGCCCCGCCGTAGGCTTGACCGGATGCATACGGATGTGCTGGATGTAGACACCGCGCGTCGCCGCATCGTGGATCTCACCGACGCGGTACGCAGGTTCTGCTTCAGCTGTGGCGACGGCCTGTGCAACGTGTTCGTTCCGCACGCGACGGCCGGGGTCGCAATCATCGAGACGGGCGCCGGCTCCGGCGACGACCTGGTCGACACGCTGGAACGGCTGCTGCCACGCGACGATCGCTACCGGCACGCGCACGGCTCCGAAGGCCACGGCGCCGACCACGTTTTGCCGGCGATTGTCGCGCCGTCGGTGACGGTGCCGGTCTCCAGTGGCGAACCGCTGCTGGGTACCTGGCAGAGCATCGTGCTGGTGGACCTCAACCGGGACAATCCACGGCGGTCGGTGCGGTTGAGCTTTCTGGAGGGTTAGCGACCAGGCAACGGACGGCGCGAAAGCGGTACTGTGTGCCGTCGAGATGCGTCGTTAGACAGCCTTCCAATAATCCAGGCGAATAGGCTGGGAATCGACGTCGATGCAAAACGGGAAGAAGCGAACTTAAGTGCAGACACACGAGATCAGGAAGAGGTTCCTTGATCATTTCGTGAAGGCAGGTCACACCGAGGTGCCGAGCGCGTCGGTGATCCTTGACGACCCCAACCTGCTGTTCGTCAACGCCGGCATGGTCCAGTTCGTGCCGTTCTTTCTGGGGCAGCGCACCCCGCCCTACGCTACGGCCACCAGCATCCAGAAGTGCATCCGCACTCCGGATATCGACGAGGTGGGCATCACCACCCGGCACAACACCTTCTTCCAAATGGCCGGCAACTTCTCGTTCGGCGACTACTTCAAACGCGAGGCCATCGAGCTGGCGTGGTCGCTGCTGACCAATCCCGTCGCCGACGGGGGATACGGATTTGACCCGGAAAGACTCTGGGCCACAGTGTATTTGGACGACGACGAGGCCGCGCAGCTGTGGCAGGCGATCGCCGGCCTTCCGCAGGAACGCATCCAGCGCCGCGGCATGGCCGACAACTACTGGTCGATGGGCATCCCCGGGCCATGCGGCCCGTCATCGGAGATCTACTACGACCGCGGCCCGGAGTTCGGAGTCGAGGGCGGCCCAATAGCCAACGAAGACCGTTACGTCGAGCTTTGGAACCTGGTGTTCATGCAAAGCGAACGCGGAGAAGGCACTGGCAAAACCGACTTCGAGATCCTCGGGCCGTTGCCCCGCAAGAACATCGACACCGGCATGGGCGTCGAGCGGGTCGCGTTCGTGCTGCAGGGTGTGCACAACGTCTACGAAACCGACCTGCTAAGGCCGGTCATTGACACGGTCGCGGCGCGCGCCCCGCGTGGGTATGACCTCGGCAACCACGAAGACGATGTGCGTTACCGCATCATCGCCGACCACAGCCGCACCGCGGCGATCCTGATCGGCGACGGGGTAAGTCCCGGCAACGACGGACGCGGTTACGTGCTGCGCCGGCTGCTGCGCCGCGTGATCCGCTCGGCCAAGCTGCTGGGCATCGAGGGCCCGATCGTCGGCGACCTGATGGCCACCGTGCGTGACGCGATGGGCCCGTCCTATCCCGAGCTCGTCGCCGATTTCGACCGGATCAGGCGCATCGCCGTTGCCGAGGAGACCGCGTTCAATCGCACGCTGGTGTCGGGCTCGAAGTTGTTTGACGAAGTTGCCGGCGCCACCAAAGCGTCGGGTGCCAACGTGGTTTCCGGTTCGGATGCCTTCACCCTGCACGACACCTATGGCTTCCCGATCGAGCTCACTTTGGAGATGGCCGCCGAGGCCGGCCTGCAGGTCGACGAAACGGGCTTCCGCGAACTGATGGCCGAGCAGCGTAGGCGCGCCAAGGCCGATGCGGCGGCGCGTAAGCATGCGCACGCGGACCTGAGCGCGTACCGCGAGCTGGTCGACGCCGGCCCCACCGAGTTCACCGGATTCGACGAGTTGATTTCCGGGGCAAGGATTCTGGGCATCTTTGTGGACGGCAAACGGGTTCCGGTGGTAGCGCACGGTACCGACGGGGCGGATCGCGTCGAACTCGTGCTGGACCGCACCCCGCTCTACGCCGAGTCGGGCGGCCAGATCGCCGACGAGGGCATCATCGGTGGAACAGGCGCCAACGAGGCCGCCCGGGCAGCGGTCACCGATGTGCAGAAGATCGCGAAAACCCTTTGGGTGCATCGAGTTAATGTCGAGTCTGGGGAATTCGTGGAGGGCGACACCGTCGTCGCGGCGGTGGACCCGGGGTGGCGCCGGGGCGCCACCCAAGGGCACTCGGGTACCCACATGGTGCACGCAGCGCTACGACAAGTGCTGGGGCCCAACGCCGTTCAGGCGGGATCTCTGAACCGCCCGGGCTACTTGCGCTTCGACTTCAACTGGCAGGGGCCACTCACCGAAGACCAGCGCACCCAGATCGAAGAGGTGACCAACGAAGCCGTGCAGGCCGACTTCGAGGTGCACACGTTCACCGAGCAGCTCGAGAAAGCCAAGGCGATGGGAGCGATGGCGCTGTTCGGCGAGAGCTATCCCGACGAAGTGCGGGTGGTGGAGATCGGCGGACCGTTTTCGCTGGAGCTGTGCGGCGGCACCCATGTGCACAACTCCGCGCAGATCGGCCCGGTGACGATCCTGGGCGAATCGTCGATCGGTTCCGGGGTCCGCCGGGTGGAGGCCTACGTCGGGCTCGACTCGTTCCGCCACCTGGCCAAGGAGCGGGCGCTGATGGCCGGGCTGGCGTCGTCGCTCAAGGTGCCCTCCGAAGAGGTGCCCGCCCGGGTGGCCAATCTCGTGGAGCGGCTCAAGGCCGCGGAGAAGGAACTCGAACGCGCCCGGCTGGCGGGCGCGCGGGCCGCTGCGACCAACGCCGCGGCCGGCGCGGAGCGGATCGGTAACGTTCGTGTGGTGGCGCAGCGGATGTCCGGCGGAATGACGGCAGCCGACCTGCGCTCCCTCGTCGGCGATATTCGCGGCAAGCTGGGCAGCGATCCGGCGGTGGTCGCGCTGATCGCCGAGGGCGAGGGCGAAACCGTGCCGTATGCGGTGGCCGCCAATCCGGCCGCCCAGGATCTGGGGATCCGCGCCAACGACCTGGTCAAACAGCTCGCCATGGCTGTGGACGGTCGCGGCGGTGGTAAGGCCGACCTGGCGCAGGGCTCAGGAAAGAATCCGACCGGCATCGACGCGGCGCTCGACGCGGTCCGCTCCGAGATCGCCGTGATAGCGCGGGTCGGTTGAGTGGTCTCAGCACAGCATCGCTTGCCCGACCGGCCCGGCGACCCTGAACAGGACCCCGGCCGGGGACGGCGGCTCGGCATCGATGTGGGCAGTGTGCGGATCGGTGTTGCTTCCAGCGATCCCGACGGCATCCTGGCCACTCCGGTGGAAACGGTGCGTCGCGACCGCTCCGGCAAGCATGTGCGCCGGCTGGCCGAGCTGGCCACCGAATTGGAGGCCGTCGAGGTGATCGTCGGATTGCCGCGGACGCTGGCCGACCGCACCGGCCCGTCGGCCCAGGACGCGATTGAACTCGCCGAGGCGCTGGCTCGACGGGTTGCTCCCACGCCGGTGCGGCTCGCCGACGAGCGGCTTACCACGGTCAGTGCGCAGCGATCGCTGCGCGCGGCAGGGGTGCGGGCCAAGGAGCAGCGGGCGGTGATCGACCAGGCGGCGGCGGTGGCAATCTTGCAGAGCTGGCTCGATCAACGCCGAGCCACGATGGCCGGGGCTGAGTCTGCGGCGGGGGATGCCACCGATGGTTGACAGTGTGCGACGCCACCGTGCGGAGCCCGAAGCGGTCGGGCCGCCGCGGCGGAGGATGAGCCGGGTGGCCCGGAATCGGGCCGAGCGCGGGCGCCGGCGGCGGCGCTTCGCCGGCCGGATCACTGCCGGCGTGCTGGTCGTGGTCGTGGTGGCGGCCGTCTTCCTGGGCTCCAAACTCTGGCACGCGGTATTCGGGGCCGGTGACGACTACACCGGCGGCGGCAAGCGCGACGTCGTGATTCAGATACAAGACGGCGACTCGACCACCGCGGTCGGTGAGACGCTGCACAACCAGGGCGTGGTTGCCACCGTCCGGGCATTTGTCAATGCCGCGCACGGCAACACCGCGATTACCTCCATCCAGCCAGGCTTTTACCGGATGCGCACCGAAATCCCGGCGGCCAACGCCGTCGCGCGGCTGGCCGACCCGAATAACCGGGTCGGACGGTTGGTGATCCCGGAAGGACGTCAACTCGACGACACCACCGACATGAAGACGAATAAGGTGAATCCTGGCATTCTCAGCCTGATTTCCCGTGCCACCTGTGTGGATCTCGACGGCAACAAGCGCTGTGTCTCGATTGACGACCTCCGCGCGGCGGCGGGCAACAGCGCTCCCGCGGTGTTGTCGGTACCGGCCTGGGCGGTTGAGCCGGTCACCGAATTGGGCAATGACCATCGCCGGCTCGAGGGCCTTATCGCACCCGGGACCTTCAATGTCGATCCCTCGGCGACGGCCGAGAGCATCTTGGCGAACCTCGTCAGCGCCGGGGCGGTGGAATACACGAAATCCGGGTTGGTGGATACCGCCCAGGCCATGCATCTGTCGCCGTACGACATCCTGGTGGTGGCGTCGTTGGTGCAGCAAGAAGCCAGCTCGCAGGACTTCCCGAAGGTGGCGCAGGTCATCTACAACCGGCTGAACGCCCACCACACGCTGGAGTTCGACTCGACGGTGAACTATCCGCTGGACCGCCGCGAGGTGGCCACCAGCGACGCCGACCGTGCCCAGAAGACGCCTTGGAACACCTACGTATCCCAAGGGCTGCCCGCCACCGCGATCTGCTCGCCCGGCGTCGACGCGCTGCGCGCCGCCGAGCATCCCGAACCGGGTGACTGGTTGTACTTCGTCACCATCGACGCCCAGGGAACCACGCTGTTCACCCGGGACTACAAGCAGCATCTGGCCAATATCGAGCTGGCTAAGCGCAACGGTGTCCTCGACAGCGCGCGCTAACTCGGCGCCTCCTAGAAGGGCGGCCGTTCTCGGCTCGCCGATCGCACATTCGAAGTCCCCGCAACTGCACCTGGCCGCCTACCGCGCGCTGGGCCTGGATGACTGGACCTACCAGCGCATCGAGTGCGGCGCCGAGGAGCTCCCGGGTGTGGTCGGCGGCTTCGGGCCCGAGTGGGTTGGCGTGTCGGTGACCATGCCGGGCAAGTTCGCCGCCCTGCGGTTCGCCGACGAGCGCGCCCAGCGCGCGGCTCTGGTCGGTTCGGCCAACACCCTGGTGCGCACAACGCGTGGCTGGCGGGCGGACAACACCGACATCGACGGCGTGGCGGGCGCGGTCGGATCGGCCTCTGGACGGGCGCTGGTGTGTGGATCGGGCGGCACCGCGCCGGCGGCCGTCGTGGGGTTGGCCGAACTCGGCGTCCCCGGCATCACCGTCGTGGCGCGCAATCCGGAGAAGGCGGCCCGGTTGGTGGACCTGGGAACACGAGTTGGCGTGGCGACGCGGTTCTGCGGGTTGGACAGCGGCGAGTTGGCCGACCAGGTGGCCGCCGCGGAAGTGCTGGTCAGCACGATTCCGGCGGACGTGGCTGCGCGGTATGCCGACACGTTCGCCGCGATCCCGGTACTGCTGGACGCCGTCTACGACCCCTGGCCGACGCCGCTGGCCACCGCGGTAGCCGCCGCCGGCGGCCGAGTCATCAGCGGGGTGCAGATGCTGCTGCATCAGGCGTTCGCGCAGGTCGAGCAATTCACCGGGCTGCCTGCGCCGCGCGAGGCGATGACTTGCGCTTTGGAGGCCCTGAACTAGCGTGCCGCGCATGCGGACCGCCGTGGCGAGCCTCGCAGTGGCCCTGGTGTTCGTCTGGCTGGCGGCGTTGAGCTGCTACGACATCCGGCAACGCCGGTTACCGAACCGGCTGACGCTGCCCGGGGCGGGCGTGATTCTGTTGGCCGCCGCCGTTGCCGGGCGCGGGCTGCCCGCGCTGGCCGGGGCGGCGACGTTGGCCGGGATGTATCTGCTGGTGCACCTGGTGGCGCCGGCGGGGATGGGGGCCGGCGACGTCAAGCTGGCGATCGGTGTGGGTGGGTTGGCCGGCTGCTTCGGTGCCGAGGTGTGGTTGCTTGCGGCGCTGTCCGCGCCGCTGCTGACCGCGCTGTGCGGTGTGGTTGCTTGGTTTCTCGGTGGTGCCGCCGGCACCCTCACCGTGCCGCACGGTCCGTCGATGTGCGTGGCCACCGCCGGCGCGGCGGGGTTGGCTCTGCTGGGGTGAGCACATGGGAAGATGGTCAGGTGTTGCGCTGGATCACCGCCGGGGAGTCGCATGGCCGCGCGTTGGTGGCCGTGCTCGAAGGCATGGTCGCCGGCGTGGAAGTCACCTCCAGCGAAATCGCTGATCAGCTGGCCCGCCGTCGGCTCGGCTATGGTCGCGGCGCCCGGATGGCGTTCGAGCGCGACGCGGTGACCGTGCTTGCCGGGGTACGCCACGGCATCACCCTGGGCGGGCCCATCGCTATCGAAATCGGCAACACCGAATGGCCGAAGTGGGAAACGGTGATGGCCGCCGACCCCGTCGACCCCGCGGAGCTGGCGGATATCGCGCGCAATGCCCCGTTGACCCGGCCGCGGCCCGGCCACGCCGACTACGCGGGCATGCTCAAGTACGGCTTCGACGACGCCCGCCCGGTGCTGGAGCGGGCCAGTGCCCGCGAGACCGCGGCCCGTGTCGCGGCGGGGACGGTCGCCCGGGCGTTTCTGCGTCAGGCGCTGGGTGTCGAGGTGCTCTCACACGTCATCGCGATCGGCCCGTCGGCACCCTATGACGGCCCTCCGCCGCGACCCGAAGACCTGCCCGGGATCGATGCCAGCCCGGTGCGCGCCTTCGACAAGGCAGCCGAGCAGGCGATGACAACCGAGATCGAGGCGGCC
>Ga0210393_10004992_pt1 | contig 10468 bp, 12 predicted proteins | sample IncBWC27OmetaG_FD_160068 | JGI IMG/M metagenome (GOLD analysis project Ga0210393, IMG submission 160068) | Forest soil microbial communities from Barre Woods Harvard Forest LTER site, Petersham, Massachusetts, United States - Inc-BW-C-27-O ...
CCAACGATTTGGCATCTCCCTCGTTCAACGGACGATAGATTTCACCGATCGGCTCACCCGGAGCATCTTAAATCATTCCGGATGTATGGGTGAATAAATGCTGGATCGTGAGCGCTTTGTCAGCAGGAACCAGTTGCGGGTCTTCCGCTGTTCCGCCGACAAACACTCGAAGATCGCGAAACTCGGGGAGGTACTCCGCCACTGGATCGAGCAATCCTAATCTTCCTTCTTCGAGAAGAGTTAAGGCAGCAACACTGACCACCATCTTAGTCATTGAGTAGACCCGAACAATGGTGTCACGCGACATCGGAAGGCCGAGTTCCCGATCCCGAAACCCGACCGCAAAGATGTCGGCTATCTCTCCGTTCCGTGCCAGGAGGAGGCTGACTCCAACATGCTGACCGTCGTGGACAAACTGCTCGATCCGCCGATGTAATCGCTCTAACCGCTCCGGAAGATATCCTAGATTCGACGGTTCGCCTGACGCCAAGGTATTCGTAATCATCATCTCAATTAATCATCATCTCAATAAGTGAAGTTCTGATATTGTCTGAAGTTAGAAAAGTCATTAATCCTCCAACTTGCCCAACTCCGATACATAGGCGGAGTACACCTCTTCTCCAAAACAGGCAAAGTAGACATTTTCGAGCGATTGATTCGCTTTTAAACCGGCAACGGTTTCGCGGATGGCGATCTCGACCGCTTGATCGATCGGGTAGCCGAACACTCCGCAACTGATCGCGGGAAAAGCAAGACTTCGTAGTTGGTGTACGGCCGCTATTTTGAAACAGGACCGGTAGCAACTGGCCAGAAGTTCGGGTTCGTTGCGTCTTCCTCCGTGCCAGACCGGTCCCACCGTGTGGATGACCCATTTCGCCGGCAACCGATACCCTTTGGTGATTTTTGCCGCACCCGTTTCGCACCCGCCCAGACTCCGGCACTCGTCCAGCAACTCGGGACCGGCTGCACGATGGATCGCACCGTCCACTCCTCCCCCGCCAAGCAACGAAACGTTGGCGGCATTCACAATTGCGTCAGCGCGAAATTGGGTAATGTCTGTCTTTCCTGCACTGATTCGGCTCTTGATGGACATGCAAGAATTGTCTCCCAGGATTGCCGCGGCTGCACAGGAGATTCTAGTGTCCTGTCCCCGAAAATATTTCAACGAAATCAACTCCCGGCGATGGCTAAAGAGGGGGAGGAGATTTTAGCTGGTTTGGAATTCGATTCGCGGTTAGGCTCTACGGCGTGCACCGATATCAAGCCGATTGTGAAACTAAACAAAAAGCGAGTTTCGACCTGCGGAACGCCGTCTTGATCTTTTTGTGCACGATCGTTGCGGTTACCGCCCGTGGCGAAGATCTCACCACCGCGGCCGGGAAAACCTTCCATGATATCCAGGTATTGAGTCGCAATTCTACTTCGTTGTTGATTCAGAGCCGGGAAGGTGAATTCCAGTTTTCCCTCTCCGAACTCAAACCGGCTGATCGCGAAAAATTTTCAAAAGACTTAACAAAAGCGATTGAACTTCCAGCGGTCACTGTCATTGGCGAACAAAAGGCAGACTTTAGTACTTCTCCCGAGCGCGACAGAGGCGAAACGTTCGCTCTGAAGGAAATGCAGCGGCAGGAGGAGCAAAAAGCGGAGGCCCGCAAAAAACGGATTGAATCGTATCAACCAGTCCAGATCTTCAGGGGCGTTACATTCAGCCTCGGGACCACCGATCCGAAAAACGATCTGGCGATCCTTCCGGATTATTTGAGTGCTGAATATGGACGCCAGTCCCCCGACATCGTGGAGAAAGATCTAAAAATCTTCCGCACGTCTTTGAATAACTCCTCCCCCTGATGAATTGGGGATTCGGTCCGAAAATCACCCCATCTAAAGCGCAGAGGGCGGACCCGTTGCGCAACTTGTGAGATGACTGCCGAACTGGAAGATCTGGTCGAATACATCCGAAGAGCGCGCCGGATAATGATCTTTACCGGTGCTGGAATTTCGACCGGGAGCGGGATCCCTGATTTCAGGGGACCAAATGGCGTTTGGACTCGTCGCAAGCCCGTGTACTACCAGGACTTTATGACCTCGGAAACGGCGCGTATCGAGCACTGGGACTACAAGCTTGAGGCATGGCCGGCGTTTCAGGCCGCGCGGCCGAATCCGGTGCACCACGCAGTCGTAAAGCTGGAAAACGCGGATAAAATCGCTGCGGTGCTTACCCAGAACATTGATGGATTGCACGCACTTGCCGGCACTGAAAGCAAGCACCTGATCGAACTCCACGGCACAAACCTGCTCGTGGAATGTCAAACCTGTCATTGGCGCGGTGATCCTGAGCCCTGTTTTGCTAAATTTCGAATTCATCGCAGACCGCCGCTTTGCCACTGCGGTGGTTACCTGAAACCGGCGACGATTAGTTTCGGCCAGAATCTCGATCCGCTCGCCCTTGAACGCGCCGGCGAAGCAGCGCGAAGGGCAGATCTCGTGGTTGCCCTTGGATCGACGCTCTCGGTTCACCCAGCGGCCGCGTTTCCGTTGCTGGCCGCCAAGCGTGGTATCCCCTATGTCATCATCAATCGCGGAGTGACGGACCAGGACGACCAACCATGTGTTTCACTGCGGTTGGAAGGAGAGGTCACAGCGCTCTTTCCCAGGGCCGTTGAGGCGGCGCTGGCTAGCTGAACTCGTTTCGAACCGATGGTATTAGCTTTCCTCGGTTTTGTCCCGGCGCACAAAATGAGGGACTCGCTCGACAAGCGATAAGGGATCTGTAGCTTCGAACATGGCAAAAATCAGTTCGACCGATCTGGATGTTTATCCCATCGCGCTTGGAGGAAATGTATTTGGATGGACCGCAAACGAAGAAGAGTCTTTTGCCGTCCTGGACGGGTACGCAGCAGCAGGGGGGAATTTTATCGATACGGCTGACGTTTACTCCGCGTGGGCGCCCGGCAATTCAGGCGGCGAATCGGAAACGATTCTTGGACGCTGGGTTGCCAGCCGGGGAAGACGCGACCAGACCATTATCGCCACCAAAGTTGGAAAGCATCCACAATTTCAAGGACTCTCGGCCAAGACCATTCGGGCGGCCGCCGAAAATTCGCTGAAACGACTCGACACCGAGTATATCGACCTTTACTACGCGCATGCTGACGACGAACAGACGGCTCTAGAAGAGACCCTTGGCGAATTTGATGCCTTGGTCCGCGAAGGCAAAGTGCGATATATCGCCGCCTCCAATTACACGGCTCCCAGGCTGGCTAAAGCGTTGGCGGTTTCTGATCGCGAAGGATTCGCCAGATACGTAGCTCTCCAACAGCATTATAACCTGATGGAACGCCACAAATACGAGGGCGAACTTGCAGACCTGGTGGCGCGCGAGCGGCTTTCCTCCTTGCCTTACTACGCGCTCGCCTCCGGATTTTTAACAGGCAAATATCGCCCGGGCACGAAAGTTCAGAGCCAGCGAGCGCAAGGCGCGGGCGCTTACTTAAACGAGCGAGGGATCAAGGTCCTGGCCGCGTTGGATGAGATCGCGACCGCGCACCGAGCCGCTGTCGCCACGATCGCTCTGGCTTGGCTTGCGGCGCAGCCGACTGTCCTTGCCCCCATTGCCAGCGCACGTACTACCGAACAGCTTCCCGACTTGTTGCACGTTTCCCAGGTTCGGCTTAGCGATGCGGAATTACACAAATTGAATGTAGCCAGCGCAACGACGGGCAGTAACGGGTCCGGCTCTTGACACCGAAATGGTTGCTCGTTGAATTCGCGGGAGGAGGGCTCCGTATTGGGGAGTGACAGAGATGAAAAGACGAGAGTTCCTCAAAGTGACAACCGGACTCGCCGCCGGCGGCCACGTCGTATCCCGGCAGATCGCATCCGCTCACGCGCAGGAAGCTCAATCGTGGTCGTCGGCATCGTCCACACCAGACCAATCGCCCTCGCAAAAACTCGAAGAGGTGCTTCGGCCAAAACTCAGGAGAGCGTCCCATTTTTTTGGAGATCCGGAGTTCAACTACGTTTTCCAGCGTATGCTTGGCGCCGCTTACTATCGCGCCGCCGATATCGGGACATGCCTGACCATCGCCGACCAAATCATCGACGGAGACCGGCCGAGCGCGTTACGAGCATTGCTCGTCGCAGGAGATCGGCTGTCGGCGATCGCGGAGAATTCCGCACGCAACAAGCTCCGGATCAGCGCTCGCGAAGCGTACATGCACGCCGCGAATTATATTTTCTCGGCAACTTATTTCGTGAACCCGGCGGGGGAGACTGACGCCTTTGCGTTTAACTGGCTGCGCCATCAGGATCTCTGGGACAAAGCGGCCGCGCTGCGCGATCCACCGGTCGACTACTTGCCCTTTCCGTACGAAAAGACAACGCTGCCAGGCTACTTTTTCAAGGTGGATGACTCAGGCGCGCGGCGTCCACTCCTCATCTTGAACAACGGCAGTGACGGGGGAATGATTACGGCATGGACGATGGGAATCGCCGCAGCACTTGAGCGGGGCTACAACGCCTATACCTTCTACGGACCCGGCCAGGGAACTGCCTTGTTGCAGCAAAAGCTCTACTCCCGTCCAGATTGGGAAAAGGTGATTTCGCCGTTGCTTGACTATCTGCTGATTCGCCGCGAGGTCGATCCCGGCCGAGTAGCGCTCCTCGGCATCAGTGATGGCGGCTACTGGGCGCCACGCGCCGCAGCGTACGATTCCCGGCTTGCCGCGTGCGTGGCCGATCCCGGGGTCTGGGATGTCTCGACCGCCTGGACGCAGACACTGCCGAGGCTGGCGATCGAACTGCTGGCGACGGCTAATCAGGCGAAATTCGACAACCTGATCCGTGTCGTGCTCAGATTCAGCCCAAAAGCCGCACCGGCTCTCCTTCTTCGCATTCGCCGCTTTGGTCAAAGTTCGGCCTATGATGCGTTCAAAGCGGCGCAGGAATATAATCTCACCGGCGTTGTGAATCAGATCCGATGTCCGATACTGATCACGGACCCTGAGGGAGGGCAGTTCTGGCCCGGACAATCCCAAAAACTGTACGATGCTCTCCCGGGTCCAAAAACACTGATGAAATTCACCCTGGCGGAAGGTGGCGACCTGCAATGCGAGCCGAAAATCGCAGGTCTTCGAACGCAGCGAATATTCGACTGGCTGGATCAGACATTGAGTCTCACTTAGGCCTGCCGGAATTCGGAAGAGGCACGGTTCAAATTTTAGTTCGGATGAAGACGTTTAACTTGCGGAAAAGCTCAAACGAATCCCGCGCAACATGGGTGGATCCGGAGTATGCGAACGCCTGGGCCTCTTACCGGCGGCGCCGGGCGGTGGTGTTTGGTCTTTTCCTCGCCGCAATGCTTGAACTCCGATTCGCCTTTTTCGTTCCGGGACTTTTCTTTGCCTTAACATTTGTCGCCTACTTCTTCATTGCGGCCTGGCTGGCAAACTGGAAATGCCCTCGATGTGGACAAGCGTTTTTCCGGGCGGCATTTTATCGCAGCCTCCTGTTTGGCGGGCGCTGCTTCCATTGTGACCTTCCCAAATGGTGCGTGTCGGAGACTGGAGATAGTATTTCCCGACCCAGATTTCCCTTTGGGCCGGCAGCAAGCGGTCAGCAAAGTCATTTAGGGTGTTGCCAAGGCCAATGGAAGAAGTGGTGGCGGCGATGTCGGACCCGCCGTTGATGAGGGTGATGAGGGTGATGATTGTGTTGGGAGCTTTTCACATTGCGCTTTTTGGGCGGTGAATGAGGCCGTGGAGCAACCGTGGCTTGCGGACGGGCCTTTCGAGAAACACGCGGAGGTTGTTCATCGTGAGTCTCACGATGGTGAGACGCCGACGGAGGAGGATCGTAGGGAGGAAGCGGAACATCGACGTGCTCTTGCGCGGCAGCGGGAAACCGAGGTAAAACGATCGCGAAAAACAGCGTAGTCAGAGTCAGAGCAGGCTTCATCTTTCAAACAAAATTGAGAAAGGCGTCATTCACTGCGCCTTGCTCGCCTTTAATGCCTTTTTCTTCCCGAGCCGCTTTCCAAGCGGCTCTAGAGGCCTCAGGAACCTCACGTCGATTTTTGTATATCGGGCGGGGAAACCTTGCAGAGATTGAATAACAATGCGTGAAAATCCGCCCAAAGCGAGTTGATGACCCATCGGGGCCCTCACCGCCGCTTCTCCAGGCGTCGCTCCAGCGGCGATGCCTCGATTGAAAGTAGCCAAGTTTTCCCCACACCACCAGGAGGTGCGGACGCTCTTGTAGCGCGGGAAAAAATGCGCCAGGATCTTTCTCAGTTGATCTGGTCCGTTCAAAACGCCAGAGCTCTCGCCAGATTCCAGCTCCGTCCGAATGTCGATCAGTAGCTCCTCGTCCTTGACCACCGCAGTTGCGCAAAAACGAGGATCGCCCGGATCCGTCGCCGAGTAACGATAGTGGTCCATCTCTTCAGGTGTTCTGCCGCGAACGGCGATGCGACGGTTTCCTTGGGGATTGGTATTTGTCCGAGCCCCTCGACATAGGAGCAGAAATCTCTGGAACCGGTGCGATGCCAGCATCGCCGAGTTTGTGCTCTTCCAAGATACCCTGGGCGATGCCGTGGGCGATCCGTCGCCGGTAGCTTTCGGTCGCCACTTTCTGCGCTTCCGCCGGATTTGTGACGTAGGCGCACTCACAAAGGACGCATCGAATCTCAGGGTTGCGGGTGAGCCTCAAGCGTCGTCGCAATACGCCCAAGTTCGTTTCGTCCGTTGCCGCGACGAGTTGTTGTTGAATACGTGTGGCCAAACCGTGGCTGTCAGCTCTCCAAAAGAATGTCTTCGCCCCGTGCATCGCGTGATTGGAAACCGCGTCATAGTGAATGCTGACCAGCACAGCCTTGGCACCTTGGCGATTTGCAAAACGAACACGATCATCCAATTCGACGAAGTGATCGTCTTCACGCATCATCACAGTTTTCAACCCAGCGCGGCGCAATTCATCGCGAACCAGCTTTGCCGTGTCGAGCGTCAGGTCCTTCTCCCGCAAATAGATCGGAGCCCCTCGTCCACTGACACCGCCGCTATCTTTTCCGCCGTGACCCGCATCGATCACGACCGTCGAAAAACTCCCCACGCCGGCCGGCGCCTGCGCGCTCGGCGTTTGAGTGCAACCGCCAAAGAACAGGACCAGAGAAACAGCCATCGAGACAGACCAAAAGATGAAACGAAACCCGCCGAACATGCGATGCACCTTAGTAGGAAGCGGGCCGGCGGTACTCGGTAGGGCGGAGCAAAACAGGCCCTGGAGGAACCGCGGCGGCGGTCGGCGCACTGGCTTTGTCGAGAAGCTGGTACCAATACTCCACCATCCGCGTTTGGGATCTCGTTTCATGGGCCGTAAACCAACAACCAACGACCAAGCGCGCTCCTTTGTCAGCAGCTAATTTTTTCATCTCGTACGGGTCGACAAAATATTGCGATCGAACTGAAACCATCCCGATCTTTCGATACCCCTGCACCAGGTAGGTCCGAACGGTCTTTTGAAATTCGTTCGGGTTCACTCTTTGAAACAGAACCTGATCCAACCAAACCAACGCGACCGCTGTACCCCCGGTTTGATCGCGATAGACACTCGCCAGGTTCCCATAATAACTCCAAGGGTGGCCCGGCTTTCTCGTATTGACATTGGGAGTAAACGCACAGCCAAAGAACGCTGGCGCAATCAGCAGCAGAAAGTGAAGCTTCATTTGGACACGGACAACCGAACCGGAGAACATTCGAATCTTGGGCTACAAGTAACCGGGGTTGTTACCCGTGTAAATTCTAGCCTGAAAAAATCCGTGCGAAATGCTCACGCAATGCCTCGATGTGCCTGGCGCCGCCTCTAAATCCAATGTAACCGTCCGGCCGAATCAATACGAAGGCGCCCGGTTCAGCTTCGTAAAGAGCGTGCGCTGCACCGTCCCAATCAAAAAGAACTTCAGAGAAGTCGGCTTGCGTTCCACGAATCACCACCAGAGCATCGATCAGCCCATTAAAATGCCGGCCGACTTCAACGCACAAAGCACAAGCTTTGGACGCGATATCCGCGTCCGTATCGGCAAAACACAAAAGATGATGCATGGGTTTACGGAACAGATCAAACAATCTGAGTGGTTCCCGAGTGGTCCCCTGTTGGAATTCGCAATCCGGCGCACGGTCGCCGGCGTGAACTGCGTGCCCGGTCTTCCCGGACACGATCGAGCTGTGTCGGTAATGTATCCCGATCTCGGCCATGGTTTCTGCGATCCGGTCTTCCACCAGATGGATACCCGTGAGGATCGGAAGCAGCGCGTCCCTGAGTTGTTGACTCAGGGCGCCGTGCAAACAAGCCAGGCGGGTAAGTCGGTCAGTGAGACTCAATACCATCTTCGCGACCGGTTCGCGCTCCTCGTTGTAACTATCCAGCAGTGAATCCGGCGATTTTTTGTGGACCACCAGGGCGAGCTTCCAAGCAAGATTCATGGCATCCTGGATACCGGTGTTCATCCCCTGCCCGCCCGCGGGACTGTGAATATGAGCGGAATCGCCTGCGAGAAAAATGCGGCCAACGCGAAAATCCGGAATTTTGCGATGAGAAATACGAAAGCGCGACATCCAGACTGGCTCCGTGAGGCGGATCCCGGAATTAGTTCGGCTTTCTAGGATGGATTGGATTTCGGCCAGCCGGAGATCGCCGACCGGTTGGCCCTCTGCATCCATTGGGGTGTTGACGATAATCCGGCATCGGTCGCCCCGGAGCGGGAATATCCCCACCAGTCCCTCCCCGGTCAGGAATAGATGGATGTGAACGTGATCGAGGGGACCATCAATCTTCACATCCGCGAGAAGAAATGTTTCTGGGTCAGCGTTTCCCTCAAACGGCAAACCTAACAGATGCCTGACGCTGCTGTGTGCGCCGTCGCAACCAATCAGCCAGCCCGATTCAAACCTTTCATCCAGGCCCTCGGAGTTACGAATGACTGCTTGAACCGCATCGGGTAATTGAGAGAGATTCAGCAGCTCTTTTTCGCGGTCCACAACGATCCCGAAACCTGTCAGATGCTCAGTCAGAAGACGCTCTGTCTCACTTTGCGGCAAGCTGACCGCAAAGCGATAACGGCTCGGCAAACTGCTGAACCCGATGTGCGCGATTTGACCGCTCCGATTGTAGATAGCGACCCCGCTCAACTGGTGACCGGCCCCGAGCACCGGATCGACCATTCCCATCATCTCAAATATTTCGAGCGTGCGAGGAAAGATAGCCAGCGCTCTAGAGGTGGAAGCTGGGGTGGCCGCTTTGTCGATGATTCGGCACCTCACGCCTCTCCGGGCCAGTTCGCAAGCCATGGTCAGTCCGACCGGACCGGCGCCTACCACGAGAACATCGAAAGGAGGGTTAGCGCTCATGATTCGCTCGAATTGGCAGTGTACCGTCCCTCCGAAAATCAGCGGTTTCTGCGAGGCCGCGACTGCTCAATTCTGAGACTCAGCTGGACCCGTCCCTCCTCCAGCTTCCGCTGCAAGAGAGCCTTCGCCTCATCATCAGAACATTTTTCAATCTCTTCGGACAATCGCTTGATCTCCTTGAGTAGTTCCACTTCAAAGGGAACGCAGCCGGAATTCTTGAGAAGAGAAAGACCGACGCGCTGGTCTTCCGGCCAGCTGAAGTACTCGTCAAGATTCAACGGCTTACCTGTTCCGGGTAATTCCTCGTACTCATTCTCGGCCAGCCATTCTTCGATCAGCTTGTCGACGGAATAAACCATTCTTCTCTTTCCGGAAGGAATTTAGTGCATCGTCTCATAAGTAGGAGGCATACCGCCGTCGGCGATTTTGCCGATTTTCAAGGCGCGAGCGACGAGCATACTTAAACCCGTACGCGAGGAGCGAGCAACGCAGAAAATCGGCAAAAGCGTCATCGGCCCTCCGAGTTGGCTTGAAAAGGGTTTGTCTGCGTCGTTGCTCGTTCGTTACGTATCGCAGCGGATACGCTTCTCACTCGCGCCTGGCATCCAAACCCTTTTGAAGCCAACGGTATGCCTCCTACTTATGAGACGATGCACTAGCACCTCGAATTATCCTGCATACCACAATACAGCGCAAAAATGGCAGGCCGTCCCTGCAATGACAAACAGATGCCAGACTAAGTGGTTGTACGGAAGCCGTTTCGCTGCGTAGAAGAGGACTCCGGAAGTGTAGGCAATGCCTCCGGCCAATATCCAAAGTAATCCCGCGAACTGGACATGGAGCCAAAAAAGTCGAATGGCGAACAATGCCATCCATCCCATGCCGAGGTAAGTGAAGATCGAGAGTCGTTGATGTTTCAACCCGCCAAATGCTTTCAAAATTATGCCGAGGATCGCCAAACTCCAGACAACGCCAAAAAGTGTCCAACCCCACCTGCCGCGCATGGCTCCGAGTGCGAAAGGCGTATACGTGCCGGCGATGAGAACGTAAATCGCCGAATGATCAAG
>Ga0210393_10004995_pt1 | contig 10463 bp, 5 predicted proteins | sample IncBWC27OmetaG_FD_160068 | JGI IMG/M metagenome (GOLD analysis project Ga0210393, IMG submission 160068) | Forest soil microbial communities from Barre Woods Harvard Forest LTER site, Petersham, Massachusetts, United States - Inc-BW-C-27-O ...
GCCGCCGATGGACAGCGGATACGTAGCAGTTTGGCCCGCAGTGACAGTGGCCGAAGTCGAGCCTCCCGGTGCTGCACCGAGCCCGATACTTGTCGAACCCGAACCGGATCCAGATCCTGAGCCTGAGCCTGCCCCCGTCCCAGTTCCACTCAACGCGACGATTTGCGGGCCGTTCGTAGCAGCGTCGGTGATCGTCAGCGATCCACTTGCGGCACCGGCCGTCACGGGCGAAAAAGTCACGCTAACCGAACACTGAGAACCGACTCCGACGCTAGTTCCACATGTGTTGGATTCCGAAAACGGAGTGCTCGTGGCGACGCGCGATATTTGCACATTCAGCGTTCCCGTATTCTGCACCATGATCGTCTGCGCGGTGCTCGTGGTGCCGACAGCCTGGTTGCCAAAAGACAGGCTCGTCGGGGATACCGATAGAGTAGCCTGGCCAGGTTGGCCACTCAAAGCGACGGTTCGAGGACTACCGGCGGAGTTGTCTGTGATCGTAAGTGTTCCAGTTTGTGGGTCCGAACTTGTGGGAGCGAACGTGACACCGATCGTGCAACTTCCACCCGCCGCGGCGACGGTGGAACAGTTGTTTTGAATGCCGAATTCGCCCGTAACGGAAACGTTGGAGACGGTGAGAGAGGCACTTCCCAAATTCGTAATGGTTACAGTTTGGGGATCACTTGTGGTGTTGGGAGCCTGAACGGGAAAAATAAGCTGTGCTGGAGCCAATGCGGCGGCGGGGGCATCGGTCGGGGCGATCTTGACGATAAAGGCGTCGGTGGAAGCGCACTGAATGCCCTCGCAATTCAGCTCAAGTCCCGGTATCGGCTGCAACGCGTTAAAAACCGGCAAGTCGGGAGGGATGAAAGTTTGGTTGGGTCCGATGACGGTGCCAGCAGTGTATATGTTGCCTGAGGCGTCGGCACCTACGGTGTTGAAGTAGTAGGGCTCGCTCCCTGCTCCGACATAGGAAGAAAACAGCAACGATGGAGCAGCGGGATCAAACTCAGCAACGAAAAGGCTGGTGAAACCAGAGGGTGGAGGAGTCGTATCGATTGCATTTTGAAGCGTCAGACCAGTACCAGCCTGGCCGGCGACGTAAATGTGTCCCGACTGATCCACCGCCAAATCGTTCACGCGACCGGCAGCGCCACCGACACACTCCGAGAAGGCGAGAGATCCGGCGGCGTTGATTTCCGCGACGAAGCCGCTAGGGCCCGCGCATGAGCCAGTCGGCGTTGGAAAAGATGAAAACATGTATCCACCGAGAAAAATGTCTTGAGATGCGTCGATTGCGACCGCATTCGCTGCCGATCCCTGACCGAGATAGGTCGCATAGAGGGGGGCCGAAGCGGCGGGATTCAGTTTTACGACCACGGCGCAATTGGAAGCGCAGGTGGTTTGATAGGCTCCGCTCGTTACGGCGAAACCCGTGTTTGCTGCTGCTGCGAAGTAGGCGTCACCGTTCGCATCAACCGCAAGCCCGTGTGGACCAGGCAGCAACAAGCCGCCCGGGGACTGACCAAGGCCCACGTAAGTGGAGTAGACGAGGGCGGTGAGATTCGGATTAAGCTTGGTCACGAATCCATCTCTTCCGCTCGCGCCCAGAGACGATTGCAGCACGTTTGCCGTGACAGGAAAGTCGTTGGAAGTCGTTCCGCCGCTCACGTAAACGTTGTGGCTAGGATCTACGGCAATTCCGCTGACCTCATCGGAACCGCTTCCGCCCAGATAAGTGGCATTGAGAACAGCCGTCGCAGTACTGTTCAGCTTGATGATCCCGATGTTTCCGAGCTGAGATTGGTACGGTATAGAGCCTGAAGGAATCGGAAGTGGTGCGGCAACCGGTACCGTCAAGTAGGTGGGGCCTACGACGTAAACATTGCCACTCGAATCGACCGTCAGGGATGACACACCACTCAGGCCACCCAGGTAGGTAGAAAAAATGAGTGTTTGACCGGTGGGATCGATTTTGGCCAGAAATCCTGCATAGATTCCGCTTTGGTCACTAATAAAGGGGTTTGTGGGCTGTACGACGTTCGGGGTGGTTGGAAAGTTCAGGGCATTACTCGCGCCGCCGACGTACACATTCCCTGCCCCGTCGACAAACATGGCACTGGCTTGCTGGAGTAAGCAGCAATAAGTGGAGCCTCCCAAATAGGTCGAGTAGGCGACAACGGGGTCGAAAATCTCGCGCGTAGGGGTTGCGCTAGCACGGTTTTTGGCCATCGGAAAAGTCTGCGACGGATGCGACGCGAATCCAGTTCGTATGGCGTTGAATTTTTCGTAAAACGGACCGCTCTGCAGAATCGTCAGGATCGCGAAGCAAACAGGCAGTACGACGAGGGTAGCCAGGGCGAAGCGTGGCGGGCGCACAAATAACCTCCAAACGTGCCCTTGTTCGGGCCTAGTTCTTACGCCTGCGGGTGTCAGTGTGCGGTCACTGCCACTTCAAATGGATATCTAGAACATTATAACACAAATGGATAAACGGTCGGGTCGGAGGATGCGGACTAGTTACCGGCGGGGGCGGCTTCGACGGCGGCGTTTTTGATGGCGTGATCGACGGCGTCTTTGGCGATGACGCCGTTCCGGGAGTGGTCGGTGATCTGGTCGTAGAGAAGTTGCGTAGGGCTGTTGTTGATTTGCGTGGTGTATGCGTTGGTGATTTCGGTGGCGATTTCGAGGAGCTTTTGGTTGGAAGCGACGTCGAGGTCGTCGCCGGTTACGTCGACGCGTTTGCCGATGTAGCTGGATGCGATGCGCTGCGCGATTTGATCGGCGGTTTGGTAGGTGTATTCGGCGATTTCGCGATGGCCTTCTTCGTGGTCGGCGATGGTTTGCGGGGCGTCGGTGGGGACCCAGATGTTCGTTTGGAGCTGCAACGTCATCAGCACCTTGGTGATGGTGAGGATCGCGTGCGTGGAATCGGTGCGTCGGGTCTGACCGCCGACGCTGGAGCGGGCGATGAAGTCGGCGTCGCAGACCGCGGCTTCACCGGGATGCAGCGGCGGCATGGTTGGTGGTGGGGCGGCGGGATCGAATTTGTGATTCTGGTACGCGGCGGGGAGTTTTGTGATTTGGACGGAATCTTTTGAGACTTGCTGCGTTTGCAGAGACGAGTCTGTGGAACTGTGACAGGCACAGAGCCACACACCGACACACGCACAGAGAAGAATGATCCGGCCCAAAGGAGATGCTCCTAGAGAGTATTTTCGCGGAGTGTGGGTGGCGGCTGTGGTCTTTGTAATTTGCGCTTGCCGCGAAAGATACGGTCTTCGAGACGGACCTGCTTTCTTCAGCGGCTGAAGCCGCTCCTCGCGCGGATGGTTTATGTCGGAGCTGAAGCCCCGCCCCCCTAAAGATTAAGTACGAGGAAGGATGTGCCTTCGATCGGGTTGTAGCGATAGGGTTCGGTTGGGACGAAGCCGAGGGATTTGTAGAGGGACTGGGCGCTTTGCATTGTGGGGAGCGTGTCGAGGAGCATGCGTTTGTAGCCAAGGGATTTTGCTTCGTTGACTAGCGCGATGGCGAGTTGCCGGCCGAGGCCGAGATTGCGGCCGGCGGGGCGGACGTAAAGGCGCTTCATTTCGCAGTCGGTGGTGGAGAAGCGGCGGAGGGCGCCGCAGCCGAGGAACTCGGCTCCGCTGCGCGCTAGCAGAAACGCTCCGTCCGGACGGGCGTACTTGGTTTCGAAATGTTGCAGCTCGTCGTCGAAATTCTGGAAGTCCAGACTGACGCCCAACGACGCGGCGTATTCGCGAACCAAGACACGCGCGACTTCCCAGAGCGAGGGAGAATCGGGCTGGATCAATTCGGGCATCGCGAGGATCATGAGCGAACCTGGCGACAGTGCTAGGTGCATTTTGGCTCTGCGGTCGAGATTGCGCGAGGATTTTCGTGACGCGGGTATAATGCGCGCGGCCAGGCGGACTGCGTTGAATGATTGGAGGTCGTAGATGAATCGGATGAGGGCCGCGAAATATTTCGAGCTCGCGTTGGCGGCGATGCTGGTTGCTGCGGTTGCGGCTCGCGGGCAGAAGGCGGCGGAGCCGGTAATGACTTTGGTTGTGGATGAGACGCAGGCTGCGCGGCGAATTACTTTTGTGCATGAGGAAATTCGGGTGCGGGCGGGCGACGTGGCGCTCGCGTTTCCCAAGTGGATTCCGGGCGAGCATGGGCCCACTGGGCCGATCCAGAACATGGCGGCGCTGAGGGTGCGTTCGGCGAGCGGCAGCTTGGATTGGGTGCGCGATCCGGATGATATTTTTACGATTCATGTGGAGGTGCCGGCGGGAACGGATCGGATTTTCGTGGATTTCGATACGTTGCTGGAAAACGTAGCTTCCGATCATCAGGTTTTGGTGGCCTGGAATACGGTGGTGCTCTATCCGCGGGGGATCGACAAGCGGGAGTTGATGATCGAGCCGACGATCGTTTTGCCGCCAAAGTGGAAGCAGGGGAGTTCACTGCGGGTCACGAGCGAGGACGGCGCGCGCGTAAAGTTCGCTCCGGTTTCGCTGGAGCGGTTGATCGATTCGCCGTTGCTGGGCGCGGAGTTTTTTCGGGTTCTGCCGCTGACTTCAGCGTGGCCTGCGGAGTTGGATATTGCTGGCGACAGCCAGGGCGCGGTCGACAAGGCGGATGACCTGCATGCGGTGGAGCTGTTCAGCAAGCTGGTGGATCAGGATCGCGCGATGTTTGGCTGCCGGCACTGGCAGAAATTGCATCTTCTCGTGACGCAAAGCGACTCGCGGCCATTTGACGGATTGGAGCATGAGGATTCGCCGTATACGGGAGTGGCCGATGCGGGACTGTCAAAGAAGGATCAGCTTCAGAAATTCGGCTGGATGTTGCTGGCGCACGAACAGTCGCATTCCTGGGATGGGAAATACCGGCGCCCCGCGGAGTTGTATTCGAAGCCGGACTATCAGGGGCCGGAGCGGACTTCCCTGCTGTGGGTGTACGAAGGACTGAACGAATACATCGGGATGCTCCTCGCGACGCGGGCAGGCTTTAACGACGCGGATTACGCGCGAGATTACTGGGGCCGAACTGGAGCGGACTTTACGCTTCAATCCGGACGAACAACTACGCCGCTGGTCGACACGGCGACCGAAGATTGGGTTCTGCGGGCGCCGGACGTAGCGTGGTATTCGCTCCGGCGCGGCCAGGATTATTACGACGAAGGCTCGCTGATCTGGATCGGCGTCGACGCGATCATTCGCGAAAAGACGGGCGACAAGAAGTCGCTCGACGATTTCTTGCGAGAGTTTTTCGGTCAGCGGGATACCGAGCCGATCGTCGTTCCCTACACGCGAGACGACGTCGAGAAGGTGCTCTCGGCCATCTGCGCCTATGACTGGCACAACTATTTTGAGACTCGCATTTACGAGGTCGCCAGCAAACCGCCCACCGATGGGCTGGAAGCTGCGGGTTGGCGGCTGGTGTATAACGCGACTCCGAACAACGATCCGTTCTACTCGGACCTTTTGCCCTTCAGCTACAACGGCTCGTATTCGATCGGGCTTTCCGTGAAGAAGGATGGAACGATTTTTGATGTGCTGCAAGGAACGCCGGCCTGGGACGCGGGTATCGGGCCGAACATGGTGATTCTGGCTGTGGATGGGCGCGCTTATTCCGGCGACGTGCTCAACGAATCGATTGCGCATCCCTGGAACGGGAAGATCGTGTTGCAGGTGCGGAATTTCAATTCGGTGGAGACACATGAGATTCGATACGCAGGCGGCGTGCGGTATCCGCATCTGGAGCGAATTCCGGGGACGCATGATTATTTGAGCGAGATGCTGGAAACGCGGAGTTACAAGGAACACTAGGCGCGGCGAGTCTCGCTACTGCAATTTTGCGTATTCGGATTTGGCTTGCTTGAGGATGGGGATGTCGGGGTCGGCATCCTTCCACAAGGCGAAGAAGTCCTGATAGGCGGCGAGAGATTTCGATTTGTACGTCGCGGCGTCGGGGCTTTGCGCGGAAGCGGACGCGGATTGCACCGCGTAAGCACGACCCAACCCGAGGTGGGCGAGCGACAAGCTGGGATCGGGTGCGACGATCCCTGGGTTGTCGAGAATTTTCTGAAACTGAGCGGCTGCGGCCGCTCCGTCTTTCTTTAAGAGAAACGCCTCTCCACGAATGTACGCTGGAAGCAGTTGTAGATTTGTACCCAAATCGTACGGCTCAACCGCCTGCAAGATTCCAATCGCCTTCGCACCGTCTCCTTGATGCACCGCCATGGCTCCGAGCACAGTCGGGACGTACACGAATTTCACCAGCGTGTCATCGGGGAACCTGGTCGTGAAGTCCTCGACAAGCTTTTGAGCGTGAGTCTGATCTCCCGCGATCGCCAAGGCGACGGCCGCGAGCGCCTCGGGGTCGCGGCTATTCGCCAACTGAAGTCCTGCAGCAACGTGCTGTTTTGCTTCCGCGGAATTACCGAAGCGCGCCTCGAATGACGCCTGAGTGAATTCATAGCTGGCGGCTATTTCTTTTTCGTCGGCTCGCATCGCAGAGTTCACGGCCCGCCGGGTCAGTTCGCGCGCCTTTGTCAGGTGACCTGAAGACGCGGCACTGGCAGCTTCGGCACCCAGGAAAATGTCCTCGATCCCCGGCTTGCCCGCACTCCAGGCGACTTCCTTTGCCATGCCGGCCGAATCTTTGGAAATAAAGGCAATTATATAGAGATTTACGTGCGTGTTCGGTGAATCGGCCTGCCTGGACAGCGGCAACTCGCTGATAGCGCGAGCCTCATCGAGTTTTCCACTATTGATATAGCTGAGCGCTAAGTTGGCAGAATTCAGGGCGCTCGCAGGATTCAAATCAAAGTCTGCTTTGGCCATTTGGAGGCCCTTTTGGACCTGGCCGAGCACACTATAGATCGCGCCGAGGTTCGTTTGCGGTCCTTCGTCGCGTGGGTAGGTTTCCAGCCACAGGCGATAAGCCTGCTCGGCTTTATCGAGGTCGCCGATGACAAAATGGAAATAGTGCGTGTCGATATACAGTTTCTCGCGTTCACTCGCGCGCCCTCGCAGAGCATAAGCCTTTTTCAAATTGTCCGAAGCCAAACCTGGTTCGTTTAGGTTGCTATACGCCGTGCCGAGGCGGGCATACGCAATGGCGAAATTCGGATCCAACTCAATGGCACGCTTCAACAGTGGAACAGCTGCGACCGCGGTGTTCTGCACCTGATAAGCCTTGAACCCGAGAGTGTAGGCTTGCAAGGCCTCAAGCGACGAGGTGGTTGCCTCCATAAGAGGAGTATCAAATCTGGCGAGGGAGTCGCGCGATTCGCCCAGCTTGGTACGAATTTGAGTGGCAGCCTTCGTCAATGCGCCGAGCACATGCGATTTGTCTTCGGACTCGACTTGCTCGGTGGCAAGTTTTTCCCCGGTCTTGCAATTCACGGCATTCAAACCAACTGCGAACGGTCCGCCGACGCTCGAAATTGAACCGTCGATTACGACTGCCGAGTTGGTGCGGGCGCACACCTGGCGAGCGACGTCGCGGGTAAGACGCGCATCGGCGGGCAAGCCCATCAGTTTCAAAGTACCCGCGATTTTGTCGTCGGAGATGATATTGAAATACGGAGACTGTTCGAGTTGGGCCGCCAGGCCTTGGCGCAGAGTGCCGTCGAAGACAGCGTCGCCGGTGGTGTTGGTGAAGTCGGCGAGGACCACGGTGTCTTTTGTGGTGAGCGGCGCGGCTTGATGCGAACGGTAGTAGAAGCCGCCGGCGATCAGCGCGGCGACGATCAGCAACGCGACGGGGACAGCTACTTTCCAGCGCGGCTTGCCCGCGACTGCTGACGCGGGAGTTCCGACGTTCGCGGCGGATGTGGCAGTGGATGTGGCTGCGACTGCGGCGGAAGGTACGGGAGCGCTACGTCCGCTATCGATATCGCGTTTGAGACGCTGCAGGTCGGTGCGAATGTCGGAGGCGTGCTGGTAGCGAAGATTTTTGTCTTTTTCGAGAGCTTTGTTGAGGATCTCTTCGAATTTCGGCGGCAGGTTGGGATTGAGGCGCAACGGGGATACCGGGGCGCGATTCAAGATGGCATCGAAAATCGTGGCGGTGCTGTCGCCCGGAAAAGCGAGCTGGCCGGTGGCCATTTCGTACAAGACGGATCCGAATGAAAATAAATCGGTGCGCGTGTCGAGTTCTTTGGCGCGCGCCTGTTCAGGAGACATGTAGGCGACGGTTCCGAGCGTGCTGCCGGGGCTGGTCAGATGTCTTGCATCGACCGCTGTGGTCGCCAGAGTATCCGGGTCTGGGGATGCGTGTTTCTCGGTGGCGACTTTTGCGAGACCGAAATCGAGAATTTTTGCGCGGCCGCGCTTGGTGACGAAAATGTTGGCGGGCTTGATGTCGCGGTGGACGATCCCTTCGGTGTGCGCGGCGTCGAGGCCTTCGGCGATGTCGATGGCAATGGTGAGAAGAGTTTCGAGGTCCAGAGGACGGCTGGCGATCACGTGCTTGAGCGTCTGGCCGTCGAGATATTCCATGGCGATGAAGGCTTCGCCGGCATCTTCGCCGATGTCGTAAATGGTGCAAATGTTGGGATGATTCAGCGACGAGGCGGATTTGGCTTCGCGCTTGAAGCGTTCGAGCGCGAGGGGATCGCGGGCGAGATCTTCGGGAAGAAATTTCAGCGCGACAAAGCGATCGAGGCGCGTGTCTTGTGCCTTGTAGACGACGCCCATACCACCGCCACCGAGTTTTTCGGTGATGCGGTAGTGGGATATGGTGCGGCCAATCAGAGACTGGGCGTCGGCCATGTGCGTGGGATGGTAAATGGTCGCATGAAGGCAAGTCAATCCTGTGGATGACATTCAGCCGATGACGAGGAGTAGAGGCAGCCATTCACAGATGCGGAGCAGGCGACACGGGATGACGAAGGACTTTGCTGGCACAGACCGCAGTGCACGCGCCACTACGCGAGCTTGAGATTCGGATTTGCGTTTAGGGTGGGGCCGGCGAGGTGGTGGGATTGGAATTGGGAGAAGGCGGCGGCGGCGATCATGGCGGCGTTGTCGGTGCTCAGGGCGCGGCTGGGGAAATAACTGGCGATGCCGGCGGTTTTGCCGCGCTGTTCGAAGGCGGTGCGGAGTTGGGAGTTCGCCGCGACGCCGCCGGAGACGAGGACGCTTGCGGCGTTGAATTGTTGAGCGGCGAGCATGGTGCGGTCGACGAGGTCGCGGACGACGGAGTTTTGGAATTCACGGACGAGCGCGAGCGTTTGCGGAGAGCAGAGCGGGAGGAGTTGTTCGAATTTGCGTTCGCCGCGGGCGAGCGCTTCCTGGCGGGCGAGGATTTCGGAGCCGTACTCGCAGTGTTCGCGGAGATGGTAGAGGACGGCGGTCTTGATGCCGCTGAAGCTGAAGTCGAGCGGATTGCTGCGCGTTTTGGTGGGCGCGAATCTTACGGGAGCGGGAGTGCCGCCGGGCGCTGCGGCGGCGAGACGATCGAGTATCGGTCCGCCGGGATAGCCGAGGGCGAGGAGCTTGGCAACTTTGTCGTAGGCTTCGCCGGCGGCGTCGTCGCGCGTTTGCGAGATTTTTTTGTAAGCAAAGGTCGGCTGCGTTGGAGCCTGCGTCACTTCGTAAAGAACGGTGTGGCCGCCGGACACGATGAGACAGACGGCGGGAAGCTCGGGCCACTTCCCTGCTTTGTGGGCTTCGAGGAAAACGGCATGAACGTGGCCTTCGAGATGATTCACCGGAACGAGCGGCTTGTTGAGAGATTGCGCCAGCGTTTTGGCGTAGGTGATGCCGACGAGCAGTGCGCCGACCAGGCCGGGGCCTTGCGTGACGCCGATGGCGTCGATGTCTTGGAACGTGAGGTTGGCTTTGCTGAGAGCTTCGCGGACTACCGGGACGATTTGCCGGAGATGTTCGCGCGAAGCGAGTTCCGGCACGACGCCGCCGTATTGGCGGTGAATATCGATTTGCGAAGCGACAATGCTGGAGAGAATTTCGCGGCCGTCGGCCACGACGGCGGCAGCCGTTTCGTCGCAGGAAGATTCGATGCCTAGGATGCGCGTGGGCATAACGGAATTTTACCATGAGGGGAATCGACGGTTAGGCGCAGCGAAGTGGACGACTTATAGGATTGCGAATGGGCTTAAGTTGAGATCCTTCGACCGCCTGTCGGCGGACTCAGGATGACAAGTATTTGGCGGGGACGGTCTTTGCCCGTGGCACGCGAAAGACGCCGTCGGGATGCCGGCGCTACCGGGCATCGCGTGCATCGTCGGCATACGGGACTTGACTGGATTGACTTTGCGAAGCGACGTGGCTAGTGTCGGAAGGCTTCGGCGTTTGCCCGGTTGGGCGCAATAAAATTTAATTTTGGGACGAGAACTGACGGATATGGCCCCACAGGATACGGCTTCCACGCAGAATGCTGCTCCACGACGAGTGCGCAAGGCGGTTTTGCCCGCTGCGGGA
>Ga0210393_10004996_pt1 | contig 10461 bp, 5 predicted proteins | sample IncBWC27OmetaG_FD_160068 | JGI IMG/M metagenome (GOLD analysis project Ga0210393, IMG submission 160068) | Forest soil microbial communities from Barre Woods Harvard Forest LTER site, Petersham, Massachusetts, United States - Inc-BW-C-27-O ...
CGGTCCCAGGCGGACGGCTCGCACTACGCCAGCTCCGGTGAGCTTCCTCTGGTCCCCGGTATCGACGGGGTGGGACGCGCCCCGGACGGCACGCGGCGCTACTTCGTCCTACCCGACACCACCATGGGCGCGATGGCCCAGCAGACCGTCATCGACCAACGCCGCAGCATCGCGCTGCCGGACTCCGCTGACCCGATCCTGGTGGCAGCGTCGATGAATCCCGTGATGTCGTCATGGATCGCTCTGCGCCGGCGCATCAACTTCGAACCGGGACAAACGGTCCTGATCCTCGGCGCCACCGGCAGCTCAGGCCGCATGGCCGTGCAGGTCACCAAACGCCTTGGAGCCAGTCATGTCATCGGCGCCGGACGCGACGCTCAGCGGCTCTCGGCGCTCAATGACCTGGGAGCCGACACCACCGCCCGCCTCGACAACCCCACTGCCCTAAGCGATCTCGCTGAGGTGGCACGTGACGTCGACGTCGTGATCGACTATCTCTGGGGTTCGATCACGGCCGACGTGATGGCCGGCATCGCCCGCCACCGTTCCGATCCCGGAAAGCCCCTCACCTGGATCGAGATCGGCTCCGTCGCCGGGCCTTCGGCCGAGATCCCTTCCGCGGCGCTGCGCGCCGCGGGTCTGCAGATCGTTGGGAGCGGGCAGGGGTCGGTGCCGACCCGCGACATCCTGGCCGAAATTCCGGCCCTGGTGGACGAAATCACCAGGGGCACTTTTCATATAGACGCCCGCACCGTACCCCTTGCCGACGTGGAAACAGCTTGGAACGACACCGCTACCGACCAGCGGATCGTCATCACACCCTAGATCTTTTGGATCCGCCTGCGGCACGAACTCGATTGGGGTTAGCCGCGCCAGGGCGAGAAAGCCTCAATGGCGACCTAGTAGTACGCGTCGTAGGACTTCTCGCCACTGAAATCGCCAGCGACGCTTGCTCTATCGGCTCCCAATCCGTGGCTGCTGCCGATCTTGAACGACTGGCTTCTGTAGCTGCCGAAAGCCTGCTGAGACAACGGCGTTTCGGCTAGCGAAGGCGTCTTGGGTCGAGTTCCGATCGTCGGGCGTGGCCGCTGGCTATTTCACCCTCGGTAACCGGATCAACCAGCCCCACCGACCCGATCAGCCCGCGCGACGCTGGGCGGAAACGTAGAGGGTCGGCGGCATCGAGTCCTCACCACCTTCCGGAACATTGCGTCCGTAACGGGACAGCAATTCCTCGAAGGTTGCCACCGAGACATCCCAGCCGTGCTCACGTAACCAGCCGTCGACGGGTGTGCGCTCCTCCGGGTACCAAAGGTCGTCGAAGTCGGTGATCTGTGCGTTAACCAGCTTGGCGGCCGCGGCCCGCATGCGCTGCATGTCCTCACGCTGGTGCCGCACCCGGTCGGGGTCGGCGGAACCCGCACTGGGCACATTAGAGGCCACCCAACTGCCCGCCACGCTCAGCGAATGTATGCGCTCGAACAATAGGTCCTGGGCCTGCGCCGGCAGGTAACGGACGAGGCCCTCAGCCGACCATACACAGGGCAGCGAGGCATCAAACCCAGCCTCCTGCAACGCCTTCGGCCAATCTTCGCGCAGATCGATCGGCACGTTCACCAGTTGTGCCGTCGGTTGCGCGCCGTGCTCGCGCAGCGTGTTGGATTTGAACTCCAGCACTTTGGGCTGGTCGAGCTCGTAGACGACGGTGCCGTCGGGCCACGGTAGCCGCCAGGTCCGTGCGTCCAGGCCAGCCGCCAGGATCACCACCTGGCGTACACCGGACTGGGCCGCGTTGAGAAAGAACTCGTCAAAAAACGCTGTCCGCGTGGCCATGAAGTCGATCATCAGCCGTAGCCGCGCCTGCATGTCCGGTTCGAGTTCGATCGCCTTGGCCAACAGCTTGGGGTCCGCGTAGATGCTCCACATCCCCTCGCCCGCAGCGTCGACGAACACCCGCGCGAACGGGTCGCTGATGAGCGGATTCTCGCTCTCGGTCTCCGCGGCGCGGGCCGCCGCAACACCGAGTGCGGTGGCTCCCACGCTTTGCGTGATGTCCCAGGAATCGTTATCGGTACGCGGCATCGCCATTTCCCTTCCCAGCCCGAAAGTCAGTTAGTTCTAGACACTATTATTCCAGCCTCCGGCGGCCCTGGCTGTTCGTCGCCCGTGACCTACGCTTTTTCCCAGACAGCCCACAGGTTGCGAGAGGAGTGCTGCGATGACACGAAGGCCGCAGGAAGTATTCGCCCACCACGGGAGAGCGCTGGCCGCAGGCGACCTCGACGAGATCGTCGCCGATTACGCCGATGATTCCGTGCTGATCACTCCGGCCGGCGTCTCGCGCGGTAAGGACGGCATACGCAAAGCTTTCGCCAGGTTGCTCGACGATCTGCCTGACGCGGCATGGGACCTGAAGAACCAGGTCTTCGACGGCGATGTGCTGTTCCTCGAGTGGGCCGCCGACTCGGCGGTCAACCGGGTCGATGACGGTGTGGACACCTTCGTGTTCCGCGACGGAATGATCTGGGCGCAGACCGTCCGCTATACCCCGCAGCCCAAGAGCTGACGTCCGGGAAACTCCGCGCACTCGCGGAGTAGGTTCTCACCACGTGGAGCACGTGGACCTGAAAACCATAGCGGAATGGATGTCCGAGCAGGGTTTGGGCGAGGGGCCGCTGGAAGATGTTTCCGACGTCACCGGTGGGACGCAGAACGTCATGCTGCGGTTCACCCGGTCCGGCCGGCCCTACGTGCTGCGGCGCGGACCGCGGCACCTGCGTCCGCGTAGCAACAGCGTGATCCTTCGCGAAACCAAAGTCCTTGCGGCACTGGCCGGCTCCGACGTGCCGCACCCGCACCTGATCGCCGCCTGCGACGACCCCAGCGTGCTCGGTGACGCTGTTTTCTACCTGATGGAGCCGGTCGACGGATTCAACGCCGGAGAGGGGCTACCACCATTGCATGCGGGCGACCCCAGCGTGCGGTTCCAGATGGGGCTGTCGATGGCCGACGCGCTGGCGAAGCTGGGCGCCGTTGACCACATCGCCGTTGGTCTCGCCGATTTCGGCAAGCCGGCAGGCTTCCTGGAGCGGCAGGTGCCACGCTGGCTCTCGGAGCTGGACTCCTATCGGGAGTACGAAAACTACCCGGGGCCGCAGATCCCCGGGGTCGATCAGGTAGCGACCTGGCTGGAGCGCAGCCGTCCGAAGACCTGGACGCCGGGCATCATGCATGGCGACTACCACGCCGCCAATGTGATGTTCTCCCGCACCGGGCCAGAGGTGGTCGCCATTGTCGACTGGGAGATGTGCACGATCGGTGACCCGCTGCTGGATCTGGGCTGGCTGCTGGCCACCTGGCGCCAGCCCGACGGATCCAGCGTGTTCAGTCACGCGCTTGGCGGGCAGGATGGCTTGGCCAGCACCGACGATCTGTTCCAGCGGTATGCCGCCAACACCACTCGCGACTTGTCGCAGATCAGTTGGTACACCGTGCTGGCCTGCTTCAAGCTCGGCATCGTGATCGAGGGCACGCTGGCCAGGGCCTGCGCGGGCAAGGCCGAGAAAGAGGTCGGCGACCAACTCCACGCGGCCACGGTGCACCTGTTCGAACGGGCACTGGGTCTGATCGAGACGCAGCCCTAACCGCGCTCCGGCGGGAATGGCCGCAACCTCGATCAGCAGCGAACAAGCACTGATCGACCCGGCGGCGACGCTCCAGCGCCGCCGGAAAGAACGAACCCGTCTGCAGTTTCGGGATCCGTAGCTCCAAATCCCCAGCCGTCGTGCTGATGGTGCGCGGCCGCGTCCCGTTGCGCTGGTTGCTCCTAGTCGCGGTCCGCTCATGTGGGCCGGCACCGACACCGCGGTCAACTCCGCATCGATCAATGGCTGCTTGTTTTATTTCTGTCAAATTGCTTGTTTTATTTGTGTCAAATATGGGGATCCGGGGGAGACTGGCCAGCGCAACCACAAACCGATAGATCAGCGGAGCTCAATATGAGTACCGGCACTATTTGGATCGTGATCGCCGCAGTAGCAGCAGTTTTGTTGATTGCTGCCCTGACCATCGTGGGCAGGAGAGCGAGGAGTCGGCGCCGGCAACGGCAGGCCGAGGAGATTCGCGAACAGGCCAGGCTGGAAACAGCCAAACTCGAACGCCGTGAGGCCCTTGCCGAAGAAACAGCCGCCAAGGCACGCGCCGCGCAGGCCGAGGCCGAGGTCAAGGCCGCCGAAGCCGCCAGTCTGCAGGAGCCGCCAAACATCAGAGCGAAGTGGCGACCTCGCGCGAGCAACTCCAGGAGCAGTGGAACCACGCTGACAGCATCGACCCCAAGACCGGGAATCAAGCGGGCGAGACTTCGGAGCCCGTACGAGGTCGCGGCGAAGCGCGGCATCGGCATTGCGCGGTGCATCCAGCACCTCCAACAAGGCAAACTGATCCAGGGCCATCGCGCTCACCCCCACGACGGGCACGCCGCCGGCTCGTCGGTGATCACTGGCACCACGCAGGTCCACGGCGCTCATCTATGGCGAGGCCCGGTAACCGCTCAGGGCGATATCACTGACGCGTTGTTGATAATCACAATCATTTTTAACTAGGCTGCCGGGTGTTCAGTGCGAACTCATCCAGCAAAGGAGCGTTTCCTTATGACGTTCTGCGTCGTTCCGGAGGGTCTGGCCGCTGCCAGTGCGGCGGTGGAGGCGCTGACCGCCTCGGCGGGCTTGATGGCTGTCGCCGACGGCGGATCCGGTGTCGCTATCCACCGCGGCCGGGTGCAGCTCTGCCGGCGGCGAGCGTGCAATGGTAGCGGGCCACGGTGTCCAAGAGTTTGGGCCGCTCCGGTGTCGGGGTGGGCGAGTCGCGCACCACGGTTATGCCGCCGGTGATTGGGGCCGCGGCGTCGTATTTGATCGGGGGCGGCGGGCGATGACCGCGCGGATGGCCCCACCGCCGGAGGTGCATTCGGCGCTGCTGTCCAGCGGCTCGGGGGCTCGTTGCCAACCCAACACAACATGCGGGGTCGGCTGCGGCCCCGTATCGTCTGCTGTGTCGTCGAGAAGAAGGCGAACGCCTGATGGACAAAACACCTGTGACTCCGGTCGCGGTTATCGGTATGGCCTGCCGGCTTCCCGGAGGCATCGAATCGCCGGATCAGTTGTGGGAGGCGTTGATTCGGGGGGAGGACCTGGTCACCGAGATCCCGCCGGACCGGTGGGACGCTGACGACTACTACGACCCCGAGCCCGGCGTGCCCGGTCGGTCGGTGTCGCGCTGGGGTGCGTTCCTGGACGACGTTGCGGGCTTTGATCCCGAGTTCTTCGGGATCAGCGAGCGCGAGGCGACCGCGCTCGACCCGCAGCACCGGTTGTTGCTGGAAACCTCCTGGGAGGCAGTCGAACATGCCGGCCTGCCCCCGGCGTCGTTGGCCGGTTCCTTGACGGGTGTGTTCGTCGGACTGTCTCACGACGACTACACGCACGTCATCGCCGACGCGGGCGTCCTGGAGCATGCGTACGGGTTCACTGGCAGCGCCTTCAGCATGGCTTCCGGGCGGATCGCCTACACATTGGGGCTGCGCGGCCCGGCGATCACCGTGGACACGGGATGTTCGTCGGGTCTGCTGGCAGTGCACCTGGCCTCTCGCAGCCTGCACGAGGGCGAGAGCGACCTTGCCTTGGCAGGCGGTTGCATGGTGATGCTGGAACCGCGCAAATTCGCGTCGGCGTCGGGCCAGGGCATGCTCTCCCCGACGGGACGATGTCACACATTCGACGCCGCGGCCGACGGGTTCGTGCGCTCCGAGGGTTGCGCCGTGGTGTTGCTCAAGCGACTGCCGGACGCGCTACGGGACGGTGATCGCATCCTTGCCGTGGTGCGCGGCACGGCCGCCAATCAGGATGGTCGTACCGAGACGATCTCAACACCGTCACTGGACGCGCAGGTCGCGGTGTATCGGGCGGCGTTGGCGGCCGCGGGGGTAGATGCCCACAGCGTTAGCGTGGTTGAGGCGCACGGCACCGGCACTCCGGTCGGTGATCCGATCGAGTTCCGAAGCCTGGCGCGCGTATACGGCGCTGCCGGCAACCGCTGTGTGCTCGGATCGGTCAAGAGCTATCTGGGGCATACCGAGCCCGCTGCGGGCGCAGTGGGGCTGATCAAGACGATCCTCGAGCTGGAGCACCGTGTGGTGCCGCCGATGCTGCACTTCACCCAGCTACCCGATGACCTTGCGCAAAGCGACGCGGGACTTCTCATACCGCCGGAGATCACGCCATGGCCGACAAACGGCGACGGGACGCCACGACGGGCAGCGGTGTCGTCGTACGGGATGTCCGGGACGAACGTGCACGCCATTGTCGAACAAGCTCCCGAGACCGCTCCACACGACGACGCGGCCCTCGGATCAGCGATGGTGGCACCGCTGCTGTTCGCGCTGTCATCCACCTCTGCCGACGAGCTGCGCCGGACCTCTCGCCGGCTGGCCGACTGGGTGGCAAAGCATGCGGATAGCCCCGAAAACGACATGGCGCTATCGGACCTGGCCTACACCCTGGGACGTCGGCGCGCGCACCGGCCCGTGCGCACGGCGGTGATGGCCAGTAGCTTCCAGGAGCTGACGAAGGCTTTGCGAGAGGTCGCCGCCGGGGACACCCCGTACGTACCAGCGGTCGGGCAGGACGACCGGGGACCGGTATGGGTGTTCTCCGGGCAGGGGTCGCAGTGGGCTGCGATGGGCGCTGACCTGCTCGCGAACGAACCGGTGTTCGCCGCGACCGTCGCGGAGGCGGAGCCACTGATCGCCCGGGAATCGGGTTTTTCGGTGACCGAAGCGATGTCGGCGCCGCAGACCGTGACCGGCATTGACCGGGTGCAGCCGACCGTGTTCGCTATGCAGGTTGCGCTGGCCGCCACCATGAAGTCGTACGGGGTGCACCCGGGCGCGGTCATCGGGCACTCCCTCGGCGAGGTCGCGGCAGCAGTCGTCGCGGGAGCGCTGTCGCTGGACGACGGCGTGCGCGTCATCTGCCGCCGGTCGCGGCTGATGTCCCGCATATCCGGTGCCGGCGCGATGGCGTCGGTGGAACTGCCCGCCCAGCGCGTCCGCGAGGAACTGACCGCTCGCGGCGTCACCGATGTCGTGGTGGCGGTGGTGGCCTCGCCGCAGTCCACGGTGATTGGCGGTGCCACCCAGACGGTGCGCGATCTGGTCGCGGCGTGGGAGAAAAGCGACGTGATGGCCCGCGAGATCGCCGTCGATGTGGCTTCGCACTCCCCCCAGGTCGATCCGATCCTCGACGAGCTGACCGAGGTCCTGGCGGAGCTCACCCCGGTATCACCCGAAATTCCCTTCTACTCCGCGACCCTGTTCGACCCGCGTGATCGGCCGACGTGCGACGCCCATTACTGGGTCGACAATCTGCGTCACACCGTCCGGTTCGCCGCGGCGGTGCAGGCGGCGCTGGAGGACGGGTACCGGGTATTCGCGGAGCTGGCACCACACCCACTGCTGACCCGCGCCGTCGAGCAGACCGCCCATAGCCTCGACATGCCGGTCGCCGCATTGGCCGGGATGCGGCACGAGCAGACGCTGCCGCACGGACTGCGCGGCTTCCTGGCGGACCTGCACAGCGCGGGCGGCGCGGTCGACTTCTCGGTGCTGTATCCCGGTGGGCGGCTGGTGGACGCGCCGCTGCCGACCTGGACGCACCGTCGGCTGCTCCTCGCCCGCGGCACCGCGGATCACCAGACACAAGGCGCCAGCACCGTTGCGGTGCATCCGCTGCTTGGCTCACATGTGCGGCTGCTGGAGGAGCCGGAACGCCATGCCTGGCAGGCTGAGGTCGGCACCACAGCGCTGCCGTGGGTGGCCGACCACCAGATCCATAATGTGGCCGCGCTTCCGGGGGCTGCCTACTGCGAGATGGCGTTGGCCGCGGCTCACGCGATCGTCGGCGAGGCGTCTGAAGTCCGCGACCTCCGCTTCGAGCAGATGCTGTTGCTCGACGACGAGACTCCGGTCGGCGCCGTCGCGTCGGTGGAGGCACCCGGTGTCGTGAAATTCGTCGTGGAGACAGACCAACAGGGCGAACGCACGCGGCGGGCCAGCGCGGTCCTGCACGCCACCGACGATGAGGACCAGCCACCCGCGCAGGACATCGCCGCCCTGCTGGCCGCCCACCCGTGCCGGATGGACGGGAACGAACTGCGGCAATGGTTCGACAAGCGTGGTGTTCAGTTCGGTCCGGCTTTCACCGGTCTGGCGGCCGTGCACACCGCCGAAGGGACCGATTGCACCGTGTTGGCCGAGGTCGGGCTGCCCAGCTCGATCCGCTCCCAGCAGGCCGCCTACGGCGTGCACCCGGCGCTGCTGGACGCTTGTTTCCAGTCCGTCGCCGCCCACCCCGCCGTCCAGGGCGTAGGCAATGGCGGGCTGCTGTTGCCGCTGGGTGTACGGCAGCTACGCGTTCATGGCCCTGCCCGGAATGCCCGTTACTGCTATGCGCGGGTGACCGCAATGGCCGCCGGTGCCGAGGCCGACCTCGACGTCTTGGACGAGCACGGGACCATCGTGCTGACTGCGCGTGGGCTGCAAATGGGCACCGGGGTCTCCGAGAGCAGCGACCGTGTTCGCGTGCTGGGAGAGCGGCTGCTGACTATCGAATGGCAGCAACAAGCGCTCCCCGAGTCCGACCACACCGACGCGAGAACATGGCTGCTCATCAGAACCGCCGAGAACGGTGATCTCCTGGCAACCAGGCTGCCGGACGCGTTGAAGCTGCACAACGCGGAGGTTACGACCATGTGGTGGCCGCAGCAGGCCGACCATGAGGCCTGCGCCAAGCACCTTGGCCTCCAGCGGAACGGTGTCAGTGGCGTGGTGGTCCTGGCCGGACCCCCCGCCAGCGACACCGATGGACAGTGTTTGGCCAGCGGCCACGAGCAGGTGCGGCATCTCGTGCGCATCGCCCGCGAACTGCCGGAAATCCCCGGCGAGCAGCCCCGGCTGTATGTCGTGACCAGGAAAGCCCAGACGGTGCTGGCTGGAGAACGGGCCAACCTAGAGCAAGCCGGGCTGCGCGGTCTGATGCGTGTGATCGGCGCTGAACATCCGCATTTGCGCGCCACCCAAATCGACGTGGACGAGCAGACAGACGCCGAGCAGGTGGCAGCCGAACTCCTGTCCGGCGCGGACGAGGACGAAACGGCATGGCGCGACGGGCAGTGGTACACCGCGCGGCTACACCCGAGTCCGCTGCGCCCCGAGGAGCGGCGAACCACCGTCGTCAGCCACGAGCGCGACGGTATGCGTTTGCAGATCCGCACGCCTGGTGACCTGCAAACAATGGAACTCGTGGCGTTCGACCGCGTTCAGCCGGGGCCGGGGCAGATCGAGGTTGCGGTCACCGCATCCAGCATCAACTTCGCCGATGTCCTCGTCGCGTTCGGTCGATACTCCACCTTCGATGGACGGCTGCCCCAGCTGGGCACCGATTTCGCCGGCGTGGTGACCGCGGTCGGACCCGAGGTCACCGATCATCGGGTCGGTGACCGTGTCGGCGGCATGTCCCCCAACGGCTGTTGGGGCACATTCGTCACTTGCGACGCCCGCCTCGCCGCGACGCTGCCGCCGGGCCTGACTGACGACCAGGCAGCCGCGGTGTCTACCGCGCATGCCACTGCTTGGTACGGCCTGCACGAGCTGGCCAGGATCAAGGCCGGTGACCGGGTATTGATCCACTCCGCAACCGGCGGCGTGGGGCAGGCGGCAATAGCGATAGCCCGTGAGGCGGCAGCGGAGATCTTCGCGACGGCGGGCAGCCCGCAGCGTCGAGAGCTATTGCGCGACATGGGTATTGGTCATGTCTACGACTCGCGGAGCGTGGAATTCGCCGACCTGATCCGCCGTGATACCGACGGGTATGGCGTGGATATCGTGCTCAACTCCCTGACTGGCGCGGCACAACGCGCCGGGCTGGAACTGCTGTCCTTCGGTGGACGATTCGTCGAGATCGGCAAACGCGACATCTACGGCGACACCCGGCTGGGGCTGCTCCCATTCCGGCGCAACCTGGCGTTTTACGGCGTCGACCTGGGGCTGATGGCCGGCACTCACCCAGAACAGATCCGGGACCTGCTGGACACGGTGTACAAACTCACCGCGGACGGTGTACTGCCACCACCTCAGAGCACTCACTACCCGCTTGCCGACGCGGCCACCGCCATCCGGGTGATGAGCGCGGCCGACCACACCGGCAAACTCGTGCTCGACGTGCCGCACGCTGGGCACAGCAATGTGGTGGTGCCCCCGGAGCAGGCCCACGTCTTCCGTAGCGACGGCGCCTACCTGATCACCGGTGGGCTGGGTGGTCTCGGGCTCTTCCTCGCCGACGGCATGGCCGCGGCGGGCTGCGGCCGGATCGTGCTCACCTCCCGCTCGCAGCCGAACCCGAAAGCGCA
>Ga0210393_10004998_pt1 | contig 10460 bp, 10 predicted proteins | sample IncBWC27OmetaG_FD_160068 | JGI IMG/M metagenome (GOLD analysis project Ga0210393, IMG submission 160068) | Forest soil microbial communities from Barre Woods Harvard Forest LTER site, Petersham, Massachusetts, United States - Inc-BW-C-27-O ...
CGCGACTCCAACATCGTAGAAGTGCTCCACAGTGTTGCCCATCAGTTCGGCGGTGACGACGGCTTCTTCCGCGACGGAAATGTCGCTGGTACCTGCTGAAACCACTGCGATCATCCCTTTGCCATAGATATGGGGGTCCTGTCGCAGGACAATCGCGCGCGGCAGTTCCCGATATTCGGCAGCGCGGACTTTTTTCTTTACCGCGGCGAACTGCTTTTTGTCGGTGCGCGTGGCCAGAACGTTGCCGCCATGCTTCGCCAGTCGGGCGAAAATCTCGGCCACCTGCGACGGAGTCTTTCTTTCCCCCAAAATGACCTCCGGCATGCCAGCCCGCAGGCTGCGATGGTGGTCCACCTTGGCAAATCCGAGATCTTCAAAGGGCAAATGACGGAGGCGATCGACAGCGTCATCGGGGGTGATTTTGCCGCGGCGCACTTGCTCGAACAATTTGCGGATGGATTCAGCGTTCACGCGAGGTCTAGCTTAGCATCTGGAAGGCGGTTCGGATCTTAGGCGTGCGCAGCGCGAGAGGCGGCACGCACCCTTGCCCTCGCCATTACCGCGACACAGACCTTGCGGGCAATGCCGGGTTCGTCAAGATGAGCCAGAAACAGACGGCGCAATCCGCGGGGTTTCACACGGCCTGCGAGATAGGCGTCGTAGATCAGGCTTCCCAGACGGTAGCCCCACTCTAGTGTGATGGAATCAAATTTTTCCCGATCGGTGCGAATGGCGGCCAGCGCGGCCTTTTCAGAGGCGGCGCGCGACAGGGTGAAGGATTCGTTTGGGTCGGGCGCAAGCCTTGCAGGATAAAGTACGCGCGAGCCAAAGTAAGCGACGGCGTTTTCGATGACGCGGGTGTAAAACGCATCCGTTGACGCGAACGGATGGATCTTCTCTTGCGGGTCGGCGGTTATGCCGTGTCCGTTCAGGCGTTGCGGCAAACCCCGGCAGGCGTGATGGAGAAAGCGGGCGGCATCCTCGGCCGCGTGCACTAATTGAAATTCCCGGATGCAGAATGCATTCAGCTCCGGGAAGTAGGCGCTTCCGCGCTCTTCGACGCTTGCCAACATGCTTTCAAGTTGCTGTGCGCTGATGGCCTTGCGCGATAGCAGCCGGCGCACCATCGCGCCTGACGATTTTCCGTGGACCTCAGGCAGCATGTCGACCAGGAATTTCGGCTGCGTGCCATTATGCGGCGAGTAACGATTGATCTCGAGAAAGCTGGCAAGGCTGTCAACCAGGTTATAGATGGAGGGCGCATAGTCGGGACCGCTGTCGCAGCGGCTCCACTGGTCGAGAAACAGGCGATAGCTCTCGTATTTCTCGAGGGGCGTGGCATTGAAGACGCACAGCACATCATCCTGAACGCGCACCGCTTCAACCTGGTTGACGCGTTCCCCGGCAGCGCGCCAATAAAGCGCATCGATATTCTGCAGCACGGTCAGGATTTTGGCGTCCGGCATTTGCTGGCGTAGAGTGCGCGGCAGGTGTTTTGGGGCAAGGTGGGATTCGCCAAAGAGGACAAAGATCGCCGCCCGGGGATGCCGTTCGCGGATTTCGGCGAGTTTCGCGGCTGCATGACGATCGCGGGCTCCAATCTTTCTGAGATTTTCCCGCGGCATGCAGTCGAGGCCGTAAATGCCCTCGCCATGATCGCGCGCCGCAACCAGGAGTTCGTAAAATGGAGTCCAGTCGTATCCCCAGTCGAGATCGAAGCGGATGCGCTGGCGCAATTCGTGCTCATCAATTTCCCGGCGCCACCATTCGTCGAGGATGTGCTGATCGCGGGCGAAGATGGTTTCGACTCCCAACACTACGGGGCGGTCGCCGGCCAATGCACGCTGCTCGATGAGAGATGCGGCATAACGCTGGGCGGCGGGCAGGGCATGGTAGTCGCCGATCAGGACCACATCGGCAGCGTGCAGAGCATTCTGAACCTGTTGCGCATCCAAAACGGAATCGTAATCTGTAAAGGCTTCGGTAAACTCGCGAAGATATTTGCGGCGGCTGTGGGAATCCTGGGCGCGTATTTCGCGCTCCACTCCGGCCAGGGCGTGTAACTGCGCAGCACTGCGCCGGGATCTCAAATTGGCAGTCGATGCCATAAGGCGGTTTCTAGCGTCTAACTCCTCGCTTCAACTTCACCCCTTTGCCTTGACTTCCGGTTTGGCCACTCCCTATGCTCCAAAGTCGGGGCTATGCCCTCGCCGGAGAAACCTTGCCGAATCAGTTGCCACACAATCTGACGATCGCGACCACTGGTGCGAGCGGCTCGATTTTTCTGCGTCAGCTGCTGCTGGCGGTTGAACGAGATGCGCGGATTCAGAACGTAAACTTCATCGCATCGGACTCCGGCTTGCGCGTGCTGGCTGAGGAACTCGACATTCATGGGCGGTCGAATCTCGTGGGCCAGCTCCTCTCCGCGGATGCTGGCGCCGCAATCGAAAAGACATCGCGACGCAGCTCGACGAAGAGGCCAGTCCGCGGTCCATCCGACATCTCGTCCAAGATTCGAGAACATAAGTTTCGAGAACAATCGAATACTGACATTGGAGCCAATGTGGCCAGCGGTTCTTATCCCGCCGACGCCATGATCGTGATCCCCTGCAGCGTGGGCACTCTGGCCCGCATCGCCAATGGCATCGCTTCGCATCTGATTGAGCGCGCGGCTGACGTCTGCCTGAAAGAGAAACGTCCGCTGGTGCTTTGCGTGCGCGAAACCCCGCTCAACAAGATCCATATTCGCAACCTCTACCGGGCCGCTGACGCAGGGGCGACCATCTTTCCGCTCATCCCTGCCTACTACTATCGGCCTGCCACTTTAGATGACTTAGCTCGCGAATTCGCCTGCCGCGTGCTTGCCTATCTGGGCCTTCGCCAAGCCGAAGCCTTTCAGTGGAAAGGCTGATTTATCAGCGACTTACGGGACTACATATAAAAAAGCTTCGACCTTAGGGAAAGATCGGCTCACAATGCAGGAGTCTCTAGTCTAGGCAGCCGGAGGTCCAGGCGTCAGATACCCGGCGGCCATGTACAACTGGGATTCAGCCGTTCACGCTGGGGCTGACGGCAAGCTATTCGCGGCCAAACTGCGTATCGCCGGTGAGAAAGCAGAGAGAACCCTCTGACCACCAACCTTCAAACCCGATGTTGTATCGCCGGTGGCGGTCCCGCTGGAATGATGCTGAGCTTTCTGCTAGCGCGCGCCGGAGTGGATGTCATCGTGCTCGAAAAGCACACTGATTTTCTGCGCGACTTTCGCGGCGACACTATTCACCCATCCACCCTGGAGTTGATGTTTGAACTAGGAATTCTCGATGGCTTCCTCAGTCGTCCGCATCAGAAGGCCCGGCAGCTTGCCGCCGAAATTGGCGGCCAGACTGTGCAGCTGGCTGACTTCACTCACCTTCCTACGCACTGCAAGTTTCTCGCGTTGATGCCGCAGTGGGATTTTTTGAATTTCGTCGTTCAAGAAGGCCAGCGCTACCCGGGATTCCTGGTCAAGATGCAGCACGAAGCCACCGATCTTATTGAGCAGGATGGGCGCGTTGCGGGCGTAAGGGCCAAAACTCCTGATGGAACAACGGAAATTCGCGCGACTCTCACCATCGGGGCCGATGGGCGCCACTCCACGATCCGCGAACGGGCCGGGTTGCAGGTGATGGACCTGGGCGCGCCGATGGATGTGTTATGGATGCGGTTAAGCCGGAAACCCGGTGACCCGGGCCAGACCTTGGGACACGCGGCCGCTGGGAAAATCCTGATCTTGATTGACCGCCAAGACTACTGGCAGTGCGGCTTCGTCATTCCAAAAGGAGCGGCAAATCAAATTCGCGCACGAGGCATCGAGGGTTTTCGAACGGAACTCGCGAACCTGGAACCTTCCCTGCGAGACCGGGTCCACGAACTGCGCGACTGGGACGATGTGAGCCTGTTGACGGTGAAAGTGGATCGCCTCAGGAAGTGGTGGCGCCCGGGGTTGCTATGCATCGGCGATGCGGCGCACGCCATGTCACCGGTAGGAGGCGTTGGAATCAATCTCGCGATTCAAGACGCGGTGGCCGCGGCAAATATTTTGGCAGTAAAGCTCGCCGAAAATAAACTAGAGAATTCCGATCTCGCTGCGGTGCAGTGCCGACGGGAATTCCCAACGCGCGCGACGCAGGCACTGCAAAGCGCGATCCAGACGCGGGTGATCCGCCGTGCGCTCGCGACTTCCAAAAGGCTGAAGCTTCCGTGGTTTCTGAAGCTTGTCCAGCGAATCCCGGCGCTGCGCCGGATTCCTGCCCGTGTCATTGGCATGGGGATTCGTCCCGAGCATGTGCGGACTCCGGAAGCGTCGCGATCAGCTCACTGAGGAATTTCCAGAGGCGCCCTACGCGTGGTGATACCATTCTCTGGTTTTGGTCTGCTAACGAGACACAAAGCATGCCTCAGAATCACTCGATGCCGTTTCCTCCAGATGGATCGAATCGCAGGACATCGTGTTCGACGCGGCGCTTCCTAGTGGCGCTTATTGTGCTGCTGCTTGGACTTAACGCAGGTTTTGCCGCCGACGAGCGCAATCCCTTCGCCAACGATCCCAAAGCTGCCAAAGCCGGCGAGTACGAGTTCCGCATCAACTGCGCTCTGTGTCACGGCCTGGGGGCACACGGCGGAGGGCGCGGTCCTGACCTGACGCGGGCGCAGAAAAAGCACGCTCACTCCGACGCGGAACTTTTTCAAGTGATCAGCAATGGAATTCCTGGCACCGTGATGCCCGCGAACGGCACCAACGGCCAAGGCGTCGGCATGACGGACGAAGAAGTCTGGCAGATCATCACCTACATCCGCAGCGTGGAGGTGAAGGCGCCAGCCAAGCCCGTGGGCAATGCCGCGCATGGCAAGGAACTTTTTTACGGCGATGCGAATTGTTCGCTCTGCCATATGGTGGAAGGGAAGGGCGGACGCGTCGGTCCTGAACTAACGGCGGTCGGCGGGTCGCGAACGCGAGAAGCGATTATCGATTCGGTGCGCAATCCCAGCCGCCGTCTGGCCTGGGGTTTGACGGAGCCGACGAAAGAGTTTCCCCAGGAATACGAAACCATCATGGTGGTGACCGCCGACGGGAAACAAATTAAGGGCGTAGCTCTGAACGAAGACAATTTCAGCGTGCAGATCATGGATACCAGCGAGCAAATCTATTCCCTGGATAAAGACAAGCTGCGTTCCTTCCAGAAGACCCGGGAGTCGATGATGCCGCAGTACAATTCGGACACTTTGAGTGACAAAGATCTTGACGACATCGTGGCTTACCTGACCAGCGTGGGGGCGAAATGACAGTTCGGGAAAGGAGAGTCCGCCGCATCATCGTCGCCGTCTTCGCCGTCGGCGTTGCTTGCGTCGCTTTGAGGTCGGGAGCCCACGCGCAGGTCACTTTCGATCGGCTGCTGAATGCCGCAAAGGAGCCGCAGAACTGGCTGACTTATTCCGGCGATTACAACGGACGGCGCTTTAGCCCGCTCGATCAAATCAATGTTGCTACCGCGCATGGGCTGAGCGCGAAGTGGGTCTACCAGACGGGGGCGACGGGCAAACTTGAAACCAGCCCCCTGGTCGCCGATGGGATTCTCTATGCCACGGCGCAAGATGACCGCGCATTCGCTCTCGATGCCCGCACGGGCCGGCCGATCTGGATGTTTCAGCACCAGTTGCCGGGAGACATTCGCCCCTGCTGCGGACGTGTGAACCGCGGCCTCGCCATTCTGGACGACAAAGTTTTCCTGGGAACGCTGGATGCACACGTGATCGCGCTTGATACAAAAACCGGCAACGTCATCTGGGATGTTGTGGCTGCGGATTACCGCACCGGGTACAGCTTTACCGTGGCGCCGCTGGCCGTGAAAAATCTTCTGGTCATTGGCGTCTCCGGCGGCGAGTACGGGGTACGCGGCTTCATCGATGCCTACGACGCTGCGACAGGAGCGCGCAAGTGGCGCTTCTACACCGTGCCCGGACCGGGCGAACCCGGACACGATACTTGGGAGGGCGATTCGTGGAAGATTGGAGGCGCTCCCGCCTGGAACACTGGAACCTACGACCCGGTGACGAATCAGATTTTCTGGCCCACGGGAAATCCTTCGCCTTCGAATCGCGGTGAGGGCCGTGCCGGGGATAATCTCTACAGCAATTCGCTCCTTGCTCTCAATGCCGATAGCGGAAAGATGAATTGGTATTTCCAGTTCACCAAGCATGATGAGCATGACTGGGACGCCACGCAGGTTCCGGTGATGATCGACTCCGGCAGCAAGCATCTGATCGCGCAGGCCAATCGCAACGGATACTTCTACGTGATCGATCGCTCGACCGGCAAACTTATCTCCGCGAATGCCTACGGCAAGACCACATGGAGCGACGGCAAGGATTCCGAGGGGCGTCCGCTCGCAAAGAAGGAGGCATCGCCAACACTCGCGGGGCACACCGTTTGTCCCGGAGCGCTGGGAACGACCAACTTTATGGCTCCGGCTTTCAATCCCCAGACGGCATTGTTCTACGTCACTGCGCGCGATCAGTGCGATATTTTCAGCACGGCGCCGCAACCTTACGAGGCTGGCCACGCTTACTATGGCAGCGCATATTTTCCGTCGGAAGAGGCAGAGCCGTATCGCGGCTTTCTGAAGGCGATCGATCCTGCGACGGGAGAGATCAAGTGGAAGTTCGAGCACACCTCGCCAACCTGGTCGGGTGTGCTGGCGACCGCCGGTGGCCTGGTATTTACCGGCGACGCCGAAGGAAACTTCATCGCGCTCGATGCGGTAACGGGCAAGACCCTGTGGCACTTTCAGATGGGGGGTGCCGTGTATGCTCCGCCCATGGCCTTCGCGGTGGATGGAAAAGAATATGTGGCCATCGCCGCCGGAAGCGCCCTCTATACCTTCGGCCTGCCCTGAAAGCAGTGGTCAGAACTGCACAACCACTCCCGTGGAAATTCGCAGGTTGCGTTCTTTAGTCGAGAGGCCGAAGAAGCTTGCGCCGGGGAAGGCCGTATCGTAAAACTTATTCAGATTGTGCGTGGTATAGAAATCGTCCAACTGCACCAGCCGAATCGAGAATAGCCGGTGGACCTTGTAATCGAGTCCACCTCCCAGAGCTGCAACCGCATCGGTGAAAGTTGTAGCCGATGAGGTTACCGGCGACGATACGCCGGTGATGGTGCTGGCATCCATGGTGTAGCGGTCGAACCCGAACAGGGCGTGGATGAACGGCGTCAACTTTGATTTCGTCCGGTACGAAAGCACGGGCCCAATCATCAATGAATACGCGTTGGCTTTAGGCAGGCCGGAAAGAGTCTTGCCCCGCGCTGCCGTGATGGGCGTGCCATAGCGGCCGCCAAAGTCGGCAACGATTCCGAACCAGCGGTTGGCGTTGTACTGCGCCTCCGCGTTCCAGCCCTGGAAGCTGGATGCGACTCCGAACGGGCTGTTAAGCTCGCGCAGAGCAAAGTCGAGATCGGCTCCGGTCAGTCCCCCATTATCCAGATGAAGGAAGGAATATCCTCCAAATACCTGCATTTTTGGAGTTGCATCCTGAGCAAGAGACAACGAACCAAGCAAGATGATTACAGCAATCGTTGCGGCCGCCAAGCGAGTCATTTCGACGTTCTTTCCTTTCAAGCACCGCGCATTCGGGGCGCCATTCCAAAGACAAAAGGTTGAAGCACAACTCGGTCCATGGCTGCACATCAGCTGCGAACGAAAATAAGAACGCTGAAGACCGCGACTGGGTTGCACGTGGATATGAATATGTCAGGTAAAGGTTTGTAAGTCCTCAATTATACCGTCGTAATCCTTGCTGCTGCCGCCCCCCGCACCGCCTCCGCCAACTAAGGTTGCTCCATGCAACCATCACCCCGCCGTGCAAGAGACAACTAAACCGAAAAGATACAAAGTTTTGACTGCCGCGTGACATGGGCTCAACTGGCGGCAGGCTACTCTCCGTCTACACCGTGATCCGAAGCAAGCAGTGGAACACAGTGAAAGAGAGGAAATCATGAAGCAGCTCACAGAAGTTCTGGAAGGCGTCGCCAACCGGCGCTCATTCCTGAAGAACAGCATGGTCGCCGGGGCCGTGGCGACCGTAGGGGCCGGCATCCTGGGCAGCGGAGTACCCGCGTTCGCCCGTGAGACCAGCAATTCAACCATTACCAAAGGAGATATCGCGATCCTCCGCTTCCTGGCGGCAGCCGAGATTCTCGAGACCGATCTCTGGGAGCAATACACCGAACTCGGCGGCACGCAGGATGATGAGGAGTCCGGCGTAAATGGTGGCAGTCCGCTTTACATGGCTGCTTTGCAAATTCTCGATGGCGATATGTCTCAATACATTCACGACAATACCGATGACGAGAGAACTCATCAGGCTTTTCTCAACGCATTTCTGGAGTCGATCGGCGCAGACCCGGTTAACCTGGATCAGTTTGCTACCCTACCCAGCAGCAAGGCTTCCGGCGCCAAAGACATCGGACGTCTCACCAACCTCATGAACCTGAATGTGGATACGAGCTTTTGGACGCGTTATCGCAGCGCCACGCAAAATCCCGATCTCAATCCCAATTTTCCTTTTGGCCAATCCGAAGTCATCGTGAACCGCACCGCCATTCCCAGAACTGACGATGACCTGAACGGTCCAGCTCACATCGCTCCCTTTAACGTTCCCGATCACCTGAAAGCCATTGCCTTCACGGCAGGATTTCACTTCTGCGCGATCGAGCAAGGTGGGAGCAGCCTTTATCCTTCGCTTGCTCAGAGAGTCACAAACGTGGACGTTCTGCGCATCCTGCTCAGCATTGGCCCCACTGAAACCGCGCATTTCCAAACCTGGCATGACAAAGCAGGCAATGTACTCACGCTCATTGACGTGGACCCGGTCACAGGATCGAAGGTCACATTCAAGCAACTCGCAACCAATCAGCCGGAATCGTTGCAAGGCAATCTGATAATGCCCGAGCCTTGCCCGTTCCTTAGCTCGAAATTTCCACCGTGTTCCATCATCCGTCCCACCAATACAACGGGCGCTGCCATGGGAGCAGTCAAGGCTCTCACCGCGGATGGACTTTTCATCGGCCAATCGTCGGAGTTCTTTTCCACGCTGAACGCTCTGGCGGCCGCCGCCGATGCTGCCCAGCGCGGGTTCTGATTGTTTGTCTCCGGTGGGCGCTGTGTCCATGCAAGTCACAGCGCCTGTTTTCACTGGAGATTCGCCAAACAGATTTACTAACCAGTTCGGGAGGATCACTTATGTTCGAAGGTTTGTTTCAACCCATGCACTTGCTCATCATCGCCGGACTCGCGCTGCTCATCTTTGGTCCCAAGAAGCTGCCCGAACTCGGAAAAGGGATGGGTGAAGGCATTCGCGGCTTCAAGGCTGCGATGCAGGGAAAAGACGAGGCGCCCGTCGCGAATAATTTGTCGCCGAAAAATAACGTGGAATAGACAGACATGCCGCCCGCGCTACTCCTCGCGCTCTGGGTCGATCGTCTGATCGAGATAGATCCAGAGCACGCGGGCAAAGAGAGTGATGGTGGGCGCGAGCGGCAGGAAGAGCACGACGGCCCAGATGGTATCTTTCGTGATCCACCAGCCGGTCACTCTCCAGAGCAGCGCGGCGAGGATCGTGACAATCACGAGCCCGAGACCGTAACTGATGTACATTGCTCCGAGGAAGTAGCCGGGTTCGCGCTCGAACTTCAGATCGCAGACGGGACAACGCTCGTGCATTTTAGGAAATCCGCGAAAGATTGAATAGTGAAAAATCCTTCCGGTTCGGCACCGGGGACAGCGCTGGCGAAGAATATCTCCCACCGTGGACACTTTTGTGGCGGCTCCCATCGTCACTTCGCGCTCTCTTTCTTTGTTCGCTCGAATCCTGCTATACGAAAGTAAGATGTAAAACATTCTCAGAGAGTCAGTGGCGGATATGCATTATCAATGAATGCTACGGCTAGGTTGCAACAGCTACCCCAAAGGAATCCACACAGAGCGCATCTTCCACTGCGAAGGACGGCGTTGTCGAACCTTTCAGCTTCGGTGTTACCGGGCACGTTCGCCGAGAGCAGAAGATGGAGTGGCACCGCCGGAGGTTACGCCCCTGTCACCTTTGACAGTTGTCGCGCCCTGCCAGCTTCGTAGTATTGGCGTCAGTGCGAGGACGGTGCAATTCGGCCGCCCGGCCGGATGGGACAGACCATGTTTCAAGTCTTGTTATCGAGGGCTCAGCGAGCGGTTAAATATTGCGATCCGGAACGCAAACCATCAGCACGGTAAGCCCGCGTGAAGCTGTATTGAGCATGAAAGCGATATTCGAGGCGAAGGCTAATCGTCACAGGCGGACATGAGCTCTATCTCGGTCAGTATCATTGTGTTCACATGCGTATTCGGAGGTGCCGTGTGCGGGATCCTTCTTAACCGCGCATTGCCTCC
>Ga0210393_10005001_pt1 | contig 10456 bp, 8 predicted proteins | sample IncBWC27OmetaG_FD_160068 | JGI IMG/M metagenome (GOLD analysis project Ga0210393, IMG submission 160068) | Forest soil microbial communities from Barre Woods Harvard Forest LTER site, Petersham, Massachusetts, United States - Inc-BW-C-27-O ...
GCCCTCTTGCGTCCCGAGGCCGCCGGGTACCATGAACATCGCGCTTTGGACCGCCGTGGCCAGACTTTCGAGCACAATCGCCATCCGTACGTCACCGGGCTGCCCAATCAATCGAAGCGCCAACCAAGTCTCGAAGGCGCCGACCAGGAATCCTATCAGTTGCCATGCGCCGCACGCCACGACCGCGAACCGGTCGGCATACATCGAATGGAGTACTTCGTGAAACCGCGCGGGGTCGCCTCCGACCTGCTCCCCGCCACCGAGGGCACCGATCACGCGTTGCATGAGCGCGAAGGCCGATCGCCCCCATCGTTTGACAACGAGCACGAACAGGGGAATGGCAATCACGCTGATCACGAGGCCTATCGCAACCACTCGAACGGCTGGTCCTACCGTGGGGTAGCCCGCGAGTAGTATCAAACCGATCGTCGCGAAGGTGACCTGGGCGACCATTGTGAGGGTCAGTTCCACAATGACGCTGGCACTTGCAGTGGACGCTGGGACGCCACGGCGTACCAGGAGGCGGACACCGACGACCTCCCCGCCGACCCGCGCCACGGGCAACAGTCCAGCGACCGCTTCTCGAACTATTGCCCCCCAAGTGAGATAAACGATGCCAGGACTTTGGCGCCGTAGCAGAACCAACCAGGCTGCAGCGAAACAAGCCAACGGCACGACGTGTGCCGGCACTAGCCACAAGAGGCGCCAGCCAGCCATATCTAGCAGCCGGAGGATGTCGGGAAGCCCCTCGCGGAGCACGAGCAGAACGGCGGCGATGAGTCCGGCGCCAGCCGCTATCCAAAGTGCGGCGCGGACGCGCGAGGTGGATGAGCTCAAAACGAATCGGGAACAGGAATGGGGCAGCCAGGGATTCTAAGCTGGGACCGCCCGTCCAAGTTCCGAAGTTAGCCAGGAGCAATAGGTCTTACCATGGGATTCGTTGCTTTTGCGGCACTGGTGCTCGCCGTTTTTTCGCTCGTCTATGTTGCGCTCAGCGTGGTCGTAACATTGATCTGGCGGAAGCGCATACCACGCCTCGCCGCACCACAACCGTTGCCACCGGTCAGCGTCTTGAAACCGCTCTGCGGCCTCGAGCCGGGTCTCCGCGAAAACCTTCGATCGTTCTGCGAGCAGTCGCACACGAACTACGAGATCCTGTTCGGCGCGCGTGACGCGAATGATCCGGCGCTCGAGGTGGCGCGTCGCGTGGCGGCCGAGTATCCGCGGCTCGACATTCGCGTGATTCCGGGCGCGACGCGGATCGGTGAGAATCGAAAATGCAATACGCTGGCGCACCTCAAGCTGTTCGCGAAATACGACATGATCGTGATCAACGACAGCGACGTTCGGGTCGGGCCCCGCTACTTAGAGCGCGTGGTCGAACCACTGACGGATCCGACCGTCGGCATCGTCTCGTGCAGCTATCGCGGTCGTCCTGCTGGCGGCTTGTGGGCGGAGCTCGGAGCGTTGGCCATCGACGAAGGGTTCATCCCGTCGGTGCTCGTGGCCAACACGCTGGGGTCCAACGCCTACTGCTCGGGCACGACGATGGCCTTGCGCCGCGAGGTGCTCACCGCGATAGGTGGGTTCGAGGTCTTGGCCCCACTCCTGGCTGACGACTATGAGCTCGGGCTTCGCGTGCGGCAGCTTGGGCTTCGCTGCGTGATCCCACGCTACGAGGTGGTCGCGACGGTCAGCGAGCCGACACTGACGGACCTCATGCGGCACGAGCTCCGGTGGTTGCGCACTATTCGCACGGTCACGCCGGTCGGTCATGCAATGTCGTTTCTGACGTATGTCGTGCCGCTCACGCTGCTGGCGAGCGCGGCCTTCGATTTCGCCCGCTGGTCGCTCGTGTTGCCCGCTCTCGCCGTTCTCTTGAGGGTCACACTACATTACGTCAGTTCGGGGGCCCCGGCGTGGGATCCGGGTCGCGTCGCGGTCGACCGGGGACGGCCCTGGTATCTCGTGTGGCTCGTGCCGATTCGCGATATCCTGTCGTTCGTGCTGTGGGTGATGAGTTACGCGAGCCGGCGCGTGACGTGGCGCGGTACTGAGCTATGGGTGAGACCTGATGGAGTTCTCCGCACGAGAGAGGAGAGTTACGCTTAAATGATGCGCACGCTCTTTTTACACCCTCCCTCGTATGAGGGATTCGACGGCGGAGCCGGCTCGCGATATCAGGCGAAGCGCGAGGTGCGCTCGTTCTGGTACCCGACCTGGCTCGCACAGCCCGCGGCATTGGTGCCCGACAGCAAGCTCGTCGATGCCCCCGCGGCTGGCCTGTCGTTGCAGCAGGTCCTCACACTCGCGAAAGACTACGAGCTCGCTGTCCTACACACGAGCTCGCCATCGTTCCCGGGCGACGTCAAGGTCGCCGAAGCCCTCAAGCGCGAAAACCCGAACCTCATGATCGGGTTTGTCGGCGCCAAGGTCGCGGTCGAGCCCGACAAGTCCCTGCTCGCGTCGCCAGTCATCGACTTTGTCGCGCGGGAAGAGTTCGACTTCACGATCAAAGAGATCGCCGAAGGTCGGCCCCTCTCCACGGTCGACGGCGTGACGTATCGCGACGACCAGGGTCGCGCGGTCAGCACACCGCATCGCGCGATCCTCGAGAACATGGACCAGCTGCCATTCGTGGTCGATGTCTATAAGCGCGATCTCAAGGTCGAAGATTATTTCATCGGGTATCTCAAGCACCCGTACGTGTCATTGTACACCGGCCGTGGGTGCCGCTCGAAATGCACGTTCTGTCTCTGGCCGCAGACCGTCGGTGGCCATCGCTATCGCACGCGCAGCGTCGGGCATGTCCTCGAAGAGATGGCGCTCATCCCGAAATACTTCCCGCAGGCCGAGGAAGTCTTCTTCGACGATGACACGTTCACCGATGATCGGCCGCGCACGGAAGAAATCGCGCGCGGGCTCGGCAAACTCGGCATGACGTGGTCGTGCAATGCCAAGGCGAATGTTCCCTACGAGACGCTCAAGGTCATGCGCGATAATGGCCTTCGGCTACTTCTTGTTGGCTACGAGTCTGGGAATCAGGAGATCCTGAATAACATCAAGAAGGGTCTCCGGATCGACGTCGCGAAACGGTTCACCAAAGATTGTCGCGACCTGGGAATAACCATTCACGGGACGTTTATTCTCGGGCTTCCGGGCGAGACGCGAGAGACGATTCAGGAAACCATCAACTACGCCCGCGAGATCAACCCGCACACGATCCAGGTCTCGATCGCCGCGCCGTATCCCGGGACGTACCTGTACAACCAGGCGAAAGAGAACGGCTGGCTTCCGCCGGACGACGAGAACACGCACTTAGTCGACGAACACGGCCGCCAGACCGCGTCGCTCTCGTACGACCACCTCGGCCAGACCGAGATCTTCGACTCGGTCGAGACGATGTACAAGAAGTTCTACTTCCGCGCCGGGAAGATCGCCGAGATGACGTCGGAGATGTTGATGAGCCCGACGATGGCGAAGCGGCGGCTACGCGAGGGAGTCGAGTTTTTCCAATTCCTGAGCCGGCGCAAGCACGCGGCCCCGACGCCGTAAGAAGTAGACCGTCAGGCCGATCACGAGCCAGACGACAAGCCGAACCCAGGTCTGCCATGGGAGCCCCACCATCTGTGCGACGCATATCACCGCACCGATGATGGGGACGCACGGGGCCCCTGGTACGCGGAATGGCCGGGGTGCGTCGGGATCGGAGCGCCGCAGGAGCAATACCCCGATCGAGACGAGCGTGAACGCGAGCAACGTCCCGATGTTCACCATCTCCCCAAGTGTGCTAATAGGAAAAAGCGCCGCGGCTAACGCGCACAGCACCCCCACGAGCATCGTGCTGACCACGGGCGTGCGCGTCTTGGGATGAATGCGCCCGAAGAGCTCGGGCAAGAGCCCATCGCGACTCATAAAGAAGAAAATTCGCGTCTGTCCCAGCAGCTGAACCAGCATCGTACTGAATAGCCCGAAGATCGCGCTCAACTTGATGACGGGCGACAGCCACTTGAGACCCGTGGCATCGATGCCGACGGCGAGTGGATCGGGTACGTTGAGTTTTGTAAACGGCACGAGGCCGCAGAGCACGAGCGCGACCGCGATGTAGAGCACCGTGCAGATAGCGAGCGATGCCAGGATGCCTGTCGGCATGTCCTTCTGCGGATTCTTCGCTTCCTGCGCGGCCGTCGACACGGCATCGAACCCGATGAACGCGAAGAAGATGACACCGGCGCCGCGCAGGATGCCGCTCACCCCGAAGTGTCCGAACTCCCCGGTGTTCGGTGGGATAAACGGCGTGAGGTTCGACTTGCGTACGAAGCTGATCCCGGCCACCACAAACACGACCAGCACGACGGACTTGATCGCCACGAGCACGGTGTTGGCCCGCGCGGACTCGCGGATTCCGCTCGACAAGAGCGCCGCGACGACGAGCACGATGACGAACGCCGGGACGTTCACCCCGTGAGGGACTGACGTGAGGTTCGCCGGCAAGCTGATGCCGAACCCCTTGAGAAAGCTGACGAAGTAGCCGGACCACCCGACGGCGATCGAGGAGACGGCGAGCGAGTACTCGAGGATCAGGTCCCAGCCGATGATCCAGGCGACCAGTTGTCCGGCGGTCGCGTACGCGTACGTGTAGGCGCTGCCGGCCACCGGCACCATCGACGCCAGCTCCGCGTAGCAGAGCCCCGCGGCGGCGCACCCCAAGGCGGCGAACATCATCGAGAGCACGAGCGCGGGCCCGGCGTCTTGCGCGGCGGTGCCCGTGAACACGAAAATGCCGGTGCCGATGATCGAGCCGATGCCGAGCGCGGTGAGCTGCACCGGTCCCAACGACCGCCGCAGCGGGTTGTGCTCCGACTCGGCGCGGAGGGCGCTCAGCGGCTTTCGGTAGAAGAGACTCTGCATACATATTTGTATACAATTCTGTCGCCAATTTCGTCAAGGGGAACTTCTGTGTCGGATCTGGTCTTGTCGGGGCACATGCTCCCGCAAGAGCCGTATGAGCGGCTGCGCGAACTCATTGTCCGCGGCCGACTAGCGCCTGGTGGTCGCCTGATCGAGACCGATGTCGCCCGTCGGCTCGGGATCAGCCGGACGCCGGTCCGGGAGGCGCTCCGCCGGCTGCAGCAGGAGGGGTACGTCCGCGCGGAGCCCGGCGCTCACCAGGCTCGGCTGTCGGTTTCGCCGCTTACCCGTGCGGACGCCGAGGAGCTCCTGGCCATCGTCGGCGCGCTCGAAGGGCTGGCCGCCGCGTTGTCGGCGCGGCTGCCGAAACGCACGCGGGCGACGATCGCCAAGGATCTGGTCAGGCTGAACGCGGCGTTTGGTACCGCCCACATGGACTTGGACGCGCTCTATCGGCACGACGAAGAGTTCCACCGGCGGTACGTGGTCGCCGCGGGCGGCCTGCGGCTCGTCGCCATGCACGAATCGATCAAGCCGCAGGCGGAGCGCTACATCAGGATGTACATCGGGCTCTTGTCGAGTGACGTCTCATCGTCCGTGCGGGAACATGAGGCCGTGATCGAGGCGATCGCCAACGGCAAGCCGGCGGCGGCCGAGAAGGCCGTGCGCGAGAACTGGCGGCATGCGACGGATCGGATCGCCCGGGTCATCGATCTCGCCGGGGAGCTCGGACAGGGCTGAGCCGCAGGCGTTATAATTGGGCGTGATCGAGATCGAGACCCGCGACGGGCCGATGCCCATGTACGTTGCTCGCCCGGAGGGCGAGGGGCCATTTCCGGCGGTCATCATGCTGCAGGAGATCTTCGGGATCACCCCGGAGCTTCAGCATATCGCCGGCATGCTCGCGGCCGAAGGGTATCTGGCGGTCCTGCCGGCGTTGTTCCACCGGACGGACCCCAACTTCCTGGCCCCGTACGACAAGGACGGGATGACGCGCGGTCGCGCGGCGGTCAATCAGTTATCGCACGATGACGTTCGCTCTGATATCCGCGCGGCGATCGACTGGGTGCGGGGGCAGGCCGAGGCGTCGGGCGAAGTCGCGACGTGGGGATTTTGTTGGGGCGGGTCTGTCGCGTTTATGACGGCGACGTTCGACGACATTCGGGCGGCGATCTCGTTCTATGGCTCGCAGATCGTGCGGTCGCCGTACGATGGTCGCCCGCCGATGCTCGACTACGCGCCCCAGATCCAGACGCCGCTCTTTCTCGTGTTCGGCGGCATGGACGAGAGCATTCCCGGGCCTGACATCCAGAAGATCCAGGATATCCTCATCGAGAACGAGAAGGCGTTCTCGCTCACGATGTATCGTGAGGAGGGGCATGCATTCTTCCGATTTGCGGGGACGCCGCGGGCCGCGGTGCACGCGCCGGAGGCGTGGCAGCGCGTGCTGGCGTTCTTACAGAATGCGTTTGCCGTAGGCACTGACGATCAGATCGACGGCGAGTGAGGCCGTCCGGTTCCGATCGTCGAGCACGGGATTGATCTCGACCAGGTCCATCGAGACCATCATCCCGGAGTCCGCGACCATCTCGAGCGCGAGATGCGCTTCCCGAAACGTCGCCCCGCCCCGCACGGGCGTTCCCACGCCCGGCGCCTCGATCGGGTCGATCCAGTCGGGATCGCACGAGACATGAATGCCTCCTGTCCCCTTCGACGCAACCGTGATGGCTTCGGCCATGATGGTCGCGAGTCCTCGTTGGTCGATATCGCGCATCGTGTAGGCCGCGATGCCGAGTTTGCCGATCGTGATGCGCTCGGCCTGGTCGAGATCCCGTAGTCCCACCATCACGAGATTTTCTTCGCGGATCGCCGGATACGGTTTGGCGATGCGCGCGAGTCGCTCGTCGCCTTGGCCGAGCAGATGGGCCAGCGGCATGCCATGGATGTTGCCGCTCTCGCTCGACTCGGGCGTATTGATGTCGCCGTGCGCGTCGAGCCAGATCACGCCAAGCCGCTCATTCCGCTCGGCGAGCGCGGTGGCCACGCCGGCGACGGATCCCATGGCGAGCGAGTGATCGCCGCCGAGAACAAGCGGGCTCACGCCATCGCGCACGGCTTCGGCGGTTGATACCGCCAGCGCGCGACAGACGTCGGCGATCGCCGTGTACGCATCCTGTCCGATCCCCGCGAGTTGTTCGCGCTGGCCGACGACGACATTCCCGCGATCTTCGACGTCGAAGCCCAGCTCTCGCATGCGCTCGGCCAGCCGCGCTATGCGGAGCGCCGACGGGCCCATGTCGACGCCGCGCCGACTCGCCCCGAGGTCGAGCGGGACGCCGATGATGCGGACTTTCTTCACGGTCAGTACCCGACTGCTTCGCCGTCTTTGCGCGGGTCGGACGCGGCTTCCCAGCCGCGCGCGAGCTTCCGAATCATCTGCGAGCCCCCGAATGCGCCAACGAGCGCACTGTCGGGGAGCAGCTCGTGTCCCATCGAGACGAGGGATGCGCGTGTCGCGTCGGGGAATGCGGTCTCGAGGCCGAGTTGCTTGCCGGTAAAGTGCCGCCACCGTGGCTGATCGATGGCCTCTTGGAGTCCCATATGGAAGACAAAGAGATCGAGCAGCACCTGCACGTGACCCTGCGCCTGCATCGCGCCGCCCATGAGGCCGAAGCTCAGGTACGGTTCGTTGTCTTTCGTCACGAACGCCGGTATCAACGTATGAAACGGCCGCTTGCCCGGCGCCACCGTGTTCGCCATGCCCGGTGTGAGGGTAAATCCAGCACCGCGGTCTTCGAGCGCGAACCCGGTGCCCGGCACCACCACCCCCGATCCAAATTCATCATACAGGCTATTAATAAACGAGATCATGTTGCCGTCTTTGTCGGCGGCGGTGAGATAGATGGTCTCGGATCGCGTCGCCGCCGGACCGGGATCGACCCGATCCGTCGCGATCTTCGCCGCATCGAGCTGCGCTCGGCGTTGCGCAATAAAATCGTCGGCGAAGAGGTGTGAGGCGGGGACGGTCATCGCATCAGGGTCACCGACATACTGCGCCAGATCCGCGTAGGCCAGCTTCTTGGCCTCGACGAGTCGGTGCACATAGGCCGGCGAGTTGTAGCCCAGCGCCGGGAGATCGTCGGCGTCGAGCATCCGCAGCATCTCCAGGACCGCGACGCCTTGGTTATTCGGCGGCAGCTCCCAGACGCGGTATCCCTTGAATGGGACCGAAATGGGTTCGACCCATGTCGCCTTCTCTTTTGTCATGTCGTCCAGCGTCAGGAACCCACCCAATGCCTTGACGCGCTCGACAATGCGCTGGCCCAGTGTCCCACCGTACATGGCACTCGGTCCCTGAGTGGCGATGAGTCGAAGCGACGCCGCGTAATCGGGGTTGCTGAACCACTCGCCGGCTGCCGGCGCATGATCACCGTTGATGAGAAGGGTTTTGCGCGCCCCTTCATCCTTTTTCAGTAACTCAGCCGAGGCATTCCAGTCCCGCGCGATGATGGGCGAGACGGGGAACCCGCCGTCGGCCAGCTTGATCGCGGGCGCGAGTGCCTGCGCGAGCGTGATGGTGCCGTAGCGGGAGAGAAGCGCCTGCCATCCGGCGACAGCGCCCGGCACGATCACGGCCTCCACGCTGGAGTGCGGCACTGACGTGCGTCCGCGCGCGATGAGTGCCTCGCGTGTCATGAGAGACCCCGCTCGCCCGCTCGCATTGAGCCCGATGAGCTTGTGGTCTTTCGCCGACCAGACGATGGCGAAGACGTCGCCACCGGGACCGGTCATCATGGGCTCGACCAGCCCAAGGACCGCAGCGGCGGTGACGGCCGCGTCGATGGCGTTTCCGCCGTGTTCCAGGACAGCGAGCCCGGCTGCGCTTGCGAGCGGCTGGCTCGTGGCGACGACGCCGTGGGGTGCATAGACGGCGGACCGTCCCGCCATGGTGATCGGCCGTCGAGTCGTCCCGTCACCTTGCGCCTCGGCGCGTGAGGCGACGAGGGCGAGCGAAGCGAGCACGAGGAGGCGTTTTCGTTGCATGGCCACCAAGCTATGCCGCGGCCCGCCGATTGCCATAGTACGAAAGGGATGCCGTTGTCGTCGCCGCTTCATCTCCCCGAGCAGGGACATCTCCCGGTAACGGGTCCGGTCGATTTCGTGACGCAGTACTACTCGGGCGGCGCCGGTTGGATGTTGCGTCAGCGGTTGCGGTGGGTGCGGGACGCGCTCCCGGGGGGGTGCGACGCGGTGCTGGAGATCGGCTACGGCAGCGGGATTTTCTTCCATGAGCTGTCGCGTCACACACGGAGGCTCGTCGGCATCGACGTCCATTCGCGCGGCGCCGCCGTCGTTCGCTCGTATGGTGCCGACGGGATTTCGGTGATGGCGGCGCAGGCGAGCGGGCAGGCACTGCCGTTCGCGGACCGGAGTTTCGACGCGGTGGTCATCATCAGCGCGCTCGAGTTTATGCCCGATCCGGGCGCGTGTCTCCGCGAGTCGCTGCGGGTGACCCGTACGGGCGGCCGGGTGCTCGCGGTGATACCGCGTATGCATACGTGGACGGACGCCGCGTGGAGAGCGCTGACCGGCGTCGATCCCGAGGTCGATTTCCAGGGCGGCCGCCAGCGCGTCGCTCGCGCGCTCGCCGATCCGACGTTGTGGTTGGCGCGGTATCCCCGGCCATGGGGTTTGCCGCGGGCGCTCGCCCCGTACGATCTGGTCGTGTTACGGCCGGACCGTCGCGTGGACCGCCGACCCTTCAACCGAATTCGGTCCCACGTATACGTCGACCGTCGTCGGCTCGTCTACTCCGAGACGGCTCCGCGGGATCGCAAACGTCAGCGTCCGGCGTTCGCCTGACGAGAGATGGATGCGCTGAAAGCCCTGCAGCACCCTGACCGGCCGACTGACGTGCGCGACGAGGGTATGCGTGTAGCATTGCACCACCTCGTCGCCGTCGCGGTCGCCCGTGTTCGTCACCTCCGCTGACACACGCAGCGTATCGCCGTCGACCGTGGCCGTGATCGCCTGATACCCGAACGTCGTATAGCTCAGCCCATATCCGAACGGGTAGAGCGGCGTCCAAGGCTCGTCGATGTACTTCGACGTGTAGTGCTCGTTGGGGTCGGGCGGCCGGCCGGTGGGCAGGTGATCATAATAGATGGGCACCTGTCCGACGGTCCTCGGGAACGTGACCGGCAGTTTCCCGCCGGGGTTGTAGTCGCCGAACAAGACGTCAGCGACGGCGTCGCCCATCTCGGAGCCCAGGAACCACGCGTCGATCATCGCGCTCGCGTGCTCGTGCAGCCAGCCGACCGAGAGCGGCCGGCCATTGAGTAGCACGACCGCAACGGGCTTGCCGCTCCCAATGACCGCCTCGGCCAGCGCCTCTTGATCGCCGGGAAGATCCAGGAACGCGCGGCTACTTGCCTCGCCACTCATGTCGCTGGTTTCGCCGAGGACGAGCACGATCGCGTCCGCGTTGGGATCTGGTCCATACACGACGCGGGTCTCGCTGGACACGGCGCGTCGTATTCCGGCG
>Ga0210393_10005003_pt1 | contig 10456 bp, 8 predicted proteins | sample IncBWC27OmetaG_FD_160068 | JGI IMG/M metagenome (GOLD analysis project Ga0210393, IMG submission 160068) | Forest soil microbial communities from Barre Woods Harvard Forest LTER site, Petersham, Massachusetts, United States - Inc-BW-C-27-O ...
CCGCCCGTCCATGATTTCCGGGAAGCCGGTGTACGACGACACGTCGATGACAGAAATCTTGTTCTCTTCCAGAAACCGCCGCGTACCGCCCGTCGAAACGATCTCGAAACCGAGCTCAACCAGCCCAGCCGCAAAGTCTGCAAGACCGGTCTTATCGTGGACGCTGATCAAAGCCCGCTTGCGAAGCGGCGCGGACGGAGAGGCATTCATGAGCGGTCGATCCTTCACGCGAAAAGCGGGAACCCGATGCGTGCGCGATCGTATCCCCACCGTTGCGCGCCGTCAAACGACGCAAATCCGCGGGATTTCGGCTCAGGAGCAGAGGGCTCGGCCCTCGCGCCGGTCGGCTCAGACCGTCGCCAGAGGCTTGCGGGCCATCTGGGCACCGCGCGGCGCGGGGACCGATCGGATCGCTGTGCCCGGCGTAGCTGCTGCAGGAACAGACGACGTGGGTTCGACGCGCTCCATCGCGACCATCATCCGCATCAATTCGCGGCGGCTCACATTCCCGACGAGGTGCCCCTCTTTGTCGATCACAGCCATCCGTGCGAAGGATCCATCCCGAAACTTGGGACACAGGGCGACCGCGCTCTCGCTCGGAAGTACTGTCGGCACGCTGCGGCTCATCAGGGTTTCGGCCTTGGCCGTCGGGTCGCCGCCCAAAACCTGGTGCTTGAGCACATCGTAGTCGGTGACCACCCCGGCGAGCCGGTTTTCCGTCGTTGTGACGTAAACCGAAGCCAACCCTTCGGTGACCAGCGTGTTGAGAACTTCGTCGATTGTCGCTTGCGGAGAAACGGCCGCCGGACAACGCGTCATCACGTCTTCGACCATCACTTGCATGGCCAGACTCCTTCGGGGTCTACAGGGAACAGACCTCTGGCTACCCCAAATCTAGGTTGCGTTTCGGCAACATGGCGAAGACTTTCACGGCAAGACAGAAGTAACGACGGGGGGTCGGCGCCGAGCGCGCCATTTAGAGCGGCTGTGCGCTTCCAACGGGCCGGTTACGACTTGCCGCAGGCAACGAAAATCCCGTTGCCCGACTTGGCTCGTTGGTTCTAAACTGGCGGTGTTCGGAAGCTCCCTTCTGTTCTTCGACCCTTCCTTCGGAATCTTCGGTGCAAAATGACGCCGGATTCCTCGGCAAGACTCGTTCTGCTTTCCTACCTCGCGATTGGCGTGGGGATCGTCGTTTGGCAGTTCCGACGTTCAGGCCTCGGACTGAGCACCTGGTTCCTTTGGGTCGTCGAACGGCTGTATGTGCCGTTCATGTTCCATTGGCGGGCGAACCGCAGATGCCCGTTTCCCGGGGAAGAGGGAGCCCTGATCCTGGCGAACCACCGCAGTCCGGTCGACCCGCTTTTGATCTGGATGAACAACCATCTCGGAGAGCGCCCGCGCCGCTGCCGAGTGACCGGCTTCCTGATGGCCCGCGAGTATTACGACATTCCTGGCTTAACCTGGGTTGGCCGCGCGATGCAGTGTATTCCGGTCTGCCGCGAAGGCAAGGACATGCGGCCGGCCCGCGAGGCGCTCGAGCGGCTGAAGCGGGGGGATCTGATCGGCGTGTTCCCGGAAGGCGGAATCAACGAGGAGACCGCACTCCGCGAAGGGGACACCGGCATCGCCTGGCTGGCACTGCACGCGCAGGTCCCGGTCTTTCCAGTTTTTCTACGCGATTCGCCGACCAGCGAAAACATGGTCAAGCCGTTTTATACGCGGTGCCGAGTCAAAGTCGTCTACGGCGAGCCGATCGACTTGTCAGCTTACTATGATCAAAAGCGAACGCGGACTTTGCTGCGCGAAGTGACTGACTTGTTGATGCGACGGCTGGCCGAGTTAGGCGGCGTTTCGTATGCGCCCGATTTACCAGTCGCGGGACGGGTCAATACGACAGACCCGTCGCATGATGTCCCTCGCGCGACGGGATAGAAACCGCGTCGAACAGTTAGCAGCACCCGCCAGCTCACGCCGGCGGCTCGCCGGGCTGAAATTGCCTACTCGCGCAGGGCTCGCTTCAGGATCTTTCCCGTTGGGCCTTTGGGCAGCGTATCGAGAATCGTCACGACGCGCGGGTACTTGTAGGCGGCGACCAGCGTTTTGCAGTGCTGAACAATTTGATCGACCGTGGCTGACATCCCTGGCTTGAACGCGACAAACGCTGTCACCTCTTCGCCGAGTCGCGCGTCGGGCACGCCGATCACCGCGGCTTCGGCGATTGCCGGATGGGTGTAGAGGGCCTCTTCGACTTCTCTCGGGTAGACGTTGTAGCCGCCGCGGATGATGAGGTCCTTCTTGCGATCGACAATCACAAAGTCCCCGTCTTCATCCACGAAGCCAATGTCGCCCGAATGAAACCAGCCGTTTCGCATCGCGGCCGCCGTCGCCTCGGGCCGTTTGAAATAGCCCTTCATGATATTGTGGCCGCGGATCACGATTTCGCCCCGTTCGCCGCGCGGCACCTCGTGGTCTTGGTCGTCGACAATTTTCATTTCGACGCCAAAGGCCGCCTTGCCAATTGTGCCGGCTTTGGCCGCCTCGTCGATCGATTGGATGCAGGCCAGCGGGGAAGTCTCGGAGAGGCCGTAGCCTTCTTGCACGGCTAAGTCAAAACGTTTTGTGAATTGCTGTTTCACTTCGATGGGCAGGGCCGATCCGCCGGAGACGCAGTACCGCAGGGTCGCCAGTTGCCCGTCGGAGACTGCGGGATCGGTGAGCAGCGCAATGTACATCGTCGGCACGCCAGCGAAGAACGTCACCCGGTCGCTAGCAATCGCCGCCGCGGCATCCGCCGCACAAAACCGCAACAGATACGAGATCGTTCCGCCGCTATAAAGCAAACCATTTTGGATGTTGGTCTGGCCGAACGCGTGATAGAGCGGCAAAGCCGCCAGGCCGACGTCGCCGGGATGCAGGACGGCGATTGCATCCGGCCAGCGGCTGAAGACCCGCTCGGCGACGAGTTGGGCGTTGTAGTAGAGACCGAAATGAGTAAGTTCGGCCCCTTTCGGTTTGCCCGTGGTGCCGCTGGTGTAGAGCACGACTGCCGTATCGTCCGCAGCCGTTTGCGCGAGATCGGCGGCGGGGCCCGAGTGAATTACCTCCTCAAGCCGTTTCGCGCCGACTGGATGCGCTGCAGCGTCGCAGCCCACCGTATAAATGTGTCGGCAACCGGCCACTCGCTGCGCCGCCTCGATCGCGACGGCGGCAGTTTGCGCGTGAACGACCAGCGCCCGCGCCTCGCTGTCTTCGAGTTGAAACGCGACCTCGTTGGCGACCAACAGCGTGTTCAGCGGCACGACGACGCAACCGGCGTAAAGCACGCCGAAATAAGCAATCGTGAAACCGGGCACGTTCGGAACCATGACCGCCACGCGGTCGCCAGGTTGCACACCCATCGCCAGAAGTTCGCCCGCGAATTGTCGGGCCGCTTCATCCAACTCCGCGTACGTCAAACGCTCGCCGTCGTTAATGGTGGCTGTAACGCTCGAATAACGGGCGGCCGAATTCCGCAGAATCGAAGCGAGATTCAGGGACATGAGTTTCCCAAACCGGTAACGGGCAAACCGAGAATGCGCGCGATTTTTCGAGTCGTCTGTCATGCCGGAGCTGGAATAGCCGCGGCAATCTGCTCTTCGTATGATGCACCGGTCTTCGTATCATAAAGCGGTTTCAAAACCAATTCTCCCTTCGCATCCAACAACGGCACCAATATGAGCACCTCCGCGAATGCCGCACTCTTGGCCGACGTCGAAGCGTTTTGCCAAGAGATTCGTCCGGTCGAGGAAATCTGCTACCTCGAGCACAAATTCAACTCGGAATCGGTCGAGCTGGCCAAGAAGCATCGCCTGTTCGGCATGCTGACGCCGACGGAGTACGGCGGGCGCGGTTGCGACCTGGAGACCTATGCGAAGGCGCTGATCCGCATCGGCCGCGAAGGGACCGGGCTGCGGACATTGTTCTCCGGCCACATTTCGATCGGCCAGATGCCCATCATGGACTGGGGAAATGAGGAGCAGAAGCGGCGATATCTTCCCGCGGCCGCGACCGGCGAGAAAATCATGGCTTTCGGGCTCACCGAGCCAGATGCCGGATCAAATCCGTTGGAAATGACATCGACATATCGCCGTGAAGGCGATCACTACTTGCTCAACGGAGTGAAGTATCTGATCTCGAACGGTGGCATCGCGCAGACGATCGTCTGCTTTGCTTATCCGGAGGCAAAGAAGGATCGTGTCAGCGCCTTTATCGTCGATACCGACGGCCCCGGGTTCCACTGCGAGGATCTCACGGCCAAGCTCGGCCTGCCGACCTCCAACACGGCGATGTTCGAGTTGGAAAACCATCCAGTGCCGGCCAATAACCTGCTGGGAGAGGAAGGCAACGGTTTTCGCATCGCAATGACAACGCTGATCAGCGGACGGTTGAGCGTGGCGGCCGGATGCGTCGGCGTGATCGAAGATTGCCTGATCGAGGCGATCGCCTACGCCAAGGAGCGCCACCAGCACGGCAAGCCGATCGCCAAGCACCAGCTCGTTCAGGAGCACATCGCTCAGATCGAGATCAGCCGGCAAGCAGCCGACAGTTTGCTGTTTACCGCCGTCGCCGCGAAGCAGGCCTCGAATGCCGATCGCAAGGATGCAAAACTGCGCGAGAAAGCCGACATGTTGGCCGCGCACGCGAAGTATTTCGCCAGCAACGCCGCCTGCGAAGCGGCCGATCGGGCGATTCAAGTGCTCGGCGGTCGCGGCTACTCCGAGTTGTATCGCCCCGGCCGGCACTGGAAAGACGTTCGCGTTTGCCGCATCTACGAGGGGACCGACGAGATTCTCAAGCTCAAGGTCGCGCAGTCGGTACTCGGCAAAGAATACTCGGCGTTTCAATGAGCGATCACGCGGACCGCGGTTTTACAGCTCGACCTAAGCGGTGACCTTCTCTGGTGTGGCGGTTGCACGCGGTCGCTCTTCGGGGATCGCCGCTTCGAGATTCCAAAAGTCGGCCGGTTTGCCGTACTGGACCAGAAAGCTCCGCAGATCGTCCCTCAGCAGATGAGACACCCAGGCGCGGGTCTCCGGCTGCCACTTCGGACGCTGACGCAGCTTGTGATAGAAGAACGTGCGGGCCACTCGGTCGCGCAATGAAAATGGCAAGCGATCAACGGCCCGCCGATAGGTCTTGATCGATCGCAAGTGCGAGAGGAACGGATCGGCGACGGTCTTTCCTTCCGATTCGTTGAGCCGTGTTGTTCCCGCGGCCACTTCCACGTTTGGATCGACGCCCAGAAACTCGAAGCAACCTTTGAGCACCTTCGCGGGTTCGCGGCGAAAATCTTCGTAGAACACCACGTGGATCGACTCGTCGCCGTAGTGCTCCCGATAAGGCGCCAACTGCTTGAGATAGTTCGACGCGTCGGTCAGGTCGGCGCGATTCAAAAACACCGCTTTGTTGAAGTCGGGATGTGCGTAGTCAGGATGTTGCGAGCGCAGCTCTTGCCAAAACGACTGGATGCGCGAGAAGGGCTCTCGCACGACGTAAATCAATTTGGCCGTCGGCAAGTAAGCGGTGATCCGTCCAAAGGCTTGTGGAAATTTCTCGTGCATTGTGTAGGCGTTTGAGCCTTCACCGCGCCACGGACGGTCGCCCGCCTCGTTGAACAGAGATTCGTACCAGGCGAAGCCGCGCTTAAAGACCCAATCGTCGTTGAAGAACTGCGGCTCGGGTCGAACCATGAAGATGTCGGGGTGGCGTCCGAGCAACACGCGGATGGTGGTCGTCGCACACTTGGCGGCCCCAATCACGAGATAATTCGGCTTCATGTTTTTCTGCTTTGTTGACCCGCAACGAAGAACACGATCAAGAATACGGCAGCCAGCAACTGAACAGGCGACGATGAGTTAGCCGACGGTGCGCTGCTTCACCCGTCGCAGTGCACTGTGGAACCAGCGCTTCGCTTTTTCGGCTGGCATGGCGACGGCCCCTTTGAGGAACTCGTCGGGCCGGGCCCGGAAGATCGTCGTGTGCGATTCGCCGTTCCAATGCGCGGGGGCCGCCGTCGTGTAGTAGTAGGCGGCGAACGATTTTCGTGTTTGGCCCGCGGGGCATTTCACGGCCGACACGCCGTGGAAACTGATTTCGTTCGTCTCAAAGACGACGCACCGATTGAAGATCGGCAGGTGGGCATGGTGCCGCACCTTAACGTCCTCGTCCCACAACTCGAATTCGCCACCCCACTCGGTCGGCCATTCGCGATTGAAAAAGATCAGGAGGTTGGCCCGACGATGCCACTGCCGCTCCTCGAGAAAATTGAAGTCGACGTGCACATCGAGGTGGCCGCGGGCAGCCGTCTGGTGCATTCCGCCGCCCACGAGCTGCGGGTCAGCGAGCAATTCGGGGATCTCAAGAGCGTAGGCCAACAACTCCAAGAGTTCAGGAGACGCGAGGACCTCGTTGAGCTGGCGAAGCGGCTCGGGAAACCGAGACGATTCGGTGACCTGAACTTTTCCCTTTTCGTTCACGGCTTGAAACGAACGGCCAACCGCGAGTGCCTGCTCGTAAGGCGGAAATGCCTCGGCAACGCGCTGGGCGAAATCGGGCTTGAGAAAGTTGTCGATGACGAAATTCGGAACCGGCTTCGAGGCTCGAACCTGGTTCCGCAGCGCATCCCGGTCGATGGGATTCAACAGCTCATTGGGGGACATGCAAGGTCGCTCTCAAATTTCAAACAGCGGATAACTCACGTGGCACATCCTTGCCAACTCCCTTCCCTGCCGAACCGACTTGCCCGCCGTTCTGACTGAGAATCTCGCGCCGACGTCGATGCCCGCGCCCCGTGTTGGAATACTGTGTTTCAGTTCTGCGCGACGTTTCAATTCTGCGCGACGATGAGAATACATCACGTTTCGGCGCGCGTAAATGATCAGACTGAAGACTGTCTGAAATTCAACCCGGTTGAAATTGCGCGAACGTACGCGAAATTCGTGCCACAACCAACCGTGCGTTCCCCAACGCCGATTTCACGTGTCCGCTGTTCGTTAACACAGAGACGATTGTTGATTTGACATTGTTGATTTGATAACGGCGCGACTGGACTCTTTGCGAGTGGCTAGCTAATTTCGCATTGCGATGGCTGCATCTTCTGCTTCAGTTCCCGCCAGCGCTGGACGGGGTGCCGAATCCCCCGAAGACCCGTCCGGCAATCCTGCTCCGGCCGAGAATTCTGCGCCATCAACGGCGACAGTCGGGTCGATTCCTGCCGATGCCCGGCAGTCGATCGGTCGGCCCCAAATTCTGCGCGGCTCTGCCGTCACGATGGTCGGCTTCGGCGGTGGCCAGGCGCTCAGTTTGGTGAGCAGCGTTGTGCTGACGCGGCTCTTGAATCGCGATGCCTACGGCCTCTACCGGCTCGCGATGGTCTTTCTCGAGGGCTTGGCGAATTTCACCGCCGTCGGATCGGGGCCCGCCATCATTCGCGACCCGCGCGGCGACGACCCCGCCTTTCTTAACACAGCTTGGACGTTGCAAGTCGTGCGGGGAGTCGGCTTGTGGCTGGCAGCCTGCGCACTCGGCATTCCCTACGCCTGGTTTTACAAGCAACCGATCTTGGTTGTGCTGATTCCTGTAGTCGGACTTACGGTGCTGATCGACAGTTTCGATTCGTCCGCCATGCACTGGTGCGTTCGACACATGAAGCTCGAGCGGGTGACGGTGCTCGAATTCTTACGGCAGCTCTCGGGTTTTCTGATCACGGTCGCCTGGGCTTGGATGTGGCCTTCGGTGTGGGCTTTCACAGCGGGAACAACGGTTGGCTGTATCCTCGTGTTGGTCCTGTCGCACTTGGCGCTGCCAGGTCCGCCCAGCCGATTTCATTTCGAGCGCGAAGCAGCGCGGGTCCAGTTCCACTTTGGCAAATGGATCTTCGTCAACAGTGCGTTGGACTTCACGGCTCGCCAGTTGGACATCCTGCTCTTGGCGCGGTTCGTTCCGATCGGCCAGATCGGCGTGTATGGGCTGGCGATCAAGCTGGCGGATCCACTCGTCTCTTTGAATCAGCGGCTGTCGAGGCAGGTCCTGTTTCCGACCTATAGCTCGGCTTTTCGCAGTGCCTCGGGCAATCTAATCCGCTCCTTTTACCGCATGCGAGCGTTGATGGAGCTGTTGCACATGCCGGCGCTTGGCTTTTGCATGACGGGGGGCGCCGCGATTGTAAAACTCTTGCTCGCCCCCAATTTCTGGGAAGCGGGCTGGATGTTTGAGGTCTTGTGCGTGCGCTCTGCGATGAAATGCCTGTTCAATCCGCTTTCCGCCTGTTGCCTCGCCATTGACGCCACGCGGGCCATTGCGGCGAGCCTCGCTGTGCGGACCGTTTGGGTTGTGGTCTCTGTTCCGCTAGCCTGGTATCTGTGGGGACTCACGGGCGTGGTTTGGGCGGTGGCACTCTCAGAAACTCCCGTGCTCATCGTGCTGTATGCGACCTTGTATCGCGCGGGCCTGCTGCGATTCAGTCGAGAGCTGTTGCCGATCGGCATGATTGCAGCCGGCTGTGCGCTGGGGCTGGTCTTCGCTCGATTCGTCCACTGAGTGCATCCTGTTGGCATGACTGCGGAAACTCCCACGCGACACGGCTCGCCGTGCGTCGCCTTGTCGACCCCCGACTGGCCTCGTGGCGCGTCGCCCAACGGCATCGTGACTTACACCGCGGAACTCGAGGCGGCCCTTCGGGAACGCGGCGCACGCCCCGTGATTTTGTCATGGCATGTCGACCCCGTCCTTCAGGCTCAAAACGGTGCGGCCGGTGACGAGGTCGTCGATATCTCCGAGTTCCAGCCGCGGCGCAGATTATTGAATCGCGTGATCGAAAAGGCGGGCCGCCGCCTCGGCTCCGACACCTTGCTCAAGACGCGCCTGTCGATGCTCGACCGAGCCGTTCGGGTGGCGGTGACGCGCTTCCCGATCGAGCTGATCGAGATTGAAGAAGCGCTCGGCCTGGCAATGCCCGTCATTCGCTCGGGGCTTGTGCCCATTGTCGTGCGTTTGCATGGTCCGTGGTTTCTCAACGGCCGGGCGCTCGGGGTGAAGGAAGACGCGGCTTTCGCCCGGAGAGATCAACTCGAGCGGGAGGTGATCGCAAATGCCGACGCCGTCACCGCGCCCTCGCGAGATGTCCTCGAGCAGACGCGAAGCCACTACGGATTGCTGCTCGAGCACGGGCGGGTCATCCTGCCACCGGTCGATTGCAACACTAACGAGTCGCCGTGGTCTTTGGCTGAATGCGATCGCAATCGCATCGTGTTTGTCGGTCGTTTTGATCTGCACAAGGGCGCCGACGTGATCATCGACGCCTTCGCTCTCCTCGCAAGCGAACGGCCCGCGCTGACGCTCGATTTCATCGGTCCCGACCGGGGCATTTTGAATCAAGCGGGTGAGCAAATTCACCTTGCTGAGTATCTTGCGGCGCACGTTCCCAATCCGGACGTCCGCAGGCGAATCGTCGTGCATGGACAGCAGACGCCCGACGCGATCGGCACGTTGCGTCGGCGCGGCTTGGTAACGGTGGTCCCTTCACGGTACGAGACGTTCGGGTACACGGCCGTGGAAGCCCTAACGCTCGGTTGCCCGGTGATCGCCGCCGAAGCGGGGGGGCTGGCGGAATCCGTCCGCGACGGAAAAACGGGCCTGCTCTTCGAAAGTGGCGAGCCGCGGTCGCTCGCCAATCAAATCGCGAAACTGATCGACGCGCCGGAATGGGCCGCACAGCTCGGTGAAGCCGGCCGCCAAGACATCGCGAGCCGCTACGCCCCAAGATCGATTGCGGAACAGACGCTCGAAACCTACGCTGCAGTCCTGAAGCGCCGCAGGGTAGGGGCAGCCCGCGGATCGCAACGGCCCAGAGCCAACGCATGACAATTCTCGTTCCGATCACACTCTTCGGCTGGGTGCCGTGCGTCCTCTTGCTGTTCATGTGGCTTCCGCCGCGCCGCGCGGTGATCACGGCCTTTATGGCTGGCTGGCTGTTTCTTCCCGCCGCCACGTTCGATCTTCCCGGCCTTCCCGACTACTCGAAAATGGCCGCCACGTGTGCGGGAATCTTGCTGGCGGCTCTCGTCTTCGACACCGACACGCTGTTGTCGATCCGTCCACGTTGGTTCGATCTACCGATACTCGTCTGGTGCTTTATGCCCTTCGTCACGAACGAGGTCGAAGGCATCGACATGTACGATTCGCTGTCGTGGTCGGTGAATCGCATGATCACCTGGGGCATGCCCTATTTCATTGGCCGAGTCTATTTCACCGATGCAGAAGCCTTGAAAGAGTTGGCGGTCGGGATGGTCATCGGCGGACTGATTTACATACCGATCTGTTGGTTTGAAATCCGGATGAGCCCTCAGGTGTCGCGATTCCTCTACGGAGTGGAAGGAGGATTCTCAGGCACGCGGCTAGGAGGCTGGAGGCCCCA
>Ga0210393_10005004_pt1 | contig 10456 bp, 5 predicted proteins | sample IncBWC27OmetaG_FD_160068 | JGI IMG/M metagenome (GOLD analysis project Ga0210393, IMG submission 160068) | Forest soil microbial communities from Barre Woods Harvard Forest LTER site, Petersham, Massachusetts, United States - Inc-BW-C-27-O ...
GGTCCGACACCAGCTTGCTGTCGTCGGCCTGCAGCAACTTGTCTTGCCGCAGCCCCATCTTTTCCTCGACGTTGAGAATCAGCAGCCGCGGATCCCACCAGACGACCTCATGCGCTCCGCGCTGCGCGTGATGTAGTCCCGGCGCCACCGATTTCACCTTGCCCGGCGCCTTCGCGGGCCGCGTCAGCACGCTGTCGTCACCAAATTCAGGGCATCCTTGTGGATGCGTCGATATCGGCGCGCGCCTCTCTGAATTCACAGGAAAGACGACGGAGTTCAGCCGCGCCAGCCAGCCGTCGCTCTCTTCGTCGCCAACCGCCGGCACGACGATCAGATCGCGTGCGCGCGTCGCCGCGACGTACAGCAGGCGGATCGACTCCTCGACGTCTCGGTCATGCTCTTTCGCAGCGTGATCTTGTAACTCGCGTGGCGCACATCCCGCGAGTTCCATCGCGGCGAGCTTCGACGCGGGCTCGATATATCGCGACGCGTCGGCGCGAGTTTCGTTGCAGGTAATATCGGCCAGGATGACGACCGGAAACTCGAGGCCCTTGGCGCGATGCACCGTCATTATCCGAATGCCCTCGGTCCCTTCCTCGACGATCGGCGTCTCGCTGGCCTCGTCGCGCTCCGCCCGCGCTTCGAGCTCATCGACGAACGCGCGAAACGACGTGGTCCCGCCGCGCGCTTCGTAACGCCGCGCCTGGTCCATGATTCGCATGATATTCGCGAGTGCCTGCTCGCCGGTCGGCCAGATCGCAAACCCCGCGTGGGCGCGAGTCTCAGCGAGCAGCTTTGCCAGGGTCTCCGCGATCGGCCGTCGATTCCGCCCGCGATGCAGATGCTTGATCACTTCGAGCGCGCCCTTCACTTCCTTGAGACTCTCCGGCAGATCGTCAGGCAGCTTGCGAAACGGATGCAGGCTGCCGATGGTCATGCGGAATTCGAGCAGCGCAGCGTCCGACAGTGCGAACACCGGGCCACGCAGCGCAGCGAAAACCATCAGCTCGTCGTCGGGCCGCTCGATTGCTCCCAACAGATTTCGGATCGCGATCACTTCTTCACGCTCGTTGAACGATCCGCCCTTGACCAGCACGTGCGGCAGATGCCGCGCTTCGAGCCCGCGCAGATACGACCGCGTGATATCGCGCCCGAACGAATTCATGCGGCGAAACAGGATGCAAATGTGCCGCGGACGAATCGGCACGCGCACGTCCGGCGCCTCGCGCTCGGTCACCGTCCATCCGCTTTCATGCACCAGCCATCGCGCATACGCGGCAATCGCCTCGGGGATCGACTCGTCGATCTTCCAATTCACGACGCGCCCGAAATCACCGTAGGGCTCCGGCACCGGCAGCACGACGATCGACGGCTGCGTCCCAGACGCGGCTCGATACGGCGTCAATGGCGCATACGCGGGCTGTGTGCCCGATTCCTCGCTCATCAGCGGCGCGAACGCAGCATTGACCATCGTCTGAATCGCGGGCGTCGCGCGAAAGCTGACCGTCAGATGCTCGAGTTGGGCGCCATGCATCAGCAGCAATTGTTTCACGCCCTGGTAGAGCGAAACGTCGGCGCGGCGAAAACGGTAAATCGATTGTTTGGGATCGCCGACGATAAACAATTTGCCCGGAATCGGTTTGACCTTCAGCCAATTCGTCTCGGCGGGATCGGCCGCCGAAAGCAGCAGCAGAATTTCCGCCTGCAGCGGATCGGTATCCTGAAATTCATCGACGAAAATATGCGTGAAGCGATTCTGCAGCTCGGCGCGCACCGCCGGATTGTCGCGAACCAGGTTGCGCGCGACCAGCAGCAGGTCAAGAAAATCCAGCCGGCCCGCACGCTGTTTAATTTCTTCGTAAATGGCGACGATCGGCCATAATTCATCGCGCAGCAGGGGCGCGAGATTAGCGCCCGCGTCGTCGCGAAACTTGCACAGCCGGTCGTGCAGCTCGGCGCGGCGCCGAAAGATTTCCTCACGCTCGACGTTTCCAAAGCCGCTGCCATATCCTTTCCAATCCCAGCGGCGTCCCGTGCAGAGCGCGACCAAAATCGACTCAAGCGCGTCATGATCGCGTCCGCGCACCGCCTCCAGCCGCGTCGCTTCGGCGACAGGGCGCGCGATCGCGTCGAGGCCCTTCGCCAGCCAGTCGTCATCCTCGCCGAGTTCGGCAAGTTTGCCGAGCGCTTCAACCTCCGCAATGATCGCGTCGATCTCGGCGTCGCGCGCGAACGGCGAATGCTGCCACGGCGAATCGAAATCGCGCCAGTTCATCAGCTCGAGCGCCGCGCGGCGCGCGATCGCACGCGGCCCCGTGCGCGACGACAGGTCGCGCCGCCGCAGCAGCCGGCGCATCCCCTCACCCGGCTTGTCCAGAATTTTCTCGAACCATCGCTCGAACGCGGCATCGAACATCTCGCCCGCAACATCTTCGGGCGCAACTTCGAACATCGGATCGACTTGCGCCTCCACCGGCCGCTCGCGCAGCAGGTCGGCGCAAAACGAATGAATGGTTCCGATGCGCGCTTCTTCCAATTGCTTGAGCGCCAGGTCGAAGCGCGCGCGCCCTTCGCTCAACGGTTCGGTAGTTTGGCGAGCGCGCTCGATTTCCGCGCGCAGCCGCAGCTTCAGCTCGCCGGCCGCCTTCTCGGTGAAGGTCACCGCGACGATTCGCGCCAACTCGCCGCGCCCCGACCCGATCACCGACACGATTCGATTCACCAGCGCCGTGGTCTTGCCGGTGCCAGCCGCCGCCTCGATTACCAGCGTAACCTCGAGATCGTCGCGAATCCGATCGCGCACCAGTTGGTCTGAAATAATTTGCGGATTCGCGTCCGTCATGGCATCTCGCGCAGCTTTTTCAGTGATTTGAGGCGCGCGCTCGGCTTGATTTTCGAGCGCCGTTCCTCGTATGGGCCGCAGACGCGCTTGTAGTCGCACCAGTCGCACTCGCGATCGTCCGGCGCGGCGGGAAAAAATCCCGCTTGCAGCGCTTCCTTGACGATCGCGACGAAATCGCGCGACGCGCGTCGCGCCTCGTCGTTGATCTCAACGACGCGCTCTTCGTAGCCGCCGGCCGCGGTGCAGTAGTAAAGCCGCCCTGCGTATATCTTCTCGCCGAGCACCTGCTCGGCCGCGAGCGCGTAGAATACCGGCTGCAGCGTCTTGCCGCCGCCAATCACGAAGTTCTTTTCCGCCCGCACTTTCCCGGTCTTGTGATCGGTCACGCGAATCCGCCCGGCCGGATCGCGCTCGAGCAAATCGATCGACCCGCGCAGACTCAGCCCGCCCTCGATGGCGACCGGGTTCGCCGAACTACGCGGATCCGCGTTTGAGCGGTCGTGCAACCCAAAGCCGAGCTCGAACCATTCCGGACGCCAATGTTCCGGATCGTCGGCCGCGCGCCGCATCCATTCGCGCAGGTCAGCTCGAATGCTTTCTATTCCGTCGAGCCAGACGCGCTCGATCGCCGGCGCCAGCTCGTCATGTTTTTGCGCGGCAACTTCGTCAAGCTTCTCGTCGAGCAATGCCGACGCGTCATCCAAATCATCCGGCGTCACCGGCAACACGTCGAGCTCGCGCAGCGCCGTCAGGATTTCGTATTGCACTTCCGCGAACAGGCCGCCGCGGGTGAGCGGATCGAGCGTCTCGATCGCCTCGGGTTCCTCGCGCGGCTCCAGCCGATGGACCGCTTGCAGGAAAAAACGATACGGGCACGCCGCGAAATTCTGCAGCGCAGTCGGCGAGTACGAACGCTCGCTCAACTGATGCTTCCCCAACGCCGCGAGCGCCGCAGCGTCCGGATCGACCAGCCCGTCGGACTGGGTCCATCGCCGCAGCCAGCGCCGCGCCCGCGCACGCAGCGCCCGTCCCAGGTGCACATTGGCGCCAAGCAGATAGTTCGCCGCGCCGACCGTCGTCTGAGGGTCGGCGTCAACTAGTTTCTCGAGCACAGCCAGATCGAACTCCGCGTCATCGATCGCGTCGGCGGGATTCGCCGGCGCCGGCCACGACAGCCGCGTCGTCGGTTGAGACGACGCGCGCGTCGCCAACTCATCGAAGCCGGGCAGGCGGCCCTCGGCGGCGCGCAAAACTTCGAGCGCATAGAACGACGGCACTCGCGGCCGCCCTTGGTCGAGATCGACTCGCGGATAGGAAAACATCGCACGCTCGCGCGCTGCGCCCGCCGCAATTCGGAGCGCAAGCCGCTCCGCGCCCACGCGCCGCTCGTTACGTGCCAGATACGGACTCAGCTTCGCGCGCGCCGAATCGGAAAGAATCGGATCTTCGGTCAGCTTGCGCGGAAACATCCGCTCGGCAAGACCGGGGACGATCACGACGTCGAACTCCATGCCACGCGCACGATTCGGCGGCGCGACGAACACAGCGCCGTAGCGTCGAACCCGTCGCGGAGCTTCAAGGCGCCCGAGCCGATCGTTCAGCACCAACCGCACCTCGTCGAGTCCGACCGGACCGACCGGCGCCATGGGCTCGAGCTCCGCCAATGCCGCAAGAACCGGCTCGCGATCGCGAATCGCGAGGTCAACCAGGTCGCGAAGAAATTTCAGCCAGTCGCCCCAGGTCGCGTCGCACGGCGCCGCTTCGAGCATCGAAAGGATCGGCATCGCGACTTCGCCGAGATGCGCGAGGTCGAGAATTCGCCGCTCGAGGCCCGCCAGATGCGCGTCGTCGTCGGCAAGTTCCGCGCGCCGGGCCGCCAGATCGTTGCCCAAACCCGCCAGCCGCTTACGCCATCGCTCGGCGCTGCCGATCACCGCCGCATCGACGAGCAAGCGTTCCCATCGCCAGGGCGCGCGCGCGTTTCCCTCGATCACGGGAACAGGATCAGAAACGTCAGGGCTCTCAACCGAATGTTCGCTGCGTTCGACTTCAAGATCCGATTCGATCGGCACTGGCGCGAGTTCCGCGTCGGGGCTGATCGCCGGCTCATCATCATGCCTGCGATCGGCGTCGGGCACTTGAGCGAGCGAAAGATATTCCGCGAAGCGGCGCGCCGACAGATCTTCCGCGGCGCAGCAAAGCAACGCGAGCATCGCGCGACCGCCCGGCTCGGGTCGCCGCGTCCCGCGCGCGAAGTAGGCCGGAATCTCCGCGCGCGCGAGTGCTTCCTGCAGATACGGCGCGTAACGAACAGGGTCGTGCAGCAGCACCGCAATTCGATCGAACGGAACGCCGCGCCGCGCCTCGACACAGATTCGCCGCGCGATCTCGACGCACTCGTGCATCTCGCCCGGCGCCGAAATCACTGTCACGGTGCTGTCCACGTCGCGCTCAGGCGGCGCAGTATCGGCGAATAGATGTGTCTGCAGACGAGCGAGCGAGGGCGCGGCGCGCTCGTTCACCGTTGACGACAATGCAGTCGCGCGTACACCGAGCGCGTCTTCGAGCAGCGTCTGCACGGGCGCGTCGCCAGCGGGAATTGTCGCGAGAATCGATGGCGAACGCGCAGCCAGCGCCGCGATAAAGTCGCGGTCAAGCATGCAGTCCACGGAAACGTCGAGCAGAAGAATCGGCAGTCCGACAAAGCGCGGCGGGTCGCTCGCGAGCACGGCGCGCGTCGCGACTTTCAGCATCCCGGCACGATCGATCAGCCTGGCGTCGGCCAGCTCGGTGTCGAATTGCGCCAGCGTCGCGGCGATCGCCTCTCCGGCGCCGCCGAGTGCGCGCAAATCGTCGACGGCGATGTCGTTCCATCGAAGTTCAATCAACGTTCGCGCGAGCGCGCGCGAGAAGCCGGGAAGATTCAGCACCGAATCGAAATGCGCGAGTGCTCCCGACGGCGCCAGGCGGAAGACCGCGCGCGCCGCGACTGCTTCGGCCGCGAGTCCGTCCGCAGGCGCGAGGCCCGCATCGGCAAGCTCGTCGGCCGCTAGCAATCCGACCAGGCGATTCAGCGTCAACCGATGGACTCCGAGCATCGCGCCGCGCGACACCGCGAACGCGCGCACCAGGTCATCAGCAGCCTCTTTCACCGACGCGATCACGAGGACTTCGCTGGCAGCAGGCTGCGATTCGAGCCACGCGCGGGCGGCCGCGACGCGATCGGCGGCGCGTTCCGAGATTACGATTTCACGAGAAGCTGGCATCAGCGCGGCGCGAACTTACCTCGCCACACCCCTATCGTGTGCTCCAAGGATCGGAGCTTCAAGAGCCGCGCCGCGTTGTTTCCACAACGTGACAACGGTTGTCCGCGCTCTCCTCGGTGCGACCGAGCTAAGGCACTCAATCTAGTCGCTATTTCGAGCCGCCCTTTTCTCTCATCGACACTTCGTCCCACAACAGGATCTGGTAGCCATCGGGATCTTTAAGCTCCGCGCCGTAGCCCCAGAAATACTTGCCGGGAGGATTAACAAACGCGACGTCCTTCGATTGCAGCTCCTTGTACTTCGAATCGACGTCATCGACTTGCAGTGTGAGAGAGCATTTCGCGCCGGACAGTTGCGATGCTTGCTCATAGACGAAGATCGTAAAGCCCGCATCGTCCTGGATCGCGGCGGTCTTGCGATCGGGAACTTCGAATTCAACCTTGAAGCCGACGTTGCGCACGTACCAATCGCGCGACGCCTGGTAGTTCGTAACCGGGAGGTTCATGTGATCGAATTTGACCATTTTTCCGGCTCCTTATTTTTCGCAGATGTTCAGAGCAGAGGCAGCGCTACGTTTCACACGCGCAGGTTGAATCGCAGTCCGATTTTTCAATTTATCCGAGCTGTCCAGGTACCCCGCTCCCCCGACGGCGTCGATTCAAAAGTGCCGCTGATCTGATCGGTCCGCCGCTGGCCTTCGAAGTAGTAGGTCTCGGCTCCGTACGGGACCTGGAATTGCAGACGCTCGCCGCGCATGTATCCGTCGATCGCAGTCATGCCGAAGCCGCGCTGATGAATCACCAGCTCGCCGAGTAGGAAGCCGTTGGGCTGTGGACGCAGCCGCAGATCCAACTCGGGATTGCCGCCGCCAGCGAGACCGCTGATAGTACCCTTCGCGACGGTCGGCCCGAGCAGGGATGGAGAGTCGGACCCATGCGCTCTCGGACTGGTATTTTCGACTTCAGCGCCTGGACCAGGACGTATCTCACGATAGTCGTTGCCGTTTCCTCGGCTGTTTCCGCGCGTCCGTACGACGGACGAACAGCAATGACGCAGATGACCACGCCAAGTAACAATGCTGCCCCCCGCATAAGCCTCCTTCGTGACCGTGACGCCAGTTTGCTACGAGTGTTAGCCCTACTAAAGCGTGTTATTCTGAACAAGCTCGAAAGGAACCTTGATTTGGACCTGCTCGAAGATGCGGGAATTCCGCCGCCGCGCTCGCCGATCATCACCGACGACGATCGCACCGCGCTGGCGAGCATGGCGCTCGCGCAACGCCAGTTCTACTACGTCAGCACGTTCTTTGCCGGGATGGTTGCGGGCGCGGTCGTCGCGTATTTCATCGGCTATAACGACCTGGTCCTCACGATCGTCAAGTGGACGCTCTCGGGCACCGGACTGGCGCTAATCGTCAGCGCGCTCAATATCACGAAGCTGTATTCCTTCAAGTGTCCGCGATGCGGCGAAGTCTATTTCGTGGGCGCAGACGCACCTTGGGGAGTCTTCTCGAAGCAATGCGGCACCTGCGGCCTGCCGCTCAATCTTCCCGCCGGCGTGGACCTGACCCTATGAATTTCCGACCGGCCACTCGATTAAAGTCATATTCATAGAATTGCGCTTGAACCTGACCCATCCACGCGCAATGCTGAGTAGTACAGATGGCGAGTAACGTTTCCCGCGAAAAACTTCTCTTCTACGCCGCCGCCGGCGCGCTTGGCGGCTTCGCGGCGTGGGGGCTCTCGGAGCCAATCCTCGGTATCCGATGGGTTTACGGCCGCGACATTTTATTCGGCGCACTGATCGGCGCGCTGATCAGCGCGTTTCTGGCGTCGATCGAAACGCTCAGCGTCGGCCAGGTGCGGCAGGCAGCGCGACGATTCGCGCTCGGCGGCGTTATCGGCGCGATAGGCGGAGCGCTGGGCTTGCTGGTCGGTGAATTGGCATTCGACGTCCTGGGCGGGCTCAACGGCCGAATCCTCGGATGGGGCGTGCTGGGAATCGCAGTCGGACTCGGCGTCGGCTCGGCCTCGGGATCGGCGGCGCGACGGCGCAATGGCGCAATCGGCGGCGTGCTCGGCGGCGCGGTCGGTGGATTTTTCTACCAGAGCCTCACGACCACTTTTCCGCAGGCGTTCGGACGCGCGATCGCGATCATTATTCTTGGCGCGCTGATCGGATTTTTCATCGGACTGGTGGGCGAGCTGCTCAAGCGCGGCTGGCTGATGGTCGTGCGCAGCCAGAGCCGCAACGCGCGCGAGGGCCGCGAGTATCCGCTGCTCAAAGGCGTGACGATTATCGGCCGCGCAGAGGAAAGCGACATCGGACTGTTCGGCGATCAAAGCGTGCTCGGCAGCCATGCGATTATCCGGCGCGAGGGCAAAAATTTTGTGATCAGTCCAACCGGCGGGCAGATATTTATCAATCGACAACCGGTCGCGGGGCGCTATGCGCTCAAAAGCGGCGATCGGCTCGAGGTGGGCGGCACGCTGTTTCTCTTCCGCGAACGGTCCCAGGCGACGAATCGCTAAGAGGCTGGGCAGGTCGTGGGGAGCCAGCCGACGTTAAGAATCCGAATCGCGCTCCTCATCGCAACCGTTTCGATTCTAACTTCGATGCTTGCGGGATGTTCGACCGTCAACGAGGGTGGCGGCACAGCCGCGGCGCCCACCACCTCGGTCCAGACGCTCGAGTACTACCCGTACCTGGTCAAGGGATACCAAAACAGTTATCCCAGAAAGACCATCCAGATCCTGATACCCACCGACGCGCGCAATGATGCCGGCGTGCCGATAAACGGCGACCCTGCAATCGGCATCGTTGACGATCAGTCCGGCAGCGTCATCGAACGGTTGTATAGCCCGCCGCTCGGACCGATCCTGCAGGCAGCGATCGGACGCTCGGCGGACGAGGCGGGCCTGAGCGCGTCTTCGTCCACTGACGTCACCTACAAGCCCCGTCTTAAGAACTCCGTCGAATACGTGCTCGAAAGCAAGATTCGGAGATGCTGGGTGAAGAAGGCTCTCGGCGCCAGCGGCCAGAACGGTCCCGTCTCGCGGACGACGGCGGACGTTGCCCTCGACGTCTCGATCTACAAGCCGCCGTTCAGCGTTCCGTTCTGGACCGGCACCGCCAACGCTACCTACGACGACCCGCCGGTCGGCTCGTTCGGCCTCGGCTCCGAGGACGAAGCCGGCATCTACGACGAGCCGGGGCAAGTGCTGTCGGTCGCGCTGACGCGCTCGGTCGCGGCAATCTTCCAGCGCCAGGACTTGCGCAACCTGATGCTCGAAGACGACATAAAATCCCACTAGCCCAGGAAGACTCTAGTGACCAAATGCCGGACTCGTGGAGACTGATTGTCGTGTAGTCGGTTGTAGTGGTACAAGTGGTATTACCGAGCCGTGAGGTCGAAGAGGATGTGCGGCGAGCGGATTTTCCGATGGCAACCAGGCGAAAACGACCGATAGCGAGCTACAACAACGGACATCCTTCCGCGGTCGTCAAGCTCAGCCGAGATGAAATTGTGCAGTCGCTGAACGCAGCTGCACGAAGACGCACTGGTTTGTCGGCTCGGACGCTGCTTCGACGGTATCGGCACGGGAAACTGGCGAATCCGAGCCAAGTTTCCGATTTGATTGCTCTATCAAACTTACTTCGCAAGAACGATCCTATTCTTGCCGAGTAAACGCCTATCGATCTCGACGATTTATTAGCCGAAGTAAGACGCCTGACCCGCGCCTACAAGCTGGGGAACGCCGACTCGGCGCAAGCCCTTCGCGACCTGTTGAACCTCCTCTTGCATCAGACGGTTATGATGCCCGGGAGCTCATTGCGTGTCATCCGTGGTGAGCGTCGTGGGCACTACGTGATTGGCGGCTACGTGGGCGGGCCGATGAAATTACGCGATGGACGATATTTGCGCGTGTATTTGGGTCTTTCGATTCAAGGAACCAGCACAGGTCCTAGATTGAGAGTTATCAATTCAGGTTACCAGTACCAAAGCGATCAGGATGGGGACAAATGGATTTTTCGATATGACTATGAACGAAAGCCACATCGCCCATATCCGCCGACTCACTTTCACGTCAAAGGAAAGCTGACGGAGGATTGCCTCCCATCAAATAAAAGCTTGGAGGAAGTACATTTTCCGGCTACCCGTGTATCTCTCGAAGCAGTGATTCGACTTCTGATCGAACAGTTCGGGATTTCGCCGTTCGCGAGACGCGCAGTTTGGCGGAGAGTACTTACTGAGTCCGAGCGTGAATTTCTCAATATCGCGCATCGTGCTGCGTCTGGTCCAGCAAGATAAATTCAATGTCGGACACCGCGGTTCAGCGCGGTCTTT
>Ga0210393_10005005_pt1 | contig 10453 bp, 9 predicted proteins | sample IncBWC27OmetaG_FD_160068 | JGI IMG/M metagenome (GOLD analysis project Ga0210393, IMG submission 160068) | Forest soil microbial communities from Barre Woods Harvard Forest LTER site, Petersham, Massachusetts, United States - Inc-BW-C-27-O ...
GATCGGATTCGCGGCATTGCAAAAATTCACGCCGAGCGGCTTGCGCAACTCCGCGAGTTCCACCAGGTGGGCGACACGCGGGAGGTGGGCGGCGTGGGAGCGCTCGAACTTTGCGTGGACGACCCGGGTTACCTCTCGGGCCTTCGCCCCAAACTTTACAATTTCTTCCTGGAACGCAGCGTGTTGTTGCGGCCGCTGGGCAATGTCGTCTACGTGTTGCCACCGTACATCATTTCGCCCGATCAGCTCCACCGCGTCTACGATGTGATCACCGAAGCCATCCAGACCCTGCTCTGACTGGCGGCGCGGCTCTGCTAAACTGATTTCCACTTTTCGGAGGCTTTCTTGCCCTTCCAGCTCAACACCTGGAAACAAAAAATTGTCGGCTTTGCGGGAGCGCTCGGCGCGCCGGGGCTTTTTCTTATTTCCTTTCTCGATTCTTCGGTGCTGACATTTCCGGTCATCAATGATTTGTTGCTGATCGAACTCTCGATCGAGCACCCAGCACGCATGCCGCTCTATGCGTTTATGGCCGCAACCGGTTCCGTCCTTGGGTGCGTGCTTTTGTATTTCATTGCGCGCAAGGGAGGGGAAGCGTTCTTCCACAAGAAGGCTGGGCAACGTGGCGCGGCTATTCGCCACTGGGTTGAGGAGAATGGATTCGTGGGCATGCTGGTGGCCGCACTGCTGCCGCCGCCGACGCCATTTAAAATTTTTGTGTTTGCCGCGGGCGTCTTTGAGGTGCCGCTTTGGAGCTACACGTCCGCCATTACCTTGGCCCGGCTGATCCGTTATTTTGGCATTGGCTATCTCGCGGTGAGGTATGGCAATGACGCGCTACCGTACTTGAAGGGCCACAAGCTCGAGGCGACCGTGGTGATCGTCGTGTTCGTCCTGCTCAGCTATTTGATTTCTCGCGTCATCCTCCGGCATAAACCTGAGCAATCAGCTTGAGCGACGATTGGCGAGGCGGCCCGCCTCAGAAGGCAGGCCCTACAAAATTTTCGGAGGGAATCTCCGCGGTGCGGGTTACCGCAGGCGGGCTTCGTTGGCCCAGAGAATTTCCTGGCCGGTCACATGTCCTGTTCGATTCAGCAATACTCTCACGGCAATCGCGAAGCGTTTTTCGTCTTCCGCGGAGTCTCGCGCATCACGCATGACAATTTCTGTTCCGTCGTCCGTGGCTCCCACGCTTGCCCTGGGGAAGCGTGACGCTTGGAGGAATTTCTTCACCTGGGCGGTTTGCTGAGCGGCTTCCAGGAGGGAGGAATCTTCCGGCTTGTGCGTGCACAAGCCGCTCTCCGGATCGAATCGCGTGTTTTCTATTGCCGGAACGTTTACCAAGCATATTTGGTTTGCTGTTTCCACCACGCCATGCCAGTGCACCAACGAAACCGGGTCCGCAAACGCCGCCAATCGTTGCGACAATTCGCCCCGATAAGTGTGTGCGTCGAGTTGTGCGACGGCATTCCCATGCAGCGTTACGCGCGCACCAACGTAGAACAGAACCAGCGTCAACGCCGTAAGGGCGCCGTTTCGGCCGCGAGGCGACTTGTCTTTCGTCCCGATTTCCGAGCCGACAAGTCCAAACAGTTCCGGCAGCAAAATTCCCGCCAGCAGCAGCGCCAGTATCCACGGGTCCACCCGCGACAGCCAATCCCACGCAAACCGCGTCTCGCGCCACGGCCACAGCAAAGCCACTCCCGCCGACGTACACACGTCCATCAGCACATGCATCGCCGCCGCCAGCGTCGCGGCGATCAACAACGTCGGGATTCCGATTTTCGATGTAAGGCCTGCCTTCTGAGGCGGGCCGTTCTTGGGTCGAACCAGGAGCGCAATTCCAACCGCGACTAAAATAACCACGAGGGCGCCTTCAATCGAATGCGTGAAGGTGTGCCTCGAGGAAAGATATGCGGCTGGTCCAGCCAGCGCTGACACCAAATCCACATCCGCAATCGTTCCCGCAAGGACTACTCCCAGCACAAACCACCACGGCCGCCGAGGGAAAAATCCCCTGGCCAAAGCAAAGGATGTTAGCGCGTGTGTGACGGGATCCACGGTCAGGAATTCATGGGTGAAACAATCGTGCTGCTGACCTTACCGCGAGGCACCAATAATTTCAGCGCCCGTGGCACAATCGAAAACTCCACCGGCAGCCGCGCCAATGATTCGCCATCCACCTGCGCGTAGACCGGATTTGCATCGAGCGGCTCGCACAGCAGCGTGTCCGCCTTCCAGAAATGCACATCTTCTTCCTTGCGCAGATTGCCCATCCACAGAGTGGGCAGGTAGCTGAGATATTTCAGGCCGCTTTGCGTGGTCAGCGCCATCACTTCGAATTGATCTTCAAAGAGGTCCGCCTGGTCGGTAATCTTGAATGGGCCGCCATAATTTTTCGTCCGGCCGACCACGACAAGCGTCGCCTCCATCTGGCGGTCGCCGGTGCGCACGCGAAATCGCGGGAAGGTGTAGCGGAGCACCTCGCGCGCGCCCTGCCACCAGTAGGCAAGAATGCCGACGCGCGCTTTCAGCCCAAGATCAACGGAATACACGATCATCCCGTCCGGACCACAGCCTGAAACGCTCAGAAAGTACCGAGCCTTCTCCGGTTGTTCCAACGGTTTTGCCAGGCCCAGCGCAATTTCCCGCACATCGGCATTCAGGAGATGCTTTGTCGCGCCGGGAATATCCCAGGGAAGATTCAACTCTTTCGCCAGAATGTTAGCCGTGCCGCCGGGCAAGAGCGCCAGCGGGACGCGATGGCCGTTCTGCGCAGTCGCAAGGCCGTTTACAACTTCATTGAGCGTGCCGTCGCCGCCGCACGCGATTACGAGTTCGCGCCCATCGCGGGTCGCTTTCTGCGCGATTTCGGTGGCGTGGCCCGGCCCGGTGGTTTCCGCGAGCTCCGCCTGGATGCCGTTTTCAGACAGAAACTGCCGCGCTTCGTCAATCAGGCGTCTGCGCGCGTTCCCGCCGCTGCCCGCGTTTGGGTTGTGAATCAGCAGCGCGTTTTGAAATTGCATATTCATGGTTCCGGCACCGTGACGTAGCCGGTCTTCAGCCTGGCCGAAGTAAACCTCGCCAAATCATTCTAACTGGAAAGACGGTGCACACGAGCCGCCAATCTTTGCCCGGAGCCCTAATTTCCAAACCGGCGTATGCACAGGGCGATCGGCAAGCCGACGCAGAAGATATGGATCACCACCCCGATTACCATCATTCTGAGAGAGAAGGGAAATTTCGTTGCTCCCGAAAGCGGTACCACAATTCGGTTCATGAAGAAGTACACCGCGATGCCGTACAACGGGCCAAACAAGACGGCCTGCTCCACCAGCACCCGCATGCCCCGGCTGGCCATGAAATAAACGCTCGCCGCCCCAAACGCAATGACAAAATGCAAAGCCAAGCCGAAAAGCGCAATGCCGATCCCTCCCTGGAAGGCTTTGGGTCCGAGGACTCCAGCGGCGATACCCTGCAACAATCGCAGGGGTTTTAATCCCATCGAGCCGTAGACCACGAGGGCAGCAGTAATATCCATCACGCCGCAAGCCAACCCGGCTACGCCGATTGCTCTAAACGCATCTCCAGTTATCATTTTGTGGTTCTCCCTATTGAGTTTCACGGCGCGCTTCAGCCCTGCTGCCACCTGCTTATATAATACGAAGCGTTCGGCCTCAACGTTGCGAGGTTCCATGGCAAAGGCGGAAATGGCCAAAACATCGATCACGGCGCTGCGAAAAGAAGCGGAAGAGTTGCGCGAGAAGATCCGTCGCCACGAGTATCTCTATTACGTGGAAGACGCGCCGGAAATTTCAGATGCCGGCTTCGACCGCCTGATGAACCGCCTGAAAGAGATCGAAGCGGCGCATCCGGAATTGGCTACGCCCGATTCACCGACGGTGCGCGTTGGCGGCTCGCCGCGTGAAGGCTTTACCACCGTGCGTCACGCGCGCGCGATGCTCAGCCTGGACAATGCTTTTTCTTATGACGCTTTGAGGGATTGGGATCGCCGTGTGCGCGAGGGCAGCGGCAGGGAAGATATCGAGTACATCGCTGAACACAAATTCGACGGGCTGAGCATTTCGTTGCAGTACGAAGACGGCGTGCTGGTGCGCGGTGTGACCCGCGGAGACGGCACCACGGGCGAGGACGTTACGCCTAATGTAAAGACAGTCCGCTCGATTCCCTTGCGTATGGATGATGGTGCCGTGAAAAAGCTGAAGCTGCCGAAGAGCTTCGAGGTGCGCGGCGAGATTTTGATGACCCGCAAGGCCTTTGAGGCGCTGAACCGTCAGCAGGAAGAGGCGGGCGGGAAGATTTTCGTGAATGCGCGGAATTCGGCGGCCGGATCGTTGCGCGTTCTGGACCCGGCGATTACCAGACAGCGCAAGCTGGATTTTTTTGCGTACTACCTTTACGTGGACGGCAAAGCGCCGTTTGCGAAGCACTCGGATTCGCTGGAGGCGCTGAAGAAGCTGCATTTTCGCGCCAGTGACGACTGGAAATGCTGCGACGGCATCGAAGCAGTCATCAAATATTGCGAGTCGTGGGATGCCAGACGCGAAAAACTTGCGTACGAAATTGATGGGGTGGTGATTAAGGTCAATTCAACGGCGTTGCAGAACGAACTAGGCTTCACGGCGAAGGCGCCGCGCTGGGCCATCGCTTTCAAATATCCGGCCCGGCAGGAAACCACGGTGGTGAACGACATTATTGTGCAGGTGGGCCGCACGGGAACGCTCACGCCGGTTGCCGTGCTGGAGCCGGTGCAGGTTGGCGGTGTCACTGTCAGCCGCTCGACGTTGCACAACATGGATGAGATCGACCGCCTCGGCCTGCACATCGGCGACACGGTTTTGATCGAGCGCGCCGGCGAAGTGATCCCACACGTTTTGAAAGTGGTGAAGGAAGGGAAGAATCGCCGCGCATTCAAAATGCCCGCGAAGTGCCCGGAGTGCGGCAGTGCGATTCATAAGGCGGAAGGCGAGGTCGCCTATCGCTGCGTTAACGCCGCCTGCCCCGCGAAACGCAAGGAGTCGCTGCTCCATTTTGCCGGGCGCCATGCCATGGACATCGATGGATTGGGCGACAAAATCGTGGACCAATTGGTGGACAAGGGGTTAGTTAAAGATGTTGCCGATTTGTATTCGCTGAAACTCGATCAGGTGGCCGATCTGGAGCGCATGGCGGAAAAGTCCGCTCAGAATTTGCTCGACGAAATCGCCGCTAGCAAGAAGCAGCCGCTTTCCCGATTAGTTTATGCGCTCGGAATGCGCTTTGTCGGCGAACGTACCGGACAATTGTTGGCTGAGAATTTCGGCTCGCTGGAGGAGTTGGAAGAAGCCAAACCGGAGGATCTGGAGAAGGTCACCGAGGTTGGCCCCAAGGTGAGCGAAAGCATCGTGGAATTTTTTAGCGAGCCCGCCAACCGCAAGCTGATTAAGAAGCTTCACGCCGCGGGAGTCCGGCCGACCGCCGAGAAACGCGAAATCAAGAGCCAGAAATTCGCTGGCAAGTCTTTCGTCTTCACCGGGGCACTGGAGCGCCGCAGCCGCGAAGAGGCGGGCGAAATTGTGCAGCAGCACGGCGGCAAGCTCAGCGGCTCCGTCAGCAAGAAAACCGACTATGTCATCGTCGGCGCCGACCCCGGGTCGAAGTACGATAAGGCAAAGGAACTTGGCGTCACTATCCTCACCGAATCTGAATTTGAAAAGCTCGTCGGCACGAAGTAAGGACGCTTGCTTGGCCATCCAACCTGCCACGGAAAGTGATCGCGATGCAATCTGGGAGATTCTGGAACCCATGATTCGCGAAGGTGAGACCTACACCCTTCCCCGCGACATGAGCAAGCAACAGGCGCTCGAATACTGGTTTGCCGCCGACAAAGAAACCTTCGTGTGGAAAGAGAACGGCGCTGTGCTGGGCACCTATTTCCTGAAGCCGAACCAGCAGGGCGGCGGCGCGCACGTGGCCAATTGCGGCTACGTCACCGCCCCCGCCGCGCAGGGCCGCGGAATCGCCCGCCAGATGTGCCTACATTCGCTAGAGCGGGCAAAGGAACGAGGTTTTCGCGCGATGCAGTTCAACTTCGTGGTCAGCACCAACGAGCGCGCCGTCAAGTTGTGGACCAGCCTCGGTTTTGAGATTGTCGGGTGCCTACCTCTTGCCTTCGAGCATCCGAGGCTGGGATTCGTGGACGCCTTTGTGATGTATCGCAAAGTTTCGTAGATCCCTCTACGATGTGATAAACACAATCTGTGATTACATCAGCACGACAATACGAGAGTTCCTAAATGGATGACAGGGCCGACGGGGAAGCCGAGGTATCTAGAGAATCCAGCTTAAAACGCCTCGCCACATTCCTGCGTTCCGTCATTCCGATGGATCCCACACAACTTCTTTTTCTAATGGGCGCGATTCTTCTTCTCGTAGCGACTAGAGTTTCCTGGCGACCTTATACGCTAAGCCACAGTGGAGCGGTCAATCATTGGGAGCTCTACGGTTCTGCAGTCGTTGGCAACCTCGTGGTGTTTGCCGCAGGACTGACGGCGCTCTACGCCTGCTTTTGGCCGTTGCGCAGACCCGTACGAAAGGTATTTTGGGCAGTTTTGGTGGCCGGCCTGCTCGGATTGCTATTCCACCTCTGGAAGTTCTTTGATTTGGCCGTCGGAGAGCACTCTGTTCTAGATACGCGTAACAGGATGTGGGAAATGTTTCCCTGGGTGAAGCTGAATACCCCAAATCTGCCGACTGGTTTCTTTATTCTTGCCCTCGGTTTGGGATTAGTTGCGGTGTATCTTTCCCGAATTGCATTGCAAGTCGGGACGCTGCCGCTGGCGCTTTCAAACGTGATCACCGCTAATGAAGGAGAGCGGCAGGCATGGTTCCGCGATAAGCTGGTTCTCTTTGTACTTATCGGAGTCTTTGGCTTTCTGGCCTATCTTTCCTATTTGCTTGCAACGCTGATATGGAAATTGCCGCTGGCGTATGTCAACACTCGCTTTACCGGTTACGTTTTCAGCTTGGCGAGCGCGCTGCTGGACGCCGGAATTCTCCTTGGGTTTTCCATGTACGCTCTCGGAACGCGGGGTAGAACCGCGGCACGATTGTCGTTGAAAGTGCCGGAGCCGCGATTTGCCGCAATGGCCTTTTTGTTGCCTGCCGCTGCATATGCGCTTATTCCTGCCGTGCACTTTGTTCTTGATTGCAGACACTGGGCAGCATATGACTTTGGCAGGTTGGGTCCGCCCGTGTTGTCCACGTATTTTGACTTAAGCAGGCTTGGACAGCCCTGGATCCCCTTTTTGTTGTTTGGCGCATTTACGGAAGAGATTATCTTTCGGGGAGTCCTACTGCCAGATTTTATCCGTCGATATGGACTGCACCGCGGCATCTTTTTAACAGGTATCGGTTGGGCTGCAATTCATTTCCGGTCCGATTCTTACGCCAAGCTTTCTGTCTTGGATGTATTCCTCGTGATTTTCGTGAGAATTATTTTTTGTCTCGGTATGAACTATGTTCTGGCATGGATGGCCCTGCACTGGAGGTCCATTGTGCCGGCGGGAATTGCTCACACAGTGTGGAATATGCTTGTTCTTTCAGACGTTTCTGATCGGAATGAGGCGCGATACATTGATTGCTTGCTTTGGCTGGTGATTGCTTTTTTCTTGTTCCGATTCTGGCCAGTTGTGGAAAAGGAAAGTGACGCCGGAATGGAAGCACCCAATCTTGAACCGGCCGTTTGAAACTGCGGGAATCGCGATACAATTAATGATGGCGGGTGAGCTGGATGATCGCTGGCCTGGTTCGCGCAAGCGGGCTGGGCGGGAGGAAAGTCCGGACACCGAAACCGCGAAAGCGGTGTGGGCAACGCGCCTGGTAACGCCAGGGGAGCTGTTGTAGCGGACGCCTTCCGAGGCGGGCGTTGCGACGGTTCACGGACAGTGCCACAGAGAATATACCGCCGGCGGTGCGACACCCGGTGATAGCCCGGAGGAAAACCTTCGGGATGTCTTCATGGTTCGCGCGCAGGTAAGGGTGAAAAGGTGGGGTAAGAGCCCACCGCGGCGGCAGTAATGTCGCCGGCATGGCAAACCCCGCGTGGTGCAAGACCAAATAGGAGGGGAGGGCTGGCCCGGCCCGCTGAGTCAGCGCTTCTGCAAAGAAGCGCGCTCCGATCCGACTGGCGCAAGCTGGTCGGAGCGAGAACCCTCGGGTAGGTTGCTGGAGCCGCATCGCGAGGTGCGGCCTAGAGGAATGATTGTCGCGGCGCGCTGCTGCAAAGCAGTGCACCGAACAGAATCCGGCTTACAGGCTCGCCCGCCATTTTGTCTGCTGCCGTGGCACTGCTGTTGTTTGCCGCTTGCTTTCCCTCCAAAGATTGATTTCTGTTGCATTTCCGTAAAATCAGTTTTCTTGCATTTTCCACCCTAGACGGCTTTGCTGCCTTGCGTGGGAATTGGATAATGCAGGTTGCGGCGGCTTCGATACAGGCGTAACTTTCAACGAGCCATTGTGGGCCGAACCCGGGAGGGATCATGGAACGTCGTGAAGCGCTGCGTCTGATGGGAGCGGCGAGTGTTTTTTCCGTGCTGTCGTCGGATCTTTTCACCGCCACATTGCAGGCCCAACTTGCGGCGAACAAATCCGGTGCCTTGCGCACGCTTTCCCCGGCGCAGAATGAAATCGTTCTGGCAATGAGCGACGTGATGATTCCCGCCACCGGCACACCTGGCGCAAAGGCCGCGAAAGTGAACGAATTCGTCGACCTGATTTTGACGGACTGGGCTACCGAGGAAGAACGCAAGATTTTCATTGAGGGGCTTGCCGAAGCCGATCGCAAATCCAATGCGCTCTTTGGCCACGGTTATTCCGCTGCGACCCCGAACGAGCAAGCTGCAATCGTCCAAATATTCGACGAAGAACTGGCCACCTCGCGCAATGAAAAGTTGCCGGAGCAGGTTCGCGCCTGGGAGGTGACGCTGCTACATCCATTTTTCGCGCAAATGCGGCGACTCGTTCTTGTGGGCTACTACACATCACCCGTCGGGCAAGAACAGGAACTTAAGGTGGAAATCATCCCCGGAGAGCTGCATGGCTGCGTGCCAGCGGAGCCCGAGGTGAAACAATGAGCTCCGTGAAAAAGCCCGAGACCTACGACGCCATCATCATCGGTTCCGGAATGACCGGCGGTTGGGCCGCAAAAGAACTGACAGAAAAAGGGCTGAAGGTTTTGGTCCTGGAGGCGGGCCGCCCGATCGAACCGGATCGCGATTACGTCGAGCACGTGCCGGTCACCGAAATGAAATTTCGCGGGATGAACGACCGCCAGGAGACGCTGAAGGATCAGCCGATCCAGCGAACCTGCTACGCGTGCGACGAGTGGGCCAGCAAGTTCTTTGTGAAGGACACGGAGCACCCATACACGACGGATCCCAAAAAACCGTTCGCCTGGATTCGCGGGCGTCAGGTTGGCGGCAAGTCCATTATGTGGGCGCGGCAATCCTATCGCTGGAGCGATCTGGACTTTGAAGCCAATGCGCGCGAGGGAATCGGCGTCGATTGGCCGATCCGCTATGCCGACATCGAACCCTGGTACAACTACGTGGAAGATTTTGCAGGGATCACCGGCCAGGCGGAGGGATTGCCGCAATTGCCGGATAGCCACTTTCTGCCACCGATGGAAATGAATTGTGCGGAAATTGCCGTGAAGGAACGCATGATGCGGCAGTTTGGCCGCGACCGGACAATGACGATTGGCCGCGCGGCGATCTTGACGCAGACGCACAACGGGCGCGCCGCGTGTCACTATTGTGGCCCGTGCCATCGCGGCTGCATCACCCGTTCCTACTTCAGCAGCGTCAATGCGACTTTGCCCATCGCCGAAAAAACCGGGCGAATGACTCTTCGGCCCCACAGCGTGGTGCACAGCCTGATTTTTGATTCGCAGACGCGCCGGGTGACCGGAGTCAAGGTGATTGACGGCCAGACGCACAAAGCGATGGAGTTCCAGGGGCGCATCATTTTTCTTTGCGCATCAGCGCTGGAGTCCACCCGAATTCTCCTCAACTCCGCCACGCCTGAATTTTCCACTGGGCTGGGCAACAGCAGCGGCGAATTGGGAAAGAATCTGATGGACCACATCATGGGTGGCGGCGCGGATGGTGTCATTCCCGGCTTCCTGGATCGCGTCCAGACCGGAAAACGCCCAAACGGCATCTACGTGCCGAGGTTCCGCAACGTCTCCGGCCAAGAGAAAAAGTTTGTGCGCGGCTACGCGTATCAGGGACAAGCTGAACGCGAAGGCTGGGAGCGTGGAATTCATGAAAGTGGATTTGGCGCAAGTTTCAAGAATTCTTTGCGAAAGCCTGGCCCGTGGAAGATGACGTTCCACGGTTTCGGCGAGTGTCTGCCGAATCCCGCCAACTTTGTCGAAATTGACAAAGATCGA
>Ga0210393_10005006_pt1 | contig 10453 bp, 9 predicted proteins | sample IncBWC27OmetaG_FD_160068 | JGI IMG/M metagenome (GOLD analysis project Ga0210393, IMG submission 160068) | Forest soil microbial communities from Barre Woods Harvard Forest LTER site, Petersham, Massachusetts, United States - Inc-BW-C-27-O ...
AACGATCCAAACGTGCTCTCCTACCTGAGGCGTTATAAGAACGAGGCGGTGCTGGTCGTGCTGAACATGTCCTCGCAGCCGCAGCAGGTGAGCTTCGATCTTGCACCTCAAGGCTTCGATGGAAAGACCGCTCGTACTCTATTGACAACCATGCCGACAGGATCGAAAGCGAGCTCAGTTTCGCATTTGTCTCTTGAGCCGTTTTCCGTTTACATCGGTGCAGTTTCGAAATGATGGCTGCCTGACTGTCAGTCGATGGCGGCAATAATGATACGAAAATCCCCGCTCACGGGAGGGATCGCGGCTCTAGTAGCTGTCATGCTGCTATGCATGTCGCATATATCCGTGAGCCAGCCTTCTGGCGGTACTACTACGGCCGATGCTTCAGGGTACGTGGGCAACGAAGCTTGCGCGAAGTGCCACGCCTCAATCTACGAGTCCTACACACGTACTGCCATGGCGAAGGCCAGCGGCCCTGCCACGGAAAACCTGATCGTCGGCGAGCTCCGCCACCAGCCATCGGGGGTGAACTACCGTATCTATTCCGAGGATGCCAAGGTATGGCTGGCCTTCGAGCGCCCGGGCGATCCCAGCGTAAGCGGCAAGCGGCAACTCCTCTACTACATCGGGCAGGGCCGGCGCGGCCGCACCTACCTGTTCTCAGTCGATGGCTTCGTGTTCGAATCTCCGGTGAACTGGTATGCCGACCGGCATATGTGGGACATGGCTCCCGCGTACGGTGGCACCCGCGAGATGCCTCTGAACCTTCCGGCGCTAGTAAGTTGCCTGGAGTGCCACGTCAGCGGAATTCAGCCGCCGATCTATGGCACTGAAAATCGCTACAATATTCCTCTTTTTGCATATTCGGGCGTAAGCTGTGAACGCTGTCACGGACCAGGCGCCGCGCACGTGAACAGTGGTGGCGCGATTGTGAATCCCACGAAACTGTCAGCGGTGCGCCGCGATGCCGTGTGCATGCAGTGCCACCTCGAAGGTAATGCCGCGATCGAAAGAGTAGGCAAGCACCTCTACGAGTACCGGCCCGGTGACAATCTTTCGGACTATGTCCGGTACTACATCCTCACTGACAGTAAAGGTGAAGGACTGCGCGCTACCAGCCAGTTCGAAGCCCTCTCGCAAAGCGTATGCCAAAAGAAATCGGGCGATGCAATGTCGTGCACCAGTTGCCACGATCCGCACGTGCAGGTGAAACCCGAAGAGCGGGCCTCGTTCTATCGCACGAAGTGTCTTGCCTGTCACGGAAAGCCCTTTGGTGCCAGGCACCACGCTGATCGACCGGACTGCACCTCGTGTCACATGCCAGCGTCGTTGAGCACAGACGTTGCACACACCGAAGTGACCGATCACCGTATCTTGCGCCGGCCTTCCTCAACGCCCATGCTGGAAAACGCCTTTGCGCAACCTGCGACGCCAAAGCTCGTGCCGTTCCCGCACTCCCACGAGTCCGACAGCGATCTGCGAGATGACGCACTGGCGTGGGAGTCTGTTGCGGAATCCGGGTCGAAGTTGGCTGAAGCGGAAGCCGAACGGCTGCTGCGCTTAGCACTGCTGAAATCGTCTGACCCCGCATTGCTGTCAGCGATGGGCTACATCGAGCAGAAGCACGGAGACACGGATCGCGCTCGTGAACTGTATCAGAGGGCGCTCGCGCTCGATCCAAATCTGATCGATGCAGCGACAAACCTTGGAGTTCTCGAAGCCAAGAGCGGACACATGCGCGAGGCCGTAACCCTGTGGCAGGGATCGTTTCAGCGAGCGCCCGGTCGAAGCAGCATCGGGATGAACCTTGCTCGGACCTTCTGCGGCTCGGGGCAGTTTGACGAGGCGCGTACCTACACCTTGCGGGTGCTGCAATTTAATCCTGATCTTGGTGCTGCGAAGAAGCTACTGAACGGGCTGAACGCAGACCCTCCGAAGTGTGGGCTGTAATTCCCTCAAGATGGCGAGCGACGATCGTGTTGCGCGTGTTGTCCCTTGCAGATCAGTCAGTCATCAAGTCGTTCCAAAAACGAGTTCGAGGCTGCAACCGCGCGAAGAGTCGTTCTCGTGGCCGCCTGAAAGGCGAGGCACACGGGGACGACTCCGCGTGGAATACACGCATTACGTTCCCGCAGGAACCCAGACATTGTCCGCAGCGACTATCTCGGCATTCGGCACTTCGGTCATGAAGTTAACGCGCTGCAGACCAGGCTTTTTCTTCGGGATGCCCTGAAACACCGCGTAGTATTGATTGTCAAAGTACCTCAGCAAACGGTCCAAATAAGGTTTGAAACTGACCAGATTTGAGGTGCCAAGGGAGAAGACGTCCCCGCCGGTCTCGTCCGACAGCTTCGACAGTCCAGAAAGGCCAAGCTGCTGATCCCATGAGCTTCGCGCTGCTCGTCCGACGCTCGTGGCGTACAACGAATATACGATCACGTTGAAGCGCTGGCAGATCTCGCTGGCCGAGCCGACGTCGGGACTCATCGTCGGCATGCTGTGATAAACCGTCCCGTAGTTTGGTCCCAACCGGTTAACCGTTGGCGTTTCGCCACGTAGCCGGTCGATTCCGTCTGCCACCATGAGGACTTCGCGCCGCACCTTCTGCTGCGGCCAGCTCTTGACCAGACTGATGAGCGATAAGTACGGACTATTCATGGTCGTGAGCGTTCCCAAGGGTAGACGCACCGCCTTGGCGGCGAGAGCGTGATCGGCAGTGAAATTCTGGACGATGTTGACGGTTGCGTTCGCCATATAGCCGACGCCGATCACGGTTGATGCGGGCTGTGCGTTGATAAAATCCCGAATGTCGTTGAGGTTGTTTCCAATTCGAGAGTCAAGCGTATCGTCAATCAGGATAAACAGCTGCAACGCCGCGTTATCTCCGCGGGCCGGTATCAATTGCGTTACATTGAGGAAAGTCTTGCCCTGTTTCACCTTTACATCTCCGGGCTGAAGCGATGGAGCTTCGCTGTCTTCATGAACCGCTTCATCCGTGATTACCATGTGGACCTGGACCCCGCTAGGTGCGGCTTTCTCTTGGGAATGCAAGGTCACCGTAGCGAACGTCAAAGCGCACAACGCACCGAACATGGCCAGAACAACTCTGCAGCTTTTCATTGACTCCTCCTTATCTGAATCAACATTGTTATCGACCGCCCTCATAAGAATCGACCTTTGAACCGAGAAATGCGGGAGCATGGATCGTAGCCCTGTTGGGTTGCGATTGGTTGCGGATGCGATCCCACAATTTGTAGCCGACAAGATGAAGCAGTACGACTGGCAAAATTAATAGGGCGCGATCGCAGGCGATCGTGCTCGATTGTCTCGAACCGAAGGACAAAGTATTGGGACAACTTGTCCTTCCCGCGGGCGGAACGCATCATCCCTTCTATTTTCATGCGCATACACCATATCTCCAAACGCGGGAGGCCAATCTGTCCCAGTTCGACCGGCTCCAGACATCGCCTAAATAATTGATTTTAAGGTGGTTAAACGAGCGTCCCTCTTGGAACTCGACCTGCACCTAACCCTACCGAAGAACACTTTTGTGAGGTGCGTTCAAGTGTCAAAACGCAATCAAGTCGGAGGGCTGGCCCTGCTAACCGTGCTGGTCTACGCAGTGATCCAGGTTATTCCCCATAGGATTTTCAACCACGCTATTTCGTTCATAGCGTCAGCCGTTTGGGGCAGCTAACGAAATGACAGGCCCTAGGAGAATTGGAGCAAGCCGCCAATGAAGCCACGAAGACTACATACCGAGAAATGGAAGGGTATCCGGAAGGCGCTTCTGCGTCTCGTGATTCCAGCTCTCTTCGCGACCGCCAGTTTTGCAGCGTCGCCGTCGCAACCTCTCGATCGCGCGTTCAGTGTGGCGCGTCATGCTGGAAAGATTGCCAACGACATCGACCGTCGCCGCCCCAACGATATGGTCAACGTGATCGTGCAGTTTAGCGTCACTCCCACCGCCGCGCACTACAAGAGAATGACTACCCGTGGCGCCGTGGTAAAGACAAGACTGCACAGCATCAAGGCTGCGGCCTTCGCCCTTCCAGTCTCGGCGCTGACCAAATTGGAGCAAGATCCTGATGTTCTGTACGTGTCGCCGGATCGCCCGGTTAGTCTGAGCAATAGTTTCGAGAGCTTTGCGTCGGCAGTGGAAGCGGACGTAGCTGCCCAGCAGTACGGACTTGACGGTACCGGAGTCGGGATCGCGGTAATTGATAGCGGCATCGCCGATCACGTCGACTTTCACACTCCGGGTGGAAGCCGGGTGCTCCACAGCGAAAGCTTTATTCCAGGAGTTACATCCGCGGTAGACGCCTACGGACACGGCACTCACGTCAGCGGCATTCTGGGCGGGAGTGGCACGGCCTCTGGCGCGGGTAGCGGCTACGCACAGCAAATCGTAGGCGTGGCCCCGAATGTCAATATCATCAACCTTCGCGTACTTGATCAAAACGGTGCGGGTACGGACAGCCAGGTGATCGCCGCCATTCAGCGAGCCATCCAACTTAAGGCTCAATACAACATCCGCGTCATCAATCTTTCACTGGGACGGCCAGTGTTTGAAAGCTACACCCTGGACCCTCTCTGCCAGGCAGTCGAACAGGCCTGGGCCGCAGGCATCGTCGTAGTCGTAGCCGCCGGAAACGACGGCCGCGACGATTCAATGCACACCCGCGGTTTCGCCACCATCGGCGCGCCGGGCAATGATCCCGCAGTCATCACGGTTGGTGCGACCAGGACAATGGGAACTGCTACCCGGATCGACGACGCAGTCGCAAGCTACAGCTCCAAAGGACCAACCCTACTCGACCACATCGTTAAGCCGGACATTGTTGCTCCCGGCAACCGCATTGGGTCATTGCTGGTCAAGAAGAGCACACTCGACGTGGCCAACCCGAATCTCGAAATTGCTCCCAGCGGAACCTGCACTGGGACCTGCTCTACCCAGTATTTTCGGTTGAGTGGAACGAGCATGGCCACGCCTGTAGTGAGCGGCGCTGTCGCGCTCATGCTGCAAAAGGATCCGACGCTGACACCGGACACGGTGAAGGCTCGCATCATGAAGACGGCATGGAAGGGATTTGGCGTCTATTGCAACTCTTACGACGTCTACAACAATCTCTACAGCAACGAATATGACCTCTTCACCTACGGCGCCGGATATCTCGATCTCGACGCGGCGTTGAACAACACCGACGTCGCCAACGGTGTGGCTCTGTCTCCGACCGCAAGCTACAATTCCACCAACAACACCGTGACCATCGTTAACACCAATTCCGTGACCTGGGGCACTTCCGTGGTTTGGGGAAACTCAGTGGTGTGGGGGAACTCAATCATCTGGGGCAGTTCGGTCGTCAACGCCAACTCGGTGGTTTGGGGCAACTCCGTAGTCTGGGGCAACACCGTGGACACCGGCTTCAGTGTGGTCTGGGGTAACAGCATCGTCTGGGGCAGTTCGACAGCAACTGCGGCCTACAGTGATGGCCAGGACGGAGAAAACTAACCATGACACCTCTCTCGACAAACACCAAAATACTTGTCGGGTTCGTGGTTGTCGTCGGCCTTGGGATTCTCCTCCAGGTGCCGCTGACATGGGGACACCCGGCGTACGGACGCTTCATCGGGACCTTGCTGGTCGCTCTCTTCGCAGCCCGGCTTAAAGTCTCCCTGCCACGGCTGACGGGATCCATGTCGGTGAACCTGCCGTTCATCCTCCTGGCTCTCAGCGAACTGAGCTTGGCGCAGGCCCTTCTGATCACCGGTGCGTCGACCTTCGCGCAATGCCTCTGGTCTGAGAGCAGTCAGCAGAAGCCCATCAAAATGATGTTTAACGTGGGCGTCACCCTGATCGCTGCCGAAGCGGCATGGCTCACCCTTCAGGCGACAGCGCCAAATTTGGGACTCGGCCTCGCCTTGGGAGCGCTGGCTTACTTGCTGGTCAATACCATCCCGGTCGCAGCGGTTATCGCTTTCACCGAAACCGGTGGCCTGTTTGGAATCTGGAAAAAGATCCTGCAACTCACGTTTCCCTACTACCTTCTGGCCGCGGGCGTTGCTGGCCTGGCGAAGCTCGCCACGCATGCATTCGATTGGTACGTTCCGCTGCTCATCCTGCCGCTGATGTTTCTCGTACAGCGGTCCTTCAGACTCTATTTCCAATCCCTGCGCGAAAACGCGGGGCGTCAGGGCCAATACGCCATGGCCGCGGGCGCCGGCCGCGGTTGCTAAAGCGATAGACACGGTTGAAACTCGCCGGCCAGGTTCCACGACCTGGCCGGTCGTCTTTTGCACGCCTGTGGCTTCCGGGAATGTGCTCCCAATTTCTGGGACTGACAGAACGACGATGATCCAGTCGCGAAGCGGCGGCATATGAAAGCCCGGCACGGCAGTGCCGGGAAAACAGAAGTGGAAATACAGGAGTCCGGGAGGGACGGCACTCGCTGATCGATACACGTCACATCGAAAACGGCAGAGCCAAAATCATTTCGACGACATCACCGGAAGCACAAGCGCCGAAGGATGTTGTGCATCGTGCAGAATCGTGTTGGTCGCGCTGACGGACGTCCGTGCGAATTTGATCTCCTCGCCAGTGTTTAAATTGCGATCGAAGCGCGGGAAATTGCTACTGGAGACTTCAAGGCGCAGCACGTGACCTTTCAGGAAAACATTGGCCGTGGCCCATAGGTCGACAGAGACTTCGTAGATCTGGCCGGGATTCATTAATCCGACATGCTCCGGGGAAGTGCGATAGCGCATGCGAAGGATACCTTCGGTAAGATCTTGCGCGAATCCGTCGGGCGCGACATCCACCAGCTTGGCGGTGAAGTCAGTATCAACCGCCGACGACTTGACGAAGAGAGTCGTAGTAACCGGGCCGGTGACTTCGAGATCCCGTTCCAGCGGGCCCATCGAATAGATCAGCACGTCCTCACGATTTTCGGCCGGTCGCTGGTCGCGCGGCCCAGGTTCCATGCGCTCGGCATCACAACACAGCGGGCCGCCAATCGTGGGTGCGGGATTAGCGGGATTGTAAACGTAGGCGTCGGCAGGCTCAGACTTGGGAGCGGAGGTCGAGAGAGAGCCATCGCCGCGCAGCGAATTCGCCTTACCGCCGGAGTGTAAGAAATATTTTGTGGGCCGGGCTTGCGGTGGGGGCCAATCGTCTTCCTGGCGGTATTCGTTGGCACCCATCACGAAGAGCTTGACCGGTTTGTCCGTGGCGAATTCGTTGGGGATGCCTTTGAAGAGAAAATCGTACCAATCGAGGATTACATCAGTGTATTCGTTCTCGACAGCGTGCGGGCCGAACTCAACGTCACCAATGCGACGGCCGAAGCCGGCATGTCCTCCGATTTCGATCAGCAAATGCTGCTGCGTGCGCGCGGCCTCGGTCGCACCGTGGGCTTTCGCACCCATGTAATTGCGCAAGGTGCCGCCATTGAAGATGTCATACCAGCCGCCGACCTGGAGCATGGGGATGGCGATGTCCGAAAAATGTTCCTCGATCGACCATTGCTTCCAGTAGTCGTCGTAATCAGGATGCGACAGCCAATCGAGATAATATGGCGCGATCGCGGCGGTGAGCTGAGCGTCAGCCGGTAGTTGACCGAAATTGAAGATGGGATAGTTGGCCAGCGGAAGCGTGGGCACGCCGACCCGGGCATCCGTGTTCTCGTGGATCAGGCGCTCCAGCGTATTCTGCGCAATCTGGGACGTCCAATTCTGATCGAACCATTGCTCGAAGGCCCCGCTCTGGTAAGTCCAACCGTCGTGATAGTTGCTCGCAGTCATATTGGGGGCGATCGCAGTCAGATGCGGGGGCCGCGCAATGGCGGCAAGCATCTGGGTCGCTCCCACGTAGGAGGCGCCCATCATTCCGACTTTGCCATCGCAAAATGGGAGCGCGGCAGCCCATTCAACGGCGTCGTAGCCGTCGGCCTGCTCATGCCTGAACGGATACCATTCACCTTCTGAAGTGTAGCGGCCGCGGACATCCTGAATGATGACGACGTACCCGCGCGGCACCATTTTGTAGACGGGGCCAACCGCCCAGCTAACACTCTTGTCGTAAGGTGTACGCATAAGAATGACAGGCCATTTGCCGGCGGAATTGGGCCGGTAAATGTCAGCGTAAAGAGTAAGTCCGTCGCGCGTCTTCATGCGGACGTCATGTTGCACAACAATGTTGCTCGCAGGCCGCGGCGGCGCGACCTGCGCCTGAAGCGGTGACGTGACCCAAGCCGTAGCCAGTGCGAATGTGAACGCGAATGAGAAAAGCAAAGCCGGGCGAATATTCTTCATGCTTCGAGTCTCCTGTAGAGTGGCCCCGGCTTTCGCATGGTCGATGAATCGACCCTAAGGTGGCCTAGCCTTTTTTGCATTCTTTCTCCACCGCATTCGCTAAATGCGTTGAACAGGGTATCATCAAGCTGTCGGCAGCAATGGTCATAAAATGTTCGCATGGCCGAGGGGGCGTATGAAATTGTTTACTCTATTTGATCTCTGAAAGAAAGAGAGAACTCAGATGAAAAAACGACTCACTGCCCAAGAGAAGAATTACCAGGAGCGACGTAGGCAGCACAACCGGAAGCACACCTTGTTGCGCCGGGAGTGTTACAAATGGCTCAGGAAAAACCTGCCCGAGGTTTACGCAAAGCTGAGAAAAAAAGCGGGACTGAAACAAACGGGCCGGCCTAAAAGTTAAGCCGTTCCTGCCACATCGCGTAACAGAATGCTACTGGACCGCGATGCTCACCGTCTTTGAGGCGATGTCATTCGCTACGAATCACGAGCAACCCCGCTCCGGTCTCTATTCCCGCATTCCTGCCCGGACACCGAAGTTGTTGTCATCGCGGGCTAGTAGCGTTCTGGCTGAGCGACGCGTGCTCTTTGATCCAGTCATTGGCCTGCTGCTGGGCCGCCGCGATCTGCGCACGTGACATCCGGCTAGCCAGGAGGGCAACGCGGTACTTACTGGCTTCGTCTCCGCCAGCTTGCGCCAGAACCGACCAGAAGTATGCTTTGACCAGGTCCTGAGGAACACCGCGTCCTACCCAGTAGTACGCGCCCAACGTTGCCTGAGCGGCGATGTGCCCTTGCTCGGCTGCCATCGAGAACCAGCGTACTGCTTCGGAATAATCCTGAGGAACCTCCTCGCCGGTAGCGTAGCGTGCTCCCACCGAAAACTGGGCAGTGGCATCGCCCTGCTCCGCCAGTTTCCGTATACCCTCGAGGCCGCCGCTCGCATTTGCGGTTGGTGCTGGCGGACTGGCAAGAACCTTTTCCGGCGGTTGAGCTGACGAAGCGGAGGTGCTTCTCGTAAAGTTAATGAAGTCGCGCCCCGGAATCAGCCAGGATGCGGCGAACATCACCGTTGCTCCGGCTGCAAACAGAAGAATCTTCCGAGAACGAGAAAAATGGGGAAGCGGCAAGTCCGCCGAGGTTTCGACGGGAAATTCATCGTCTACGCTGACGGCCGCGACCGAACCAGAGACGGCCTTCACGGAAGCACCCTCTCGAGATCCCTCTGAAGACAAATTCTCCGCGGATTTATTCTCCGCAAAATCATGATCGGCCAGACCCGGCTCGAGTACACCCGCGCGATGGACTGCACTGGAAACGATTCCCGCGAGCCGCTGCAGCGCCAGCGGGTCGTTGGTGCTGAAAGCGTAGGGCTCGGGCGAGAACACTTCCAGGATCCCGATGACCGCATCCCCCCAGCGAATCGGTACCGCGATCATGGAACGAATTCCCAGCAGGCGGCAGCTCTCGCGATCGACCACCGGATCGGTTTCGGAGTCTTCGCAGCGGAGCAACTGGCCCGTGCGCACACACTCGCCAGAAAAACCTGAGCCAACACTGAACCGCACCCCCACCCCAGGAGCTTCGCCGGCGCTGGCGCGACAAATCATGCTCGATCCTTCGGTCAGAGCGATCGCTGCGCCGGTCGCGCGCGTGAAAGTCTGCGCTCTCTGCGCCAGCAACTGCAACGCTTCTTCGAGATCGGGGCCGAGCGAATCCACTTCGCGCTTGACCGCGGCCAGTGCGGTCAAGATGGAGGTATAGTCAGCCGGAGCCGTGGGCTCCAATTCTTGGCGCATCCAATTGGCTAGAGCGCTGTTCTCCGTCGGCTTTTCATAAACTGATTGCGGCGCGACTTGAGGAAGCAAATCGACCGGCAACGGATTTGCGGACAACTGAATTGTCGACGAATTTCCTGATAAAAGATCGGCCCGGTGATTGACACACGCGACCATCACATTCACAAAGAGCCATTCTTTGAGCTGGCGGAGCGAGTCGTCCGGCATCTGCGGAAAGCGGATCCCCACCCGCCCCGACCGGTCGGACCACACAACTTCGCCAGTCGTATGAATGCAAGTTCGGGTCGCTGTCAGGTCAAGACACAGATTCACGCTGCGCTGAACCTGCAGTGGAGATGAAGTCT
>Ga0210393_10005007_pt1 | contig 10453 bp, 13 predicted proteins | sample IncBWC27OmetaG_FD_160068 | JGI IMG/M metagenome (GOLD analysis project Ga0210393, IMG submission 160068) | Forest soil microbial communities from Barre Woods Harvard Forest LTER site, Petersham, Massachusetts, United States - Inc-BW-C-27-O ...
ATGAGCCGGTGGGCGGTTGGGTGTGGCGAGGTTCGGATTGACGGAAGGAGACGATGAGCCCGACGAAGAGGAGGAGGACGGGAGAGGTGGGGATTGCGATCGCGAGAGCGCGAGTGTTTGGATAGCATTTTCAACGTTCCTGAAATGACTGGTTCACGCAAAGAAGAAAGTAAGAAGCTTCGGTGCGTACTTCTCAAACTCTTCTTGTGTAATGTTGGATAATGATGTGTGATCCATGGTTTCGATAAACGAAACCGCACCCATCTACGCCAAAGGTGAATTTTGTGTGGAGATCTGCAGGCAGGAGGCGCTGGAAGAACGTACTAAACTCGACAAGTAATAGCCGGCCTCACTTTGTAGCTTTGACGGATTCCGGAATCGATTGATGAACCTGTGAAACTTAGTCAAGTAGAGCCTTTCCGACAGCTGTAGACCTACTCCACGTTCGACAACAAATTCTCGGGGTTGGCCATGAGAACAACGTATATTAGAATGGGGACAAAAGTATCTGCGCTCTCTTCTGAGTTCAAGTGTCGTATTAGACCTGTAGCCATTTCCACACATTATTCGAGGGAGCGCAGTAACGTGTAGATTGGAGCAGACCGAAGATAACTTTGCAACAATTCAGGATGCAGATCAACTTATCTCGAGGAGCTTTATAGTGATTAATCTTGACTAATTCTGTAATGTAGATGATCAGTTAAGGGGATCACGAAATGAATGTAAGGCGAGATCAACCTTGCTGAGCAAATAATAAGAAACCATGTGTGCCTTCTGCGGTGGGGACGTCAAGGTGCGCAGGTTCTACCCATCCGAATAGCGATATCCGTTGTGTTAGAACGCGATCGCGCTCCAGATCATCGGTCGTTATCGGTCGCGGAGGATTCGAACATGCGATCTGGGGAGTAAAAGTGCTAAAACAAGTTGTGAGGAGAGGGATAACCGCGAGAGTTGAGGACGCGTACAAGTCATACAGTCGATTCATCACCAGCTTTTCCATCCCCTCCATTGCGTTGTCGAATTCCGCATCCGAGGCAGTCTTCCAGATGTCTGCCTCTCGCATCTTCTGCGAGATGAACTACACACGCATAGGATGAGCCTAGCAGCGATGTTTCAGAGAGTAGATCCCCCACGTTGAGGAAGTCGTTGATGAGCTTGATCTGGTCGGTGACCGTAAAGGTCCGTTTGGAAAAGTTATTCAAAAATCTGTGACAAAGACATTGAGTCCGAAGCCCGACAACGCGGACGACGTAGGATTCACGATCGCAGATAACGAGCGACGGGTTCGGCGCTCTTGGACTTCATCTGATCCAGGAACTTCTGAAAGTCAAACGGCGGGTCCTTATCCTTGGCCGCAGCGCGCTCCTGCGAGGGATCGTCCCTCCGCAGAGCATTCTGCACCGCGTGAGCGGGCAGCACCGCAGAATCCGTCTTTGGAGACCCGCGGGACGATACTTCGGCGTCGTGCTGCTGCTGCTGCTGCTGCTGCTGCGACGACACAAACGCCCCCGGATGCACAGGAGTCGGCACGAGGACGGCCGAGTCCAAAGACTGCGGCCGCGCCGCCCTTGTCCCTGTCCCCGCGACGAGGGACATGTTGATATTTGGCAGGGAGGGGAGCGCAAAGGAGCGCGCAAAGGAGGAGAAGGAAGGGAAGCTCGAGGACGGGGCGGGGCCGGGTTCTCGTGGTGGTGGTGGAGGGTCTGGCTTTGGGGGCGGCGGCGGCGGCGGCGGGTGGCCCTCCGCGTTGGCCCAGGCGTCGCGGGCATTCTGTTCCTCGTCATGCGCCAGCGGATCGAACGTATCGAGAACGTCCGGGTGTACGTGGGTGTCGAGTTCCGGTGTGTACTCGTCGTTGGATTTGATCCCCCCTGAAGCTCCCTCCTCGAGTTCGTCTGGGCTCGGGGTATGGAGCGGTTTCGTCACCAAGGGAGGGGTTGGCGCGCTATCGCTCCATGGGTTGAGATCTTGTTGAGAGTCTTCAGTGTGCAGGGTCTGTAAGGAGTCGAGTGGGGGTCTCATAATGGGCGCAGCTACAAGTCAAGGTCTTGTCGGGCCTCGCAGTCGTCACCCTTTGCGCGGTAATGGAGCACAATCGCGGATCACGTAAAAGCTATTATACATTTCATATCATAGTACGATAACGATAGTATGCATGGGGTACGTGTGCTAATAAATACAATTGCAACAATTGTTCAACAATGTAAAATAATAATAGCCTGACGCTGCGGACAAACTTGATGGTGACAGTGCCAACAATGTGGTGGTTAATACGCCCAATCTACTATAAATGTCTTGTCTGTTGCTTCCTTCGACGACGCACGTCCTCGAGCGCGGCCTTGATGGCAGGTTTGGGCTCACATTGGGCGCGCCAAATCTCACTTGCGCGCCTTTTGCGCTCACAAATGAGGAACATCAGGGTGAAGAACGATAAAAAGCACGTACTTTATGCGCTGGATAAACATCACACCTCGCGCGACGACCCGAAGCGTCTTTCGCCGTTGCTTGTGCCCGTGCGAAGATGGTCCAGGAATCGGAGACGTGATTCTTGCAATCATAGCAAGAATATGCTCCTCGCTGCGTGCGGATTCGAAAATCGTCACCCTTTAGGCTCCACCAAACGTTTTCTGCCAAACACTCACCTGCGCTCTCGCCGGCTTAGGAGAATCAAGAGGTATCGCTTCTGATAGCTCAGGTCCATACGCAGGGTGTTCTCCCTCGTGAACTTGGCCTTCAGATAATGTATCTGGACAACGAGACCCTGGCACTCGAGTCGGTGCCGGTTACGCTGGGCCGAGAGCTGACTGGAATCGCTACATCGTTCCGTGGTCAGTCAGGTAGGCAGAGACCGATGTTCGTAGGATGAGGCGCTGACTCACCTGGCGCAAGCGTGTTGGGCCCAGGTTCTCTTCTCTCCCTCAAGCAGATCAAGTCGCTCATGCAACAGCCTGAGTTCCGCTCCGGCCTGTTTCTTTTCGCGCAAGACCTTCTCCAGCTCCCCTCTCGTGTCCTCGACCTCCTTGCGCGCCCGGCCTCTCTCCGCCTTGCGCTCCGCATCACGCCGCGCATTTTCCTCCTCGCGTCTTTTCCGCTCCGCGCGCAAGTCTCGTCCGAGAGTTTCTGCACTGCGCCGTACGCGGGCGAGGTCGGCCTCGAGTGTCGCCACCACGACGCCTTGCTCACGCTCCCGGGCTTGAGCGGCCGCTGCTCGGATGTGTGCCGCTTCTGTGGCCTGCAATGCGTCGGCATGGTCAGCGAGCGCCTTTTTGAGCTCTTCAATCTCGAGCTTTTGCAGGTCAAGTGCATGACGCCTGCCGTTGTGAGATTTCTGAGATACTCGTTGCTCTTCTCTCAGCCTGTCCATTTGCTGTGTGTGCGGTATGACTCAACAAAATCCACCACTGTTGGACGCGAGTAAAGAATACACACCTCCATGGTTTTCTTGAAGCGTTGCTGCAACTTCTTGTGTTCCGCTACAAGCAGAGAACGCTCGTGTCTTAAGTGCTCGATTGTCGCTGCATTTTCGTCCGCCTTGACTTCGAGAAGGCGCGCTTTCTGCTCCGCTGTAGCGTTTGCTGTTGGCAATAATCTACAAAGGATCTGTGCGAGGTCCATAACATCACGTACCACGCAGCTCGCCCTCCAACTCGTTGTTGTTACGCTTGATACGTTGCAGTTGAAGCTTCACATCTTCCATATCGGACTCAGTTCTTCTCATCTGAAGCAGGACGTTCTCCTTCTCCCTCTCAGCACGGGTCTGCTCGACGGTGAGGACTCGCAGACGGCTGCGCTCCGCTTTGAGGTCCTCTTCCAAGTCCGCTATTGCCTGTTTCGCCTCGTCCAGCTCCTGCGAATTCGAGTATATCAGCGAAGCATTCACCCCATGAAACGAGAAGGAAGCCATACATCGAGGACGCCGGTTCTCGCCTTGTCGTGCTTGCGTTCCTTTTGCTCCGCTCGTTCTCTGACGTCTTGCATCTGTTGGTTGAGACGGTTCGCGGCGTCCTTGAGAACAGCGTTGTCGCCAAGTAGCTGCCGCCGTTCTTCCTGCCATTGGTTCTTCATCGAACCGAGCTCTCGGTTCACCGCCCGAAGCTCGTCTTTGAGAGTCTCGGAAGTCTTGGCCGGCGTTGATTCAGTGGCATAGCTCAGCATGGAGAAATCCAACGTGCTATTAAACGACTTGTCAGCCGAAGCGTCCGCGCTCAGTCGTGCGAGTTATCCCACCTTTCGTCTCCATCTCCAGCACGGTTCAGGCCGCGCAGGTCCACGTGATGGCGACAATGCGGGCATTTTGCTTTCGCCAGGCGGCGAAGTCGGCGTTCCTCGCGGCGGTCGAGCCGAGCAATGCCCTCTTCAAGCGCAGCAGCCTTTGCGCGTTCATTGTTCAGACGCACCTCGAGCTCCACGTTCCCGAACCCAGCATTCTCAAGCCGATCAAGCTTCTCGTCTATGCTCTCGTTCGCTCGACCGAGTTCCCTTTCCAAGCGTTGAATTTCCGCGATGTATAGTGCCACAGAAGGGTCCGAGGGAGACATTTGCAGCCATGACATCTAAAACAAATTCCCAAGGTGAGTCGACCGGAAGGCTGAATAGCAAGAAATGTTTACATCTTTCAACGGAGTACCCGGTGTTTTAGGGGCCTTCAATGTCATATTGAGTACTTGGCGATGGATCGGCGAGATACCGCTCGCATTGCTGAACTTGCCCGGTGTATTCCAACTCGTGACCTCGAGTTTGAGACCATTGAGACGTTCCTGAAGGTCCTCCTTCTCCTTCTCCAACAACTCAATCTTCGCGTCGCGAGCCCGGTCGAGTGCTTTGCGTGCGGGAGAGGGAGCGAGCTCGCTATTGAGGCGGCCGATCTCACGGTGAGCATCGTCGAGCTCACGTTCGAGGGCCTCGATCTGGGCCTCGGCTTCATCTAGCTCGGCGTCGCGCTCGTCGGTGCGTGACTTCTCTAAACGATCGCGCTCGCGCTCGAGGGCCGCGACTCTGCTCCGCAACTCGCTAAGGGCTTCCTCATCTGCGAGCATTTTTTGTTCTGCGGCGTCCAATGCGTCTTCTAGCTGTGTCACGAGCTCGGCGTTGCTCTCACTCTCCTGCTTGATTTTGGCGACGACGCTGTCATCCCCGATGGCGTTTTCACGAGCCTCTTGGACCTCTTGCTGCAAAGCCTCGATATGGTCCAGCGCTAGCCCAGCGTCCGCTTCAAGTTCCGTAATATAGGCCTGAGCATCCTGCAATTCGCGGTCGCTTTCTTGTAGTTTGGCCGCCTGCTCGGAGAGTTTGCGCTCGAGATCTTCTATTGTGGTGTTCTTGACATTTAGATCATCCTGAAGTTTACCGGAGCGCAATTGCTCGTTCCGAAGCTGCTGCTCAGCCTTGGCCACTCTGTCCTCGAGTTCCTCCACGTCAAATTGCAGGTTGGACAGCGCCGTCGTGGTCCTGGCCAGCCTCCCATTCGCTTCGAGAAGTTTGCTCCCCAGCTCGCCCTGGCTTTCTAAGGATTGCTCCGCGCTCTCGGCCCTGGCCAGAGCAGACTCGGCTTCCTCCTCGGCGCGCTTCAACGCCTTCTCCAGCTCTTCGAGTAACCTGTCCTTCTCAGAAGACTCGTGGGCAACAGCTTCGGCTTTCTCGACCTTACTCTCCAGATCCTGGATGATACCTTCGACTCCGCGCTCGACCTCCACCATGCGTTCGCGCCAGCGTTCTTTGTCTCTGGATCGTTCGGTCCGCTCAGCCTCGAGGGTGGCAGTTGCCTCGTCTCGCTCGCGTCGAGATTCGTGCAGCTCCGTGCGGATGGCGTCAAGTTCTGACTCCATTTCCATCTTTTCTTCGAACCACCTTTCTCCACCCGCATCCTCCTTCACTTCACCCAACGTTGACCCAATGTCGCTCAAACGACGACCGGCGCTCGACCTTCGGCTACCTGCGCCGCCGGTGAACGTTTGTTGTTGAAGGTGCTCCATCTCCTCTTGTAAGGCCGCGTTTGCCTCTGCGAGGGCCATGTTCTCCTTGCGTAGGAGCCCAACTTGGCCCGTTAGGCCTTCGCTTTCTTCTTGTAGACGCCGATTGAGGCCATGTAAATACGTGTTTAGCTTCCCTGCGTTGAAGCGTCCAATCCCATGCCCATCGGCACCCAAACCGATAACATGATCAAAGGAAGCGTTGGCACGGCGATGCGTAGTGAGGTCGTGTGAAGATCCGGTGCTTGTGAAAGACGCTCCGCCAACCTCCTCGGATTCGGACCCGGACGCGGTCCAACCTCTTGACAGAGGGTGAGAAAGGTGCCCTACTGTGCGCGTCCGCGGTCGTGGAGCAGGTGTAAAGCCAGCAAAAGGCACATTAAGGGGCTTGATGGTCGTGTCTAACGCTCCAACCGCCGACTTCTCACCACTAGCCTGGCTAGATGAATCGGGCGACATAGAATCACCTTCTTCGTCTTCATGCACGGCCGAGGGGGAAGCGCGTGGGGGATGTGGGGTGGGTTGGGCAAACCGCGGTCGCGCAGTGGAGTTGATAACGTCTATGAGGAAGGAGCGGCGTCGTGCATACGGGGTAATCAAGTCGTTGTTATCGACCGCACTACGATCCTCTGCGATTGCTGGTGTGGACGGGAGGCCGGGCGCAAAGAAACGTGGTCGAGGGCGAGGCGGGAATGCGGGTGTCGGCGTGAACATAACAGAAGGAGCTGGAGACGATTGCGCTACTGAGAGCGCCTGTGCAGACTTCGACTCTGTGCGATTAGCTGATGCACGAGTTGCAGTAGAAGGAAAATGGGGGTGAGGCGTCGGCTCTTCAGAAGAAAAGGTGGGACTTGGTTCTTCTTGTTCTTGAGGTTCTTCCGAACCTGCAACGCTTTCAACCTGCCCTGTTTCTTCCGGAGGGTAATATTCGTCATCGAGCGCCTCCTCCAGATCTTGCTCCAAGTCCTGAACCTCAGAGATGTCGCTAGGGACTGGCAAATCGCTCAGCGACATGGGTTCGCCCTCATCAGAACCCTCTGGAGGAGGGAGTGAGAGCGCGCTCGGCGACGGAGTTCTATTCAGTTGCGCTTGTGCAGGCGGCTCGCTAGAATGAGGGGTGGAATTCGAGGAAGATGACGACGGGGAAAGCGTCCGCGTAAGAGAGGGTGTACGCATGCGAGGGATGGGCCTTCGAAAAGACACATTTCGCATCTTGTCGAAAGGGCTCGTCTATAGCCATTACATTCATGACGGCTCTGAAAAGTCTGAGGGCTGTGCACACCTTGGGCTCCGACCTGAGACTGACAGAATAGTTGTGTTTTGTATTTCCATTGCCAGCTAGACCCTCCAGCGGAAAGGGAGAACCACTGCGGTTGGGAGGTTGCAATTCTTCCGCCATCGCGGCGTCGTCATCGAGATCGTCCTCACCAACATCAACACCGGCTTCATCCACACCGGCCATGTTGGGCTGCTGGTACGATGGTATAGCACTGATATCATCAAAGCTGATCTCAGGCTCCTGCGTAGATATTGATGGCCGCGAGCGCCTGGACAAGCTCCCAGTTGACGAGGAGAATGCTGACCCAGACCGACTGGCACGGCTAGCGATGGACTGTGCAAACCGCGTGGAACTAGATGCGCTCGACTGTAGGCGAATAGTATTCTGGTTAGAGGGTGGCGCGGGAGTTGATTGTATGGGGGAAGTCGGGTGGAAAGCAGATTGATGGTCTTCCTCTGAAGTGGTGGTGACGTTCACATCGTTGGAATCCTCGAACGCAGGGACCTCTGGGAGAGATGGCATATCATTTTGTTCATCAGCCTCTATGCGGCGCCATATCCTTGATGGGGTCTCGAGCAGAGCCATTTTGATCGACTGGTATGATATGTTCAAGCAGGCACGAAGCTACGCAACGCGCCACGCCAAAACCAACTCACGCGCCCATTCACGTGATCGTGTCCACCCACCACAGGTGACGCGCTTCCCGCGATTCGTGATTCGACTCGACTCAGGTTAACCATGCACGCGTACAACCTGGACTGTCCAATATGCATGAACTCCTTCAAATTCGAACACATCCGCTCTCTTCCTTGTGGTAAGTCTCAGGGAAGGATAAGTGTCGACTTGACGGCATTTACCCTGTGCCACTCTTTGTAGGACACACGTATTGCTCCTCATGCATCGATAAATTGATCGATGATTCTTCCACATGCCCCGAGTGTCGACAGGGGTTTGTATTTTTCGAAGTTAGACGGTTATTCATCAATCCAAGTACTAGCTCTGGATCACAACCGGCTTCTACAGGAGGTGATCCACAAGCCCAGGAAGGTTTCATCAGACAAGCGAATCACATAGCGAAACGCCTACGAAAAATCAACGGCAAGTCATCAGCCCAGAGCGTGCAAATTGCTGCAGATGTCATCGAAGACGTCGCAACCGTGCAGTGCAAAGAAGCGCAAGCACGTCTGCTCGTGTTCTACGTCTCACACACCCTTCTTACGTTGCAGTAGGAAATCATTTGGAAAGCCGTGCGAGAGTTTTGGCTTAGACTGGTCGCCGACTTTGAGCAACTGGAACTTTGCAAAAACTTTCAAGATAAGCTATCCGGCTTTGAACAACGTATGAGAGCGTTGGACCAATATTGTTCCAGGCTTCGGCTAGATGTCGAAAGCGAGCGCGATCGGGTACAGCAATATATGAATAAGACAGAGGACCAAAGGCTGAAAATAGAAGAGCTGACGATGGCGCTTCGCGACGCCAATGATAAGAGGGAGCAAGAACGGGAGCGCGAACATGTCCTCATCGCCCGCCTTAGGGCGTCTGTATGTTCAACATTACGGCTTCGGCGCGACACTTATTGACCGGGTAAAAATAGGAGATTAAACACCGCGCTCAGACCAAGCAACTCAAAAAGGATCTCAAGTCTCGAGAAGCCAAAGCTACTCCCAATAGACCCCAGTTGGAGGAGGAATCCCTCGTCATTGAACGCGGCGGAACTTACGACGAATCGAGATCTCACCGTCTCGACGTTTACAATGAGGGCACCCCCCGCTCCAAGCCCCGCAAGGTCTGTTGGGGGATAAATATGTGTGCCGACTTCCAGGCTAATTTCCCATGATCCACAGTTATCTCCAGAAGAACCGAGCTCACCCGCGGACGGCTTCGACTACCCCCTTTCGGTTGATGACTTGCCCGAACGCTGGCCATCACCAGACCTTACTTCCCCGCTCAAGCTCCAAGCGCAACTACGAACGGGGCAATCCCACCAGGCGGCGCCGCCAGAGTCAGACTTATGGCAGCCCTCGCCTCAGCGTCCGATATTTGGATCAGATTGGAATTTGTCACGACAACGCCAGCGTCGGAAGTTGACGGCGAAGTCGGATTCCGGGACACTTCCCTTTCCGTTGGACTCTCAGGGAAGGCCGAAGGGCTTGCTCAAGTATGGGTCGCGAGTACGCATGAAGGCAAGGTAGCGACTTGAGCCGCCGAATCACAGGGCCTCGTTAGTTCCGCACATTTCTAGAGTATCTGTAGTATGACGCTATCATGGATAGATGTATGAATAGTGAAAACGGTATTTTGGGGTGTGATGTTGAGGAAGTCAAGAATGTGGATATAGGTGAGCAGTTGTCTGGGGTTTCCATGGTAATTAAATGCGTACGCGCCAACACCAGCAAACCCTCCTCTAACCCTAACCAAGACAGGGTTGGATGCCCTATATCCTCTAACCATATACCGTTACTTGACACTGCGCGGGAAGAGCCGTACGCCATCCCCGTCTGATATGCTGATAAGCTGGGCTCGGCCGCTCTTGGCGAGAACCGCTATCACGTTGCGTAGCAGCGAATCAGGTATCCCCGAGAGCGTATTCGGCACCGGGGGGTTCGAGATCTCGTACAACGTCAGGATCGTATTCAACTGCCCTGTTGACGTCGCCTGCAAAGACAGAAATCCCCAGGGAGGAGGGGGGGAGGGGACAGGATGTAGAATCGGCGTGAGCCCGCAGGAAGTCTTACGCATAAGATAGGATCGGAGGAGGCACGGACCCATTCGTGGAGGACCTCGGCCCACTCCTCGGGCAGTCGCCAGTAAAGCAGGACCGCCCGCGTCTGCTTAGCAGGCTCGTACACCGCGAGGTTCTTGCTGGCCATGACGCCGAGGATATGAGCGAGCAGCCCCGGCTTCATCCTCCCTGCTCGACAACGTTGCAGGTTTATCTTCCGCAGCACCGAAAAGAGGAACAAAAAAAGAAGGCGCGCGGGTGGGGGGGGGACAATACGAAAAGGATGACACCCACGATTGATCCTCGGATTCCGCAGCACCTCGTCCCAGTCGCCACCGCCAGATACCTCCGCATCCTCGACGCGGAGGACGAACAGGCCGCGGTGGCGCGCATAAGCCAGGAGCAGGCGCGTCCAATGTTCCGTGAACCCGGCCTGCGTAGCGGCGTTCGGTTGCTGCCTGCATGCGGGGGGAAATACAATGA
>Ga0210393_10005008_pt1 | contig 10452 bp, 17 predicted proteins | sample IncBWC27OmetaG_FD_160068 | JGI IMG/M metagenome (GOLD analysis project Ga0210393, IMG submission 160068) | Forest soil microbial communities from Barre Woods Harvard Forest LTER site, Petersham, Massachusetts, United States - Inc-BW-C-27-O ...
TGGAGTGGTGGAAACCGCGGCCGACTTTTTCAGGAAGCGGGCAGGCAAGGCCACCGGCGAAGGACTCATGAAGTTTCTTCGCACCGCGCCCAAACTCGCGGCAGAACCGGAAGACACACTCGGATAGCCACAATCAAATTCCTCGTCGAAGCAGGGCTTGGATGGCGCACCCTGTGGACCAGGGCACGATTCGAGTAGGCCGTTGCCGGCTAATGACGGAGAAGGCTTTGCGGTAGCAGCTCGAAGAGCGAAAGATTGAACTAACGGTCGGAACTCAAGGTTAGCGGATTACGCGGAAATGGTAGTTCTGGAGCAAGTACCGCGAGACTAAAACGCAGGCATCGGACGGATATGTTCCACTGCAGCCGGTTCTGTCCTCCCATCTGCGCTCATGGCGAGAACAAAACCCTTACCCAAAGGACGGAGACTTCGTGTTCCCGTCTTTGAAAGTGCGGGGCCGCGTTCCTCTCACTGCATCAATTTTCGTTGCTGACTATCTGCGACCGGCCGCAAAAGAAAGCCGGAGCGCAAATCGAGGACGGCCATAGGTTTGGACTTCATAATCTGCGTCACAGCTTAAGCAACTGGCTGGTGAAAGCGAAAATCGCACCGAAAACCGTTTAGGGAATCCTGCGTCGCGCAAAAATTCAGACGACGCTCGATCTGTGCACGCAAGAAGACAGCGATGAAACGCTGGCGGCGCAGAGGGAATATCTTACGGCGCTGGGAGTCGGCCGTTCGATGGTGCAGTGAGTTGTGGGTTGAATTGTGGCTTGTGGTTTTGGTGCAACACCCGGTAACCGAAACAAATGGTGGGCCTGGGTGAACTGAACCACCAACCTCGCCTTATCAGCGGCAAGGTTATAGGTTTTAGAACAACTTACAAGACTGCGGGGACTGCCAAAAGCCGCGTAAGTCGCTGAGAACCCCATAAGAGGTCGCCAGCTGTGGGTTGGATTGTGGGTTGAACTTAAAACTGGAAAAAACGACCATAAAACGGCCCTTTCTGCACTTTCGCACCCTGCTCACTACGGACGGCCTTGCGAATCCGCGTTTTTCCCCTCGAACGCCATCAATTAAGGTCACGGGCATGCAACCATACGAATTTACCATTCTTGCGGTTCAGGTTTCGAACCGAGCGAGCGGAACGCACGCGAGAGTGACAAATCCAAGTTGCCGTCTTTTTGTCACCGCGGGTCCCGTTCTCCGCTCACCACTCGTTTCGTTAGGCGGCCGACCCATTGGGAAAGGCCATTTTCGGTATGCAGACTAACGGCGCGCGGAGTTCGGACTAGCGCCACATCGTCCCGGGGGATGTCCACGTCGAGATTTTCGAGCCTGAGGAAGTCGGTCCCGGACGCGTCTGCGAGCGATCCGGTCGACCTCGGTCCCGGCGGTGTGCGCCAGGTAGTGGCTCAGTTTGAATTATCCATACTCAACTGATTTTAGAAGGGAAATGGGGGCGCTTTAGAAGCAGCCTAATTATCGTACTAGCGCTGCAAACAGTTCCGGCTTGGTCGCAATGAACAACGCTATCATGAGGCCGAAGGCCAACCCCATAAGAGTGCCCGCAGCTACTCCGCGCCAAAGTACCTTTTCTTCGCTGTTCGTCATTGGCCCTCCACAAGGCTGGGCGCATTCTACTACAACCCTAGGTCAAACTGACCCAGCACCGTGCGCCGGCTGGGCTGACAATGGCGCATTGCGAACCCAAGTTCTTACAGATTCGTATTGCAAATCCAAGTTTTATAGATTATAGCTAATCTATGATTAACGCGAGGTCGGTTGGGGCGCAACTCATTGATTTGGATAACTCGGTGGCTGGCCGGATTGCGTCCGCCCTCTCTGAGCGCATCGTCAGCGGCCGGTTATCACCAGGCGAGCGCCTGATGCAGGACCACATCGCAGAGGAGTTTCGGGCTAGCCACGTGCCGGTGCGAGAAGCATTCCGGAAACTTGAGGCCCAGGGGCTCGTGGTCAGCAAGCCCCGTTGCGGTGTGCGAGTTTCGGATCTCGACCCCGCCATGGTGGGCGAAGTCACGGAGATGCGAGCGGCCATGGAGAGCCTCGCGCTCTCCCACGCCCTGCCCCGTCTGCGCGAGTCAGATCTCGACGCTGCGCGTCAGGCGCTCGTCGAAGGCGAAGCGGGCGACCAGATCGCGGTGTGGGAGGCGGCGAACCGACGCTTCCATCTCGCGATCACGGCACCCTGCGCCATGCCGCGGTTGATGGCGTCGATCAGCGATCTTCACCGCAGCGATGCGCGGTTTCTGTTTGCAACGTGGAAGCAGCTCGACTGGCAGCCGCGCTCGGCCACGGAACACCGGGCGATCCTCGACGCTGTCATCCGACGCGACGGCGATGGCGCACGGGCACTGCTGGAAGCGCACGTGCGCGAGGCAGGGCGCGCGCTGGTGGAGCGGCTTCGCAGCACGACGGGTACGGAGGCCGATGCGGCCTGAACGCTGCGCGTGAAGTTTACGAAGACAACAGGTGAAGACGCCAAGGAGGAGGAACATCGTGACGTGTGAATTCCATCTCAACGGCAATCGCCGCGGCGCTATTGCGGCAATGGCCATAGCGGCTCTCGTAAGTGCGCTACTAGTTCCGCTGACCGTTTCGGCGCAAAACACAAAGCGAATTCCGCTGACGGCCAGTCAAAACCCATCGGGTGCTGACCTGCCCTTTTCGCAGGCGGTATGGGCTGGAGACACACTCTATGTGAGTGGATGGCTCGACCCGGACCTGAAGACACACACCGATACCACGTCGCAAACCGTGGGTATTCTCAAGGACATTCAAAAGTTCCTCGAGTCGCAGAACCTGACCATGGGCGACGTGGTGATGATGCGTGTGTACCTGGGCGGCGATCCTGCAAAAGGCGGCAAGATGGACCTTCTCGGAGCGAGGACCGGATATCGCCAATTCTTCGGGACCAAGGACCAACCGAACAAGCCCGCGTGCACCGCGGTGCAGGTGGTTCTCCCCGCTGGTGACCGTGGCGGTTTGGTTGAAATCGACATCATCGCAGTGCGTCCGAAGTAGCGGCCAATTGCAAATCCGCGCTTCGCTGAAAACGAGAAAGACTTCCGTCGAAAAGTTGAATATGGAGAGCAAGTCGGCTTCTCCCAAACTTCACGGTAAGAAGCATGATGTTGTTCAGTGTTATGGGATGGATACGGTGCGCGCGTTCTAATCTTGAGCTCAAAAGGCGCTCCGTCAATTGTCGAAGCGTGCAAACGCGTCCAAGTGCAGGCGACCAGCGGTATTGCCAGCCTCATGAAGTCGGGTCGTCCAGGTTGGCGATCCTCCAAAAAGAACGAACGAAGGCTGTTCTTGACTGCTGAATTCGTCAAGAAGGGCGTGCATGGGCTTGCGGAGTGGTGGATGGACCATCCCGGCGTTGCGCGTAAAGAAGTTGAAGACGTCCTAGTTGAGACGTTCTGAGGAACGGTACGGCGGGCGCTGGTGAGTTGCACTTGCCATCCACCAAATGATTCGAAGAGATCATCGGCGAATCATCGTCTACCACTCGCAATAAAGATACACAGAGCGAAAAAAAAACACATTCAGAACAATTGGTTTTCTTTCTCTCAGGCGAAAGTGGATGCCAACGGCACCGATCAAGTATCTGAACTACGCCCCCGCAAACTCACTAAAAATGACTTCCCGCTCCTTCCACAACGTTGCAGTGTCTTGCACTGCCGTGCATGTCCTTCGACCTGACAGGGCGGTATTCACGACATAACCTAATCGATGCGAGCGGCCCTGCCTTCACCCGAAGGGTCTTAACGCCCCTGAGTGTAATGCCATTCGGCCAATCCTAAAGTTGGCAAATAGTTGGCAAATTGCTCTTTTGGAGATATTCCCCGAAAAGGGTAAAAGTGAGAATAGCCGTGTATTGATGAATGGTGGGCCTGGGTGGACTTGAACCACCGACCTCGCCCTTATCAGTATTGCGGCACTTGCTCCCAGAGCATTATTCTTCGCGATATCGGATACGGTCCGGCTCGACAATCCAAAGCTGATGCTTTGGCGAGAATTGCAGCAACGCGGGGACCAGGCGCTTCAAAAGAGCCACAAGTGTTGGCTTGTCCTGGGACTTAGAGCGAAAGACCACGATTCCCGGATGGGATTTTGGAGGGTATGCTTGGACATTCGCGAAGTCCAGGTCTAGCGTCATCAACACACGATCTTCCGCGCGGCAACGCTCGGAGAGCACTGAATCGCCAGCACCAGAGAGTTTCTCGTCGGAGACCGTATCTGCTTCGAAGCCTGCCTCGCGAAGGATCGGCGCGTATTCTGTTGGAAGGTTTTCGTCGATTTTAAACTTCAAGCTTTGATTTCCAGAGGCAAATCCACAGTGCCCTCGCGGGTCAACTCAGCCGCGTACGCCAATGCAGCATCGACATCCGGGTCTGTCAGTGCCGGGTAGCTCCGCAATATCTCTTCGCGCGGTACACCTGCCGCAACGTTATCCACTACGACGGACACTAAGACACGTGTTCCGCGGATGCACGCCCGGCCGTGGCAGACGGCCGGGTTTACGCTGACTCGCTCGCGCCAATTTTGCATACGTTTATTCTAACCAGATTCAGCCCCCAGCGCCATCGTCGGCGCCATAGCAGTTTGTATGTGTCTTCTGATTTGTTTCAGAAGGGTGACTGAGACGCCCCCTAGATCAAGGTCGCTGGCTTCATCGTGTCGATGAAGCAGAGTGCGTCGAAGGGCTGCGCCGGGTTGGCGACAGTCTCCACCTTGTATTTGGGAAGGCGCATCAAAACAGGTGCAGCAGGCTGATTGGATGGCGCCGTTGTGGGCACAATTTTGACCGATGCAGATCAAGTCGTCATGTTCGAGCCAGCGCCTATCTACGCCTATCTAAAATGATTGGTGTTGGGCTCGTCGGGGAACAGGCAACGCCTGTCGAGTCGAGTCGCGCCGCCTCGGAGGGATCCTTCTTCACCCGCCGATAGGGCTTGCCGATAGAGCTCTTTCTTCGTGCCAGTTCCAGCATACGGTTCACTTCTCGCCACAAGTTTAACTAACATTCTTCGCTTCCTCTCTTATGCGATTCAGCACAAAGACCTGCCTATGGTCCGATTGGGCCCGTTGCCGGCTGATAACTGAGAAGGCTTTACGTAGTGGCTCGAGCGAAAACTGAAGCAGCCGTTGAAACCCGAGGCTAACTGAGATTCCGCGCCCTGCGTTATATTCCTCGGATCGAGCCACTTCGGAAGGTGCCATTGGCACGGCCGCGTGAACATCTTGTGCCTACAGGTTTGCCTTGGCGAGTCGGCGCAGGAAACTCTCCTTGGCGGCGTGTACTTGCCGGACCTTCTCCAAAGCCGCTTGAAATCCGGCTGTCTGGCCACGGCAGACGGCGAGGTCATGCAGGTCGATTAGCAAACTGACCGCTCTGTCGTAATCTTTGGGCTGCCGCTTCTGGACATGCGCCGCAACCTGTTTCCAGATTTCCGGTTGGCGTCGTCCCAATTGATCGAGATACCGCGCCCGGTTTGCCAGGTCTTCCGCTCTGCGTTTTGCCGCTTCCGCTGTGCGCTGTTCGTTCAGCAACCGGGCTCTCTCTTTCGCGCGCGTCTGAGCCGCTGCCAGAAGATCGCCTACCTTACGCCGTTCGCTTACAACGAGCGCGTCGGAAGTCTGCTGTAGGTTCGTACGTCGAAAACGCCGCACCAGGTCGTTTCGCCAGCGCTCGTCTTGATCCACGACCGCAGTGATCAGCAACTCGCTTTTGTCCTTTTCCGGCAGGCCCCGAATCCATGCGGATAGCTCTCTGCGACTCAGTCCTGCGGCGAGAGGTTTTGAAGCCTGTGCTGCAACCTCGACGAGGTCCTCATCGATTTCGAGAAATTCGATCAGCGCATGTAGCGGACCCGATAGCTCTTCCAAGCCTGCAGGAACGGGCGGTTCCAGTTCACCTTCCTCAAGTCCGCCGTCCTGAGCAGAGCGAAGCCACCCGAGATAAAGGCATCGGTGGTCGTCGCGAAGCAAATCTGAGCGAAGAGGCATCAGGGAGGCCATCCATCGGGTCCCGTCGTCCTCGCCATCCCACTCCGACTCGAATCCAAATTCAACGATCACGAATGTCCCGGTTTTTCGTACCCGCAGGGACTCGCCTCGCGCCATGGCCTTGAGCAACTTGTGGTCGATCGATCCCTGCGGAAGCCGAATATGAAAATCACGCGTTCCCCAGTTCGCGACGTAGACAAAAGCGTCGAAATACTTGTCCAAAAGCTTGCTCGGATTGGCTTTCAGGTCACCCCATTCGTAGTGGTTCGTGAAGCTCGTGGCGGTAATTGCTGCTCGCGTGGAGATGGAACGTAGCGTGGTCATCTCGTTTCTCGTCAGCGGACGGTCGAGGGCACGGAAATCGTAGTACTGATATTCGCTCACCAAAAACCTCGGCACCAACGGCGATAAGCGGCAATCCATTCCGCGCCTGCCGGAGTCGGCGTTGGCAAAGGCAAGTCCAGGATTGGGATCTTCTGCCGCGTTTTGCCTCGGCGGCAAATGCCAACAATTTGGCCATCTAGTGTCATGTCGACCTTCTCCACGTCAGCGTCGACGCCAAGGATCTTCACAGAAAACGGCAACGCCAGATGCTCCTCAATCATCGTGAGGAACCCGGCTGCTTGTTCTTCTTCGGTGTAAGCATCCAACACCGCTTCTTCGATCAGTTGCATCAGCTTAGCCCTGCCGAGTGAAGGGACATTTGTCCCAGGTCCTCCTTTCAGCTTCCGCAGATGCAGAACCGCCGGGCGACTGTTCCGTCTCGTCATATTTCTCCGTTGATCGAGGGCTCTTTGGGAGCTTGATGCTCAAGCAAGCGCTGCACCTCAGCAAGAGCCGCCCGCAGATCCATGAGCTTGGGATCAAATTCGTTCACGTGAGCCATCGTCACTGGTCGAGGAATAATCTCACAGTTTGCGGACCTGTTGTTGTTGCCCGTAGGCACCTCGTCTATTAGGTGCCCAGCACGTGGCACGGCAGCGAGTGGCTGACTGCGGGGCGCTTGTTCGCGAGAAAGCTCTCCAGTCATCCCAACTTATCCCGTCTCTTGGAGGGACGGTGAAGAACTCCTTCCCGAGCCGGCTGTCACACGTCTGGTTGGTCTGGTCAACTCTTCAAGCTGGCAGAGGGCTGTCTAGATGGCCGCGTATTTATTGGTGATTTATGGTGGGCCTGGGTGGACTTGAACCACCGACCTCGCCCTTATCAGAGTCGCGTTATTTGGTTTTACAACAACTTACAAGACCGCGGGGACTGCCAAAATACCCGTAAGCCGTACAAGACATCAAGATTTGTGGGTTGGATTGTGGGTTGGAAAATCGTCCGCTCGCGCGACGAAGAGCTAGCGGAGAGAATAGATTAATCTAGTTTCCGCATTGCCCCGTCCCCTGTAAGAATATTCTGAAGGCATTTGCATCGCGAGTTGGCATTGCACCATCGAGTGCGATCGGACAATTCCGTCTGAAACCGATATGGCAAGGAGGAACGTCTATGGAACTGTTTCGGTTACGAGAAAACGATCAGAGCGGATTCGCAGAGGCTCCTGAGAGCGCAATGGATTTCCATCTGGGGCGATCCAACCGCGATGAATTCTATGCCGTCATTGGCTGCCGGGTCGGCGTACTTCTCAACGAAAAGACATTCGCCGAGCCGGAGAGCCGTTATATGGGCGAGCGTTGGTTGTTGAGTCCCGGCATCCCAGCAGAAGTGCGGGAAGCCATGTTCCGGGGATGGCTGAGCGAGTTACCTGAAGCGCCGTCGTTGACATCAGCAACTCCTGCGCAGGCCTGGCAATCATTTTGGGGTGCTTATGAGCCCCGTGACTCCCATCGGCCCGTAGCCGCCCCCTCCCCTGCGACCGTATTCGATCTACGGTCACCTTCCTTTTAAGGCCACGACTCTGCCGGAAACCGTCATCTACCGCTGGGAGGCTTACCGAACCAGTAGAAGAATTGACAGGACCGTGAATCCTCCGACTATCGCACAAGACAGATATGTCGGTCCCGCTTCGGAAGTGCCCTTCGCCCCGACAGGATTCGCGACAGTGGCGCGGTTCGCACTTCCAAATCTTATGCGGCCTGCTTTCCGCTACGAGCTGCAACCAGTCGCAGGAACGCCTGTTGAGTGCGGCGCGGCTGTTCCGCTCTATGGCCAGTCGGGTGGTGGAGTCGAGGTGAAGTTCACCAAACTAACGAACAACGGGTGTCCCATTGCCGATCCGGTCATACTGCAAGCGCTTTAAAGAGAACGCGCGGCGTCATGATGAGGGCTACGCGCTCGTCACCGCGCAGAATGCAGCGGCGGCAGCGGAGCGCGGCCGCAAGCGGGGTAGGGGATAGCCGCGCGCCCCCGGCTAGCTCTCCTCGCTGACATCCCATTCATCCCGCTGAGATTCAATAAACCGTGTCATTGCTTTCAGCGCGTCTTCAAAGCCCGCCAGGTAATGCTTATTGCCTTTGGCTTCATCCGCCAGTTCGCGCTCCATCTTGGGAAGCAGTGTTTCATTGATGACGTCCCGCGCAGACATTCAACCTCTCCTGTGACTTTTTCCACCCATACCGCATGTAACCACCACTGTCATGGAAAAACCCCCCAAAGGGAATCCCGGCAATTACCAGGCTGCAGGTTTGGTGAACGTCCCGTGTGCATCGGTTAGCGTCCGCGGGAACTGTGCCGCCTTTAGGACGCCCGCCCGAATCTGCTTGATGAAGTCAATATGCGGCAGTAGCGCCCGGCTCGGATTCGGGTGCGGATTCAGTATCCCCACCTTCTTGCCGAGGTGCTGGCGCACGATTTTGATGGGCTCCAGAAGGTCCGAATCGTTCGAGACGACGACCGCCACATCGAACCGACCCATATGAGCATCATGCAGCAGGTGCGTGGCAAGGTTCACGTCTGAACCCTTTTCTTCGGTCTTGATGACTTTCGCGTATTTTTGCGGCTGCCCTGGAGGCACAACCAGCGCCATCGTCACTTCGTGCGACAGAAAGTGACCAAAATGAACGGAAATCTTGGGAACCGTCCCCAGCGCTCGCAAGTAAAGCTGTTGCCTTACCGGTTGGTCAGGGTCGTTCGGACGGGCGGACACGAGCGCGGTGAAATACTTGATTTGCCCGAGGGTGTTTTTCGGCAGCAACAGCTGGCAGAGCGTCTCTAGATTAAGCCAGCGATAAGGGGTTCTGCGCAGCGCCCCGTAGAAAAGATTGAAGCCGTCTATGTAGATGTTCGTGATCAAAAAAACTGTCCTGAAAATGCAGAAGCCACTCTGTGAAGAGTGGCTTCGCGCCCGGCCACCGAAGCGACCGGGGGGATATCGAGTCCCAATTGTAGTATCTGTGGGCCATGCGGTCAATGGGCAGTTACGTGCAGTTACCTGCAGTTACGGGGTCACCACCCGAAAAAGACAAATATAGTGCGCCAGGCGAATTTCTAAACTCCCATCAGCAGGTTACCGGCCGAGTCCATAAAAGACCGTTTAGGAAACATCGACGCCCGAATTAATTAGTCTTGCCGCACCTCATTTAATAAAGTAGTGATTATTCAGTCGGTTATACGTCAATACTGGGTTAGTCACATGATCTTCGCTCGGCAGCAATGGTGCGTCAAAGTACTCGTTGCGAGGCAATCACGGCATTTATGAACAAGAAGGACCTCAGCGAGCGCGATATCTGCTCGAAATTCATAGGCCCCGCGGTCAAACGCGCGGGCTGGGACGGGATGATGCAGATCCGCGAGGAGGTCGCTTTCACCAAGGGTCGCGTCATCGTCCGGGGCAAGCTCGTTACACGCGGCAAAGCCAAGCGCGCTGGTCTGACCTGTTGTGGAACGAGGGAAGGATTCGGATTTCAAAGCGCTGGGCCAAAGGCAAGGACGGCGATACCAAGACGGAAGCGTCGGACGGATATGTTCCGCTGCATCCGGTTCTGGCCGCCCATCTGCGTTCATGGCGGGCGCAAAGCGCCTACCCGAATGGTGGAGACTTCGTGTTTCTCTCCATGAAAGCCCGCGGCCGTGTTCCCCTCACCGCCTCTATCTTCGTCGCCAATCATCTGCGGCCTGCAGCAAAGAAGGCCGGAGTACACATCGACGACGGCCAGAGGTTCGGACTTCACAACCTGCGTCACAGCTTAAGCAACTGGCTGGTGAACAAGGCGAAAGTCGAACCGAAAACCGTGCAGGGCATCCTGCGTCACGCGAAGATTCAGACGACGCTCGATCTGTACACGCAGGACGATGGCGATGAAACACGGGCGGCACAGGGGGAATATCTGGCGGCGCTGGGAGTGGCTACGCAGTTGGTGCAGTGAAGTTGTGGGTTGAGGTTTTTGGGACAACACCCGGTAACCTACTGAAAATAAATGGTGGGCCTGGGTGGACTTGAACCACCGACCTCGCCCTTATCAGGGGCTTTTATGGTGC
>Ga0210393_10005009_pt1 | contig 10451 bp, 10 predicted proteins | sample IncBWC27OmetaG_FD_160068 | JGI IMG/M metagenome (GOLD analysis project Ga0210393, IMG submission 160068) | Forest soil microbial communities from Barre Woods Harvard Forest LTER site, Petersham, Massachusetts, United States - Inc-BW-C-27-O ...
CGCGCGATGCAGCCAGACTCAGCCGGGCGCGTGCGCATCGCGATCTCGGCGGAGGACTTCGGCTTCGGCCATTGGCTCGACACCGGTGGCCGGCATCGCGGATTCGTGGTCCTGCGCTGGCTCGACAATCCCAATCCGCCCGACGTCACGGTTTCGGTGCGCCAGCGTGAGGAGCAGGCGTGACGCTGCAGGAGCGCTTCACCCCGGAACGGCTCATCGCCGCCGCCTGTGATGAGGCGGGCAGCGATGACTTCGGCGACAGTCTTGGTTTCAAAGGCTGGCAGCCCGGGCTGGACCGGGTGACCGACGGGCTGGTCAATGAGGCGCGGCTATCAGCCATCGGTGTCGAGATTGCTCACCTCGACATCATGCGCGCCCTGAAAAACCGGCTCGGCGTCATCGCTTGGCGTAACCAACACCCCGAAATCGCAAGCGAGCCAATCACTGCGCCGATATTCATCGTCGGCCAACCGCGCACCGGGACCACGATCCTCTACGACTTGCTCGCGCAAGATCCTGACCTGCGGGCGCCGCTGACCTGGGAGGTCGACGCGCCCTGTCCGGTCCCACAGCCCGAGACCTACCACGACGATCCGCGCATCGCGCAGAAGCAGGCCAGTATCGAACTCTCTGAGCAGATCATTCCCGGTTTCCTGGCATTTCACCCGATGGGCGCTCTCGTCGGACAGGAGTGCGTCCGCATCACCGCCAGTGAGTTCACCAGCATGATCTATTCGGTGCAGTACCGGCTGCCGAGCTATTATCGCTGGCTGCTCTATGAAGCCGACCACGCCGGTGCCTATCGCTTCCACCGAATATTCTTGCAGCATCTGCAGTCTGGCGTGCCCGGCCAGTGGTTACTGAAGTCGCCGGCGCACCTGTGGCAGCTGGATGCGTTGTTGACCGAATATCCCGACGCGTTGATCGTGCAGGCCCACCGCGATCCACTCAACGTCATTTCGTCGATCGCCGCGCTGACCCACCACCTACGGCGGATGGGCAGTGACGAGTCGAGCATCGCCGAGTGCGCGGCCCAGTCCTATGAAGAGATCGTCATCGGCCTGGACCGCGCGATGGCGCTGCGCGACAGCGGTGCTGTGCCCGCCGGGCGGGTGATCGACGTGCAGTACACCGAGTTCATGAACGACCCATGGACCACGATCAAGGACATTTATCAGAAGCTCGGTCGCGAACTGCGACCAAGCGCGGCACAGCGGATGCGTGACTTTCTGGCCGCTCATCCCGGAGACGGCGGACGCGGTCGCTACACCTGGTCGGACACCGGCTTGAACGCGAGCGAGGTGCGTGAGCGGGTGAGCGCTTACCAGGACCGCTACGCGGTACCGACCGAGCAGCTGCGGTAGCCGATGAGCCGGCCCGTCCTGGATTCGGCTATGACCCCGCCCGATGCGTGGTTGCCCACTTATCCTGGCGGCCAACGAGATCGGGCTTCCACGGCGATCACGAACCTCACGGTGACAAACTGCTCTCCCTGAGCCGTCATGTTCCCGTTGTCACCGTCATCGTCGACACCCCCGCCAACATCGCCGAATCCTTTGACGTAGTCGATGAACTGACCCGGGACGAGGGCTTGGTGACAAGTGAAATGGTGCCCGCTTTGGTATCGGACGAAGGGGACAACGGCCAGGGCAGACCGCGCATGGCGCGCTACCGTTACTAGCGGGATCAACGGGGCATTACCGATTAGTCGCTGGCAAGCTCGCGCTGCCCGATCAGCTCGCCCAGCCCCGACACGCCGAGCCGCTCACGGAACGCCTGCGCCGTGTAGCCGACCGCGGTCGCGTCGGTGCGGGCGCGCACGGTCGCCGAGCGCGGCATGTGAAACAGCACACCCATTTCTCCGAAGTAGTCGCCGGGCCCGGCGACCTTGACCAATTCCTCACCGCCGTCGGCCAATTCGCGCACAATGTCGAACTCACCTTCGGACACAATGTAGATCAGATCGCCCATCGTGCACTGCTCGAACAGCAGCTCGCCGGCTTTCAGTTGCACAGTTTCGGGGGGCCGATTACTCGTTGCGACCTCGGGTGTCAGCTCCACGACGCGATCGGCCAGCGGCAGTATCCGGCTGTCGTGGGTGGCGACCACCACCACACGTTCGCCCTCCGCGAGTGAGCGGATCAGCCGCAGCACCTCCTCCACCTGGATGAAGTCGAGGTGCGCGGTCGGTTCGTCGGCCAGGATCAATGGCGGATCCAGTGCGATCGCGCGAGCGACCGCGACGCGCTGCTGCTGCCCGCCGCTCAGGTCACCCGGGCGGTGTTTCACACGGTCTGCGAGATTGACCCGCGTCAGCAGTTCCTCGGCACGCTCACGCGCAGACGCCCGTGACATCCCGGCTGCCCGCAGCGGAACCATCACGTTCTCGAGGGCGGTAAGGCTCGACACCAGGTTAAACGCCTGGAACACGATGCCTACCGTGTCGCGCCGGTACCTCCCCAGCGCGCCACCCTCCAGCGCCGTGATGTCGACATCATCGAACGTGATTGCCCCAGACTTCGGCCGCAGAATGCCGCCGATGCAGGACAACAACGTCGTCTTCCCGCAGCCGCTTGGCCCGAGCAGGATCACTAGCGACCCCGCCGGCACCTCGAGATTCAAGCCATTGATCGGCCGCACAGCGTACCCACCGCTGGAGTACTCGACGACGAGGTCCTTAATGCTCAGATTGCCCATGGCTCAGGGACCTCCGAAGGCGAGCGCGGGATCGACCGCCACCGCGCGCCTCAGTCCGGCGATGCTGGCCAGCAGACCGATCACAATCGCGATCACCGGTAGCGCCAGGTAAGCGCGCACGGGCACCACGACAGTCATCGGGAACAACGGTGCCAGCAGCTGTGCAAGGATGACGCCGAGCACCGCCGCCAGCAGCGCGACGACGACCGCCTGTAGCGCCAGCCCCGCCAGAATCGACCGCCCAGGCACGCCAATCGCCTTGAACACCGCAAAGTCTCGCAGGCGCTCGAGCGCGGAGACGTACACCACCGATCCGACTATCAGCACCGCCACAATCCACAGCAAAACAGCCACGATCGTGATGGAACCCGCTGCGACCTTCACTGGGCGCAGCAGGTCGTTGACACCGGCCGCTTTATCGACGGTCTGGTAGTCCTCCGGGAGCCCTTTGGGTGTGCCGACGATCCCAATCGACGTGATGATCGGTTGCCCGTTGTACGCCAGTTGCTGCAGGCCCTCGGTCGTCAGGAAGATGTTGGGCATCTTTGCCAGTGCGGTGGAGTTGGGCACGATGCCGACGATCCGCAATGTGCGCGCACCGACCTGCACATCGTCGCCTATGTGCCGGCCCAGCGTGCTCGACACCGCGACCTCGCCGGGCGTCGACGGTGCCCGACCCTCGGAGGCGCGCGGCATGCCGGGTCCGTGCTCCGGCGCCCCGAACGCTGTGGCGTTTCGCCTTGACGCGCCGTCCCTGATCGTCGTCGCGGCTGTGGCCAGTGGGGCCGCCGCCACGACGCCGGGTGCACTGGCCACCCGGGGCAGGTCAACTGGGGCGAATGGGGTGGCACCCAGGAACGGTCCGGCCGCGCCGGCCTTGACCACGAAAGCGTCGACACCCATGGAATCGACGGTTCGCTGGGCCTCGACCCGAAAGCCATTCGCAAGTCCGGTCAGCACGAGCGTCATGGCGAAGATGATTCCGGTGCTGACGACCGCGATGACGAGGCGCCGCATTCGCCATTGCATATCGCGCAAGGCCGCGAACAGCATGACTGAGACGCTACCGCCGTCCGCCCTCTCCTGGGCAGGGTTTTTCTGCAGTTAGTGGCCTAAGAAGTAATCGCGTCGACGACTTCACTTGCCGGCAGAACGGCGGTGGCGTAGTTCGGGATGTTGACTTCGAGAGCCGCGTGCATCTCCGTATCCGAGTAGCTCGCGGTCGCGTCCTTGACCGTTGTGATCTCATAGCCGAGCTCCGCGCCGAATCGAACGGTTGCCTCGACGCAGGTGTGCGCTATGAGTCCCATGACGATGAGTTGATGGATGCCGTGCTTCTTGAGTTGTAGATCCAGGTCCGTGTTGGCGAAACCACTGGAACACCAATGCTCTTGGGCGACGATGTCACCCGGTTGAGGCTCGAACTCGCGCCGGATTTCACCGCCTCAGGTTCCGTATTCGAAGGTCTTGCGTGACCATGCTGCTTTCTGAATTGGCGCGACGTACTTCCACGTCTCGTAGTCGCCACGGCGATATCGGCGATGCAGCGCGTAGACGACGCGGATGTCTGCCATTCGTGCGGCATCGAGGACCTGACGCATGTGCGGAACGCACTGGTTCGCTTCGGCAACACCCTTCAGGCGATCCCATACCTTGCCGCCCTCGGAAATGAAATCGTTGTATGGGTCAATAACAACGAGACCGGTGAGGTCCTTTTCGTACGTCACGTGGTCATGTTCGCATGGCACCCCGGCGAACAGGACCACACGAGGTCAGGGCCCGCTGGCCTCAACCGGCGACGGAGGCGTCGTAGATCGACTGGATCGCCTTGTCCAGCGTCGCGTTGAACTGCTCGTCAGACTGGTCGACCGTGAGTCCCTCGGTCAGCGCGCGGCTGAAGCTGGCGATCACCCCGGTGTTCTGCGCGAGCAGTTTGTTGGCCTCGTCTCGGGAGTAGCCGCCGGAGAGTGCCAGCACCCGCATCACCTTCGGATGTTCGACCAGCGCACGGTAGTGGTTGACCTCACTGGGCAGGGTGAGCTTGAGCATCACACGCTGTCCGTTGGGCACGGTTTCGAGTTGTTTGGTGATTTCATCGCGCAGGATGTCCTCGGCCTGCGCTTTGTCCGAGATCGAGATGGTGACTTCAGGTTCGATGATGGGCACCAGGTCGTGCGACAGTACCTGGTGGGCCACCTCAAATTGCTGGGCGACCACCGCGCCGATGCCGTCGGCGTTGGCGCCACCGATCACAGACCGCTCCTTGGTGCCGAAAACACCCTTGCGCGCGGCCCGCTGCAGCAGCTCGTCCAGCCCTGGTATCGGCTTCATCAGCTGCACTTCATCGGATGCCTCGGCCAGTCCCTTGTCGATCTTGAGGATGGGCACCACGCCCTTGGTCTCCCATAGGTAGGTGGTCGACGGCTGGCCCTCGATGTCGCGGTCCATGGTCTCCTCGAACAAAATCGCCGCCAGCACCCGGTCACCGGTGAACGCCGGGGAGGTAATGATCCGCGAACGCATCTGGTGAATGAGGTCGAACATCTCTTTCTCGGAGGAATAGGCATCCTCCTCGATGCCGTATAGGCGTAGCGCCTTTGGCGTCGAGCCACCGCTCTGGTCGAGCGCTGCGATGAATCCCTTGCCCGACGTCATCCTGTCTGCTTGCTTCTCGTTCGGCATGGAATTCTCCACTCCCTTGTGGTCGTCGCACCCTTTTTCGTGACGGTACGCAATCAGGCTCGAATCGCGTCGATCATATTCGGCCGGCCACAGCGCGGACAGGCGGTCGTCAGACCTCGGTTGCGTCTTGTTCTCGGGATGGAGGTTTGCTGGGCCACACTGCCATGCGATCGATGAGCCGGTCGCGCAGAACGAGCGTGTGAAAGAGTACCGCGCACACATGGGCGGTAAACGTCGCGAATAGCAGGAAAGCGAAAACGTTGTGGCACTCCCGAAGCACCGCATAAACATTGAGGTTGTGCGGTGCTATGCCGGGCAGATGAATTGGCCCTACCAGAATGATCGGGAATCGCGCCGCCGACAGCATGGCCCACCCGATCAGGGGCTGGATGAGCAACAAGGCGTAAAGCAGGTATTCCGACCACGACGCGATGCGGCGTTCGGCGCGGCTCATGGTGGCCAGGAAGGGTGGGAGCCGGTGTGTGAGCCGGTTCACCAGGCGCACCACGGCGAAGGCCAGGATCGACACTCCCAACGGCCGGTGTATGGCCAGTAGCAGTGGGTAATAGCTCAACGAAGCGATCATGGTCACGCCGATGAGCAGCTGTGCGATGACCATCGGCGCCATCAGCCAGTGCAGAATCCGAGACGGGAGGGCGAAACGCGCCGGAGCTGCGGTGGTTTCGTTTGTCTCGCCTGTCATGAGAGCACTCGCGCTACGTTGACCTCGCTGGGCGACTTGGGCTCCTCAGCGCGACGGGTGAAGGAGCGTGCGTAAATGGCTGATCGCGCCGGGGGCAACGGATCGTCGGATGCGGTGATGCCATCTGGCAGCACCAGCGGGTCGAAGTTGATATCGCGCCCATTGCCGGATTCCTCGGTCTGTACCTCAGTGATGGTGATAGTGCCGGCATCGATGGACCGCCGCGATTGCGGCCACGGTTTGGTGGCGTCGTTGGTCGGATCGCCCGGCTCACCAATCGTGAGAACCAGCCGCCACTTCAGCGGCCGCTGTGCCACCGTGCGGATGAGGTCGTCGAAAAGATAATCCTTGCCATGGGATGGCCCCGGAACATCAGCCCCGCCGGCATCCTGCGGAACCACGGACCAGCGCACCGGAATAGTGGCGCCGGCGCTGTTAGTGAACCAAAAGGCATTTAGCCCGTGAAACGTGCTGTCCGCAAATCCCGCGCTGGGCGGTGACTGCTTGATGATTTTCATTGCCGCGACGGTCTCGGGATGGTGATCGAGGAATGCCGCCATTTTCTGTGGGTCGGGCTTGCCCGTTTCGGGCAGCGGTTTGGATGCGAGCAACCGCTCGTAAAACCCTTGTGGGGTGCTGTCCGGGAAAACGGGAAGGTTGACCATCGCCGTGCGCCACTGCTGGCCGTTCGCCTGCAACAGCAGCCCCAGACCTCGGACGGTGTCGAGCTTGTCGGCCTGATCCGGCAGACCGCCGGCCAGCGAAAACCTACCGATCAGCGGAACGCTACCCGCCCGGAAGACCGCTGCCCGGCATATGGCTGCACCTGCCCCTGTGCTCGCGAAAGATCCTGTGGCGCTGAGACCTTTGGCATGATTTCGCCGAAACCCGTCATGACGGCCGTAGACGTGTTCGAAGCGATCAGTGAACCGCGGTGGGGTCAGCGCGTCGGGCCGCAGCCAGCCGCCGGCATAGGCAAACCCACCCACATCCACCGCGGCGAAACCGGCCACTGCGCCCATCCCAAGCAAGGCGCTCCGTCGAGTCAGCGCGACGCGGAGGGGACGCGTGGGCTTGGTTTCGGCGGGGTTGCCCTCCTGCTCGCCACCGCGATCACCGGGCTCCATGCCCACCGTCCTTTCCGTCCTTTTCACGCCGCGCCGCGCAGCCTGGGAACGTATTCGGTGAAGCCAATTCACCCACAGGATCGACGCAGCGCGCAACTATTACAGCGATCAACGCTCGGACTACGTCGCCTCGCCGGCATTCGTTCAACGCATCGGCGCTTGGACGAACAGCGTTCGGACAGACGTCATCTAGCCTGTGCGAGAACCTGCTGCCGCTACCCGTTTGATGGGTGAACTTGGCCGGCTCGGACACACCGAGGTTCGCTTCTATAGCCAACTCGCACCGCAACTCACCGGTGTCCCAAATGCCTACGGCGCGGCATTCGACCCCTGCACGGGCCGGTACCTGTTGGTTCTGGAAGACCTCCTGGCCCAGTCGTGCGAATTTCCCGACACGTTGCACCCACTTTCCCCCGACCACGCCAGCCTCATCGTCGAATTGCTGGCCCAGTTGCGCGCCACGTTCTGGGACCGCCTGCCCCGCGACGGGCGCGGCCCGCTGGGATGGCTCTACACCCCATCGGGTGACGTCACGTCCCTGTTGACCGGCTCCCTGATGAAAACCTCGATCAAGCGCCTTGCCGAGCGGACGACCATCCCCGTCGACAACGGCCGCTTCATCGCCGACAACTACCGTGCCGTCGCCGCACTGATCGACACTCCCCCACATACGGTCATGCACGGCGACGCTCACCCCGGCAACATGTACTTCTACGGCGGCAAGGCGGGACTTCTGGACTGGCAGGCGGTACGGCGCGGACACCCTTCCCGCGAACTGGCCTACACCTTGATCACGAGTCTGACGCCCGAAGACCGCCGTGTGACTCAGCGCGACCTACTCGACGACTACCGACGCGCGCTCGCGGCCGCCGGCGGGCCCGACCTGGATCGCGACGATCTCTGGCTGCGGTTCCGCCAGGGCGCGTTATACGGATATGTCGCGCCCCTGATCACCGCCGGGATGGGGGAATGCAGGTCGAAGAGATCGCCATGGAAGGTGTGCGGCGCGGCGTTGCAGCGCTTGACGACCTGGAAACCATCGCGGCGCTGAAGAGTGCCCTGTAACCGCGTCGAAATTCGACTGGACCTATTGCCATAGCCTCCGTAGGAGTTACGCTACTTCGCGTAGCGAAATGCCTGCGCGTCTGACCTCGACAGCGCATGGCGACGAGAAGGAGAGTCTCGTGTTCGACCTGAAGATCACCGGTGGCACTGTCGTCGATGGCACCGGCGCGGATCGCTTTCGCGCGGACATCGGCATCAAGGATGGTGTGATCGTCGACGTTGTCCGCCGCGGCGCCAACGACCCAGAGATGGGTGGCGAGGCTGCCGAAACCATCGATGCGACGGGGCATGTGGTGGCCCCCGGCTTCGTCGACATCCACACCCACTACGACGGGCAGGTGAGCTGGGACGCCTTGCTTGAACCGTCGAGCGGTCACGGGGTCACGACGGTGGTCACCGGCAACTGCGGCGTCGGCTTTGCTCCCGTACGACCGGGCCGGGAGCAGTGGCTGATCGAGTTGATGGAGGGCGTCGAGGACATCCCTGGCACCGCACTGACCGAGGGCATCACCTGGGGCTGGGAGACCTACCCCGAATACCTCGACGCGATCGGCAAGCAGAAGTTTTCGATCGACGTGGGCAGCCAGGTCGCCCACGGCGCCGTCCGCGCCTACGCGATGGGCGAGCGGGGCGCCCGTAATGAGCCGGCCACCCCCGACGACATCGCGGCAATGGGCCGCCTGGTCACCGAAGCGATTGAAGCCGGCGCGCTCGGTTTTTCGACGTCGCGCACCATGGGCCACCGAGCCATGGACGGCGAACCCGTACCCGGGACGTTTGCCGCCGAAGAAGAACTGTTCGGCCTGGGCCGCGCCATGGCGGCCGGCGGTCAGGCGGTCTTCGAGCTGGCCCCGCAGGGGGCCGCGGGCGAGGACATCGTCGCCCCCAAGAAGGAACTGGAGTGGATGCGGCGATTGGGCGGCGAAATCGACCGACCGGTGTCATTCGCTCTCATCCAGGTGGACGCCGATCCGAACCTCTGGCGCGAGCAGTTGGACCTCTCCGCGGATGCACATGCGGCGGGCAGCCGGCTGTATCCCCAGATCGCGGCGCGCCCGTTCGGCATGATGATCGGATTCCAAGGTCACCATGGCTTCAGCCATCGGCCTACCTACCGCCGCCTGGCGACCGAATGCAGCCGCGAAGAGCTTGCACAGCGCCTGGCCGACCCCGCGGTGAAGGCGGCAATCCTGTCCGAGGACGACCTGCCCGTCGACCCGACACTCCTGTTCGACGGGATGTTCGCCTTGGTGCAGTACTCGCTGGGACGTCTCTATGCGCTCGGCAATCCGCCCGACTACGAGCCCACACCCGACCGCACCGTCGCCGCCATCGCCGAAGCTCGCAGCGAGGATCCCCTCTCGACCCTGTATGACCTGATGCTCGAGTCGAATGCGACCGCCATGCTGATGCTGCCGCTGTTCAACTACGCCGACGGCAACCACGATGCGATCCGCGAGATGATGCTGCATCCCGCCGGCGTGCTGGGGCTCTCCGACGGCGGTGCTCATTGCGGGATGATCTGTGACGCTTCCTACCCGACCTTCTTGTTGACGCACTGGGCGCGGGACCGGCATCGGGGCGAGCAGTTGTCGTTGGAATATGTGGTCCGCAAGCAATCTCACGACACCGCCCACCTATTCGGTCTCACCGATCGCGGCACGATCGAGCGGGGTAAAAAGGCCGACATCAATGTCATCGACATGAATGCGCTGACGCTGCACCCCGCGGCGATGGCCTTCGACCTGCCGGCCGGCGGAAACCGGATCTTGCAGGGAGCAAGCGGATACGCGGCGACCATCGTCAGCGGGGCGGTGACCCGCCGCAAAGACGTCGACACCGGAGCCCGTCCCGGCCGTTTGGTACGCGGCGCGCGCTAAGGGCTCGGCCGATGAATGTGGCTGCCGGCAATCCGGCCCGCACCCGCGACGAGGACGCGATTGGCACCCCGCCCGAACGCCCGACCCTGGTGCCGGCCGAGCGCTATCACTCTCCGGTGTTCGCTGCGCTGGAAATCCAACGGATGTGGCCGAGAGTGTGGCAGGTCGCCTGCATGCTCGACCATGTCGCTGAGCCGGGCGATTACTTCGAGTACCGCTGCGGCCCATACGGGGTGCTGATCGTCCGCGGCGACGACGGCGTGCTGCGCGCGTTTCAGAACGCCTGTCGCCATCGCG